>ERZ891134.459-NODE-459-length-34278-cov-6.896064_pt1 | contig 34278 bp, 30 predicted proteins | sample MGYA00520888_ERZ891134 | MGnify/ENA primary metagenome ERZ891134 (study PRJEB32303, sample SAMEA104408692) | aquatic metagenome | biome: Brackish water; feature: Coastal; material: water | place: Baltic Sea | collected 2014-10-23 | depth 10 m ... | reverse complement strand
TAGCGACGAAGAGAGTGGTAGCGACGAAGAGAGTGGTAGCGACGAAGAGAGTGGTAGCGACGAAGAGAGTGGTAGCGACGAAGAGAGTGGTGGCTCAGACGGGGATTCAGGTGGAGATTCAGACGGGGATTCAGGTGCGAGTTCAGGCGGGGATGAGAGTTCTTCCGGAAGCGACGCCGGCGGATCTGCTGGTGATGATTCAGCTGGTGATGATGGCGGAGCTGCGCCAGCACCTACTGTAGGTGATTCAGGTGGGTCGGACACTGACAGCGGTGGTGGTGATCTATTCTCAGCCGGTCCTGGTGGGGATGGACCTGCGGCAGCAGCACCCGTCGATGCCCCTTCGATTGGTGGGGCTGACGTGGGACCTGTTAGCGCGCCCGCAGCACCGGTTGTGTTTGTGCCAGTCTTTGTCCCAATTGAGGTTCCTACTGATGTCATTCAGAGTGTCGTTCAGGAAGAGGCCGCTGAGGCTGTCGTGGCGGAAGCTACAGCTTTAACAATCACGAGTGCGCAATCTGTAGCGGTTGCCGAAAATACAGTGACGGCGTTTCATACTGTAATAGCCAGTCCAATCTCAGGTGGGGGGACCTCCTTCTCGCTTCCGTCGGGTGAGTCTAATAACGATCTTTTTACTATTAATGCATCGACCGGTGAGTTGACTTTTGTGACACCACCAGACTTCGAGACTGCCACTGAGTTTAATGTGCGTATTGTTGCCTCCAACGGCACGGCATCCGCGAGTCAAGGTTTGGCGATTTCAGTCACCGATTTAAGTCCACAATCTCTTAGTGACTTTGTGTCCAACGCAAATAGATCGTCCAGTACTCCTGTCACATCGACTAGGTTGGCCGCGTTAAGTCGATATGCTGATTGGAATGACATTACCCAATTTGTGCCTAGTGTGAACATTGGTGAGACTGCATTTGGTCAGGATGGAACGTATACCTACACAGCAGGCTTTGTTCACAATGCATTTAGAGACGATAGTAATATCCCTCACATTAACTCCAGCAGTACGGAATTTATTTATCGTTTAAGAGACAAGACCGTTGACGTATCGATCGATGGTTTGATAGATCACAACTTTGCAGATCCCCAAAATGGGGGAACACCTACGCCAGCTGCATTCAATATCCAGATAAAAAATGAGCCTATATCTCAATTCGTAGAAAGTTTCAGCGTGGGAAACATGAGGTGGGCGACTGATCCATCGGCATTTACGAACGCTGTCCCGTCTATTGCCCTAGATGGTGATGATATCTTCACAATTTCCAGCGCGACGTCGGAAGATGTATCTCAAATGGAATTTCAACTAAGCGTAGATATTTTTCAGGATGCGCAGACTGATACTGCTGTAGTGCTTACTACAGACTTTGTAAACGGTCGAAATGGTGAGAGCTCATCCTTGGTACAAGAAATGGGCGCACCTACGATAACTGACTAGTTACGCTTTGCTCGGCTTAACGGTTTGCTGATGCTTGGGTTCACTTTCCTGTGCCCGCACAAAAATAAGATCAGGAGCATCAATCATCCATTAGGACAGGTGAGGGTTAGGTTAATGGATGGTTATGACCGATACCTATAGGTATTTTACAGCTGATGTAATTGGAGCGCGAGGTGACCGCGCAAGAGAAGAACAAGGTATTGGTGAGTAAATCTTTAACTTGACATAATATAGATTATACGCAATGTGGATTATATGTGAATAAATCCAAAAGACCCTATATATCAGATAAACTCCTTCTTAACACGTTCGTGAACATCATGACATCCTGTTATTAAGTGCGTGTTTATAAAATATTATTGTTTAAAATCATTAGTTTTTCGGCATTACATAATTTACTTTATTAGGAATGAGCAATGGCCAATGTTTTGATAGTATTTCTCACCGTTCTAACAACCTTTCAGTTTTCATCTGTTTATGCCGCAGACAGCTATTGCAAGCTCACGGTAAACGGCGGCATTGGTATGAATGGCCCTTGTACGTTTAACCCCGATACCGGAGAGTTTTCAGATGGTTTACTCCGAACAGCTTGTCGCTCAGGTATGTCCGAATGTCACCCTGACGATATGGAGGTTATTCGAGGCGGTGTTTTTGGACGTGTCGCGGCTAAAGACGGCTTATGGGAGTTTTGCTGGAATAACGGTGGCTACACTCAGATTAATGAGTGCTTTGAGGGACTGAAGCAAGAGTATAGCTGCTGGATAAGACCCCATAAAGTCGTTTTGTGCGTCAACCAGTAAATCTAAGTTGTTTCATGCAGAGACTTCATCGATCCAAATTTATAGATTTGAAAAGAGATAATGATTGATATTAAGACTGTGCTTCTCACTGGAATTAGCGGTTTCATTGCGAAGCAAATCGCTCTTGATTTACTGCGTAGTGGCTACTTTGTTGTTGGGTCGTTACGATCAAAAGACCGAGAAACCGAGGTAAGAAGATCACTAAAAGAAAAGCTTCCTGAATCGATAGACCTAGACGCAAAACTTCGTTTTGTAGAGCTCGATCTTACTAATGACCAAGGTTGGGTTGAGGTGATGTCCGGAATTGACGCGGTAATCCATACTGCTTCTCCTTTTCCGATAGCGCAGCCAAAAGATGAAAGCATTTTAATTCGTCCTGCTGTTGAGGGTACGTTAAGAGCACTGCGTGCTGCGCAGGAATCCGGCGTCTCAAGGGTGATACTTACCTCATCTGTAGCAGCAATAATCTGCAAGGATAAAGTGGATGGCTTCCTTACAGAGTCCGATTGGACTGTCGTAGAGCATCCTACAGCTAATGCTTACGACAAATCTAAAACACTCGCCGAAAAGTCTGCTTGGGACTTTGTGGCAGATCATCCTGAAATGCAATTGACCACTATAAATCCTGGCCTTGTTCTTGGAACCCCTGTTGACGGGGTGTATGGGTCATCCCTGTCTGTTATCGAACGTTTTTTGCGCGGAAAGGATCCTTTTGTCCCTAATATGGGAGTGCCTATAGTTGATATTTCCGATGTTTCGGAAATGCACGTGAAAGCTCTCGAGCGCCCCGAAACCTACTCTCAACGCTATATTGCAGCTGACCGATTTGTCATGCTCCCAGAGGTGGCTCGGATACTTGCAGAGGCTTATCCCAATCGGAAGATACCCACTAAGATCGCACCGAAATTTTTGTTACGCTTAGTTTCATTATTCGATAGTGAGGTTAGAGCAGTCCTCCCCCGCCTTAATATTGAAATGCGTATTTCTGCAGCAAAGGCCTCCCGTGATCTTGGAATTCATTTCACGCCTGCCAAAGACAGTATTCTCTCATCTGCTGCTTTTATTGCGATGATCAAGAAGTGAATCAGATTGATAATGCGGGCTAGAGTCTTACTATAAGCACTCATTTTAGAGGTGGCATCGCATTGTCATTCACGGGCTGCGTAATTTCCCTTTTCGAATAGATTTAATGATCGTCACGATCACGTAAGTAGCATGTTGCTACCTTAGGTTCTGGTATTTGCCTATATTTTGAGTGACTGAAGCAAGCGCATAACTGCTTGATAAGACCCCATAAAGTCATATTCTGCATCAACTGATTATCTTTAATCGCACGCACCAAAAAAGGTAGTCAAAGTTGATAGTTCAGTAAGTCGAAGTCAGGTATAGTTTCGTCTGATTTCGATGTATTAAATAATTAGTTAAAAACCTAGTAGTTCCCCAGCTATGCATCAAAGACTACCCTACTGCTTGGTTTATTTTTCTATCTTGATGCTACAGGTTTTTAATGTTGAGTTCGCTTATTCGAATAAGTCTGTAGGGGTTCTAGGCGTTGCAATTGGAACAGTAAAGATTGAGCGCTCTGGTAATTTTTTCGATGCTAAGGCTACCGACGCTATTTTTCTTCAAGACAAAGTCATAACCTTGGGAAAGAGTCGCGCTCAAATTCTCTTGATAGACCAAACAGCCATAAACCTGAGTCAAAATGCGGAAATTATCATAGATAAATTTGTCTTTGGTACCGAAGAGGATACAGTCGCTCTAAAAGTTTCTAAGGGTACGTTTCGCTTTATATCAGGAAAAGTTGCAACCAAATCGCCTGAGCGAGTCAACGTAGAAACGCCAGTAGCAACAATAGGAGTACGAGGGACTGAGTTTATTGGGCAAATAGACATCAATGAATCGTTGGTCGCCCTATTGAATGGAAAGATTGAGGTGGCGAATGACGACTACTCTCAATTGGTTGGTGTACCCGGATTTGGCGTCACTATCGATTCGGTGGGTGTGATTGCAGAACCAATCAAAATCCCAGGGGAAAAACTCGATAGTCTTATCAATAACGTCAGCACAAGAGAAGAGATACTCGATAACGAGGTCGGTGAAAGCGAGGCTAGTGATGATGGGGGCTCAAGTGATAGCGCCGAACAAGATGTAGACGAAGAACAGTTGAGTGGGACACCTGACTCTGTTGACGATAATGGAGAGGTTGACGACGTGTCGTCAACCCGGCTTGATGGGTCTGATGATCTCAATCTTAATGCTGGAGATGCCGATGGAGATGTATTTGGCGTCGACCTTGAGATGGCATCTAATTTTCGTGAATCGTTCACGGATATGGAGTTAGATGAGTTCTCAGATGAGTTTTCAGCTGAATATAGAATCTTCAATAGCGATCTTGTTACATATCAGTTGATACTTGATGAGCAGTTTGGAGATAGTAGATATGCCATTGGCGGTGGTGAACTTGAGGCCGATGTCGCGAGGAATACCTTATTGGGGGATGTAGATCTTTTTGAAAGCGACTCAAGGTTACAAGCCGTTGGTCTTGATATCGAGATATTTTTCCAAGTCAGAGAATTCGTAGCCGTTGATGATCCCTCGCTGGGTTTAGACGCAGATGATTCAGCGTTAGCGTTTGCTAGCGGTATCGTTTTTACGGTACCTGAAAACACCTCTAATTCAACTTTCATTACCCTCTCTAATGTCACTGACTCAGCTTTGTTTGCTTTTGATCCTGAGTTTGATGGCAGAGACGATAGAGCTCTTTTCGATTTAGATGCAAGCACAGGAGAATTTAGGTTTAAAGAGCCGCCCGATTTCGAAAATCCACTCGACTCGACTGGTGACAATACTTACGTTGTGAATTTATTGGTTTCTGATTCTGTAAGTACGTTGCGTGGTCCGAAAAATATTCAAGTTCAAAATCTAGGGGCTCCAGGTATGGATGGAGTCGATTCAGCTGTTCAGCTTGTTGCTTCGTTAAATCCAGCATTATTCACTGATTGGACAGATTTTTTTGTCATCGCGCAAGATGGCAATTTTACATGGGATAGAGATACGAGCAGTCTTGATTCGGTGTGTGATAGCTCCTCTGGTGCTTGTTTAAAATTAGATAGTTTTTCCCTGTCTTACAGCACAAATACGGATAACGTAAACCTAGCTGCTGTTGGCTCATTTACTGGACTTACTGTGAGTGGTGCCGAAACAACTGGCACATTCAATGTCAATTTTTCAAATCATAATATTGACAAGTTCGTTCAAGCGTCGACTCCGGGAACATTTTCCTTTACATCCGGTGCATCACTAGCTGGTTCGGTTACTGCAGATGCTGATGACACTGTAAATATTTTTAATACCGAAGGCACTTTGATTAGTAGTAATGTTACGCTGACTATCGCAGCGGGATTTAACCAGGCTCTTCGAGATGGGTTTGATACCGTCACCTCTGCGCAATTGAGGCTGGATGGTAGCAGCGGGTTGGGCGCTTCAGTGTCTGGGGTAGAACTCTTTGCTGAAATTGGTCGACCGGCGGTGACTGGAGATGAAAATAAAGCGCCATTTTTGATTTCCGTTGCGCAAAGCACCGGTTTTACCAATACGTCCGCACCATTTGCTGCTAACTTTGGTGACTTTGATGCTGATTTGGTCACTGTTTCATTAGATCCTTCTACTGACGGCGTGGATGATCGTGATCTGTTCACTTTATCTGCCAATACAACAGCCAGTTGCTTAAATCAAAACCAAGAAAACTGTTTTTTTCTTACGCCGAAACAACGATTAGATTTTGACAGTCCACTTGACAGAGATAGTGACAATAATTATGTGGTGAACTTAGCATTTGCGGACGCAGAGTTTAGCTCTACCGTTGCAGTTAGTCTCAGAATTATAAATGAGTCGTTAACGCTAGCATTAGATCCGTTGACGGTTAGCGAGAATGACCCTTCAAGTTCTTCTATTACGTCCGGTGCTGAATCAGCATTAACCTTCAGTCTTGATACAACTACAGCTTCGACTGATGATCAAGATTTATTCCAACTTGATACGGAGACTGGAGAGCTCACTTTTATAACGCCCCCCGATTTTGAGAACCCAATTGATCGAAATGGGGACAATGTTTATATCGTGCAATTATTTATTACGGATGAAACTGGTCGTGTCGGCAATACGCAACAAACATTACAAGTTACGGATGTAGCAAATGTGAACCCTAATATTTTTTCGTCTAATGTCCAAGCGTTTACTGAGAACGTCAACACCGTTGTCGACACCTGGGAGGCTTATTTTGCAGCTAGTGGCGACGGAATTCTGACTTGGGATCCTGACCTCAGTGCTATATCGCAAATCTGTAGCGGTTCACAATGTTTGGACGTTAATCGTTTTTTCGTAAGCTTTAACACCAACACAAGATCAACTACCCTTCAATCAACCGGAACGTTTACTAACGTTCCGGTTTCGGGAATAGATACGAGTGGCACCTACTCCGTGACTTTCAGTGATCGAGTTGCATCCGATTTTGTTAATATTCAAAACCCTAGCACTTTTGCTTTCTCAACCAGGGACCTTGGGGCAAATAACGTTCTGCTTCCTGATTCCGATGACGTAGTCACCATATTGAGTAATGCGAGTGCTGACGTCAGCGCCAGCGTTACCATACAAGCTTCAACCCATGCGAATTCGCCAACGAGCCCTGGCTTTGTAGCTACGCAAGTCGGCACCGTAGCCATTTCAGGTACTGCTGCGAACGCGAGTTCTACAGCTGCCATTACGAACGCTATTGAATTAGGTCAGCCCGATATTGGAACTGTCGTCATTAATCCCTAAATAATTCCTGTAGTAGACGACAAATTAAGTGTTTTTTGCATCATCAAGGTGTTTATCACTCTAGCGTGTCTCAGGATTTCTTCTGAATTCTAAATGATCATTATTACCGCTGAGGGGGATGCCACTACCTCAAGTCCTCATAGTTGCCTTCATAGGGTATAACGTGCCGGACACCGCCCTTGGGGTATTCACTATCGCCCTTTCTTCTTGGAATGAGGTGCACGTGGGTGTGCCATACGGATTGGCCTGCCACGCGCCCACAATTCATACCAATATTGAAACCTTCTATTTTTTGATCGGACTTCAGTAAAATCTGTCGTTGTTCACAAATGAGTTCATTTATAGCCAAAACTTCATCAGGAGTTAACTCAAAGTAATCCAGCGTATGTCGTTTAGGAATAACCAGTGAGTGCCCTTCACTCACTGGGAATCCATCCCTCACAACATAGGCTAAATCATTTTCAGCTATGATCCTTTCGCGCTTTCCTTGTTGAAGATCGCAGAACAAGCAAATTTTATCTGTCTTAGAAATACTGATATTTTTTAACGGCATCTTCGTCCCAATCAAGACCATTACCTATTCGATCGGGAACGATAGCCATCCCGTCTTTAATCTCAAAAGGTTCCTTAACGAGCGGGTTACCCCAGTCACGATACTCCAGCCAATCAGCTGATTCAGACGCTTTTAATAAGTGTGCGGATACCTCAGGATATAAATGACTAGATAATGGGGCGTTAGCAGCGCCTGCAATTGCAGCGGCACTCATCCAACCCGTAACTCCACCGATTCGCATAAGATCAGGCATGTATAAATCGGCAGCATTTGCTTGCACCGCCTCTAGAAATGAACGAGGACCATAAATATTTTCTCCGATTGATATTGGTGTTTTTATCTCTCGAGTCAATTGAGCGTTTTGTGCGTACGTGTCGAATACGACCGGTTCTTCGAACCAATACATTCCTTGATCATCCAGACCGTGTAGTCTGGTAATCGCCTCTTGAATGGTTTGTCCTTGATTAAAGTCAACCATGAGATGGATGTCTTCCCCAACCGCTTCCCGAACGATTTCGATCGCTTTTATATCGTCCTTAAGCCGAGGTCTTCCTAATCTCATTTTGATCGCCTTAAAACCCCCTTCTTCAACTAACTCTGCCGCTTCTTTAGCCAGTTCGTCGAAAGGTAGAAGCCATAATCCGTTGGTGTTGTATGTCCTTAATGGACCAGTCGACCCTCCCAACAAATTCGCAAGTGGCATTTTTGCAGCTTTAGCTAAAGCGTCCCAAAGGGCCATGTCTAAGCCGGCTGCTGTAATTACGCTCACACCTTGACGCCCAATTAGGTGCAGTGAACCAATAATTTCCCGGTACATATCTGCTGGATGGATCGCCCTGCCTTTGAACTTTTCGGCCATGTCATACAATGCCGGTGCGATGTATTTGACGGAGTCCTTAATGTACGGCTCAAGATAGCTCCGTCCGACTATTCCCTCTTTCGTTTGAATATCGATCAGGATTAGCGGCCAGTCCGTAAACTGTCCAACTTTGGCTACGATTGGACGTTTTAAGGGGACAAGCGATGCGCGAACATTAATGCTTTCAAAGGTAAGTTTTTCCATCTAATTGTCTTTCTGTAAAATTAAATTGTCTCAACTAATGAAGATTGTACCGTAGTCAAATCTTCATTTCTTGACCCACCAATGATTAAGTATTGAGTTGCGAAAGTTTTCTGTTATCCTTCTTATTGGATCGTGAAATGTAGTAAAAAACTTTCCGTGTCTTTTTATTAACGATATTACTTTTGGGTAGAAAATTAAATGAAAAAAATATTTATAGGCCTGTTCGGACTCGTTATTTCTGTGTCTTCTGCTTTTGCAGGACATCATGGACATGATGCTGGGAAACTCTCGTTTATTTCTAATGGTGAAATGGTAATCGACAAAGTGACTGCTGGTGATATTAGCTTTACAACCGGAGAGCTTGCTGGTATCGGGAACGTCGGTGCGTCTACATATGCGCCTCTTAGCCAAGGTGCCGTGTTGACTTTTAATTGTACTGTGAGTGGACTAGATAAAGACGGTGAAACTAACCTATACGCATTGTGCTTGGTTAAAGACCGAGACGGAGATGAGTTTTCAATGGAGAATATGGCCGTACGCAAAGTCGGCACGAGTGGTTCAGGAAAAGGTGTTTTACGTGGGGTGACTGGAAAGTTCGAAAAAATGATGGGTAATTGCGTTTACGATACAACCTACATGATGAACGACGGTATTTTTGTTTCTGTTTCTTTTGATTGTGATATGAAGCACTAGTGAGTTCTGCATTTTACGAAAAAACAGTAGGGAAAATCCTGCCGTTTTTTTTTGGCTAAGAATAAATATGAGGCATGTAGACGTGATTTTTTTTAAAAGAATTTTATTGTTATTAGGGTTGGTCTCCATAGCTAGCCTAGTCGCTTGCGGCTCCTCTCAGAGCGATTTGAGTCAACAAGATAGGATTGAGCGATTACTTGAGGGGACTTATGAATTATCCAGCTGGAATGATGGTGATGATCAGTTTGCACCTCCAACAGTAAAGGGTCGTATTACATTTTATGATGGAACGATCGTATTTATACTTCACAATAATATTGAAGAAGATAAACCAAGCACTCTTGCTTGGATGGGTGAATATCAGCTGAATGCAGATACCGTGGGATATCGATATACAAATACATCTACTTTTAAATCAGAAGATGGAGTAATCAGCGAAACGAATCAATTGCCTTGGACAGATTTTAGAGAATTCTCGATAACTGAGGTAACTGACTCCACGCTTAAATTTGAAGCGGATGGTGGAAAGCAAGTTTTTGTTATTGATGGTGATAAATTGGTTTATACCGATTTTGCTCCAGCGAATAATGTTGGTTCTGGAAGTGGCTTCGCGAATCGTGTTTGGAATCGTATCTCGGATAAACCTTAATTTATTATTCAAAATCTAATAAGAGTGGCGCATTCTTTGGAGCGCGCTACTCTTTTACTCAGAACATAGTACATTGGATGCAAGCAAAGTCCATGCTCCTCAGTACGGCCGCTCTCCTTTCAGCGTAATTCGATGAAGTGATCTCAGCTGACCTTGATAATCATTTAGGGGCAAATGCAACAGGCATCTGTTATCCCAAAGGGCCACATCACCGTTGTTCCACTTAACACGACATTGATACTCCTCCCTTGTCTGATGTATGAACAGTTCAGATAGGAGTGCCCTACTTTCTTCTTTATCGAGTTCCTGAATGCTGCTGGTGTGCGCAGGACTAATGTACAGACTTTTTAATAGGGTTTCGGGGTGGGTGCGAATCATCGGGTGTATCGCTGAAAAATTATTGGATACTTGGCTGTTTACTTTTGATGATTGATTTATCCTAGTTGCGGATACAGCTTCAAGATCAGAACGCGATTCAGCTGTATATGATCCTAAAGCTTTTTTATTTTCATCAGTAAGCGTCTCGTATGCTTTGTACTGGCTGGCAAAGAGTGTGTCACCTCCGTTCGAGGGAACATCGATAGCATAGAGCATGCTCGCCATAGGAGGCTTCTCCAGATAAATCGTATCGGTATGCCAAACACCTCCAAAGTTCTCGGTATCTGATGGTTTTTTCAGCACACGTGTTATCTCAGGGTAGTCGTCCAAACCCTCTAAAAACGGATAGATGTCTGGAGACCCAAAATATGAGGCAAATTTAAGTTGGTCAGATGGTGTTAATTTTTGTTCTTTGATGACCACAACGCTATATTGCAGCCATGCTGCATAAATCTGCCGTAGTTCATCTTCGCTGGCACTAACGAGCGATACGCCTTCGATGGTGCAACCAACTATTGGATTGAGTGGTGTTATGAGCATGGCATTAAGACTAATTTAACTGAAATTCCAAATTGTTCGTTATGTGCTATTTATTTTAATTAAAATGGCGACATTAAATTTTAAATTCAGATTGATCAACTAATGCTCATACAAAAGATAATCGACATACGACATCACAAATTATTCGAAATATCGATGATTTTCATCATTATTTTCTCGGCCTTGACGGTAGGTGCTCGAACGTTCAAGCAGCTTGAGCCCTATCAAGAATTACTCTCATACCTGGATCTTCTTATCAGTATTATTTTCCTTATAGAGATCATTATTCGTTATATAGCTGAGGGGGATTTTAAGCGCTTTATTCGAGATCCTTGGAATCTTTTCGATACCATCATTGTCGTCGGTAGCTTAATCCCGTTGGAAAGCTCTAATCTGGTTTTCGTCGGAAGATTACTACGTATCTTTAGGGTTTTAAGGCTGATATCGTTTATTCCTGAATTACGACTGCTACTGAACGCGTTATTTAAATCGCTTCCACGACTGGGTTATCTCGTGTTGCTCATGTTTATTTTCTTCTATATCTATGGTGCAATTGGTTCGACATTGTTTGCAACAATTAATCCATTTCTTTGGGGAGATATCTCGAAATCTATGCTGACCCTTTTTAGAGTCATGACGTTCGAGGACTGGACTGATGTGATGTATGAAGTCATGGTGTTTTACCCTTTAGCATGGATATATTTCTTAACTTTCATATTTTTCTCGGCATTTGCATTTCTTAATATGTTGATTGCTATTGTTGTCGATGTGGTCAACAAAGAGAATAAGGCGCTCGCTTCAGCTGATAGCGAAGATGAGCGTCACAAACAAGAATTGATGAACGGAATTAAAAAAATATCAGGCGAACTGGAGCGACTAAAGGATAGACTCGGTTGATTCGCTATTTAAAAATAACGTATGAAAATTTTCCGTAGTCTTCTGAGCTACAACGTCAACAGGTAACTCTTTGACGCGCGCTAGCTCCTCTAGAACGAAACGTACGTAAGATGGCTCATTCGTTTTGCCTCTATGTGGCATTGGCGCGAGGTAAGGAGAATCTGTTTCAACCATGATCGAGTCAATAGGTATTGCCTTGGCTACGGTTCGGATGTCCTCAGCATTTTTGAAGGTCAGTATGCCTGAGAAAGAGATTAGAAACCCCAACTCGATTGAAGCGAGTGCAAAGGGTAGCGTTTCTGTGAAGCAATGCATGACGCCCCTAACTTTTCCTCTTCCCTGTTCTCTGAGTATATCTAACGTGTCATTACCTGCTTCTCGTGTATGGATGATCAGAGGCTTTTGTGTAATTTTAGCTGCATCGATATGCGTGCGAAAACGTTCACGTTGCCACTCGGTATCACCTTTTGTGCGAAAGTAGTCAAGCCCAGTCTCCCCGATAGCCACAACTTTAGGGTGGTTGGATAACTTGACGAGTTGCGCGGTTGTCGGTTCCTCGCAATTCTCGTTGTCTGGATGTACTCCTACAGACGCGTAAATATTTGGGTACTTCGTCGCTAGGTCTAAAATTTCATCTAGTTTTTCCAATTGCACCGATACGCATAGCGCTTTAGTCACGCTATTTTCTTCCATCCGCTTGAGGATTCCCTCAATATCTTCTCCTAGTTCCGGGAAGTTAATATGACAATGAGAATCGATTATTTGCATAGATACATTACCTAAGTTTGCGGCCATTTCAAAAATAAAGATTCAAGCGCCAAACGTCTATTTAATGGGTGATTCGCAGATTTAAGGTAATCATTAAATACGGTTTGCCAGCGACTGAACGCCTTGGAGGTTATGGAGCGTTTAATCTGTCCTATTTCTATACTCTTGTCCTCATGAAACAACTGATCTGTCTTGAGCTCGTAGGACATCAAATCATGCAATAGTGCATAGAAAATTGTTTGTAACGTCGACGTCTCTATTTTTTCACATATTGTAGCAAGGGCGAATATGTCAATTTGATTCTGACTCAGAAGAGAAATTATTTTGTCTCTGGTCGAAAAAAACTCATCGTCTTCCACTAGTTTTATAGCGGATAAAGGCGCGTTACCTGATAGCCTTATCGCTAACTGCAACCTAAGCTTATCTTCACTTTTTCCCTGCGCATGAACAGCAATCCATTTGGAGGCCTCTTTGGCATCTGGCGGGCGGGCATGCACTTTTAGACATCGGCTGAGTAGCGTTGGAATAAGGGTTTCCTTATGTTTTGCTATCAGAATGAAATGTAGAAACTCAGCTGGCTCTTCTATATTTTTGAGTAATGCATTTGAAGCACTTTGATTTAAGTTCTCTGCAGGATTAATAATGATTACTTTAGCGTGTCCACGGTGGGGTTTCGTTACGCAGAACGTTCCTAAGTTCCTGACAGATTTAACGCTGATTACATGTTTTGATTTCTTCGAAGTACTTGATCCACTCTCAGACGTTGAAATATCTTCTTCATCGTTAGTCAGCAACTTAAAATCTGGATGAGTGTCTGCCTTAAACAAATCACAAGATGGACATTCGCCGCATGGATCACTAATAGAAGTTGTCTGCTCGCATAAGGCGGACTGTGCAAGATAAGTTGCCAACACATTCTTTCCGATGCCCTCTATTCCGTGTATCAAAAGAGCTGGTGGAAGAGTTTTTCCAACATTTTTTTTCGCTTCGATGAGCCAGGGGTAATCGCTTACGTGCATACTCGATCTAACTCAGCTTGCACCAACTCTCGAATTTGACCCTTTGTTTGCGAAGAGTCGATAACTTTAATTCGCTCCGGGCTTTTTTTTGCTCTCTCTAAGTACGCATGTCGGACACGTTCGTGAAAGTCCAAAGCCTCTGATTCAAATCGATCTTTTTTTCTCTGGCCCATACGTCGTTGCGCGATTTTGATGGGTAAATCAAAAAAAAGCGTTAAATCAGGCTGGAAGTCACCTTGCACCCATGCTTCTACTGTTTCTATTCTTGATGACGAAACACCAGAGCCGCCGCCCTGATAGGCGAATGTCGCATCGGTGAATCGGTCACAAACGACAATTGAGCCAGAATCAAGTGCGGGCCGAATGACGCGTGCGATATGCTCTTTACGTGCGGCGAACATGAGAAGGACCTCTGTTTCGGAATCTAGGGGGCTATCGGCCTCTAAAATCATATTACGGACCTTTTCGCTAATTGGCGTACCACCAGGCTCGCGAGTCTGAATGACTTTTTTCTCCTTGCTTCGAAGGTAATTGACGGCGTAATCAAGCTGCGTACTCTTCCCTGCTCCGTCGATACCCTCAAATGTGATGAAAAGCCCTGTGGTCACATGCGTCCTTATTGTTAGCGTTGGTATTTTCTCACCGCTCGATTATGGTCTTTTAGATTATCAGAGAATTGATGCGTACCATCGCCTTTTGCAACAAAATAAAGAGAGCTCGTTTGTTCGGGTCTCATGGCTGCGCGAATGGAACTGAGGCTCGGTAGCGCAATAGGAGACGGTGGTAGTCCATTTCGAGTGTACGTATTGTAAGGATTGTCGTCTTTTAAGTCTTTATAACGAATATCACCATCAAAATTGTCCCCCATACCGTAAATCACGGTCGGATCAGCTTGCAGTCGCATTCTTTTCTTAAGTCTATTTAAGAATACCCCCGCGATAATGGATTTTTCTTTTACAAGATAGGTTTCTTTCTCAATAATTGAAGCGAGAATGAGGCCTTCATAAGGATCCTTAAGACGAATATCCGGATGACGCATTCGCCATTCATCCTCTAGTACCCTATTCATCTTTTTATGAGCAATGCTCATAATTTTTAGGTCGCTCGTGCCGCCAGTGAAAACGTAGGTATCTGGAAAAAATAATCCCTCGGGGTGGCTATAAGAGATATTTAGCTCATCAAGAATTTTTTTGTTGGTCCAATTCGACGTCGTGTGAACAATAGCATCATGTAGGTTTAATGCTTCTCGGAGATCCGCAAACGTCCAACCCTCTTGAATCCTTATGCGATTTTTAGCAAAGTATCCACGATGAATTTTTTGCAGTACCTGAAACCCAGTGATTCCGTCGTCGAATTGATACTTCCCTGCTTTAATTTCAGAACCTAAACCGAATACTCTAGCTAACAATTTAAAAGACCAACCATCATGAATCACCGAGCTTTGCTCTAGTGACTCCGTTGCTCCCTTAAGTGTCGCACCGCGTTCAATCGTGACCAACACGGAATTATCCAGTTCAATCGGCTTTAATCCAGCAAAGAGTAACCAGACCAGAAATAGACCTACCAGCGCAGACAAGGCTAGGCTTAATCGGATTATTGATGTTTTTACCTGGTTCAAAGTGTTCTAAACATTTGTTTCTTCAAATGAACCAGAGAAACTTAGTCCATTCGGGAGAATACGAGACTTCCATTTGTACCGCCAAAACCGAATGAATTGGAAATAGCCGACCTAATCGGCATGCTTCTAGCTTCGTTGGGCACGTAATCTAGGTCACACTCAGGGTCTTGGTCGTTAAGGTTTATCGTGGGCGGCGCCATCTGATCTTTAATCGCCAAGGCCGTAAATACCGCCTCAACACCTCCAGCAGCACCAAGTAGATGCCCAATACTCGATTTAGTCGAGCTCACGACTAGTTTGTGCGCATGATCCCCGAACATACGCTTGATAGCGATGGTCTCTGCAATGTCACCCAATGGTGTTGACGTGCCATGAGCGTTGATATAGTCGACGGTATTTGGGTCCACACCACCGTTTTTAATTGCGTTGTTCATGCATCGGGCGGCGCCTTCTCCATCTTCACATGGAGCCGTAATGTGATTTGCATCCGCGCTCATGCCATAGCCACTTAATTCACAATAAATTTTGGCCCCCCTGGCCTTTGCGTGCTCGTACTCTTCTAGAACCATAACGCCGGCCCCCTCACCCAGTACAAAGCCATCACGCCCCTTATCCCAAGGTCGACTAGCGGATGCTGGGTCGTCATTACGCGTACTTAGCGCTCGAGCCGCTGCAAATCCTCCGACACCAAGCGGCGATACACAGGACTCTGCGCCACCAGCGACCATTACGTCGACATCTCCGTATTCGATAAGACGGGCAGAGTCTCCAATGCAATGAGTGGCAGTTGTGCACGCCGTGACCATCGCAAGGCTTGGCCCCTTGAGGCCATACATAATTGATAAATTTCCGGAAACCATATTGATGATGGCTCCTGGAATGAAAAAAGGTGAAATCTTACGCGGACCGTTTTTTTCTAAGATTTTATCGGTGTCTTCAATCAGTGGAAGCCCTCCGATTCCCGAACCAATATTCACACCGATACGCTCGGCGTTGTCTGGCTGCTTAGAGAAACCTGCGTCCTCAAGCGCCTCAATACCTGCCGCAAGACCATAGTGGATGAACGTATCCATTCTACGAGCGTCTTTAGCAGGAATAATTGAGGTTATATCGAACTCTTTGACCTCTCCAGCGATATGTGAGGAAAAGGGAGTGGCATCAAACCGAGTGATGGTATCTATTCCGCATTGTCCCGCGAGAATACTTTGCCAAGCTTTAGGAGCATTATTTCCAACGGGACATACGGTCCCTAGCCCCGTTACGACGACACGACGTCTTGACACCTACTACTCCTTATCGTGTAGATAGTCCCTAACTAATGGGTTAACTATCTAGATTAGAATTGACGTAATCGATAGCCTGTTGAACCGATGTGATTTTCTCAGCTTCTTCATCAGGAATTTCACATTCGAACTCTTCTTCGAGTGCCATGACCAATTCCACGGTATCTAATGAATCAGCGCCAAGATCATCCACAAAGGTTGATTCATTTTTAATGTCCGCTTCATTAACACCCAACTGCTCAGCGACAATTTTCTTGACGCGTTGCTCAATCGATTCCATGTACAAACCCCTCAGTTTCTAAAAAAAAGTTATTTAGTGAATGACCCTCACTAAAGCGCAGTATTTTAACAAATAAAAGCTGTCCTTGGTTCTATTCCATCAACATCCCGCCATTGACGTGAATCGTAGATCCTGTAATGTATTTTGATAAGTCTGAGGATAGAAACAAAACGGTATTAGCTATATCTGAAACCTCCCCCAAACGCCCTAAAGGCACTTGATTTATCAAGGTTTTTTTTTGTTCCTCAGCCAAACTTTGCGTCATTTCGGTATCAATGAACCCTGGCGCAACACAGTTCACATTAATATTTCGTCCGCCAAGCTCTCTGGCTAAAGATTTGCTGAAGCCTACAATTCCAGCTTTGGCAGCCGCATAATTTGACTGTCCCGCATTCCCTAGAAAACCAACAACTGACGTTAAATTAATGATACGGCCAGACCGCGCTTTCATCATGTTGCGGCACACGAGCTTTGATAGACGATAAACAGACTTAAGATTGGTGTTCATAATGTCGTCCCATTCGTCCTCTTTCATTCTCATTAGTAAATTGTCTCGGGTAATTCCTGCGTTATTAATGAGTACTGTGATGGGACCGTAACTCTCCTCAATATCAGCTAAAGTATTGGCACACTCATCTGCCTCAGAGACGTCAAGTCGATAACCTTGACCAGCAATATTCATCGTTTTCAGTGTCTCTGTGATACGCACTGCTCCCTCGTCAGAGGTAGCAGTGCCTAAAAGTGTTGCGCCGGATGAACCAAGTGTTTTTGCGATCTCAGCACCAATTCCTCTACTCGCTCCCGTTACAAGGATTACCTCACCCTTCAAACTGATGTTCATCCGTTGCTCCTTGATAATTCATTGATCGCAAGCTCCATCTCCTTCGGGGAGCCAAGCGGGATCATGTGCAATTCTTTGTCAATACGTTTGTTAAGCCCCGTAATGACTTTTCCGGGGCCGCACTCGAATCCGACTTTGATGTCCATTGCGGTAATATACTGGATGGTCTCCACCCACCTAACCGGGCTAAACAATTGTTGATACAGCCGATCTCGGATGTCTTCTGCTGTGGCTGATGGCAACACATTGTAATTATGAATAACCGGTACATTTGGCGTGTTTATAGATGCCTCCTTCAAAGCTGATAAATATAAATCTGCTGCAGGCTTGATCAAGCTACAGTGCGATGGTGTTGCCATAGCAAGCAGCATGGCACGCTTCGCTCCCAATGTTTTTGCTTCGTCAATCGCTTTTTCTACCGTGGCCTTATCACCTGCAATGACCACTTGCCCGGGAGCGTTATAGTTTGCCGCCTCAGCAACACCACCGTTTTGTGCTTTGGCACGCTCACACGCTGTTTGAATGTCTTCGTCAGATAATCCTAATACGGCTGCCATTGCACCAATGCCAGGAGGAACCGCATTTTGCATTAGCGTTGACCGTTTCTGAACGAGGGAAACCGCGTCGGAGAACACAAGCGCACCCGCAGTCACCAACGCCGCATACTCACCTAGACTGTGCCCAGCTACGATGGATGGTGAATGTCCTCCTAGTTCGACCCATGCTCGATACATGGCTACGTCTGATATGAGCATTAACGGCTGTGTATTGGTCGTGATTGCAAGTTCTTCTTGCGCGCCAGCTTGAGCTAGTTGCCACATATCTTTTTGCATAATCGATGAGGCTTCTTCAAAAGTGTCTTTAACAACTGACAATTCTGAAAACGCACTCATCATACCTACAGATTGAGATCCTTGACCTGGAAATAAAAAAGCAAATGTCACGATTCTAATCCCTTATTTTCTACTAAAATTCAACAAGAGCCCCACCCCATGTAAAGCCACCACCAACTCCAGCAAATAGCATAAGCTCCCCTTCTTTAATACGACCATCCTTTACTGCCTCGTCCAGAGCCAAAGGAATTGATGCCGCTGAGGTATTGCCGTGGTGATGAACCGTAGACACTAATTTTTCTAAGGGAAGCTTTAGCTTTTTAGCTGTAGATTCCATAATACGGATATTAGCTTGATGAGGAATAAACCAGTCAAGATCCTCGATGGTTTTCTCTGTCGCACTGAGCAACTCGAGCGCAGTCTCCTCAAAAACCTTTACCGCGAATTTAAAGACAATGCCCCCATCCATTTGCACCATCGGGGAACCAACGACTTCGCCACCTTTAACCCAACCGGGAACGCAAAGATGTTGATGAAGGGCTCCATCTGCATGAACGCTGGTTTTTAAAATTCCTGGTTTCTGTGAACTCGATAGAATTACAGCGCCAGCTCCATCTCCAAACAAAACGCACGTTGTTCGATCATTCCAATTAAGGATATTTGAATATGTCTCCGCACCCACGATGAGCACATTCTTTGCCTGACCACTTTTAATAAATAGGTCACCTATATTCAATGCATAAACGAAGCCTGAACATACGGCTTGAACATCAAACGCCGGACAGCTCGGAATATTTAACTTGGATTGAACAATGCAGGCGGTACTTGGGAAGACCATGTCAGGAGTTGTTGTAGCAACAATAATGAGATCTATCTCATCGTTATTTAATCCAGCCTGTTTGATTGCTTCTTTGGCGGCTTTTTCGGCGAGATCACTGGTGAGTTCATCATCGGCTGCGAAATGCCTTTGTTTGATACCGGAACGCGATACGATCCACTCGTCATTCGTATCTACAAATTTCTCGAGGTCTTTATTCGTTACAGTTTTTTTCGGAAGGTAGCTCCCTGTACCAATAATTCTTGAGTACATCACAACTCTTTCTGTTCAGGCACCTGAATATTATCAGTAATGGCGTCCAGCATGGAGTGTTTTACTTCTTCATAAGCTCTTTGCATCGCGAATCCCATACTGTATAAGTCGGCCGCCCCATGGCTTTTAACGACAATTCCCCTTAGCCCCAATAAGCTAGCTCCGTTGTACCGCCGATGGTCGACACGCTTTTTGAATTGATTGATTACAGGAGACGCCAATAATCCTAAAGTTTTTGTAAATGCATTGCGGTGAAATTCTTCTTTGAGGTATTTGCCCAACATCTGAGCCAAGCCTTCAGATGTTTTTAATGCGATATTCCCAACAAATCCGTCGCATACGATCACGTCGGTAGTCCCTCTGTATATGTCTGTTCCCTCAACGTTACCCTTGAAGTTAAGAGAGCTGTGTTTGAGTAGTTCTGAGGCTTCCTTAACAACTTCATTGCCTTTAATGTCCTCCGACCCAACATTCAATAAGCCTATGCTCGGAAATGTGGGACCTCCGCTTGAAGTGACAAGGCAACTACCCATGACGGCAAACTGAAATAAATGATCCGCAGAGCAATCTACGTTGGCGCCAAGATCGAGCATGCAAACCTGTCCCTTATGAGTCGGCAGAAATGAGGCAATTGCCGGACGTTCAATGCCCGGTAGCATTTTAAGTACGAACCTCGAAATAGCCATTAGTGCTCCTGTGTTGCCAGCACTAACGCACGCGTTCGCTCGTCCATCTTTTATTAGATTTATCGCGATACGCATAGATGAATTTTTTTTGGTGCGTAGTGCCTGAGCAGGCCCTTCATCCATACTTATAATTTCGTCAGCATTTATGACGCTCACTCGCTCACTGTCGTGAGGATAACGTTTTAATCTCTTTTTAATTTGATCTGACTTGCCCACAAGAATGACGTGGGTATCTGGATGGGATTTGACGAAATGGATCGCTGCAGGAACCGTCACTTTTACGCCAAAGTCCCCCCCCATGCAATCGATTGCTAGTCTTATAGTCATTAGTTGTACGCCGATCTTTTAACGGCAAAGCGACTTACTTGATCCATATATGTCCCAAGTAGCTGGAGTGCCTAAAATTTTAGGCACTGCACATACATGCCTATATTTAGTCGTCGTTTTTTTGAATAACTTTTTTACCGCGATAAAAGCCATTCGGACTAATATGGTGCCGGAGATGTGTTTCACCAGTGCTTGGCTCTACTGCCATTGCTGGGCTAGACAACGAATCATGTGCTCGACGCATATTTCGGCGGGATGGTGAAACTTTAGTTTTTTGTACGGCCATTTGTCATTACTCCAAATTTTTTAAATTTAATATACCTATTTCAACCTCTTGAATGGGTTCGTTGGATTTGTTTCGATACCCAATAACCGAGGACTCTCGCACTTACCTTCACCGTGGAGCGGAACCATTGGCAATGCTAACAACAGTTCCTCCTCCACAAAGTCCACAAGGTCCAGCTCTTTTTCCGCAAGCACCGTATTGACGTGCTGCTCCTCCAAAGAGACCTCCGATAGTTCATTTTCTCTAAGCACTATTATAAACCGACTGTGCGAATTAATCTGCAAGTCAAATAAACCAAGGCACCGTTGGCAAGTCAGTCGTAATCCGCTTAAAATCTTCAAGTCAATAAATGGTTTTCCGTCTGTTTGTGTTCCCCCGGTGATGTTCGCCGTAACTATGTCATTTACGATAGTCGACTCATCGGTTAATCTAGCTAGGTCAACTGACCTAAGTTCTAGATCTTGAGTTTGTTCTTTCTTGGCAAACTCCAGTGTGTCAATAACAGGTCGGTTAGTCATAGCGCGCGCATAATATTGATTATATGCGTATTTGTCAAAACTTTATTAGCTAAATAATGAATCATGAGTTCCGAGGTTAATCCGACAATTGTTCTTGCTTCTACCTCAATCTATCGTCAAGAGTTACTGAAACGGATTTGTCCAGATGCTCAAATTGAGTCGCCGCGCGTGGATGAGACACCTCTCGATCAAGAAAGCACTATCGCGTGCGCTGAAAGATTATCGATAGCTAAGGCTCGATTTGTGGCCGAGCAAAAGACAGGGCGACACATTATTATCGGCTCAGATCAAGTCGCTGAATGCGAGGGTCGTTGGTTGTCGAAGCCCGGGACGCCAGACAACGCTGTTAATCAATTGGAGCACGCAAGCGGAAAAATCGCTTTTTTTCATACCGGCTTGTGTGTTTGGGACACAAACACAAACCGCTATCATTCTGAGGTAATCAGCACGGAGGTGAGATTTAGAGTGCTCGAGATCTCAGAAATAGAGCGTTATGTTGCCGCGGAGGACGTACTCGGGTGCGCTGGTAGTGCTAAGTCTGAAGGTTTGGGAATTACTCTTCTGGATTCGATACTCGGCCCTGATCCGACCGCGTTGGTCGGATTACCGCTAATTGCCTTATCTAGAATGCTCAGAAGTTATGGAGTGCGTTTACCGTAAGTTTTAATAAATTACGGTTAATATATGTTGTATATCATTGTTTTATATAAAATTTCAGCACCCAGTTTTCTGATTATCCTCTCGCCAAAGCCTTCCTGAACAGAATAATTGACTAATTCTTTTGCACCTATTACGTCTCTGGATACCGATAGAACGCTGCCATAGTCGTCAACAAGTCCCAGTTCTATGCTCTGCTCTCCTGTCCAAACCAATCCAGAAAAAATCTCAGGACTATCCTGAAGTCGTTCTCCTCGCCCGATAGTTACGGCCTTAATAAATTGCTGGTGAATATTGTTCAGGATTGATTTCGCGTGAGCTTGTTGCTCAGGTTTCATGGGAGAAAATGGATCAAGAAATGCCTTATTTTCTCCTGCAGTCAGTAAGCGACGTTTAATTCCTAATGAATCTAAGGCCTCCGTAAATTCGAACCCATCCATTCTCACTCCGATTGATCCCACAATACTGGACGGAGCAACATATATCGTGTCAGCCGCAACGGCGACATAATAACCACCTGAGGCACAAAGATCTTCCACAACGGCATAAACCGGTATATCTGGCTTTAAACTACGTAAGCGATTGATCTCCTGGTTTATCAGTTCCGACTGAACTGGGCTTCCACCAGGACTATTGATACGAATGATGATTCCTTTTACATCCTTGCTTTCGAACGCCCTTTCGAGGCCGGCAATCACATCGTAAGCATTTGCAGGGGCTCCTGAAGCAATAACGCCGTCAATGTCTATAATCGCGGTGTGGGGTCCCTTTTCCTGAGCATTGTCATCTGCTGTTAAGGTGACAAAAATGACCGCGGCCAATACCAAATAAGTCAGGCGAAAGAATATTTTCCAGCGTCTCGCTCGCCGTTGCTCCACAAGAGACGCCTGGGCTAAATCGGTCAGTATATTTTTCTCTAAGTTATCCATTTTTAGTTATTTAAATTTGACTAAGAAACCACCACCGGTGCTGTCAAAGGGGCCGCCTGAAAAGTTCATAGTAAGTCTATTGTCGATTTTTTCCGCGTAATACAAATGAGTAATACCGCCAATCTCCACAGCAGGTGCTATGACTGTGCTGCCTGGTGCTTTAAATTTATATTTGATGGGATGAAATGGGTCGGCAGAGAGAAGGAAGTTAATATCGCTCATAGCACTCTCAAGTCGATCGAATTTTATACCGGTCTTTAACTGAATGATATAAAACTCACTATCATAAGGAGAGACGCTTACGTACCAGGGACTCTCTTCTTCCGGGTTTGCTGTTAATGGAATTGAACCCTCTAAAAGAACTTTGGCCCCAAAATCACCTTTCGCGATTTCAAAATCGTCAAGTGAAAGAAATTCTTCGGCCAACACAAGGAGCTGATCTAGTGTAGCCTTATTTTCATCATCGAGCTCCCCAAGCATGCTGAACTCCGCCTCAAAATCAATCGCTACCGCTTCCCCAGCGATCGCGGACTGGATGTCCTTATCGCTTAACTTGATTTCAAGCGAATCCGCTTTACATCCTAGTAACAATGATGTTGCAATAAAAATAATTATCAATTTAATGAATGAGTTTAAAAACATAAATACCTTCTTCTTAACAAATTATTCACATTTAAAATCTTAAAACGGCGAAGACTTTTATTTATCTAATGACTACTCTACATGGTCGATCAAGTAGACAATGCCATTGTCCTCGCTGATTTTTACTTTGTTCAAAAAAGCTCCTTTGCATGGTCCGCCGATGCACTCTCCTGTACTTGGAAGATACAAAGCACCATGCGTAGCGCAAACAAGAAGCTCTGATTCGTCATCAAAAAATTTACCATGCTGCCAATCTAATTCAACTTGGATATGAGCGCACCTATTTAAGTAGCCAGAAACGGTACCCTTGTGGCGAATAACGAAGGCTGGCGCCTCCTCTCCACTTGTATCAAGGACCGTGAAGCGTACTCCATCACCGCCCTCTCGGATATCCGAGGACTTGCATATCAACCGTTTTCGAGCAGCCATGCCATTAATTCCTCAAAACTATCCACGCACGCTAGTGGATTGAGCGCGGCAAGCTTATTTTTTTCATGTGCGCCGTAGGTCACCCCGATACTTTTTGTTTTCGCATTATGAGCGAGCAGTAGGTCATGCGTCGTATCGCCAATCATCAGCGTCCGATCAGGGAAGACTCCTAGGTCATCCATAATAAAATTAAGCATATCGGGATTCGGTTTGGGGAAACCCTCATCGCCGCAACGAGTGATTGAAAACATATGTCCGAAATCAACTTTCGTCAGCGCTCGATCAAGACCTTCTCGACTTTTGCCCGTCGCCACTGCTAACAGGTAATTTCTATCGACTAAATTTTGAAGTCCTTCCGTTACGTGTTTAAAGGAATGAATTGTCTTATCAGCATCTAAAAAGTGGTGTCGATATCGATCGACGATACCCAGATGTTGTTCCTTGGTGAGGTCTGGTGATAGGTAGTTGAACGTATCAACGAGCCCAAGCCCAATGACGTGTTTCGCTGCTGCCTCATTTGGAACCGGTAGATCGTTGTCGGCGTAGGCGTTTTGAATGCTTTTCGCGATATGCGCAGTGGAATCGACAAGCGTTCCATCCCAATCGAATACAATCAAATCAAAATTTTTCATCTAGTTGTTTTGCTTTTGGTTACTCTGCGACCCACCGATAGACCTCATTACTTCTTGAAGTTCCACAGGGAGAGGAGATTCGATTGTGATTTTCTCACTACTTTTGGGGTGAGTGAACGAGAATCTATGTGCGTGAAGGAACATTCGTTTCAAATCATATTTTTGAAAAAGTTTATTGCGCCGAAAATCTCCATACTTATCATCACCTAAGATCGGGAAATTTATATGGGCTAAGTGCACCCGAATCTGATGTGTTCTGCCTGTTTTGAGATTTGCTTCAATTAAACTTGTCTGTTCATTTACTTCAAGCGCCTTGAATAATGTTAAAGATGGTTTTCCATTGGCGCCATCTATCACCACACGCCGCTCCCCTGCCTTTGACACATACTTTCTTAGTGCAAGGTCGACTTTAGAAATTTTTCGGTCCCATTGGCCTGGCACCAAAGCAAGATATATTTTTTTAGTTTGGTTGTTTCTAATCTGCGTGTGTAAATTTGTAAGAGCTGATCTTTTTTTTGCTAGTAATAGCACCCCTGACGTTTCTTTGTCTAAACGATGAATAAGCTCCAAAAAAGGCTGGTTGGATCGTGTCGATCTTAAATGTTCAATGATCCCTGAGGAGACACCGCTGCCTCCATGTACCGCGAGTCCAGCAGGTTTATCTATCGCTAAGATATCCTCGTCTTCATATAGAATCTTAAATCGCTCAGGATCTTGGGGTGCGGTGCCTTGGCTCCTTTGCGCCACCCTTATTGGGGGGATTCGAATCTTATCACCCACCGCGAGTCTCCGGTTGGGCCTAGCACGACCCCCATTCACCCGCACCTCTCCACTACTAAGAATTCGATATACGTGACTCTTGGGAACGCCTTTAAGTATCTTTAGTAAATAATTGTCGATGCGCTGATCCTCACCGTCGTGGCTTATTTCGACGTGATTCACACGATCTTTACATAAGTTATTCATTTTCAATTATAATTCGACCACGAGTCGTTTGACGACGAGAACGCCACGGTCTCATAAAGAACGTACGGCATCCGGGTATAAATCCCGTTGTTAGTTAGCCGGTCGGTTCTCAACGAATACATTGAAGGCTCGTCCTAAGGTTAATTTCGCTCACCTAAATAATGAAAAACGAAAGTAGCGATATAGTAAATGATTTACGCGCACGCGACAGTGCGGGAGATTTAAAAAGCCAACGCCGTTAGTTTGCGGGGGCTCAGTAAAACCGGAAAGATATTAATTTAAAAAACGATTACTCGAGACAACGAAAGAATTTATTTATTTAATTTATTGAAATAGTTGAACGAAACTATCAAATATTAGCGCCGGTTTGATCTCCCACACGCGATAATTGCGCGGGGGAATATAAATGAAGCGAATGCTATTTAACGCAACTCACTCTGAAGAGCTCAGAGTTGCGATCGTCGATGGACAAACACTCCTCGACCTAGATGTAGAAACAACAGGTAAGGAACAGAAGAAAAGTAACATATACAAAGGTATCATTACACGTGTCGAGCCTAGTCTCGAAGCGGCCTTTGTTAATTACGGTGCTGAGAGGCACGGGTTTCTTCCTTTCAAAGAGATAAGCCGATCCTATTTCAAGGATCCTAAGGCAAACCCAACACGTGTTCGCATCCAGGATGTCATCTCTGAAGGCACCGAGCTTGTTGTGCAAGTCGAGAAGGATGAAAGAGGAAATAAAGGTGCCGCACTAACCACGTTTATCAGTCTCGCGGGTCGCTACTTGGTACTAATGCCGAACAATCCACGAGGCGGTGGTGTGTCGAGGCGTATCGAGGGTGAAGAACGTGCCCAATTGCGTGATGCGATGGACCAGTTAAATTTGCCAAAAGGTATGAGCGTCATTGCTAGAACTGCAGGCATAGGACGTAGCGCAGAGGAGTTGGAGTGGGATTTAAACTACCTCACACAATTGTGGAAAGCAGTTGATGGTGCCGCCGAGAGTCAAACAGCCCCTTTCTTAATCTATCAGGACGCAAGCCTCGTTATTCGAGCCATTCGTGATTATTTCCGTCAAGATATTGGTGAAATACTTATCGATACAGAGTCGATCTACGAACAAGCGCAGCAGTTTATGGGTCACGTTATGCCTCACAACGTGAATCGAGTTAAGTGGTATCAAGAAGAAACGCCGCTATTTTCACGTTTTCAAATCGAACATCAGACTGAATCAGCGTATTCCAGGCAAGTACTGTTGCCCTCAGGCGGATCGATTGTTATCGACCACACTGAGGCGATGGTCTCAATCGACGTTAACTCTGCTCGATCAACACGTGGTAGTGATATCGAAGAAACTGCTCGTAAGACCAATATTGAAGCAGCTGACGAAGTTGCCCGTCAATTGCGTCTTCGTGATTTAGGGGGACTCGTTGTCATCGATTTTATCGATATGGAGGATAGTAAGAGTCAGCGTGAGGTAGAAAACACCATAAGGGAGGCGCTTCGATATGATCGCGCACGGGTTCAGGTTGGTAAGATCTCGAGATTTGGATTGCTCGAACTATCTCGACAACGCCTTCAGACATCGCTGGGGGAGACTAGCCATATAACCTGCCCTAGATGCAGCGGCACAGGAAATATTCGCTCTGTTGAGTCAACGGCCCTTCACGTGCTCCGCATTGTTCAGGAAGAGGCAATGAAAGAGAGCACAGCCGCTGTTCATGCTCAGGTTCCTGTGGCAGTCGCATCTTATCTGCTCAATGAAAAAAGGGATGAACTATACGCGATCGAACATCGCGTTAAAGTCAGTTGTGTATTAATTCCCAATACTCAATTGGAGACACCCCATTATTCTGTCAAGCGAATCCGTCATGATGAGCTCGACCAAATTGATACAGACGTTGCCAGCTATGACCTCGCAGACGCAGTAGTTGAGGATGGGGTCGAGAAAGACAAGAAACAAGATATCAAGAAACCTTCTGCGGCAGTCAAGGGAATCACGCCTACGGCACCGCCCCCAGCGGAGATCAAAAAGACCGGGTTCTTCAAGCGTTTAATCACCGCGTTATTTGGGCCCAGCGAGCCAAAAGAAAAGCCAACTTCGAACAATAGACGCCGAAACCAACGGTCCGACCGTAGGCGAGGCGGAAGAGATGACGAGCGTAATGATCGAAGACGTAACCGTAACGACTCAAATAATCGTCGGCGCCCTAGACGCGGTCGTGGACGAGATGAGGATAACCGCTCTGACGACTCTAACTCGCGAAATGCGTCGCGGCGACAAGAGACGGCTCAGGAACCGATAGATACAGCAACAAATGTCAATACCGCTGCGCCTGTTTCAAATGCCGAAGGGCCGAGCGCTGAAAAACGAGAAGGTCAGAATGGTCGACGTCGACGCAGAAATAACGATCGGAGAAGTCGCAATCGACGGGGTGACCGAACTTCGGACCAAAGTACGGAGGTGGTCAGCAGCCAGGATTCAACGGTTGAAGCTCAGGGTAGTACCAATCAGATTCAATCAGCAGGTCTGTCTGATGATGTTGCGGTCAATAGTCCTAAGCCAGTTGCGCAAACTGAGCGCTCAGATCGACGAGAAACGTCCCCGGTAGAATCCGCACCGGATTCAATCTCAACCGTTTCTAATGGTGCGGTCGAGACGACCCATCAGGCCGCAAAAGCACCGAGCGCAGAACAAGCCAATGGGCAGGTTGAGGCAGTTAAATCCACAGACGCGGAAAACGTAGTTACTCCCGTCGAACAAGCGACTCCAAAACAAGCTCCAAAAAAGGACGAGCCAGTCGTACTGCCCGCTGGAATGACTATGATTGAAACCTCATCGTCTGCAGGGCAGGTCAACCTTGATTCATCATCAAATGATGAGGCATTGGAAAAAGCACGTGAGGAACGAAAGCGTCGGAGGCAAATCAAGGCATCGACTCTAGACTCTCAAAGTGAACCTTTACAGCAAGTTGAAACTCAAGACGACCCGAATTAAATTGTTCGGAATCTTTGCTGAGACATTAAACTGACGGTTGTTGCGGATACATTTGATTTAAAAATGTATCCGCACCCTCTTCGATCATATCAAGGACGTGGGTGAAGCCGTTTTCTGTGCCGTAATAAGGGTCTGGCACACCTTGACGTGAGAAGGTTCGACTGAATTCCAGGAATAGCATGATTTCAGCTGTACTATGCTCTGGTTTTATCTTGGTAAGTATTTCGAGATGTTCTAGACCCATTGCCAAAAATATGTCAACCTTTTCAAAGTCAGCTTCTGAAACCTGCTGAGCGCGAATACTGCCCATGTCATATCCTCTTTTTGCGGCAGCGTCCCTACTTCGACGGTCAGGCGTCTTCCCCTCATGATAGGCATGAGTCCCAGCAGAGGTGCACGAAAATAACGTTTGCAACCCTCTGTCATCCGCTTTTTTTCTTAGTACAGCTTCTCCAGTCGGTGAGCGACAAATATTTCCTGTACAGACCACACAAACTTTCAGATTTTTGTCATTCATCATTTGTCTTTAGCTGAAGGATCCCGATAAAAATTTATCTTTTAAGTCTTTTAAAGCGTCTCGATACTTTGCGGCTTTTTCAAATTCTAAATTTTGAGCAGCTTCTCGCATTTGTTTTTCGACCCGTTTCATTTCCACCAGTAAATCTGATTCTGATTTAATTTCACTGTTGGATTCTATTCCGTCAATCTTGTTCTTACTCGTATCCTTCTCGGAGAACACACCCTCAATGAGATCACGCACGCGCTTATCAATACCAGTGGGCGTAATATTATTTTCTAAATTAAACTCGATTTGCTTCTGACGTCTTCGGTTTGTTTCATCAATTGCGCGCTGCATGGAGTTGGTAATCTTGTCACCATACATAATAGCTCGGCCGTTAATGTGTCTAGCTGCGCGACCGATGGTTTGTATCAAAGATCGTTCCGACCTTAAAAAGCCCTCTTTATCGGCATCTAAAATCGCTACTAGAGAAACTTCTGGTATATCCAACCCTTCTCGCAACAAATTGATACCAACGAGCACATCAAACTCGCCAAGTCTTAAATCACGGATAATCTCAACACGCTCTACGGTATCTATGTCGGAATGTAAATAGCGAACAGAGACCCCGTTCTCTGCTAAGAAATCAGTCAAGTCTTCGGCCATTCTTTTGGTAAGCGTCGTAACTAACACCCGTTCATGAAGCTTGGCTCGCACATTGATTTCGGACAGAAGGTCATCTACTTGAGTGCTCGCTGGGCGAACTTCCAAGTCCGGATCGATAAGCCCGGTAGGTCGAACGACTTGTTCAACAACGCGCTCTTGTTTCTCGAGTTCATATTTTGAAGGCGTTGCAGAAACAAAAACGGTTTGCGGCATTAATTTCTCAAATTCATCAAATCGCAATGGTCTGTTATCTAGTGCTGAGGGTAACCTGAAACCATAATTAACGAGATTCTCCTTGCGTGCCCTATCCCCTTTGTACATGCCGCCTATCTGCGGCGCGGTTACATGAGATTCATCAATGAACATAATTGCATTTTTTGGCAAATAGTCGATTAGTGTTGGTGGTGGATCTCCTTCGTCTCGACCTGATAAATGTCGGGAGTAATTCTCGATTCCTTTACAAAAACCCATTTCGGTGAGCATCTCCAGATCAAATCTAGTGCGTTGTTCAATACGCTGGCATTCCACAAGTAGGCTATTCTTTTGATATTGAGCTATTCGCTCACGCAGCTCGATTTTTATGGCCTCAATAGCTCTCAGTACAGTAGCTCGAGGCGTGACGTAATGACTTGATGGATAAACAGTGTAGCGCTTTACCTTGTTAATGATGTGGCCGGTTAATGGGTCAAAAACTGATAGAGACTCTATTTCATCATCAAAAAGTGCGATACGGATAGCATGTTCAGAATTCTCGGATGGGAAAACATCAATTACATCTCCCCTGACCCGAAATACGCCTCTATGAAAATCCATGTCATTGCGCTCGTATTGCATCTCGGCAAGTCGCTGGATAATTTTCCTTTGACCCGGCTCGTCTCCCTCTATTAGATGCAATATCATCCCGTGATAATCAACCGGATCCCCAATACCATAAATGCAGGAAACGCTAGCAACAATAATTGAATCGTCACGTTCCAGCAGCGATTTAGTTGCTGACAACCGCATCTGTTCGACATGTTCATTGATACTGGAATCTTTCTCAATAAAGAGGTCTCGAGACGGCACGTAAGCCTCTGGCTGGTAATAGTCATAGTACGACACGAAATATTCCACCGAATTTTTTGGGAAAAACTCTTTAAATTCCGAATAAAGTTGTGCTGCTAGCGTTTTGTTGGGTGCAATAACGATTGCGGGTCTTCCAGATCGAGCAATCACGTTAGCCATCGTAAAGGTCTTCCCTGAGCCCGTAACGCCCAGCAACGTTTGATAGGACAAATCCGTGCTAAGCCCGTCTAGGAGACTCTCAATAGCTTTGGGCTGATCTCCCGCCGGTTCGAATAATTGGTTGAGTAAAAAGGGGCTATTGGGAAATCTAATGAAGTTTTCTGAGGACAAAATTTCGTGAACCTTGTTTCTTGTGGAATTTGCATGAATACGTGCGGTACAATATCGCCCGTTTGTTTCTTATTTCTATCTTATCAGCGACCAGTATATGATGAACTCAGCTTTTAGCGCAGTTGAATTAGCGCCCAGAGATCCTATTTTAGGATTAACAGAACTCTTCAAGTCAGACACTAATCCCAATAAAGTTAACTTAGGTGTCGGTGTTTATTATGATGATAACGGCGCAGTCCCATTGCTCGGCTGTGTTAAATCCGCAGAGACACAGATCGTAGCGAAGCATCGTGCTCGATCGTACCAGCCAATTGACGGTAACGCTAACTATAATAAGTTAGTGCAAACGCTGCTTTTTGGTGCGGATTCAGAGGCTTTAGATGCAAACCGTATCATTACCGCTCAAACATTGGGTGGTACCGGCGCATTGAAGGTCGGCGCAGATTTTCTCAAGCAGGTAGTTGGTTGTTCAGATGTTTGGATTTCAGATCCAAGTTGGGAGAATCATCGGGGTATATTTGGAAATGCAGGGCTAACCGTTAATGCTTACCCCTATTACGATCCAGAGACGCGAGGTATCGCTTTCGACCGAATGATTGAGCAATTGAAAGTATTGCCCAAACAGTCGATCGTGCTTTTACATGCTTGCTGTCACAATCCAACGGGAGTGGATTTAAGCGAAGATCAATGGCGAACTGTTGTTGAAGTCGTCGTTGATCGTGGATTGATACCATTTTTAGATATTGCTTATCAAGGATTTGGATCCTCACTCGATGAGGATGGATTAGTGGTCCGTTTATTCGCTGAAAAATGTCCGAGTTTGGTTATTTCGAATTCATTCTCAAAGTCATTTTCATTATATGGTGAGCGTATCGGCGGTTTATCGATCCAGTCTGCCACTGCTGACGAAGCAAAACGAGTACAGAGTCAATTAAAACGTCTAATACGTACGAATTACTCCAATCCGCCAATACACAGTGGAGCTTTGGTTGAGACGGTTCTCGCGGACTCAAACCTCAAGAGCGAGTGGATTCAGGAGCTGGGCGGGATGCGCGAACGAATTAAACAAATGCGGTTAGATTTATCGACAAACATTGCTAAGCTTTGCCCTGGTGCTGATTTCTCATTTATTACGGAGCAAAAAGGTATGTTCTCTTATTCTGGCTTAACAAAGGAGCAAGTAATTAAGCTTCGAGAGGAGCATTCCGTCTATGCGATCGAGAGTGGTCGAATCTGTGTTGCCGCTTTAAACTCTAAAAATATTGGGTTTGTGTCGGAAGCGATCTCAAAGTTGTGATTTAACAGCCTGGTTGACCAACCGTCTATGAATCACTATCATAAGCGCCTTCCAATTCCTCGATAGCTCAGTTGGTAGAGCAACTGACTGTTAATCAGTGGGTCCCTGGTTCGAGTCCAGGTCGAGGAGCCAAAATCATTTAAGCCGGTGTTCAAAGACATCGGCTTTTTTGTGTCTATTACTGTCTCATATTGCTTTAAGTACAACGCATAAATTGTTGTTTTAATATCATAAATATTTTTGTTAAAACTGGGTCTTATACTATTTAAAAGTTGTGGAACTAACTTCTACAATGCTTCTGGGGAGATCGTAAGGAAAGCACACTGTGGTGGTTACTGCAGTGAATTTTCCTATTTAAAAAGTTGGAGCCAAACCAAATGTATTACCTAATTGGACAGTTAACATAAATCACAAAACCTGGGCGTTATCCAGTAGCTGAAAACCTAGGAGGGAAAAAATCGACTAATGCGTTTTTTTGCATCTAGTTGTGAGTCGCTTGCTAGTCGAATGTTGCTCGATTGCACTTTTGGTTCAGCTGCGCGCAGGCTTTCTTGCGATACGACCAAACAACACACTTGCAAGTAGTCCGAGAAAAGCGAAGCAAGCCATCAGAAGATAAAAGTCTTGATGACCTTGCAAACCCGGAGAGCGGTCCAAAATCCATCCGGACATAGGGCCCATAAAAATATCCGGCGTAAAACCAATGACAGAAACTAGCCCTGTCGCAGTGCCCGTTTCGAGGGCTGGCACGTGACCCTCCTCGAACATCGCAAAATAGATGCCGCGCAACCCAAATACGGCGGCACTAGTGACAATCACATTGGCGAACAGAATCCAAATCAGGGACACATTTGGGGTATCTAAAGAAAGAAACCCAAAACAAAATATCATAAGTGCAAAGCATAAGGCTGTTGCCCTAGACGGCAAAATACGGTCCGCCAGAAGACCAGCACCAACGGCAGCAAGAGGGCGTATCCAAACGCTATAGGCAGTCAACTCAGCGGCTTCAACTTCATTCAACGCATAAGCGGTATAGGCAAACAGAGAATAATTGTCGATGCCCTTGTACCCCGCGTAGGCCGCTACAATGATGAGTGATTGTAACCAAACGGTTGGTAATCTCATGACATCGATCGTACGCCGCAACGGGCCTGGCCTGTTGGCGAATAAATTCGCATTTACTAGACCCACTGCCGGTTCGGGCACGCACAGCCAAACTAAAGGCACTGCCAAAAAAGTGAAAAACGTATAACAATAAATCACATACTGAAGCGCCAAAATACGCTCAACATCAGTGGCCATTGCCACATCGTCGGGAAAAAAGCTACGTAAGACAAAAACCGCGATCACGCCAATCAATGCCGCGAATAACCCGCGGCCACCATCTAATATGCCGAAGGCGCGCCCTTGGGCCGAGTCTGCGCCCCACTCGCGAGTGGCACGAATCAGCGCTCCCCAAAATAACAGGATGGTGGTAAACCCCCAAAAGCCAAAGAGTAAGTGCAGGCCTTGGTAGGTTGGAATCTGCGCGAAGTAGAGTCCGCCAAGCCCTGTCGCGATCAGCGACGCGGCTAAGAGTTTGCGCGCAGAAAACATATCGGCGAGCTGCCCACCCGGAAAATACGCCAACATTGCAATCACGCCATAGGAAGCTTGGACAAGCCCCAACTGCATGTTACTGAACTCAAAAACTTCCAAGAATGTGGGACGAAAGAATCGGGTGACGTGAAACGGTAGGGAGAATATAGCCTCTCCTGCGATAATGAGCGCGATCATAG
>ERZ891134.458-NODE-458-length-34287-cov-46.439472_pt1 | contig 34287 bp, 35 predicted proteins | sample MGYA00520888_ERZ891134 | MGnify/ENA primary metagenome ERZ891134 (study PRJEB32303, sample SAMEA104408692) | aquatic metagenome | biome: Brackish water; feature: Coastal; material: water | place: Baltic Sea | collected 2014-10-23 | depth 10 m ... | reverse complement strand
CCATGTGTCTGGTCAGCATGAAGATGGGTATAAAAAACTTTACTAATAGATTTAATTTTATTTTTTAGAAGTTGTGATCTCAAATCTGGCGATGTATCTATTAAAATATTTTGATCATTAAATTTAATTAGAGCAGAACACCTTGTTCTAAAATTCTTTTTATTTTTTAAATCACAATCTCCAGAATATCCATCTGCTCTAGGTACACCCATTGAGCTACCGCTACCCAAAATGATAAATTTAAGAGACATTATAGATTAAAAAGTTTATTAAAATTTTGGGTGGTTAAATCGGACATTTCTTGAATAGTTTTATCTTTTAAAATAGATAATTTTTCTAAAGTATATTTAATAAAACTTGGTTCATTTTTTTTTCCTCTCATTGGTATGGGCGCTAAAAATGGACTATCTGTTTCAACAAGCAGTTTATCTAAGGGAATACTTTTAAAAGTTTCCTGAAGCTCTAAACTATTTTTAAAAGTAATTATTCCACTTGCTGAAAAAAAGGCATTTAATTCTATTAATTTATTTGCAAAATTTAACGAACCAGTAAAACAATGCATTAAAATTTTAAGTTTTTCTGATTTATATGATTTTAAAATTTCATACGTTTCATCCTCTGCATTTCTAGAATGTATGATAATAGGCATATTAAGCTCTATAGAAGCCTCTATATGAGCTTTAAAGCTATCAATTTGTCTTTCTTTATTACTATGATTATAAAAAAAATCTAAGCCTGTTTCACCAATACCAATAATTCGTTCATTTTGATTTACTTGATTTGTTATATAATTTTTATCAATTAAATGACTTTTCTCAGTCTCATGAGGGTGAATACCAAAAGTTCCATAAATCATTGGGTCGGTTATAATAATTTTTTTTATCCTATCAAAACTTTCAGGTGTAGTGCATATGGTTAATAATTTTGAGATACCAACTTCTTTAGATCTTTTTATAACTTCATTTAAATTTTCAAGTAAAGGTTCATGATCTAAATGACAATGAGAATCAATCATTTTTCTTTTCAATTTTTTTAAACAAAATATCTATTTTGTTGATTGGTTTTCCAGATATTAGATAGTCATGTTTTGCGATAGATTCAAAATTAATTGCATCAATATTTAAATCAAAAATCTTTAAGGCTTTTTCTATTGAGCTTGGAATTATTGGATAAAGCATAAATGAAATTTTTCTAATCATTTCTAAAGATGTATAGACAATGGTATTTAATCTATCTTTATCATCTTTTTTTTTCCAAGGTTCTTGATCGTTAAAATACTTATTTGCTTCAAATAAAGCACTAACAATGAAATTAATATAATAATTAATATTTTGATTATCAATTTCAGTTCGTATTAGATTTAAATTATCAGTAAATTTATTTAGCATCACTAAATCTTCATCATTAAATTTTATATTATCTGGTACTAATGAAGAGCAATTCTTCTCAGCAAATGCAGTCACTCTTTGACATAGATTGCCATAATTATTAGCCAAATCACTATTGATACAATCCTCTAATCTATCTTGTGAAATATTACCATCATTTCCAAATGAAACTTCTTTAATCAAATAATATCTTAATGGGTCAAGTCCATAAATTTCGATAATATCTAAGGGATCAAGAATATTTCCTTTTGATTTTGACATCTTTTCATCACCAGATAAAATCCAGCCATGACCATATACTTTTTTAGGTAAAGGTATTTTTGCAGCCATTAAAAATGCTGGCCAATATACAGAATGAAATCTTAATATATCCTTACCTATTAAATGAACAGATGCAGGCCAAAATTTTTTAAACAGCTCATCATTTGTGTCTGGGTAGTTTAAAGCACTTATATAATTGGTTAGTGCATCAAGCCAAACATAAATTACATGATCTTGACTATTAGGAACTTTGATGCCCCAAGAGAATGCTTTACGGCTTATGGATAAGTCTTTTAACCCACCTTTTACAAAACTAATTACTTCATTTTTTCTGGATTTTGGTGAAATAAAGTCTGGATTTTTTTCATAATAATTTAGTAGTTCATCTTGCCACTTAGATAATCTAAAAAAATAAGACTCTTCCTCTATCCATTCAACCGGAGAACCAGATGAAATGGCAATTTTAACGTTTTCTTTTTCAATAATTTCTTCATCACTGTAATAAGCTTCATCAGAAACAGAATACCAACCAGAATATTTTGATAAATAAATATCGTCATTTTTTTCAAGTTCATTCCACAGATGTTGAACTGTTTTTTTGTGTCTTTCTTCAGTAGTTCTAATGAAATCAGTATTAGATAAATTTAATGTTTTTGAAAGATCTCTAAACGTTTGACTAATTTCATCACAAAAAGTTTGAGGATCAATTTTTTTTCTTTCCGCTGCTCGTTGTATTTTTAAACCATGCTCATCAGTACCTGTTAAAAAATGAACATTGAACCCATCTATACGTTTAAATCTTGCAAAAAAATCAGCAACAATACTTGAGTATGCATGACCCATATGGGGTCTCGCTGAAGGATAATAAATTGGTGTAGTTATATAGTAATTTTTATCCATTTATAACAATTTTGATTTAAATTCTAAAAATAAACTTTCTTCATCTAGATTAAATTTTTCCGTGTCATAAATTTTTTTTATAAATTTTTGATAAAAATTAATTAATGTAACTTTAGAATTTGTTATCAGATACTTTTTCAAAAAGAATAGCTCGATTAAATTTATTAATAAAATTTTGACAGGTTTATTTTTCTTATAGTAATTATTTTCTATTATCGAACTTATAAAACTTGAAATAGTGTGATCCTTTAAATTAATAGATTTTTCTTCTGCAAAATTGAACAAACTAATGATTTCACCAGGTGAATTATAAAAACTTAGTAAGTCATAATTAATAAAATCAAGTACATTTTTATCCAGTATTAAATTTGAAATACTTAAGGACTCATTAAATGTAAAATTAATCTTGAATGTTAAACATCTTGATTTTAGTGTGGGTAGTATATTTTTTTCACTATTATTTATTAAGATAAAAAAAACATTTTCATTTGGTTCTTCAATAATTTTAAGTAATGCGTTGACAGAATTCTTATTTAGATTTTCAACATTATCTATTAAAATAAATCTTGCCATATTATTAAATGTTGACTTATTTGTGTAACTAATCATTTCACGTATTTGACCTACATCAATGCTTTTTTTTTCTGTTAATAAATCTATTAAATAGAAATTTGGATGGGAGTTATTTTGCAAAAGTTTATAAGATTTATTGTCCTTATGGATGCAAAAATTTTCTAAATTATATTTATAATCCTCATTTTCGGATAAAATATAGTTGATTAAATGATAGGCTAATGTTGATTTTCCTAATCCTTTTTTTCCAGACAGTAAAATTTTATTAGGCAATTTTTTGTGCTTATATAGTCCACTTAATTCATGAAAAAAATTTTCCATACCATAAATTTTAGTGTTTTCAGATGGTTTTAAATTCATAAATCTAAATTAAGTCGTTAATTTTATTTAATATTATATTTTCATTAAGATCTATATCTAGATTTGAATTTATTCTAATATATTTTTTAGGATTTTTTTTTAATATCTTTATAAAACCATTTTGTACTTTTTCATAAAATTTACTGTTAAATTTATCATATCTGTTAAGCTTTTTTCTTAGTTTAAGCCTTTTTTTCATATTTGATAAATTTACTGTATTTAAAAAAGTAAAATCAATTTTAATATTTTTTAAAAGATGGTCGTTAATATTTTGTATTAACTTAAGGTTTACACCCATACCATAATGTTGGTAGGCAATAGTTGAATCTGAAAACCTATCTATCAATATTATTTTTTTACCAACATTTTTTCTTATAATTTCCATATTTTCACTTCTTGCCGAAAGATAAAGCAGTAAATCAGTTTCTTTATTAAATGTAGATTTGTTATTAAGAATAAGATTTCTTATTTTTTCTGAATTTGTACTGCCACCAGGTTCTCTAATTTGAATAAATTTAATCCTTTTACGTGTTAAGTAATTAGCAACATTTTTAATATGATGAGATTTACCTGTCCCCTCTATACCTTCAAATACAATTATTGGTTTTTTAGACATCGCCCCAAATTAAAAAATTAATTGATTTCATTAACCTTGAAAAAACATTTAATTTCTTAACATCTTCATAAGCAAGTAGATCATATTCTTCGATAAGTTCACCATCAAAGATTAGCTTTAATTTTCCTAAGATATCATCTTTTTTAATAGGTGCTTGAATTGGACCATTATAATTCAATGATACCTTCAATAGTCTTTTTTTTGCTTTAGGAATAGTTTTGTAGATATCATTTTTTATATAAGTTTTAACAGTATCTTTTTTACCCAACCAAACATCAATGTCTTCTATTGGTGTGTTTGCTTTTGTAATTTCAACCAGGTCAAAATTAGTTAAACCCCATGTTAAAAGTTTGGCACTTTCGCGAGATCTATCATTTTTAGTATTGAAGCCACTACCTACAGCTATTAGTCGTCTTCCATTTCTTTCAACAGATGATGCCAGTGAATATTTTTCAACTGCTAAATAACCAGTTTTAATTCCATCTGCCCCAAGGCTTTTATATAATAACGGATTTCTATTACCTTGAGTAATGGGGTCACCCCCTGTTCTATTCCAAGTAAATTCTTTTTCTGCAAAATACTTATATTCTTCAGGAAACTCTTTAATAAGATAATTAGACATAAGCATAATATCTCTTACAGTTGATAGGTTTTCAGTATCATTAATACCTGATGAATTAGCAAAATTAGTATTATTCATTCCTATTTCTTTAGCTTTAGCTGTCATCATCACTGCAAATTCATCCTCTGTTCCAGCTATACCTTCAGCTAACGCAACACAAGCATCATTACCAGATGCAACAATTATTCCCCTAAGTAAATTTTCCACACTAACTTCATCACCAACCATTATAAACATTGAAGAATAGCCAGCTGATGAAAGTCTCCAGGCATTCTCTGATACTAAAAATTTTTCATCTAAACTTAGATCACCACTTCTAATTAAATCAAACGCAATAATGGCTGTCATAATTTTTGTCATTGATGCAGGATAAATTGATTTATCAGCATCTTTTTCAAATAATATTTCACCAGAAAGATAATCTTGTAGTATTGCTGTTCTCGCCTTTACATCAAATGCTGCATTAGCATTAGTTGTTAGTAAGAGCGTCAATAAAATCGTTATAAGTCTTAATTTAATCATTTTTTATAATCTCAATATTTTCAAATTCAAGTATGCTTATATCATTAAATGATTTTTGTAGAGAGTTAATGTTATTAAAAGGACCTGCATATACTCTATATTTTTTTTCATTAATTTTTTTGATTTTAACATTTTTAATCATGGTTTCTTTTACGATTCTATCAACTAGCAATGATGCTGTATCATTAAAATAAAAATCAGCTATTTTTATTTCATAAGAAAATTTTTTACTTAATTCATTTTTAGTATTTGTTTGTTTAGTGTTAAGATCACTAATATTAATATTGTTAACGGGTGCTTTGTTAGCAACTTTTTTTTCTTCTTCAAATGTTTTTGCTCTTTTTGCAACAAATATTGCATCTTCTAGGACTTCTAAAATCTCTACATAAGGTTCATTTTCATTCAAACCAATTTCATCTGCTATTCTCAATGATAATACTGCATTATTAAATAAAGGATAATCAGCATTACTACCAACAGTACCTATAATTGATTTGTTATTTAAAATATTGGTAATTTTAACAATTGTATTTTTTTTTAAATTTTTTTGAAAAATAACTAAGCTTCGTTCATCAATTTTTTTGGAAATAACCTTATCATAATAAAACTTATCATTATAAATAAGGCTAAATCCTTTATTTATAAATGGATTTTCCAATGAATTAAGATTTTTATTTTTGGTTGAGGTAGTTGCTGTGCAGTTATTTAATAAAATTAAACAGCATAGAATTAATAGTTTTTTATAAAGCATTTTCAAACTTTTCTTTTAATGTGCATACTGCGAGGCTGAATCTTAAAGATCTATTCCATTGTAGTATTTTTTCATAATTATCAAAAACTATGTAGGCCGGATCTAAGTTTTGTGCATCTGGTATTATATCTTTGTCTGGCGTTATTATTGATGCAATCAAATTTTCATTAATAGAATTAAAACTATCTTCATTAATTATATATTTCTTTAAAAGCTTAAATTTAATTTTATGGTGAAGTTTTTTTGCAGATGTATTTAATATATTGTTAGGTATATTTTCTTTTAATTTAACTTTAATGAAACAAGGTTGGTTTTTTTTCCATCCTATTTTATTTATGTAGTTAGCTGCAGATGCAAATGAATCTTTTGTTGATTTAAGCTCAATAATGTTATTTTTATCATAGTCTATTGCATAGTTTTCTATTGTAGATGGCATAAATTGAAAAAAACCAAAGGCACCTGCCCATGACCCATATAAAATGTTATGGTCTATTTTCCCCTCATCTATTAATTGAAGAATAGTAATTAATTCTTTGGTAAAAAAATCAGATCTACGTTGATCAAAACTTAAGGTTGCAAGTGATGATAATATATCCATTTTTCCTACATAAGTTCCAAAATTAGTCTCTATTCCCATTAATGCTAAAAGTAACTCTTTCTCAACTGAAAATTTATTATCTACAGAATTTATGAAATCTTTATTTAATTCATAAAGTTTTATGCCCGCACTTACTTTTTGTTTAGAAGTTCTTTTGGATATGTAAGTTTTGGTATCCTCATAAAACTCAGGTTGAAAACGGTCATATTTTATTACATCAGGTAAAAACACAACATCAGACATTGCTAAATTGAATGTCTTTTCTGAAATTTTTTTTTCTAAAGCATAAGCTTTGAAATTAACCAACCACTCCTTAAATTCTTTTTCATTGGCATGTAGTGTTCCGTGAATAAATGTGAAAAATATAATTATAAAATATTTAATTATGTTCATATAAATCTTTTAAATAAATAATTACAGCAATCCATATTAAAATGAAACTTAATGATTTATCGAAAGAAAAAGCCTCATCATAATAAAAAAAGCCCAATAAAAATTGAAATGTTGGGGTTATGTAGAAAATCATTCCAGTGGGTCCAAGGCCACACAACTCAACACCTCTTACATATAGAAATAGAGGTATAACAGTCATTGGTCCAGCTAACATTAGTATAAACATCAATGAAGGCTCGTTAATACTAAAAATATTTAAATTATTTTTAAAAAGTATAAAAAAAGCAAATAACGCAAATGGTAATATAAAAAGACTTTCTATTAAAAGTCCAACATCAGTATCAACATTTACTTTTTTTCTAAGAAGATTATAAAAACCCCAACTTAGAGCTACAATTATTCCAACCCATGGTATTGAATGAAAACTTTTAAATAAAAGAAATGATATAGACAGCAAAACAAGAAGTATGGAAAGACCTCTTCTTTTATTAATTTTTTCACCATAAAAGATATATCCCAGGAATACACTTAAGATTGGCATAATAAAATAACCAAAGCTTGCATCGATTATTTTTTCTGTACCCACTGCATAAATCCAGGTTGCCCAATTTATAAAAATTAGTAAGCTTGAAAAAAATAAATAAATTATATTTCTTTTATTTTTTATAATTTCAAAAAAAATATCCCATTTAGAAAAATAAAAAGTAGTTATTATTAAAGCTACAGATGTCCACACACAACGATGGATCACTACCTCTATAGAGCCTGCAAATGAAATATATTTGAAGTAAATAACACCAATAACACCCCACCAAAAAGAACCTAGTGCAGTTAATCCTATACCTGTATTGAATTTTTGCTTTTCCACAGTAATAAATTTATACCTATTAAATGATTATCTGTTTAATTTATCAATTTTATTGTTGAATTAAAAATTTATAATAATAAAACGTTGCTAACGGAGAGATGGCAGAGTGGTTGAATGCACCGGTCTTGAAAACCGGCAAAGGGGCAACTCTTTCCTGAGTTCGAATCTCAGTCTCTCCGCCACTATTCACTTGCATAATTATAGTTTTTAAACATCTCTGAAACTTTGTTTAATTCAATTTGAATTGTTGGATTTTGACCTTGATTAAATTTATAAAGATTCTCATCATCAAAGTCTAACAAATCACACAAAAGGGTTAGCTCTTGTTCATTAAACTGATCAATATATTTTTTAGTAAATGAACCTAACAACTTATCCATTTCTTTAGTGCCTCTATAGTTAGCTCTATAAGTTATTTTATTTTTTAAATCCTTTATATTAATGGTCATAATATTTAATATATTACAACTAATATGAAAAATAAGAATAATTATGATTATTTATTAGCTGATCTAACCAAATTAAATGGTGTGGGTAAAAAAACCATGGAAATTTTGAAGAAAAAAAAAGTAAATAATATTTTTGACTTGCTGTGGAGACTGCCTAAATCTTATACAGACAGAACGCTCGTTAGTAAAATTTGCGATCTTCAAATAGGAGTAATCCAAACTATCAGAATTGTTCCATTAAAATATCAATTTCCAAGAGTTAGAAACTTACCCAATAGAGTTAATTGTATTGATGAAACTGGAAAGATTGATTGTATATTCTTTAATAGTCATGAAGGATATGTAAGAAAAATTTTACCACTAAATGAAGAAGTGACAATTAGCGGTAAGATAGGCAATTATAAAGGACGATATCAAATAACGAATCCAACATATATTTCACAAGACAGTTCATTAATTGAAAATATTGATAATAAATACTCATTAACAGAAGGTATTACTGAAAAAACCTATAATAAAATTATTAATCAAATTTTAAAAAACTTACCTATTTTACCAGAGTGGCACGATAAAGATATTCTAAAAATTTTTAATAATGAAAGTTGGAATGAATCTATAATAAAATTACATGATCCAAAAAATATTGAAAATTATAAATCTGATTTTTATAAAAGACTTGCTTATGATGAAATATTAGCATCTTTTTTAGTTAATTCGGAAATTCGAAAAAAAATTAAAAAAATTAAAAAAATTTCTAAAAACTTCAGCGAAAAAGCTCATAAGAATATAGTTAATAAATTAAACTTTACACTTACCAATGATCAAAAAAATTCATTGGGTGATATTAATAAGGATCTAAATTCTAAAAGTAAAATGTTTAGACTTTTGCAAGGTGACGTTGGGAGTGGTAAAACTATTGTTGCATTGATTTCTTCGTTGAATGTCATTAATTCAGGGTTCCAAGTTGCATTAATGGCTCCTACTGAAATATTGGCAAGACAGCATTATACTTTAGCAAAAAAACTATTTCCTAAAGATATCAAAATTGAATTACTTTCTAGTAAGAGTGAAAATAGTGAAAAAAAGAGAATTATAAAAAACTTGGAAAACAATGAAATTCAAATGGTATTTGGCACACATGCAATTTTTCAAAAAAAAATAATTTTTGCAAACCTTGGTTATATTATAATTGATGAACAGCACAAATTTGGTGTTAGACAAAGAAAACTTTTATCAGATAAAGGAGGTGATAATTGTGATGTTCTTTTAATGTCAGCGACACCAATTCCGAGAACTCTAACTATGTCAGTTTATGGTGATATGGATGTTTCTATTATTAAAGAAAAACCAAGTAATAGAAAAGAAGTTAAAACTTATAGCAAATTAGAAAGTAAAATAGATGATGTTATCAACTTTGTAAAAAAAGAAATAAAAGAAGGAAACCAAATCTTCTGGGTGTGTCCTTTGATAGAGGAATCAAAAAAATTAGATCACCAATCATCAGTTACGAAATATAAATTTCTTAATGAAATTTTTCCAAATAAAGTTGCACTACTACATGGAAAAATTGAAAATGAAGAGAAGGAAGAAATATTAAATAAATTTCTTAATAAAAAATATTCAATTTTAGTTTCGACAACAATTATAGAAGTTGGTATTGACTTTCCTAATGCTAATGTAATCATAATAGAAAATGCTAACAAATTTGGATTATCTCAGCTACATCAGTTAAGAGGAAGAGTTGGACGTGGAACAAAACAGGCAAGCTGTATATTGATGTTTAAGTCAAATTTAAGTGTGAATGCTAAAAAAAGAATTAATATTTTAAAAAACTCAAATGATGGTTTTGAAATTTCAGAAGAAGATATGAAGTTAAGAGGTTTTGGTGATTTACTTGGTTTTAAGCAAAGTGGAATTAAAAATTTTAGGTTAGCAGACCCCATTCAAAATGAAGATTTATTTTTAATGGCAGAGAAACAAATTAAAAAGATAGAATTAGAAAATACTGATATTAAAAAATATAAAGCTTTACTCAAGTTATATGATCAAGCAGATATAATTAATGATATGGTTTAGCTTTTAGGCTTAGAAGTTCCAGCCGAGACTATAAATTTTGATGCTTCTTCAAATGTCATATCTAAATAGATCAAATCGTCTTTTGGTATCATTAATAAAAAACCACTTGTTGGGTTAGGAGTTGTTGGAACAAAAACATTAACTAAGTTAATATTTGTTTTTGCTTTAATTTCACCTGTATTTTCTTTCGTAGCAAAACCTACGGCCCAAGATCCTTTTCTTGGATACTCAACTAGTACAACACTTTTTTTATTGCCTTCTTGCTCCCGAAAGGAATCTGTCATTTGTCCAATGGCAGAATAGATTGTTCTTAATATTGGCATTCTTTTAAACAAATCATCAATTATTTGTAAAAATTTTTTACCGATAAAAGTTAAAGAAAGACCACCAACAACTGTAATAAAAATAATTGTTAAAATTATTTCAATACCTGGTATCGCATAAGGAAGATAAGTATTAGGATTTAGACCTGATGGTACTAATTTAGTAGAAAAATTAATTAAAAATTTGCTTAAATAAAGGGTAAAACCAATTGGAATTAAAACAATTACACCTGTAAAAAAATAATTTCTTAATCTTAAAGCAAATGATTTTTTCTTCTTATTAGACATAAAAATTTAATGATAGCTAGAATAAATTACAAAAGATACAGCTATAACAAAAAGCACAACCAAGATTTTATTGTTTAAATTCATAAAAGTATATATTTATATGATTATCAAAATTTTAATAAAATGAATAGAAGAAAATTTTTAAATTATATTGGATGTGGATGTTCGGGCTTAATGCTCGGTGCTTGTTCTACGGCCCCAATAACAGACAGAAGACAATTGAAAATTATACCTGAATCAAAATTAAATGCTCAGGCAGCTCAAATTTTTGAAAAAGTTAAAGAAAAAGAAAAAATGAGTGATGACACTAAAACACTCAATGAAATTAAAGATATTGGAAAAAGAATGGAAGACGCTATATCTGAGTATTTTTATAGAGCAGGTCAAAATGATCCAACTGTTAATTTTGATTGGGAGTATATTTTAATAGATAATAAAAAAGTAAAAAATGCTTGGTGCATGCCAGGTGGTAAAATCGCTGTGTACACAGGAATACTTGATGTTACAAAAAATACAAACGGTCTTGCCTCAGTTATGGGTCATGAGATTGCACATGCTGTTGCTAAACATTCGGTTGAAAGAGCCAGTAGAAGTGCACTTTTACAAACTGGAACTTCTTTGATCGATATTTTTTCAGGTGGAAAGTTAGGGCAAATCAATCAAGCTACTGGCATGAACACCGTAGGCTTATTATCACAAATAGGAATAATGAATCCTTTCTCAAGGACTCAAGAAAGTGAAGCTGATTACCTGGGAATGATTTTTGCATCTTTATCTGGCTTTGATATAAGGGAAACTAAAAAGTTATGGGAAAGGATGAAGGCAGAAAATAAAGGCAAAGAACCACCTCAATTTATGAGCACCCACCCATCATCCTCAAAAAGAATAAAAGATTTATCAGAATGGGAAAATAGTGTCATTTTAGACTATCCACCGATTACAATTAGCTAATATTTAAAAGATTTTTTTAGTGGTGAGCCCTGATGGACTCGAACCATCGACCCATTCCTTAAAAGGGAATTGCTCTACCAACTGAGCTAAGGGCCCACATATAAATTATTAAAGTTGAGATAAATGTTTTTTTTTATTTAATTTTAAAAAAAAACTTTTGGTGAAGTCTTCTTTAAAATTTTTAAATTTCTTTACACTTAAAAATTTAAACAATAAAAAAATATCTAACTTAAATAATTTTTATTACCAAAAAACAATTATTTATTCCATAACATCGGAAATTGCAAATATTTAAATTACAACTTATCAATGTATTCATCATGAAATTTATCAAATGTTCCTTTTTTAATATTTTCTCTAATAGAAGACATTAATTCTTGATAAAAGTTGATGTTATGTAGGGTTAAAAGTGTAGAACCTAGGATTTCATTTGTATTGAAAAGATGATTTAAATAGTTTTTTGAATACTTATTAAGACTTAAATTTGAACAATCAGGATCAAGTGGTTCATTGTCATTTTTATATTTATTATTTTTGATATTCACACGACCATTCCAAGTAAAAGCTAAACCAGTTCTTCCAGATCTGGTAGGCATTACACAATCAAACATATCAACACCTCTCTTAACAGCTCCAAGAATATCAGCTGGTGTCCCTACTCCCATTAAATACCTAGGTTTGTCATCTGGCATAATATTTTTTAAATCATCTAAAACACTAAACATTTCATTTTGACTTTCTCCTACAGCAAGTCCTCCAATGGCATATCCATCAAAGCCAATTTTAATTAACTCATTAAGAGATTTTGTTCTTAGATCTTTGAATAAACCACCCTGGACTATTCCAAATAAAGCTTTATGCGGATTTAATCCAAAAGCTATTTTAGATCTTTCAGCCCAATATATGGATAGTTCCATAGATTTGTTAATTACTTTATATTCAGTAGTTTTCTTAGGACATTCATCCATAATCATAACAATATCCGAATCTAAACCTTTTTGAACTCTTATGCTTTCTTCTGGACTTAATATAAATTTTTTACCATCTACATGAGAGTTAAATATTGCACCCTTTTCTCTGTCTACTTTGTTTAATTTAGAAAGAGACATAACTTGAAACCCACCAGAATCTGTAAGTATGGGAAGTTTGCAATTCATAAACTTGTGAAGTCCTCCTGCAGAAATAATTCTATCAACACCTGGTCTGATCATTAAATGATAGGTATTTGATAAAATTATTTCAGACCCAGTTTTAACAATATCATCAATTAAACATGCTTTAACTGTAGCTTGTGTTCCAACAGGCATAAAAGCAGGTGTTTGAATATTGCCTCTATGAGTTTCGATTACTCCAACTCTAGCAAATTTATCGCTCTCTATGACATTAAATTTGAAATTCTTTAACGCCATGAAATTTGTGAACTAAAATTATTTAAAGCTAATGATTTTATCTGGGTTAGAAACAGAACCGTTATTGTTTTGATCTCCTCTTTTGATTTTATCAACAAGATCCATGCCTTCAATAACTTTACCAAATACCGTATATTGTCTATCTAGAAAAGACGCTTCTTTAAAACATATAAAAAATTGGCTGTTTGCACTATTTGGATCTTGTGATCTAGCCATAGATAGCGTTCCTCTTTCATGAGGTAAATCACTAAATTCCTCTTTAAGATCAGGTAAATCAGAGCCACCCATTCCAGCTCTTCTTAAATCAAATTGATCATTAGAAGAGTTACCAAACTGAACATCACCAGTTTGCGCCATAAAGCCATCAATCACTCTGTGAAATACAACACCATCGTATTTACCATCTTTTGCTAATTGCTTAATTCTTTTGACATGATTAGGTGCCACATCTTCAAAAAGTTCTATTTTAACGTCTCCATCTTTAAGCTTTAAAATCATAATATTCTCCTCTGCGATTGTGTTGTTGGTTAGTATAAAAAATAAAATTAAAAATTTTGTTATAAGTTTATTCATATTTTTCTTTTAAAGATTTTATTGTGCTTTTTGTAGTAAATTTTTTGATATCGCCTTTTAGTCTAACTATTTCTTTAACAAATCTTGATGAAATGATTTGATTTTCAACATCAGACATTAAAAAAATTGTTTCTATATTATTGTTCAATTTTCTATTCATTCCAGCTAGTTGAAATTCATATTCGAAATCAGATACTGCTCTTAAACCTCTTAAAATAATATTAGATTTATATTTTTTGCATAAATCAGTTGTTAATGATGTAAATGAAATAACTTCAATTTTCTTTTTATCAAACTTTAAATCAACAAATAAGGCCTTTTTAATTAATTGTACTCTTTCAAGTGAATTGAAAAGATAATTTTTATTAGCACCATCAGAAGCAGCAATAATAACTTTATCAAATAATTTTAAAGCTTTATTTATAACATCAATATGACCAAAGGTAATTGGGTCAAATGTTCCAGGATATACGGCAACTTTTTTCATTACTCCAAGTTATCATCAATTTTTATTGCTGAAACAACTTTTTCATCACCAGATAATTTGATAATTCTTACACCTTGAGTATTTCTTCCCGCTGTTCTGATTTCTTTAACGGCAACTCTAATCACTCTACCTTTATTTGTTGAAATCATCACATCATCTCCCTCTATAACAGGAAATGACGAACATATACTGCCATTTCTAGGTGAGTTAACAATTCCAATTATGCCTTTACCACCTCTATTGGTAACTCTATATTCATTGTTTAAAGTTTTTTTGCCGTATCCATTTTCTGTAATTGATAAAACAAATCTTCCATCAGATTTAGTATCTTTTTTTATTTTTTCTTTATTTGTTATTGAAAGAGAAACAATCTCATCATTAGGAGATAGTTCTATACCCTTTATACCTTTTGAGGATCTACCTTTAAATATTCTTAGTTTTTTTGACTCAAATCTAATGCATTTACCATTTTTTGTACTTAGCATTACATCTTGATCATCTTTACAAATTTCAACTCCTACGATTTTATCATTGGGATCTAATTTTATTGCAATTTTTCCAGCTGAATTAATGGAAGAAAAATCTTCGAGACTGTTTTTTCTAACCTTGCCCTTTGCAGTTGCAAAAACAATTTGAAGATTTTTCGTATCACTTTCATCATCAGGGAATGGCATAATTGAACTGATTGATTGATGATTTTTTAAAGGCAAGATATTAAATAGAGATTTACCTTTTGATGTAGTTGATCCCTCAGGTATCTTCCAAGCTTTAATTTTGTAGACAAGTCCTTCTGTCGAAAAGAAAAGAACAGAAGTGTGTGTGTTAACTGATAAAGTTTGTACTACAGAATCTTCATCTCTCGTTGTAATCCCAGATTTACCCTTGCCACCTCTTTTTTGTTGTTTAACGCTGCTTAATGCTCCTCTTTTAATATATCCCTGAAGTGTAACTGTAATTATAACAGACTCTTTTTGAATAGTTTCTTCAATATCATAGTTTAAAATAGCATCTATAATTTTAGTTCTTCGTGGTACAGCAAATTTTTCTTTAATAGTTTTAAGCTCTTCACTTATTACGTTTAAAAGTTCTTTTTTGGAATTAATTATTTTCTTATATCCCTTAATTAAATCAGCTAATTTTTTAATTTCGACTTCTATTTCATTAATACCAAGAGCTGTAAGTTTTTGAAGTCTAAGTTCTAAAATAGCAATTACTTGAGGGTCAGATAATGAGTATAAATTTTTCCCCTTCTTATCTTCGACAAGTGAAATTAACTTTAAAGATTTATTAATTTTCCACTTAGTGTTTAATAATGATTTTTTAGCATCATCAGGAGTTTTTGAAGAACGTATAATTTTTATAATCTTATCTAAATTTTCAACAGATACAGATAACCCAATCAAAATATGAGCTCTGTCCTCTGCTTTTTTTAAGTCAAATTTAGTTTTCTTAATAACAACATCTTCACGAAACGTTAAAAAATTTGTTAAAAACTCTTTTAAATTACATATTTTAGGTTTGCCATCAACGATTGCTAAAGTATTAAAACCAAAAGAACTTTCTATCGAAGTATTTTTATAAAGTAATCGCTTAATAGTTTCTGGCTCAACACCATTTCTTAAATCAATTGCTACTCTAATCCCTTCTCTATTAGACTCATCCCTAATATCTTTTATTCCTTCAATTTTTTTCTCTCTAACAAGTTGGGCAATTCTTTCATTTAAAACTGATTTATTTACTTGATAAGGTACAGAAGTAATAACTAATCTTTCTCTACCATTTTTTTGTGATTCAACACTTATTTCACCTCTAATTTTAAATGACCCACGACCTACATTATATCCTGCCTTAATAATTTCTTTCCCAATGATAACACCACCTGTAGGAAAATCAGGACCTGGAATGTGTTTCATTAATTCTTTAATTTTAATATCTTTATTTTCAATTAAGGCTAATGTTCCATCAATGATTTCACCTAAATTATGTGGAGGTATGCTTGTTGCCATTCCAACTGCTATACCACCAGCTCCATTAACCAATAAATTAGGATATTGAGCGGGTAAAACTGATGGTTCTTTTTCTGTTTCATCGTAGTTACTCTTGTATTCGATGGTATCCTTTTCAATATCGTCTATTAAGTATTGCGAAACTTTAGCTAATCTAGTCTCAGTATATCTCATAGCCGCAGCTGGATCTCCATCAATAGATCCAAAGTTACCTTGGCCCTGAACAAGAGGTAAACTCATAGAAAAATCCTGAACCATTCTAACTAGAGCATCATAAACAGACTGATCTCCATGTGGGTGATATTTACCAATAACATCTCCAACTATTCTTGCAGATTTTCTAAATTGTTTTGACCAATCGTAACCACCTTTATACATGGCAAATAATATTCTTCTATGAACAGGTTTAAGTCCGTCCCTAACATCAGGAAGAGCCCTACTCACAATTACACTCATCGCATATGACAAATACGATGAACTCATCTCATCATGCATGGAGATAAGTTTAATATTTTTATCTTTAGGTATTTCTGTGTCTTTCATAGAAACTAAAATGGAATTTCGTCATCCATATCATTTGAAGTTTGTGGACTATCTTCAAAATTATTAGCAGGTGCTTGTGTGTTATCATTTTGGATTCCACCACCAGTATTTCCTCCACCTAACATTGTTAGTGAAGAGTTATATCCTTGAATTACAATTTCTGTAGAATATTTGTCTTGTCCAGATTGTTCATCTTTCCATTTTCTAGTAGCTATTTGTCCTTCAACATAAATTTGAGCTCCTTTTTTTAAATATTGCTGAACAACATTCACTAAACCATCATTGAATACAACTATTCGGTGCCACTCAGTCTTTTCTTTTTTTTCACCTGTTGTCTTGTCTTTCCATGATTGACTAGTTGCTAAACTCAATCTTGCAACGCTTTTGCCGTTTACCATTTGTTTAATTTCAGGGTCTGCGCCTAAACGCCCAATTAATAATACTTTATTTAAACTTCCAGCCATAATATTTTAAAATGTTTATTTATTTATTTAGTTTTTATATCACAATATAACCTCAATATTAATTTTATTAATTTAAAGCAACTAAAATTATGATCAAAAAGATAGTTATCAAGGGTGCAAAGGAGCATAATTTAAAGAATGTTTCTGTAGAAATACCCAAAGATCAATTTGTTGTTATTACTGGACTTTCCGGTTCTGGAAAATCTTCATTAGCATTTGACACTATCTATGCAGAGGGACAAAGAAGATATGTTGAAAGTTTATCTGCTTATGCTCGTCAATTTTTAGATAAAATGAAAAAACCTAACGTTGATCTTATTGAAGGATTGAGTCCAGCAATAGCTATTGAACAAAAAAATACATCAAAGAACCCAAGATCAACTGTTGCTACAGTTACAGAAATTTATGATTATATGCGAGTGCTCTATGCGAGAGCTGGTGTGCCCTATTCACCCTTTACTGGAAAACCAATAACATCACAAACAATTACACAGATTGTCGATTTAATAAAAAAACTTCCCAAAAAATCTACAATTTATATATATGCGCCAGTGGTCCGTGGCCGTAAAGGTGAATATAGAAAAGATATTTTAAGCTATAAAAGAAGAGGCTTTAGAAAAATTAAAATTGATGAGGTTCTTTATGACATAGATAAAGCACCTGAATTAGATAAAAAACTTAAGCATGATATATCTGTTTTAATTGACAGAATTGTTTTGAACTCAAATCTAGGAAATCGTTTAGCAGAAAGTATTGAAACAGCTGTAAATTTATCAAATGGTCTTGTATTTGTTGAGTACGAAGACGAAACTTTACCTCAAAAATTTAGAAAAATTGAAAAATTAATTTACTCGACAAAATTTGCATGTCCAGAAAGTGGTTTTACAATCGAAGAAATTGAACCAAGACTTTTTTCTTTTAATAGTCCATATGGGGCCTGTGCTGAATGTGAAGGTATTGGTATTAAATTAAATGTAGATCCAAATTTAGTAGTTCCTGATGAAAAAAAAAGTATAGCTGATGGTGCTATAGAACCATGGGCTAAATCGACCACACTATATTATGCTCAAACATTAGCCTCTATTGCTAAACACTATGGATTTTCTTTAGATGAAAAATGGAAAAAATTACCCAAAAAATTTAAAGATGTAATTTTATTTGGATCAGACGAAGAAGAAATAAAATTTGTCTATGATGATGGATATGAAAAATACTCTCATAAAAAAACTTTTGAAGGTGTCATAAACAATCTTGAAAGAAGATTTCTTGAATCTGACAGTGAGTGGAAGAGAGAAGCTATAGCGGAATATCAATCGGATTCTGCATGTGAAGGCTGTAATGGTAATAGACTAAAAGAGGAAGCTTTATGTGTTAAAATTGATAATCAAAATATAAGCGATGTTACAAAAAAATCTATTTTAGATGCTGCTAACTGGTTTAAAGGGTTGGAACAAAATCTTGATAAAAGACAATTTAAAATAGCAGAACATATTCTAAAAGAAATTAATGAGAGGTTAACGTTTCTTTTAAATGTTGGACTTGAGTATTTAACTTTATCAAGAGAGTCCGGGACTCTTTCTGGTGGAGAAGCACAAAGAATTAGGCTTGCTTCGCAAATTGGTTCAGGATTGACGGGAGTATTATATGTTCTTGACGAACCTTCTATAGGTTTGCACCAAAAAGATAATGTTAAACTAATTAATGCATTGAAAAGACTAAGAGATCTTGGAAACACAGTAATCGTTGTTGAGCATGACACTGAAACTATGGAAAATGCTGACCACATAATAGATTTAGGACCAGAAGCTGGTACTAACGGTGGTGAGATCATTGCACAAGGAACTTATAACGAGATACTTAAAAATAAAAATAGTATCACTGGTCAATACCTATCTCATAAAAAATATATAGAAATTCCGAGAACTAGAAGACTTGCTAAGAATGGTAGATTTGTAGAAATTAATGGAGCTAGTGGAAATAATTTGAATAACGTTAATCTTAAAATTCCAACAGGAAGCTTTACTTGCGTTACTGGAGTTTCTGGCAGTGGTAAATCTACATTGATATTGCAAACATTATATCATGCATTAAATTTAACCTTAAATAACAAAGCTAGAAAGGTACCAAAAGCATTTAAAGGTTATAAGGGTGTTGAGCTTATAGATAAGATAATTGACATAGATCAATCACCAATTGGGAGAACACCAAGATCAAATCCAGCAACCTATACCGGAGCCTTTGGGCCTATCAGAGATTGGTTTACGGCACTACCTGAGTCAAAAACAAGAGGATATAAACCTGGAAGATTTTCATTTAATGTTAAAGGTGGAAGATGTGAAGCTTGTGAAGGCGATGGCGTAATTACATACGAGATGCATTTCTTACCTGATGTTTATATACAATGTGATGAATGTAAGGGAACTAGGTATAATAGAGAAACTCTTGAAATAAAGTTTAAGGATAAAAGTATAGCCGATGTATTAAATATGTCTGTTGATGAAGGATGTGAATACTTTGAAAATATTTCAAATATAAAAACCAAACTATTAACATTAAAAAAAGTTGGGCTTGGTTATATAAAGATTGGACAACAGGCTACAACATTATCTGGTGGAGAAGCTCAGCGTATTAAGTTAGCCAAGGAACTATCGAAAAGATCTACAGGAAGAACTATGTATATTTTAGATGAACCAACTACTGGACTTCACCAACATGATATTAAAAAATTATTAGAAATACTACATACGTTTGTGGCTCTAGGAAATACTGTTGTTGTTATTGAGCATAATTTAGATGTGATTAAAACAGCTGATTATATTGTTGATATGGGTCCTGAGGGTGGTGTCAAAGGAGGAAATATTATCGCAGAAGGCAAACCTGAGGATATTATAAAAATAAAAGGTAGTTATACTGGGGAATTCTTAAAACCTATGCTGGAAGAAAAATTTAAAAAGAAGTTAAAGATTTAAAAAATTAGTGTATAAGTGATTCTAATTATGGGTAATTTACTATCATCACTTCCAAAAACAATTCATGCATCATTAGCTTTAGCTATTATCCTTTTTCTAGGATTATTTTATGGTAATGGTGGTTTTGATTTTGATACAATTTTTTGGAGTTGGTTAACAAGATTTATTCACGTAACGGTTGCTATTATGTGGATTGGACTTCTTTGGTATTTTAACTTTGTTCAAATTCCAAACATGCCTAAAATTCCTGACGAACAAAAACCTGCTATAGGTAAAGTTATTGCGCCAGCAGCTTTGTTTTATTTCAGATGGGCAGCTTTACTAACAGTATTGTCTGGATTAATTTTAGCTTATTTAAATGGTTATTTACATGATGCTATGACTTTAGGTGGTGGTGGAAAAAGTACAGCTATTGGTATTGGAATGTGGCTTGGCTTATACATGGCTTTTAATGTTTGGTTTATAATTTGGCCAAATCAAAAAAGAGCACTAGGTATTGTTGAGTGCGAACCTGATGTTAAAGCAAAATCAGCAAGGACAGCAATGTTGTTTTCAAGAACAAATACTCTTTTATCGTTACCAATGTTACTTTCAATGGTAGCAGCTCAAAATCTTTATTAAATCTATTCTGTATCTTCTTTTAGGATTGTTTTTTGGGAAACTCTAAGTTTCACAAGTATAGGATTAGCTATATAAATTGAAGAATAAGTTCCAAATACAACACCCATTATCATAGCTAGAGAAAAACCTTTTAATATTTCTCCACCAAATAAATAAATTGAAACTAAAGCAAGCAATGTTGTGGCTGATGTAATTATAGTTCTAGAAAGTGTTTCATTGATTGAGATATTTGTAAGTTCATAAATCTTGATATCAGAAAACTTTCTTAAATTTTCTCTAACTCTGTCATAAATGACAACAGTATCGTTCATTGAATAACCAACTATAGTTAAAACGGCGGCAACTATTGATAGATTTATTTCCAAACTAAATAGTGAAAAAAGACCAAGTGTTATAATGACATCATGAAATAGGGCTAAAATTGCACCTAAGCTAAATTGCCATTCAAATCTTATCCATATGTAAAATAACATTGCAGCTAGAGATAGTGCGATTGCAATAATACCAGACTTTAATAATTCAGAACTAACTTTTGGACCTACATTTTCAACTCTTCTGAAATTAAAAGAACTCCCCAATGAAGATGTTAAATCTTTTTTAATAACCTCTATAGCATTTGCACTTGTATCTTTTTTCTCTATTTTGATTAAAAAATCATTTTCATTGCCAAATTTTTTAATATTAAAATCTCCTAATTTCATTTTGTTAAAAGATTGCCTTAAAGAAGTAACGTTAATATTTTTATCGTTAGACCTTAGTTCTATTAAAGTTCCACCTTTAAAATCTACGCCAAAATTAAGTCCTTTAAAAAATAATAATAGAACAGATGCAACAACTAAACTTAAAGAGATTAGATTAAATAGTTTATAAAATTTATTAAAATTAATCATTATATTAGTTCAGTCTTTTCTTTATTTCTTACGACATAAAGGCCAGTAAGCATTCTTGCAATAAAATAAACTGAAAACAGTGTTGTAAAAATTCCTACAGCTAAAGTCACAGAGAAACCTTTAACAGGTCCAGAGCCCATAAAGAATAAGATTACAGCTGCAATTAATGTGGTTATATTTGCGTCTATAATTGCAGTTTTTGATTTCACATAACCTGTATCAAAAGCTATAATATTATTTTTTTCTTTCTTGCATTCTTCTTTAATTCTTTCAAAAATTAACACGTTAGCATCAACTGCCATACCAACCGTTAAAATGATACCTGCTATTCCAGGAAGTGTTAATGTTGCTTCAAATAAAGTTAAAATACCGACTAAAAAAAATAAGTTAATTAATAGTGTTATGTTAGCAATTAAACCAAAAATTCTATATTTAACAAACATAAAAATTATCACCAATAAGAAACCAATCATAAGGGCGATAACTCCTGCATTAATTGAATCTTGACCAAGGTCAGGTCCAACTGTTCTTTCTTCAATAATGTTAAGTGGCGCTGGTAACGCTCCTGATCTTAGAAGTAATGCCAAGTCTGTTGCAGATTGAAATGTAAAATTTCCACTGATCTGACCATTTCCACTTGCTATAGTATCCCTTATTACTGGAGCACTAACAATTTTACCATCTAGAACAATTGCTAATTGTTTGCCAATTCCTGTACTGGTTGCTTTACCAAATCTTTTAGCCCCCACTCTATCAAGTGTAAATGATACTACTGTTTCGTTGGTTTGATTATTCATTTGTGGTTGAGCATCCAATAAATTCTCACCATTTAAGATTATTCTTTTGCTAACCATTGCTTCGCTAGTTCCATCTTCAAATTGAAGCATTTCAGTACCAAAAGTGTCATTATTATTTTGAGTGACAAATCTAAATGTTAAATTTGCAGTTTTTCCTAAAAGTGACTTGATACGCATGGGATCATCAAGTCCTGGAAGCTCAACTAGAATTCTATTATTACCTCTTTTCAGTATATTGGGTTCATTTGTACCAACTTCATCAACTCTTCTTCTAACTATTTCTATAGCTTGATCTTGTGAAGATGTTTTAATTTCAATAAGTCCATATTTTGATAGAGTTAGCGTAAATTCATTATCTTGAATATTTACATCAAACTGATGTGATTTATATTGAAAATAATAAGGGTTAATATCACCTTCTTTATCAAGAAAAAAAGATTGAACCAACTCAATATTATCACTGGGTATATTGAATATTATTTTTTTATCTTCAATTCTTAGATCATTAAAAGAGATTTTCTTATCTTTTAAAAAATTTCTAATAACAGTTGTTGTATTTTGTAATTTTTGAATTTCAACGGGTTCATTATCAATTTCAAGCAAAAGATATGATCCGCCTTGTAAATCTAAACCTAGATTTATCTTTTTAGAAATAAAACTGTCTTCAGGGTTTTGAAAATTTGATGCAGCAATAAAAATAAAAAAAATTGATACTAAAGAAACTAAGGTAATTCTTAATTTAGAAAAGTATAACACTTTAGTAAAATGTTATTTTTTTACTTCAGGGGAGTTAAGTAATCCTTGAATACCTGTAGATTTGATAATTTCTACTTTAACGTTGTCAGCAATTTGCACTTCAACTTTTTCATTATCAATAATTCTTTCAACTGTCCCAATAATACCAGCAGAAGTTACAACCTTGTCTCCTCTTGATAAGTTTTCTACCATGGCTTTATGCTCTTTAACTTTCTTTTGTTGAGGTCTTATTAAAAAAAAGTAAAAAATAACAAAAATTAAAATTAGTGGTATAAATTGGCCTATTCCTTGATCCATAATTCTCCTTAATTAAAATGAATTCTTACAACATCTATCTAATTAAAACAACTTTAAATCTTAACGATTTTTTCAATATTATTCATGTAAGGCTTTAAAGCTTCTGGCACTAGAATAGACCCGTCTTCTTGTTGATAATTTTCTAATATAGCAACTAATGTTCTACCAACTGCTAAACCACTGCCGTTTAAGGTGCCAACAAGCACAGTTTCTTTTTTTTCGTTTTTATATCTGGCTTTCATTCTTCTAGCTTGAAATGATCCACATGAAGAGCAACTTGAGATTTCTCTGTATTTATCTTCTGATGGAAGCCACACCTCAATATCAAAAGTTTTTTCAGCACTAAAACCCATATCACCAGTACATAAAACAATTTTTCGGTATGGAAGTTTTAGTAAATCTAAAATTTTAGTTGCACAATCAGTCATTCTATCAAGTTCTGGTAAGCACTTATCAATTTCAACAATACTCACCATTTCAACTTTGTAAAATTGGTGCTGTCTAATCATTCCCTTAGTATCTTTACCATAACTTCCTGCTTCTTTTCTAAAACAGGGTGTTGAGGCAACCATTCGCATTGGAAGTTTTTTTTTATCAATAATTTGGTCTTTTACAATATTGGTTAAAATAACTTCAGCAGTTGGAATTAAAAATTTTCTGTCACTAGAGTCGTCTAATTTAAGTTCAAACTGGTCATTATCAAATTTAGGTAATTGTCCCGTACCATACATAGTAGCATCTGTTGCAATTAGTGGCGGAGATATTTCTTCATAACCATTAGTATTCACATGTGTATCAAGCATAAAATTTGATAAAGCTCTTTCTAGCATGGCCAATTTATCTTTTACAAAAACAAATCTTGATCCAGTAGTTTTTGTTGCTAGATCAAAATCAAGCATGTTTAAGTCTTCACCTAATTCATAATGTGATTTAGGTTTAAATTTAAAATTTGGTATTGTTCCTGATTTAGAAATTTCTACATTTGAGTTTTCATCTTTACCTGTAGGAACGTCTGGATGAGGTATATTTGGTATTGATGACAAAATTGTTTCCAATTCATTTTTAACGCTAGCTTGTAATTTACTAATATTATCTATTTCAACAGTTATCTTTTTTGATTTTTCAAAAAGTGATTGATCTTTAGACTTTGAAATATCTTTTTTTTCTTTTTCAAGTAATTCTCTTTGTTGGATGTACTCTCTATTATTCTCATCCAATGATAAAATCTTATCCACATCTATTTCTATAAATCTTTTATTCAAAGCTTTTTTAAAAGCCTCAACATCATTTCTAATTTCTTTTATATTATGCATTTTTTTTATTTTTCTTATCAATAATGTTTACAGAAAATATAGATAATTCATATAAAATCAATAATGGTATTGCTAGTCCAATTTGAGTTATGGGATCAGGTGGTGTTAATAGTGCAGCTGCAGCAAAAATCATTACAACGACATATTTTCTTTTTTTTCTAAGAAATTCAGCATCAACAATACCTACTCTAGCTAATAAGCTAAGGACAACTGGTAACTGAAAACTTATACCGAATGCAAAAATTAATTTCATAACCAAAGAAAGATATTCGCTAACTTTAGCTTCCAGTTGAATAGGTAATCCTGTTGAAGCTCCTGTGCTCTCAAAAGATAGGAAAAATTTTATGGCTAGCGGCATTATTAAATAATAAACAAGCATGCCTCCTAGAAAAAACAATATAGGTGTTAAAACTAGATAAGGAACAATTGCAATTTTTTCATGCTTATAGAGTCCTGGTGCAATAAATTTCCATATTTGTACCAATATATAGGGACATGTAACAAAGAATGCTGCAAAAAAAGAAACCTTTAAGTATGTTAAAAATGTTTCCTGTAAAGCTGTAAAAATTAATCTTCTATCAGTTCCACTTTCATTTACTGCTTTAGCAAAAGGCTCAACTAAAAAACCATATAAATGTTCTGAAAAAAAATAACATCCAATAAAAAAAATAAATAAAAAAATAAAAGAATGAATTAATCTTTTTCTAAGTTCAGTTAGATGGCTTACAAAACCGCCTTCATTTTCAGATTTTGTCATTATCTTTTTTTTCTTCTATAGGTTTTTCTATTTCATTAGAATTGATATCAAGGTCAGCTACCTCATTTTGTATATTGCTAATATATCTTTTTGTGGTTCCAATCCACGAACCAACTTTTTTTAACATATAGGGGAAGTCCTTGGGTCCAATAACAATGATTGCAACAGCAACTACTATTAAAATCTCAAACCAGCCAATAGTGGGCATTTAATCTATTCTTTGTCTTTGCTATCTTGATTATTTTCTGAAACATTTTTAGGCTCAGGTTCATCTGTAATGTCTGTAGCCATACCTTTTTTAAAACTTTTTATACCTTTGGCTACATCACCCATTAAGCTAGATATCTTGCCTCTACCAAATAAAAGTACAACAAGAATAACTACGATTGCTATTTGCCAAATTCCAATGCTCATAATATTTTATACCTCTTTTAAATTTACTTTTAAAGTAACTTTTTACTTTTCTTCATCTGGACTTAGTGTTCCACCTAACATCTCATCGATATTTTCATAAATATCCTCTTTTTTTTCAACTTGTTTCTCTTTGTAAAATTTACCAGTACCAAATATTGCATTATCAATATTTGAGCTATCAATAAGACCGGCAGATCCCAATTCGTCAACTGTAGGTAAATCAGACAATTTTTGAAGACTAAAATGACTTAAGAAATCATCAGTTGTTCCATACTGAATTGGTTTACCGGGTACATCTTTACGGCCTTGTGGTTTTACCCAATTTAGCTCCATTAAAATCTCAAGTGTGTTTGTTCCAAAAGCAACACCTCTTATTTCTTCTATTTCAGCTCTAGTAACAGGTTGGTGATAAACAATTATTGCTAATGTTTCAACTGCAGCTCTTGACAATTTTTTTTCTACAGTTTTTTCTTGAGACATAAGGTTCGATAAATTTTCAGAAGTTCTAAAAGACCATTTATTAGAAATACAAACTAAATTAATTCCTCTTGATGAATATTCTTTTTGTAATTTCTGTAATGATTTTAAAACATCAATTTTTTTTGAAATTTTAGATTCGATAGTGTCAATATCTAATGGTTCAGCAGCAGCAAAAATTATTGCCTCAACTTCTCTTTCACCATCATTCATTTTTGATGGGAAAGTAACTATATTGTTATTTGTTTCTTTTTTTATTTTTGTCATTTTAATTCTTTAATATAAATATCATCAAATAAGTTTTCTTGCTTTATAGTCAGATTGCCCTCTTTAACCAGCTCTAAGGAACCAGCAAAAATTCCTGCTTTACCAGTTGTTTTATATTTTGAGCCACTTTTAAATGAAGAAGGTATTAGTTCATTAATATTTCTCCAATCAATTAATTTACCAAAGAATTCTTTTATTCTTTTGATGCCATCTTCAGTGGTAAAAACTGGAAGTTTAGGAATATTCATCCTTTGAAAATCTTTGGTCATAATAATTGAGGAATAAGATTTTAAAAGTTCGTAAAGATTTAGTTTATATTCAGTACTATATATAGATCGTATATTTCCTTTAATTCCTCTAGTTCTTATTTCTCTACCAAGTCTTTTTCTTTGTAACATTTGGTCAGAAAGTAATCTAATCAATTCTAATTTTTTTAATTGTAATTTTAATTTTTCAGCAACTTCTAAAACTTTAAATTCTTCTTCTGGATTTCCTGGCAACAAAAGTTTTGATTTAAGATAAGTTAACCATGTAGCCATCAACAAGTATTCTGATGCAGATTCTAGATTTAGATTTTTTTCATTAGTAATATAATTGTGAAATTGATCAGCCAGTAATGTTATAGAAATATCCTCAAGGTTAACTTTTTGAGCTTTTGCCAAATCTAATAACACATCAAGTGGGCCGTTATAATTATCAAGATCTACATTAAAGTTTTTAGAATCAGTATCAGGCATGTCAAATATTAGCTTATAATCTTATAAAATTGTGATGTTTTTTTTTTAATAAACTTACTTATAACTGGTGAATATAGGGCTACATCATTCATTTCTTTTAAATCTCCATTGCAATGAAGAACTAAATCACAACCTGCAGTAAAGGATTTCTTTGTATTAATTGCTATAGAGCCTTTTAAACTTTTCATTGATATATCGTCAGACATCAAAATATTTCTAAATTTAATTTTATTTCTTATTAATTTTATAATTTTTTTCGAATGTGTTGCGGTATTGACTTTGTCAATTTTTTTATAAATAAGATGTGCTGTCATTGCAAATAAACTGTTTTTATTTTTGAATGCCATAAAGTCATGATTATTCAAATATCTTAATTCCTTATTGATTGTAGGGGTTTTTTTATGACTATCGACCTTTGCTAAGCCATGGCCTGGTATATGCTTTATCACAGTGGCAATTTTATTATTATGAAACTCTTTAATACAAATATCTCCAATTTCTGAAACAATCTTTGCATTGTCTGAAAAGGCTCTGTCACCAATTATTGCACTTGATCCTTTGGATCTAACATCAAGGACTGGTAGAGTATTTATGTTAATTCCTACATTTTTTAATAATAAGACAGTTTTATTGATAAACTTTTTATATTCGATATAAAATTTTTTTTTATCTTTAAGATAAAGATTACCAAAAAATTCTCCAGTAAACTTATCTGCTTTAAAAAATTTTTTTAACCTATTAACTCTACCACCCTCTTGATCAATTAAAATAGGATATTTTTTATCATTGAATATTTTTCTAATTTGACCTGTTAATTTTTTTACTTGTGTAATATTTTTAATATTTCTTGAAAAAAGTATTATTCCCCAAGGTTTATGTTTAATTAGAAATTTTTTTTCACTAATCAATAATTTAGTAGATTTTAAACCAACTATGAAACTTTTACGATTATCCATCATTATTAATTAGTTCCCAAAACTTGTAATTCTTTTTATTTTTATCTATGGTTTTTTCAACATATTCAACAATATCAACAGTATCACTTTTAAGTATAATAAGATTGCGAGAATAATTTTCAGTTTTATCCTCAATATTTTTCAAAGATCGGTATGAATTTTTTTTATTTTCATTTGAAAAATAATATTTGAAAGATAGAAAAAAAAATAAAATTATAACAATCAAAAATAAAAGATATTTAAGTTCTTTTAACATTACATTTTTTGAGGAGTGTCTACTCCAACAATATCCATTCCAGATTTGATAACATTAGATATAACTTTTAAAAAAACTAATTTATCATTTGAAATTTTCTTTTGTTCGTTAATAAACCTTTTTGATTGATCCTCTTTGCCCATATTCCAATAAGAATGAAATTCTGATGATAGTTCGTAAAGATAAACTGGTATTCTGTGGGGTTCAAGTCTTAGACTTGCAGCTTCAATACACTTAGGCCATTCTGCTATTTTTTTTAATATCTTTATTTCATCTCCAGTATATTCAAATTCGTAATCTTTTATATTCAAATCATTTTCTATATTAAGATCTACGTGTCTAAAGACAGATGATATTCTAGCATAACAGTATTGGACATAATAGAGTGGATTATCTTTAGATTTTTCTTTAACTTTTGTAAAATCAAAATCTAACTCTACATCGCTACTTCTGTTAAGCATAATAAATCTCGTAGCATCTTTACCAACTTCGGCGATCAAGTCTTCAACTGTTATATAGTCACCTTTTCTTTTTGACATTTTAAAAGGTTTTCCATCTTTAATTAATTTGACGAGTTGACTTACTTTACAAATCAATTTTTTTTTATCCCCTGATAGAGCTTCAACGACAGAAGTTATCCTTTTAATATAACCAGCATGGTCAGCTCCTAATATATTAATAAGTGTATCGTAATTTCTATTTAATTTATTATCATGATAGGCAACATCACTAGCAAAGTAAGTCCACGATTTATCAGACTTTTGAAGTGCTCTATCTTTATCGTCACCAAAATCTGTTGATTTAAATAAAAGTTGCTCCCTTTCTACCCAGTTTTCATCATCTTCACCTTTAGGAGCCTTAATTTTTCCACTATAAACTAGCTTTTTTTCCTTTAATTTATCAATTGCTTTCTGAACTTCATTATTTAAGACAATATCAGTTTCACTTGTAAATCTATCGTGCACTATTCCAAGATTTGATAAATTATTTTTAATCAATTTTAAAGATTCTGAAACTGATAATAAAGTTAGTTCTTTTGAAACATTTTCAAATTTATCAAATTTTAAAACTTTATTAGATTTTATAATATTTTTAGCAATACCAACTAAGTAATCACCAGGATATAAATCAGAGTTTTCAATTGGGAATTTTTCATTAAAAAGTATTTCCCTAATTCTAAAAAAAACAGATTTTGTAAAATTTATGATTTGATTACCATAATCGTTAACATAATATTCTTTTGAAACATCATGCTTGTTAAAAATTAATATATTTGAAATAACATCTCCCAATATTGCTCCTCTACAATGTCCAACATGAAGAGGGCCAGTGGGATTAGCTGAAACAAATTCTATAAGATATTTTTGTTTTTTTTCTTTATTATTGACACCGTAATCCTTGTGATTTTGATTAATACTTTTAATAAAATTATTCCAATATATTGTCTTAAATTTAATATTAATAAATCCTGGTTTTGCTACAGAAATAGATTCTATTTTTTCATCTTCATTTTTAATTAATTCAATTAAAATATTTGCAATATCAATTGGAGATTTTTTATTAGCCTTAGAGAGAACCATGGCTACATTGGTTGATATATCGCAGTCAAAATTTGATGGTGGTATATCTACATTAATTCCATTTAAAGATTCAGGTAATTCTAAAGAACCATCTTTATTAAGCTTTTTAATCAAGATTATTATTTTATCCAAGTAGAGATCAAAAATGTTCATTAAATACCTTTATTTAAATTGATTGCATATCTATCTGTCATACCTGAAATAAAATCAGCTATTGCTCTATTTGGGTCATTCTTTAATTGATCATTGTTTAAAAATTTTTTGGGCTTATTCTTAATTTTATAAAAGAGTTTATTAATAATTTTTTTTCCATGATTATTTTTTAATAATACTTTTTTATTGTTATACATTTTGCTTCTTAGGAAAAACCTAACTTCTTTTTCAATTTTAAGAAATTTACTTGAAAAACACACTATAGGATCATCTAAGTTATAAACATCTTTTAAAGATTTGACTTTATTATTTTTTAAATTATTTTTAGTATTCTTAATTAAATCTCTAACCATTAAATCAATTGAATCTCGTATTATTTGATATATCAAAATATCTTTATTGTTGTTTTTAATATTATTTTTGTGTGATTTATAAATATCTTTAAAAAAATTAATTTCAATCAAGTCGTTTAAATTAAACATTTTAGCTCTAATTCCATCTTGTATGTCATGATTATTATAAGCAATGTCATCTGAGATTGCTGATATTTGAGCTTCCAATGAACCAGAGTTAGTAAAGTTTATTTTATTCTTAAAACTTTTTAATCCAATCAACCTATTAACAGTAGAGAGATCATCAATTGGGCCATTGTGCTTTAATAATCCATCTAAAGTTTCTAATGTTAAGTTCAGGCCTTTAAATTTAAGGTATTTATGCTCAAGAAACATAACTATTCTTAAGGTTTGAAGATTGTGGTCAAAGCCTCCAAAGTTAACCATACATTCATTAAGAGCATCTTCTCCAGCATGTCCGAACGGTGTATGCCCTAAGTCGTGAGCCAAACTTAAGGTTTCAGCTAGATCATCATTTAAACCTAAATGTTTAGCTATTGATCTTGCAATTTGCGCAACCTCAATTGAATGGGTAATTCTAGTTCTAAAATGATCCCCTTCTGTGTTAACAAAAACTTGTGTTTTATGTTTTAACCTTCTGAATGAGGCACTGTGAATAATTCTATCTCTGTCTCTTTGAAATGGAGTTCTGTAAAGTGAATTAGCTTCTTTAAAAATACGACCTTTGCTTTTAGATAAAGCTAAATTTGAGTAATTATTCATACTTTAAATTTAATAAATTGATATTATATTAGTATTATCAGTGTTGTTATATGATTAAAGAAATTAAATTTACAGATAAAGCTATAAAACAGATTAATAATTTGTTGTCTCAAAAAGATCCAGGGTCATTTTTTAGAATCGCTATTAAAGGCGGTGGTTGCTCAGGTTTTCAATATGAGTTTACTTTTGACAAAAAATTAGAAGCAGACGACTTAAAACATGAAAATATTCTTATAGATAAAACTTCAGCAGACTTATTAAAAGGTTCAGAAGTGGACTTTGTTTCGGAACTAATTGGCGATCAATTCAAGATCACTAACCCACAAAGCAAATCTTCTTGCGGTTGTGGTGTTTCTTTCTCTATATAATGATTATTACATCTTGGAATGTTAATTCTGTTAGAGCAAGAATTGAAAATATTAAAGAATACCTTCAAAAATTTTCTCCTGATGTTGTTATGATGCAAGAAATTAAAACACAAGATGAGACTTTTCCCTATGATGATTTTTCAGCATTAGATTATGAGAGTCATGTATTTGGACAAAAAAGTTATAATGGTGTTGCTATTATATCCAAACATAAACTAGAAAATGTTAGAATAGATTTGATTAAAGATAAATTGAAACAATCTAGAATTATTTCAGCCGAACTAAAACATAAGAAAAAAAATATTCAACTGATTAATATTTATACTCCAAATGGTAATCCTGTAGATACTGATAAATACACTTATAAAAAAGACTGGTTAGATAAATTAATTAAACAATTAAAAACTCTTTCAAAGAAAAATGAAAATATTATCTTAGCTGGTGATTTTAATATTCTTCCTTCAGCTGAAGATGCTTATAATATTAAAGGGTTTGAAGATGATGCTTTATACAGACTTGAGATAAGAAAAAAATTTAGAGAAATGATTAATCTGGGTTTTCATGATGCCTACCGTCACATTCATGGTGAAAAGGAAGGCTATACTTATTGGGATTATATGAGAGGTGCTTGGCAGAAAAATAATGGATTAAGAATTGACCACTTCTTAGTTTCAAATTCTTTATTAAATATAGTAAAAAATGTTAATATTAATAAAGACCCCAGAGGAAAAGAAAAACCCTCAGATCACACACCTATTGAAATTGAATTAACTTAAAGATTTAATTTTATTAACAAGTTCTTCATTAATATTTCTTGGTCCTTTATTTAATCTATTTTTATGTCTTCTTTCACCTGGAAGTCTAACACCATCCATAGCTGACATTTTACTAAAAAATTCATCAGCATGTTTATCCCAACCTTTACCAGAAATTTTCTCAGGTGAGATTGCTATAATAAATTCACCACCACTTGGAGGACCGCCATCGTTATTATCTTTAGCAGCAGTTTCAAAACTAAAATTTTCACCTATTAATGCTCCAGCTAATAATTCAACCATCATTGCTATACTAGATCCTTTATAGCCTCCAAAAGGAAGTATAACTCCACCATCAGCTATTTCTCCAGGATCAGTTGTTTCTTTACCCTCTTTAGTTAAACCTGTTCCAAGAGGCACTTTATGCCCTTCTCTTTTTGCAATCTGAACTTCACCCATTGCCATTGAAGCAGTTGCCATATCATAGACAACAGGAGTTTTACCAGGTCTAGGCCAAGCAAAAGAAATTGGATTTGTTCCATACAAAGGTTTCGTAGCACCCGCTGGTGCAACAGCTGGCTTATAAGATGTGCAAGCAATACCAACAAGTCCAGCTTCAGCAATAGCTTCAGTTTCAGGCCAAAGGGCTGCCATGTGATGTGAATTTTTTATAGCAAGAACTGCTACACCATTTTTTTTTGCTAATTCAATAACTGCAGGTAATCCTAAACTTAAAACCATAGGAGCGACTGCATTGTTTCCTAGTACTTTAATAATACTTGGAGCAACATTTTTTAATTCGGGTCTTGCCTTACCATTAATTTTTTTACTTTTTAAGCCTGCTACATAAGCTGGTAATCTAAACAAACCATGAGAAACAGAACCATCTCTTTCAGCTCTCATAATAGTATCAGCTAAGATACTAGCATTTTCCTCATCACAACCATTAGCTAATAATGTTTTTTTTGCTAGTTCTAAAATTTCATTTAACGTTAAGGGAACTGTACTCATCCCAATATTAAATATTATTTATGCTTGCTTTTCAAATCTTTTTTTAGATCTTCGTGATCACCAACAACATTATGGTATTGGCTTTTGGTTACATATTTTTCTAAAAAAGGTACCGCTAATAAAGGTAAGAAACCACCAAGAACAATTCCAAAGGCAGCACTTTTTAAATTTGGATCAAGTAAAGCTGCTATAAAGTCTGCTATAATATGAGCTAAAACTATTCCAATTATTCCAGCAATAGCACCATTAGAAACTAATTTCAAAAAACGGTTTATGCTCCAACCTGAATAAAAACCAATTAATGGTATTAACGTATGAACAAAACCAAATACAAATCCTCTTAATATTCCATATTCCTCTATAAGTTCTTCTAAAAA
>ERZ891134.456-NODE-456-length-34357-cov-5.190514_pt1 | contig 34357 bp, 10 predicted proteins | sample MGYA00520888_ERZ891134 | MGnify/ENA primary metagenome ERZ891134 (study PRJEB32303, sample SAMEA104408692) | aquatic metagenome | biome: Brackish water; feature: Coastal; material: water | place: Baltic Sea | collected 2014-10-23 | depth 10 m ... | reverse complement strand
TGGCAAATAACCCATTAGGTTATGCATTGTTCAATACATACTTTGCTCCAGTGTTAAGCAAACCAAATTTTGCCACAATAGAAAGTATCTTTGGCCAAAATGACACAGGCGTGTCAGGATATGTTGTTGATGGTATTGACTCAGGTTCAACTTCTCTAGTTAACTTCATATATGCAGGATCTGCATCTGCACCTATTTTGCCATCAAGCACCGATTTCACGATTGGTCATACTGCAGATACAGCATTTGCTAAGTCAACTTTATTGCAAGTTGATGGATTTAGATTCTCTCTTACATCTAGATACGATGGTGCATCATTTACTGCACCCACAACAACTTTTGCACCAGATTCATTCACCACAAGTCTACTAAACTTCAATGGTGAAGTGGGTGATACTGCGATTGAAGATAGAGGTAAGGTTGAATATTATGCAGTAGTGATGAGGTATCTTCCCACTGGTGCACTAAGATGGAAGCAATTCATCAAAGCAACACCTGCCAATAGTGGTTTTAATAGCAAAATCAATCTGAAAGCACTTGCACTATCACAAGATGAATCTTATCTGATTGTGGCTGGTGAGACAAATACTAGCAGCACATCAACAGAAAATCCTGATATCTATGTTCATAGACTTGATCCTGAAGATGGAACTGTTGGTTCTAGTGGATGGCAAGTAAATATTGCTGGTTCTGGTGGTTCTGGAACTAACGAAGAATATGTTGAGGATATTTCTATTGGTGCTGACAATAAAATCTATATTGTTGGTAGAACAACAACAAATACAGTTTCAACCTTTGACAACTTCATCGTTGTCATGAGTGATAGTGGACAGGTTCTAAATTCTAGAAAGGTTAACACCAACACTGCTAATGACTATTTCTATGGTGTTCATGCAACTTCAACAAATGGTGAGGTTGTCCTAGTTGGTAAAAATGCATCTGCTAGTGCAGAAGCACTGACATTCACCAAACTACAACTAGATCTCGAAAACTATCCTAATATCGTTTCAAACAAACAGCATCTAAAAGGGACTGGCACCGAATCATTCGGCAAAATCAGATCTGACATCGATGAAGATGGGAATATGTATGTCCTCGTCGAAGTTTTAAATGCTGGAATTGCAAATCAAATTCAACTTTTGAAAATTGCAAATGAGAGCCAGTCATACAATTTTGGTGACATTTATTGGCAGAAGTATTTGAATGCTACGGTAAACACCACAGTTTCTATTGCTGATATCAGTATTGATGTCTTTAGAGAGATTCATATTGCGTTCAACCACATCAGCACCCAAACTGGTGTTTCTGAGGCATATATTCAAAAATATGATATCTTTGGAACTCAGGTTAAATCCACAAAACTAGATTATGATTCTCAAGAAGATGCTAACTATGACTCTGCCATCATTCTAGGTTGTACATCTGATGTATCTGGTGATACGATTATTTCTGGTTGTGTCGTCAGATCTAAAGAGATTGGAACAAACTATGTCACACCATTTGACACTAATTCATATCGTCTCTCTCAAGAATCTCTACTGATCTTCAAGTTTAGAAAAGATCATGACTTTAGAGTTGAACCTGATCAAACCACAGTTTCTAAGAAGTATCCCAGAAAAGCACAAGCAACTGCTTCAAATCATCCCAACTGGAATAGTGCTACGGTTTTTGCTGCTGGGTCTTTTGCAGTTTATCTAGGTAATATCTACAGAACAACTGCTGGTGGTACAACTGGTTCAAATCCTCCAACTCATCTGACTGGTGATACATCTGATGGTGGTGTGACTTGGACTTTCCATTCCACCAAAGGTCAACTCATCTTCAGTAGTAAAGTTTATGTTGTCGATGATCAAGCAAACACAGTTTCTGCTTATGTGACTTCATGGGATGTTAACTCTCAAGAATTGGTCCTGAATAATGTTTCTGGACCTATGATTGGTAACCCAGATTTCTTGTATCAGATTGATGTAGATAATCCCTCTGTTTATAATGCTGCATTTAATCTGAATACCTTCATCAACTTTGCAACTGAGAATAACTACAACTCTCAGTACACTCTAACTGTCAATGCATCTAATGATTTCACAACTCTAGCAGATTCAATCAGAAATATTTCAAATATTGCAAATGGTGCAGCAGGTATTCAAACATTTGATATTTCTGATGCAGCTGCAAGTGGATTGACTCTGGCAAATGATTATATCACTAATCCAAGAAGCACTAACTACTCAACCAGAATTGCAACTGTTCCTAATGAAAATGGTCAAGAACTCAAGGTTACTGCAAATGTAAGAGAAAAGTATTATATTGAACAAGCAAATGTTGTTAGAACTCAAAGAGTTATTCAACTGAATCTTGATGGTAGTGCGACTTATACAGTTGGTGCAAGATTGACTCAAGCAAATACTAGTGCTACTGGTCTGGTTGCAGAAGTTACTTCAAATAGAGTTCTGCTCTATGATGTTGGCACATCTGCATGGCAAATTGGTTCTGGAAATAGTATCAGTTCCAATGTTGCTGGTGATACTCCTTCTAGATATCCTGTTACATTCAGTGAGACTAAGTATGTGTTCGTTAGAACTGCTCTCTCACACTATTTGACTCCTGGTCAAATTATCAATGTTGAAGGATATAACGAGTCAACTTGGACTGGCAATTTCAACGTATATTCTGCTCCTGGAATTAGAGATTTCCTATATGAAGCAGAAGATGCTGCTGTTGTCCTGAATAGCAGTACAGTTCCTAGTGTTACAAACAACTTCTCCTTCGGTGGTAATATCAACAATGTTTATGTGTATAGCAAGGCACCTGTCCTCAATCTAATCAGAGGTCAGAGATATCAGTTTGATACTTCACATCCTTCAAATCTACCTTACTATCTCAACTTCTCTAGGGATAACCTGAATAAAATTGAATTTGACTTTAGAAACATCCCTCTAAGACAAACCAGCACAATTACTACTGCAGGTACATATGTCACCATCGAACTGACATCTGACATTGAGCAGATTATTTACTACTATGCACAAGACTATAGTGGTGATAACTCACTAGTCGAACCCATATCATTCGTTAACATTATTGACAATCCCTATAGTGGAACTTTCACAGTCACATCAAAACCAACTGCATCTTCATATACATTTAATCTGACCGCAGAACCTGACACTGAAGTTGCTGCAAATATTGGTAGTACAAAATATTCAACTACTTCTAGAAATGTCACTGGACCCATTTCCACCATCAAACTAATTAACTCTGGTGGTTTCTATAGAAAACTGCCTGAAGTTACTGGTGTTATCACTAACAGAAATATTACCAAGATCCTCATTGATCAAATTGGTCAAAACTATGTCGATGGAACTTATTCCAACCTAGACATTGTTGGTGATGGTACTGGTGCAAAAGCACAGATTAAGATCATCAGTGGTGAACTTGCTGGGGCAACTGTAACTGATCCTGGCATTAACTACACCTTTGGTACACTCTCTATCAACACTATCCCAGGTATCATTTCTCAGGGTGGTGCTGGTGCTGAAGTTACTGTGTTTATCCCACCCATAGGAAATGGTGCTACCATCTTCCCAACTGGTACTGAGATTGGTAAGATCAAGACAATTAAGAACTCCAACTTTGGTTTTGACTATCCTCATGACTATACTCTACGTCCTGAGATTACGTTCCCAGTCAACCTGCAGTTGAGAGATGCATCTGCTCTAACAGATATCAAGATCACAAATCCTGGTTCTGGTTACACCACTGTTCCTGAAGTTATCATCTCAGGTGGTGGTGGATCAGGTGCTACTGCGGTTGCAACTGTTAGAAACAACCGACTAGATGGTATTGAAGTTACCAATCCTGGACAGGGTTACTCTTCACCTCCTGCAGTTTCTATTGCATCCGTCTTTGCATATCAGGTCAACCTGGATGATCAGTTGATGCAGTTCTCCTTCCCTCATGGCATCAATACTGGTGACGTTATAAGACTGCAGGGTGTGGCACTAGAAGGTGTTGCACACGTTCTACCTTCCCCCTCTAGTGCTGGTCTTGTTTCACTCGACTCTGCAACTAACTACTTTGCTGTTGCTGGTACTGTGAACGGTCTAGATGATGATCAACTTCGCATTGCACTGACTCTGCAAGATGCACAAACTGGTGCATTTATCACTTTTGCAAACACTGGTCAAGGTAAACAGCAGGTCACTACCGAAGCATTTGCTGGTGCAGCAGAAGCAATTGTTGATGTTGTTTCGTTCTTGCCTGGTGAATATGTATATCAGGGTGATGATCCCAATAGTGCTAATGCTTCTGGATATGTTTCCGAAATTGATGGTTGGCAAAAAGGTCCTCGTATTCTGAGACTCACTAATCCAACTGGAACTTTCTCCTCTAATCAAACAGTCACAGGTCTTGTTTCTAGGTCCAGTGGCACTATCGATAGTATCAACCAGTCTTCTGGTATCCTAAACATTTCATCCGAGACTCAGACTGCAGGTGAGTTTGCTGATAACATTGGTCTACTAAATGATTCTTCCCAGAGAATTCAAGACTCTTACTTCTATCAAAACTTCTCTTATGTTATCAAATCTGAAGTTGAGATTAGTGAGTGGAGAGATACTGTCAAGAACTCTGTCCATCCTGGTGGTTTCAGAGTCTTTGGTGAACTAACTCTACGTGAACCATCAGATATTATCGTTGGTTCTAGATTTACTACATCAGTCGAAAGAAAGGTTGAAATTAGTGACTTTGTTTCTACTAGTGTTATCCCATTCTTCACTAATGTTGAACCTGTTTACGAAGCACTAGCAAACTCCAGTGTTTTGTTCAGAGATAAAGATCTAACTTCTTCTGAGGTTATCTTGACCTCGGTTTCTAAGAAGATTGTTGACTTCTCAGATCAATTTGACGGTGAGAAAAGATCATTCACTCTACAAACAGGTGACCCAGAGAATGCAGGTGATACTCTGAATATCACACCTCCTGCAGACTCTCTACTAATTACTATCAACGGTCTTGCACAGTCACCTTCAACTGGTACAACCTCTACAGCACCTCCCAATTCGTTTGAGGTGTCTGGTTCTACCATCACCTTTGCAGAACCCCCTGCACCTCCCACCAAACTTCAGTATAGAGAACTTACTTTCGATAGCACAAGTAAAGTGATCATCTACCCTAAAGCAAATCTTCAGTGGACTGCAGGTGCAAACTATAATATTGGTGACTATGTGTATAATGATGTCTATGCATATCGTGTTGAAGCATCTGGTACAGCATCTGGTAACGTTGATGGTTCTTCCTTCACACCTACCGCAGCTAATTATGAACCCATCAGTGGTATCATGACAGTTACTATTGGTTCTCATGGTCTGCGTCCTGGTGATAAGGTTAGATTGTTAGACAATTCCTTCACATTTAGATGTGCCTCAGATAACTACCAAACGACTATCACTCATCCCCGTCCTGGTTCTGATACCCTGGCAGCAGGAAATGCACTAACAATTCTTCAGACAACTGCAACTACTATCACATTTAATGTTGGTAATGCTGGAACTGGTGCTTATACTCACCAATTTGTCTCAGCATTACCAAACTCGGTGATTGAAGTCACTAATGGTGCACCCACTCATATCACTGATGAAGTGATTAGACCTGGACTGGCAACTAATCCTTTTTACAAGTACATTGGCACATTCGGAACCACACTAGAGATTGGTGATGAGATGATCGGTACTATTAGTGGTGCCACAGGTATCATTCAAGAAATCACTTCACCTTATGGTGCAGAGGATCAGTTGACAATAACTCAAGTTGATGGCAAATTTGTTTCTGGTGAAAAACTTCGTATTGTTGATAAATTCACCGTTGTTGCAGCAAGATTTGGTGATGCTGCTAACCTGCTTGAAGCAAACAAGGAGTTTATTGCAGCAGAAGCAGTAGCAAGGATGCATGTACAGTTCCCAGATTTTAGTGTTCCTGGTGGAGATGTAAACTGTATCGATGACATTGTAGATGTTACTGAAGCAGTTGCATTTAACCTTCAATATGGTGGTAACAGCAGAGTCTATGACGCAACAGAAATCTATGTTGGTGCATCATCTCTAAACTACCTAGAAACCGAGAAAGAACAGTCAGCATATGCATACGAACAGGCAAAAGAAATTGCTCTACAGGTTGTTATCAATGCTGCTGTTCAAGTTGTTGGTGAGCATGGATTGACTCAGTTTACTGATAATACCATCACACCAGATCCAAATTCACAAAATCCTTGTGCAAACGTTCGTTCTGCTGTTGATAGTCTGTATGAAATTTTAATCACAACTCTCGAAGCAATTAACCCCAGAACATACTTCGATTCCCTTAAGAGAACAATTCCTCAGTCACCTGCAGTTGAATTTGCAATTGTTGAGGAATTTAATGCTCGTATTGAAATTGAAGGTATTGTTAATCAAGGTGTTCCCAATCCATATCCTGCATGGTTGGTCGGTGATACTGTTCAGGGTGTTATCTCTGGTCAGACTGCTCGTGTTGTTGGAATCATTTCACAGACAACTAACAATGCAAATAGCATCATTGCTCAGACTCTAGAGATTGTTTACACTAATACAGTTACTAATGATGGATTTATCAACCGTGAGTTTGATTCAAACGGTGCTGTTTCCATTCAACCTGAACAAGTTTATAACCCTGCAACTTCACTTCCCAATAATATTCCTATCGGGGGCACATCACTTTACGGTAACATTGTGATTCAACAGAAGTCACTTGTTCAGTCAGGTGTTACTCCTGGTACTTTGGATACTCAAGGTGACTTCATTATTGGTGAAAGAGTTCTTACTTCTTCAAATGACGAGGCATTTATCAATACTGATAAGCAGTATGATCTGAGTATGATCTTTGAATTTGATCGTAGAAATGCAGCAGGTAACCGTGCTCCCATTTACATCGGTAAGGGTGCAACTTGTGTTCAAGACATCTATGAAAGAGAATTCAACTTCGCAAATAAGACATTTGCTAATTCATATAGTCCTAGTGGTTTGAATTCTGGTAAGGGTGTTATCACTAGTGACTATACCACTTCTGCAACTGCAAGAATTGTCAACATCAAAGATCAATTCAGGTTCAATCTCCTGACTAGAACTGGTCAAATGCACATCAGTGTTGCAAGTCAACCCTGGGGTAGTCGTTGGCAACCAGTTACAAACCAAGCACAGGGTCCATTCACAGCATATGCTCTTGCTGAGGGTGATGTGATTGCATCTACTGATAATGCATGGCAACTTCTAATTGATGAAATGCAGGTTCTTGATAGTGAAGTGTCGAATCAAGCACTTATCAAGTATAAACTTCTGCGTGGACCCAAGTCAGTTGACACTGCTGGTGGCAGTGGAGACGATGAATACACTCTGAATTTTGCAGAACTTCCTACCTCATGGAAGATGATTAGGGAGGCAAAGACTGACCACGCAGCATGGTCTTCTGGTAACGTCATTTATCGTGGCATGATCCGTAGATATGGTAATGCATTCTATGAAGCAGTTTCGTTCAACTCAGCAACTGTTCCTGCTACTGGAAATCCTTATGCAGTGACTGGAAATTCTTTCCAAGTTACAGTTCTGAGTAACGTTATCGTTTCGGCATTCGATGGTAATGTGAACTGGGTGCCTTGGAATCCTACCAATAACCTTTACTTTGACATTGTTGATCATGCAGAAGATGAATATCGTATGAATGTGATTGAGCAGGACCTGACTAGAATCACTGTTAGTAGCCCAATCTTTACAGAACCCGATATTCCTCTAACTCTAGCATTCCAAGAACAATATACACTTCTAATCAACTATGGTGGTCAACAAACGACTGCAAGAGTTGTCTACTGGGATCCTGGTAGAAGAGAACTGGTCGTTAAAAACATTGGTAACGAGGCATTACTTGGAACTAATGCAATTATCTCTCAGAATCTGCCTTATGGTACAAACCAGACTGCAGTCATTCAGGCAAATCTACAGTCTGCAGAAGTTAGAACTGATCTGAATAATTCTCAGGTTACTCCCTTCTTTGCACGTAGACCACAATCCAAATCTGATCAATATGTTTTGATTCAGAAAGAAGTTTCTGGGGCAGGATCAGGTAATGAAGGTCTACTCAAGATCGGTGTTGATGATATTGGAACAACTCTAACTGGTCAGTCTGGTGGCACAACTGGAAGAATTAAGAATGTTGCTATTGCTGTCGATAAACTAACTAACCAAAATCTAGATGATATTTACTTGTCTGAGGTTCTGTCCACACAAACAGATCCTATTACAGGGCAAACTTCATTCCTACCCAACATCCCATCATTCTACGGGGTTGTGTTTGAAAGAATTTCTGTTCCTGGACAAGGTAACACGATCGTCGATGACCTATCGCAGTCGGTTCTCAGATATCGACTAAACAGTGTTCCCACTTTCCAGCAGTATTTCACAATTACTAATGATACTCTTACCTATAAGAACGAAGATATTATTTCAGTCTTCCACTTTAATGGTTTAGATCAGCAGACTTACACCTTCGACACATCGCATGATCCTGTCCGTTCAGTAACTCTGAATGGTAATGCAAAACTTCTGACTGCATTGAAGAAGTTTGGTGATAGTGCACTTTATTTGGATGGCACTGGTGATTATATGAGTGTTGCAACAACAACCTCATATGGGTTTGCAACTAATGACTTCACTATCGATTTCTGGATGTATCCCCAGAGTATTGCATCAGGTGTGAAGACTTTGATTGATCTGAGAACTTCAGAACCAGAAACCAGACCTGCTCTGATTCTGGATGGTGCTACCGTCAAACTATATGTAAATGGTTCTGATGTTATCACTGCGACAAATCCTATCCAAGCAGCAAACTGGTATCACGTTGCACTAGTTAAGAGTGGTATTGCGACCAAACTCTTTATCAATGGTGCACAAGAAGGTTCTACTTACACAGATAACAACAACTACGGGGCAACCAACCCACTTTATGTCGGTGCGAACTTCAGTGGTGCGAATGCATATACTGGATATATTGATGAACTGATGATCTCTAACTATGCCAAGTATGTGGGTGCATTTACATCTCCAACATCTGAGCATACCGATCTAGTTTCTGATGTAAATGATCTTAAACTGGATACACTGAACATGCTCAACATCAATGCTGTTGCTGAGTTTGATCAGTCCGAAATCTATACCATGGATAGACTGACATATCCTTCCACATACAATCCTCCTGCAGGTATTACTGCTGGTGCAGTTCTGAAGAATGCAATCTCTGGTGGTACAAGTGGTACTATCATGAGAGTTGACCAGCAGAACAGAAGAATCTATCTGAAGACCGTCTCTGGTGGTTCTGGTTTCACTGCTGGGAACAGCATCTACAACGCATCTAACGTTGTTGAGTTTGTTCTTGAGTCATATGTCCAGAGATCCTTTAATGCATCCCAGATTGCTAATAAGAGACTATTGACCATGCTTGCTGGTGGTTCTGGGGCAGCAGCAACATTCAACGTCGATCCTGTCTCTGGTGCTCTATCAATTAACACTTTGTCTGGTGGTCAGAACTTTGCTTCTGCTCCTCAGGTCACTATTGAATCACCTCCTCCTGGTGGTACGCAGGCACTTGCTACAGCAACCGTATCCAATGGTGTTGTGACTGCAATCAATCTGCTTGATCCTGGTTCTGGTTATACCTCACCTCCCAATGTGACTATCCTTGGTGGTCCTGGTGTGGGTACATTCAAAGTTGGTGATGAAGTTACTGGTCTCACCTCTGGTGTGGTTGCTGATGTAATCTCTTGGGTTGCTGATTCAAGACAACTAGAAGTTATTGTGGTTGGTCCTGAAGACTTTGCATCTAATGAATTCATTCAGGGTCCTGCCCAAGTTGCTCCTGCAGTTCAAGCATACTTCAATTTGGACACTTATGAACTACTGGAGACCACTCTGATTGCTAAGAATATTCCCACCTTTGATTCTGGTGATATTCTTTATGGTACAGTTACTACAACTGATGGTGAGATTCAGAGTTATCAGCAGAATACTGCAAATATCATTTCTTCCAACGTCAAGATTACCTATAGTAACGTTACACCTACAGGAAATATCTTCACTGTGAACACTGTTATTCAGGTGATTGAGAATGGTAATGTGATCGGTCAAGGTACTGTCCAGTCCTTCGATGCTGATCGAGGATTCTTCCTGATGAATAACATCACTGGTTACTTTAAGGTTGGTGATCAGATTGATGCTCAGGTCATTCCTCTTGGAGGTGGTGGTGCTGTTGCAGTTACTGCTGATATTACAGAAGTTGAAAACTTCTTGGATCTAAACCAAGTCAATGGTACTGGAATTGCTGAGAAGTATGAGGTCTATGATAATGCTTCTAATTGGTCATCTAAGGTGAAGATTCTTAGACGTAAGAGTTCAATAATCTCAGAAGTATCAAATGCAACAAAGATGCTTCTCGATACTGAGACAATTACAGGTGAAACTGATTTCGCATCTGGTGATACTATCACCTCTGTATATACACAGGATAATGTCAAGACCTTTAATGGTAGCATCAATGGTGGACAGACTGGTGTGGGTGGAATATCAACCATCTACAACCACCTATTTGTTCCCGATCACGGACTCTCAGTTGGTGATAAGATCACTTACACATCTGCTTTTAGTTCAGAAGTTCTGATTCTCAACAATACAACCACAGCAACATTCCTCGCAGGTCAGAATATCTTCTCTGACTTTGGTGGGATCGCAACTGTTGTTAATGTAGATAGCAGTGGTCGTGTTCTGTTCATCAGAGATCGTCAAGGATCCTTTGCTCCTGGTTTGACTGTGACTCAGGGTGTTAACTCTGAAACGATTAACCAATTCATCACATCACCTGCAATTGGTGGTTTGGTTGAAGAGCAAGAATACTATGTGATTCCTGGTTCTTTGAATACAGGTATTGCTGATCAGAACAATTATATATCTCTAGCAACTACACTATCCAATGCACAGACTGGTGTCCGTATTAACATTACAGGCACAGGTTATGGATCTGTCCACTATCTGACAAAGACTAATACGATCGTTGCTGACGGTCAAGTTACCAGCTTCGTGAAAGGTTTCGATGGTGTAAAAACTGAATTCCCAATCACTGCTGCTAATGGTCAAACTTATGCGCCCCCAGCAGAAGGACACGTTCTTGTCTTCCTTAACGGTGTTCTACAATCTCCTGGTGATTCATACACAATATTTGGTACAAATATCACTTTCACTGAACCACCCACAGTTGATTCTCAGTTCTTCGCATATTACATCGGTCGTCTGAGAAAACTGGATGATATTGGTACTGAGTTTGACTCACTAAGATCCTCGTTCAACCTGCTGTTGAACGGCAACCCCTACTCACTGTCACTCTCTGATGGTGTTCAGAACCAAGTGGTTAAGGCAGAGAACAACCTGATTATCACTCTGAACGGTATCCTACAGGAACCAGGCATTGCGTTCAACCTATTGGGTTCACGTATTGATTTCTCCGAGGCACCCAAAACTGATTCCAAGTTCCTCGCATTCTCCTTCGTGGGTTCAGACGCAGACGTGGAAGCATCTGAGATCATTCCTCCTATTGAAGTGGGTGACGAACTCAGAATTCAGGGTGAGATTGAGAATAGAGAAGTTGCTGTGGTTGGTTCTTCCAACGAACTAACTACCTTCGACTATCAAGGAACTATTGAGGGTGTTGGTGCACAACTGACTCCAATCCTGAGCTCTGGTTACATTGAGTCGATCAGAGTCACGAACGGTGGTACGGGTTACACCTCCAACCCCAATGTGGCAATCCTCTCTAACACTGGTACGGGTGCTCAGGCAGTCTCCCTGGTTGGCATCAATCAGGTTCAGGTTACTGGCAATGGTATTGGATATAAAGTTCCTGCAATCACTCTCACAGGTGGTTCTCAACTCACTGCTACACGTAGTGCAGTTCTTGTCCCACAATTTAATAAGAGAGGTGGTATTGAATCGGTCACTGTGACCGATGCTGGTGCTGGTTACGATCCTACCAACCCCCCTCAAATCAATATCATCAATGCAGGTTCCCCAATTAAGAGACCAAATCTGGAACCTCAGTTCCAAGACGGCCGTCTAGTTTCTGTCAGAGTATTTGAGACTGGTGCTGGTTTTGATCATGCACGTGTGGATATCATTGGTGATTACAACCCCAATACCTTTACAGGTTCAGGTGGCACTATTGCATCCACAGGTTTCGATCCTACTAGAATCTTCAGAATGACTGGTAGCAATGCAGAGGCATTCTTGACTTCCGCAGTCATGTATGTCTACTCTGACGGTCTGCCTTTCCCTGCAACAGCAGGAACATTCCCCAACCCCAACAACCCCAACACAATCTCTGCACAGAATATTACTCATGAGTTTGTCTGGAGAGGTGGTACAGGTTCACGTGGAAATGCTGGTCCTAGAAATGTTCCTCTAGGCATCATTGGTGTGATGGCAAATGGTGTTGCATTGTTCAACCCCTCTGCTGGTGTCGGTGGCAATCCTCCTGCAGGATTTAACCGCAACGCAGGTAACCATGAAAATAATATCTTTGGTGAAGATGCTTGTGGTGGACATCCTGAGCAGGGTGGTCTTTATCACTACCATTCTGCTGAGTTCCTAGGTAACTGCTGGAACTCTGCACTAGTAACCAACTCTTACTACAATACCACTGACTTCAATGGTGACAAAGCACGTCACGCAAACGGTCACTCCAAGATTCTTGGTGTTTCCTTCGACGGTTATCCCATCTATGGTCCTTATGGATACACAACCGCAAATGATGCAAATAGTGCAGTCAAGAGAATTGAATCGTCTTACAGACTCAGACCCAACGGTTACAATCCCAACCGTCCTCTACCCTCACTAGAACCCATGGGTGCATTTGTTCAAGACTTTGAATACGTGCAGGATCTGGGTGATCTGGATAATCATAACGGTAGATTCTGTGTCACTCCTGAATATCCCAATGGAACTTACGCATACTTCATGACTCTGGATGAAAGTCTGGATCCTGCATATCCATATGCGATCGGTCAAACATACTACGCACAACCCGTTCTTTACGGTGAGTCACTACCACTAAATCAGACTGTTGATCGGGTTGATTTGCAGGCACCTTTCGGTGCTATCGCAGAACCTTTCGTGGGCACAACTCCTGGTGAGCTCAGTCAGATCACAGGAATCAGAATGAGATCTTTCGGTGAAAACTATTTCAACAATACTGTCACGCACGTAAGAATTCGTGGTAACGGTGGATCAGGGGCCATTGGCATTCCCACCAAGGGTATCGTGGTTGGTGTCAGACTGACAGTCAATTCTGCTACAGGTAAGATCAATGAGGGTGTTGGATACAGATCAACTTCAACAGAACCCACTATCGTCACACTGACAGGTGGTGGAGGTACTGGTGCAACTGCTGCTGCACAAATTGAGACATACGGTAAGATCAGTTCTGTAAGAATTGATAATGGTGGTCGATTCTTTGTACAACCACCCAACCTTAGAGTTATCTCTGGTTCAGGCACAGGTGCGAAACTGAGACCTATTATTTCTGCAGGTTCTATTGTGGATGTTGCTATTGATGATCCTGGCAAGGGTTATCAGACAATTCCAAGTATCGCATTTACCAGACCTGCTGCACTGATTCGTAAGAATAGAAATCGTTCTGCGTTTAATTCTTCTGCGAACAGACTGACAAATATCGCACGTGATATCACTTCAACTGATACTACTGTGTATGTTACTTCCACCTCTGGATTTGCTCAGGCAGGTGAGTTCTACATCAACAAAGAAAAGATCTCGTACAGTACAAAAACTGATACAACTTTCTTCGGTCTACAAAGAGGTATTAACTTCAGATATGACCAGAGAATCGTTGTTGATTCCTCCCAGGCATATAACTTCCAGGTCAACGACATCATAAATAGATCTGGTTCCACAGCAGCATCTAAGGTTTCACGTGTCTATGACTGGAGACCTACAACACGTGAACTCTTGGTTATCTTTGAAGTTGACGAACTTGCTGAAATTGACGCAGGTCGTCCTCTGGAACCCACAGCAACCGTCAGGTTTAATGGTGGTGTCCAGACTGGATGTCAGCAGTTTAACAATGCTGGTGGTTGTATTCTTTCGTATCCCGCACAAAATCCTGGAACGGCACATATTGCCGATCCTGACACTAATGCGGTTGATAACACAGGAACTCTGTATGACAATCAAATCGACCTTGATGGTGGTGCACCTGACACACTTTATGGTCTTGAGGCACAAACTCAAGGTATTAACACCACTCTGTTCCAAGTCAATGAGGTTATTACCGACTCTGAAGGTAGACAATCAATCGTTGTTGAAACAGGTGGTCTGAGTGAGGGTGTTCCTCATGAGGCAGAAGTTGAATTGGTTCTCAGTCAAGCATCTGCAAGTGCAACATTCACTGCAGGGCAAGCAATCAATGACGGCATCGCATACGGTACGGTCAAGACTTGGGATTCTACAACTAGAACTCTCACAGTTGAAGATATAACAACTGGGGTATTCGCAGAAGGAACCACCATCTCGGGTACTACATATACTATAGATAGTGTGAATTACACAACGTTCCTAATCACCACGACAAGTATTTAAGATGTCCGCAATCCTTACAGATCAATTTAGGATCTTCTCAGCCAAACAATTTATTAAGTCACTCAATGCTCCTGATCAGACGCAGAGTGACGCACAGGCTGGAGATAAGAGAACCCGACTGTATGCTTTCATCGGTCGTCCTCAACCCTGGTCGAATGAAAATACTCCTCCCAATCCCGTGGACTCGTTTAACGAGTTCTCGGATGCATTCGATGACATGATTGCACTGAAAAGGATTCTGGCATCTGACGTGGTTCAAGTGGTTCGTCGTATTGACTGGTCACCACCAGAAGAAACCACTGGTGGTATCGGTTTCACCTATGACATGTACAAAAATGATTACTCTGCATCAAAGACTGCATCCTCGGGTGCTACTCGTCTTTATGATGCAGACTTCTACGTCGTGAACTCATCGTTCAACGTTTACAAGTGTATTTACAATGGATCGTCCCCTTCTGATCCTAACGGTCGTCCTAGCACTGTTGAACCTACTGGTACTTCTACTTCTATTATTACCACCTCAGATGGTTACAGATGGAAATATCTCTACACGATCCCCGTCAATGACGTTCTGAAGTTCTTCTCTAACGACTACATGCCCGTTCTAAAGGATGCGGTGATCTCTGCAGCTGCTGTTGATGGTGCTATTGATACAGTTCTAATCTCGTCAGCAGGTTCAGGTTATAACAACGGTACATATGATAATGTGTCCATTCGTGGTGACGGTGTTGGTGGTCGTGTTTCTATCGTTATTGACGGTGGTAAGATCTTCTCCGTTACTGTGACCTCTGGTGGTTCTGGTTATTCATTCGGTCAGGTTGTGATCGATGAAATCACTGGTATTGGTAATGGTCAGGGTGGTACTCTTGAGGTTATCATTCCCCCTCGTGGTGGTCATGGTGATGATCCTGTGTTTGAACTTGGTGCATATCGTGTCATGGTTAATGCACGTTTCACCTATGCAGAAGGTTCGGGTGACTTCCCAACTGATAACGACTTCCGTCGTATTGGTCTAGTTGCAAACCCACTTAAATTTGGTACTACAGATCTTGCTGCTGATCTAACACTGTCTGCAGTGAAAGCAGTTGCAATGCCTGTTGACTTCTCACAAAACTTCAATCCCGACGAGATTATTACACAAACTCGTACTGTTGGTGGTACTACTATTACTGCCCGTGGTCGTGTAATCTCTTGGGACTCCACAACTAAAGTTCTGAAGTATTATCAGAACGAGGTTGATGGTATCTACCCTGAAATCACTGGTGTTCAGAACGAGTTTCAGGGTGCGTTCTCAATCACAGGTGCAGGTTCTACCGTGACGGGTACACCTGATACAGCATTCCCTGCTGTGGCAAACTCTTCTAAGAGAACAATCAACAACACTGAATATGAACTCGGTATCAAGTTTAACTCTGGTTATGCTACACCCGAGATCGCAAAAAACAGTGGTGACCTTATCTATATAGATAATAGAAGAGCAATCGCAAGGTCAAACGACCAGATTGAAGACGTTAAAATTGTCATCGAATTCTAATAATTAAAAGAGATGCCACAGAATACAGATCTCAACATTTCCCCCTATTACGACGACTACAATGTAAATAGGGAATACTACAAGGTGCTTTTCCGACCTGGATATCCTGTCCAGGCTCGTGAATTGACAACAGTTCAATCGATGATGCAACATCAGATTGAATCGTTTGGTCAGCACATTTTCAAGGAGGGATCTGTTGTTATCCCTGGAGAACTAAATGTCAATCCATCTACGGACTCTATTGTCATTCAGTCTTCATTCTTGGGGACAAGTGTTGAACTGTATAGAAATAAACTGAAGGATTTAACACTGACTGGTGTCACATCTGGTGTTGAAGCACGTGTAACATATTCTATTAATGCTACAACTTCAGAAAAGGGATTTATTACTCTATACCTGAGATACACTGGTTCTGGTGGTACTACAAATGATACTGCTACATTTATCAATAATGAGCAGGTCTTTGCAAACAAAGATATTATCTTTGGTGATCAAATTATTGAGGCAGGTACTCCCTGTGCACAATTGGTTCCATCTGGAGCAATTCAGAAAGGTTCACTGGCAAATATTAAACAAGGTGTTTATTTTGTTCGTGGATTCTTTGTCGATGTCTTTGAACAGACTATCATCCTGGACCAATATACAATCAATCCCTCTTATCGTATTGGTTTAGAAATTATTGAGTCTATCATCACGTCTGAAGATGACTCATCTCTAAATGATAATGCAATTGGTTCTTCCAACTATTCTGCTCCTGGTGGTCATCGTTTCAGGATCACTGCAAAACTAGTTAAGAAGACTCTAACAGACGATTCGGATAAAAACTTTATTGAGATCTCTCGTTTTATTGATGGTGTGAGATCCACTGTTGGTAACAGAACTCAATATAGTGAACTAGAAGACAATCTAGCACGTCGTTTCTTTGATATTACTGGTGACTATATCAAGAAGGACTTTGATATCTCATTCAGTGAGTCTTTGAATAATGGTGAGAACGATGGTGCATATACCGTTGATCAGGTTACCAGTGATCTGGGTATTACTCCCACAGACGATTATCTAGCACTACAAATCTCTCCTGGTAAGTGTTATGTTCGTGGATATGAAATTGAGAGAATTATTCCCAGTATTGTAGATGTTCTGAAACCAAGAACTACTGCAACTGTTGGACCCAATGCTACCAAGGCAATTTTGATTGATAATTATATCAATGTCAATAATGTCTATGGTTCACCTGTTACTACAGGTAACAACGTCACTGAAAGTTATGCACGTCTTGAGTATTTCAACCGTGCTACTGCAACTAGAGGAGACCAGGCACCTTCAAGATTCCTTCTGAGAAATATTAGTGGAACCTTTGTAGTTGGTAATACATTATCTGTCACTGGAGTGCAGAATGTTACTGCAACTGTTCTAGTTGTAGGTTCAAACTATCTAGATGTCCGTGTGACTCAGGGTATCTTTGTTGATGGTATGCAGATTGATAATGGTTCTGGTGCTACAGCAGATATCAACGTCGTCTCTCTTGCACAAAAAATTGGTGAAGCACGTTGTCTAATCTTCCAACTTGAAGATGAAGGTCCAACTAGACCTGAAGATGAGTACAGACTATACGTTACCGACTCAAATCTTTATGTGAAGATCGACTTCACCACAAATGTAACTGTTCAAGCAAATAGAAGAGTTACTGGTAGTATTACAAGAACTGAAGGTTTTGTTGCTACTGGTGTTGACAACGGTAAGACAATTTACGTTTCCGAGAATAACTCATCATTTAACGTCGGTGAGAAAATCCTAGTTGATGGGGTTGAGATTGGAACTATTGCTGCTGTGAAGCAATATGAGTTCTCAGATATCAGACAAATCCTCAGTAAGGATGTTAATGGTAATATTGAATTTACTGCTGATCCCATCCTTGACAAACTAAGAACATTAACATCTGGTTCTGTTACTGCAACTGGTGTTAATTCTGTTCCCCCCGAGTTCAATGTCTACACAACTCGTAGATTTGTTCTGGGCACACCCAACGTTTCAGGTCTTGTCAAAGGTGATAAGATCTACGATCAGACAAATAGTGTTAACTATACAATATTTGAAACTGGTACACTAGCACAGTCTGGTGAGACCTATGTTGATGTTTATAAGGCATCTGGTTCAGTTGTTAATGAAGATGTTCTTCGTAGCACAGATACTGAGGCAAGATTTACCACAACCACAGCAATTGATGCAAACGACTATCTCAGAATTGGTTCTGAGTTGATTCTGGTTAGTTCAAAATCAAATAATGTTATTACCGTCACTCGTGCACAACTAGGTTCTGCTGCTGCTCAATATTCACATGGCACAAACGTTGATCTACTGAATAAGAATTCAAATACAACTACTGTCAATGATGGTAATGCATTAGAGCAAGCAGATACTGTTATTACTGTTGCGAATGGTTCTGGTGTTGCTAATAACGATCTAATCGTTATCGGCACAGAGACCATGCTTGTCACATCTGGTGGTGGTACAAATAATCTAACTGTCACTAGAGGTGCTTTGGGAAGCACATCAACATCTCATGCAGATGGTGCAACTGTTGCTTTGCTAGAACCTGAAGGAAACACTACAACAATCAATGAAGGTGGTACTTTCCTTGCTGCTGATACTACACTGACTGTTCTAAATGCTTCTGCTGCAGGTATTAACAATGGAGATTATATTAGAGTTGGTAATGAAATTCTGAATGTTACCAATGTTTCTACTAATGATCTAACTGTTACTCGTGGTGCATTTGGAACCACTGCTACAGATCATGCTGATGGATCAACAGTTACTCCCCATACATACACTGCTTCACATACTACTGTGGACATGGATGTCATCACTACTGCTGAAACAGTATTTGATGTTACCAATGGCACAAACATCACCATTGGTGATTATATTCTGATTGACAGTGAGTTCATGTATGTGAGCAATAAGTCAACTAACACTCTGACCGTTACTAGAGGTCAACTAGGAACTGCAGCAGCTGCACACAATGATGGTGTTACGGTTAACATCTTTGGTTTGACAACCACTTATACTACTACTGCAGATAGAGTTGATCTCTATGATGCTGCATCCAGTGGCACCAGAATTGGTACACTAGATTCCTATGGTTCAGTTTATCAACTTCTGACTGGTAACCTAACAAACTTCACCACTGAGGTACGTCAAAACTCTATCCTCAGTTTTGGTGCTGGTCGAACAGCAGAAGTTCTTGAGGTTATCAATGCTGCAGAACTAAAACTATTTAACTCAACGGTTCCTGATGGTGAGTTCTCTGCAGTTACTAGACAGTATCCCCAACTTGTCAATGATGAGGGTGGTGATCTAGTCATCCCATTCGATAAGTATGCACTTCAGAGTGTTAGTAATGAGTCTTTCCGTCAGAGAAAAATCTTCAACAATCAGGCAGTCACTAACACTGGTGAGTTCTCTATTGCTCTAGGTTCCGATGAATCATTTGTTGCATTTGATGATGAGAACTATAATCTAACCGTCCTGACGGTTAATCCTGGATCTCCTTATGCTCCTGGTGATGTTGTCAAACTAGTTGCTTCTGGTGGTGGCATTAACATCACATTCTCTGGTACACCTGCTAATACAGTCAACGTGACTGGATTAACTGATGTTCTATCAGTGAGATTCTCTGCAACCTTGTCTAAGATCTCGGTTACCAGAAGAAATAAGTCTCTCAATAAGATGAAGGTTCTTAAGATTGAGAAGACATCTGCTAATGCAAATAAACTACTCTACGGTCTAACCAATTCACCCTACTACGGTGAGAGAATTGAAGATAGAGATCTGTCCTTGGGCATCCCCGATGCATTTAAGATTCATGCAATCTATGAATCAACTAATGACAACTCTGCTGTCATTCCTTCGATCAAACTGATTGACAACGTTCTATTTAAAGTTGGTTCAATTATTACTGGTGTTTCATCAAGTGCCAAGGCAAGAGTTGTTGAGGTTTCATCAACTTCACTACGTGTGTCATTTGTCTATCTAAACACAAACACTTTTATTCCTGGTGAAGTTCTGAACGGTACTGACTCTAATGATATTGCAGTTCAAGGTTTGATTTCAGAAGAAGAAGGTTCTATTGATCCTGGTTCCTCAAACATCACAGGACTATATTCACTGAATTTAAATCAAAATGGACAATACTACAACACGTCTAAAGTTGTAAGAAATGCCAATACCCCATCACCTATCAGAAAACTGAAGATTGTTTTCGACTTCTTCGAGCATGATACTGCAGGTGAATACTTTAACCAGACATCTTATACGTCCACAATGGACTATAAGGACATCCCTGCATACGATGCAGAGAACGGCATCTATCTAAGAAACTGCCTTGATTTCCGTCCTTCAGTTTCGTATCAAGTCAATGGTCAGGGTACAGTTAGTTCACCTTATGAGGTTGACTCTCAACTAGTTGGTGGTCAGGCAGGTACTGGTGTTTCCACTCTGTCTTTCAGAGGTCGTGAGTTTGGCACCACTGCTTCTACTTTCAACCTACCTCAACCAAACACTGATTTTACTGGCACCTTTACATACTATCAAGGTAGAGTTGATAAGTTGTTCGTCAACTTGGAAGGTGACTTTGTTGTCATCAAAGGCAAACCTGATGACAATCCCGATGCACCTGAGAATTTGAAGGATTCTCTACATCTAGCAACTTTCTCATATCGTCCTTACGTCTTTGATGTGAGAGTAGATATTAGAATTCAGAGAGTAAGATCTCGTGGTTATACAATGAGAGACATTTCTCTCCTAGAGAATCGTCTCGATAGAGTCGAATATTATACTTCACTTTCACTTCTTGAGCAAGAGACCAAGAACTTTGTGGTCAAGGATGCTGCAAACCTGGATAGATTCAAGAACGGTTTCTTTGTTGATAGTTTCACAAGTTTTATCACTAGTGATCTGAATAATAGAAACTTCCAGGCTTCTATTGATGTTAATGCAGGTGAGATGAGAGCTTCTCACTTCACAACAAATACCAATCTAGTCTTTGATGAAGCTTCGTCTACTGGTGTTAGAGTTAATGACGGTGTTATCACTCTAGACTATGTTGATAAGATCTACATTGCACAACCATATGCATCCAAGGTTGTCAACGTTAACCCCTTCCTTGTTACCACATATACTGGTCGTATCAAACTAGATCCTATCACTGATGACTGGATTGATGTTGAGAAGGCACCAGAACAGGTCACATCTGTTGAAGGTAACTTTGAACAGACTCTAAGAGAAGAAGGTGCTGACAGAAATGGTATTGTTCCTATTGCATGGAACTCTTGGCAGACTGACTGGACAACTAGAAGAGCATTTAACTTTGGATCATGGGGTTTCACTCGTGTCAATCAAGGACAATCTAGAACTGGTATTCGTACAGAAATCAATGAAAGATTCGACCGTGTAGCTGTCGGTGACACCCTTCTCTCCAGATCTTCTATTCCATTCATTCGTTCTAGAAACGTTGCTTTCAGAGCAGATCTTCTGAAAGCACACACTAAGATGTATGCATATTTTGATTCGCAGAAAGTGGATCAATATATTCTCCCCAGACTAATCGAACTAATTAAAGATCCTACAGTTAATTCTGATACAAACTCAGTCCCCTTCACTACAGGTGAAACTGTAATCGGACAATTGTCTGGTGTAATCATGCAGGTGTCTGCACCTGATGTTAATGGTTATTCCCAGAACCCTTACGATAGAACTGCACTTCCTACTTCATACTCTTCTAATACCAACTTCTTGAACATCAATCTAAATGTGATGTCTGCTCAGGCAAATGGTGAGTTCTTTGGCAACTTCCAAGTTGGTGAGATTTTGGTTGGACAAACCTCTGGTGCACGTGCATATGTGAAAGATCGTAGAATTGTGACTGATGAAAGAGGTCACTGCGAAGGTCTACTTTGGATTCCTAGACCTAATGTCCCTAGTAATCCCTCCTGGAAAACTGGTCAGAGATTGTTTAGACTAACATCCAGTGCAACTGATAGTAGAATCAAGGGTACTGTTGAATCTTCTGCAGAAGCTAAGTACACAGCATCTGGTTTCCTTGAGGTTCGTCAGGATAACGTTCTATCAGTTAGAAATGCAGACGTTGTTAGAACTCAGGTCGATGACTCCAGAGTTGTTACCCGTAATACTGGATTCTGGTCTGCACCTCCAGCTGGTGACCCTCTCGCACAGACATTCACTGTCCAGAGAGAGGGTGGTATGTTTGTTACAAAGGCAGATGTTTTCTGTCAAGCAAAATCTGCTACTCAACCTCTAGTTGTTCGTATTCGTACAGTTCTAAATGGTTATCCTACATCAAAAATTATCCCACTCTCCGAGGCAGTTATTCAACCTGAGGACGTTCAGATCTCCGAAGATGGTTCACTACCCACTACTGCAGTATTCCCTGCCCCTGTCTATCTGGAACCTGATACCGAGTATGCTCTAGAAACTTTCTGTGAAGCACCAGAATACACACTATGGGTGGCAGAACTTGGTAAGTTGGATGTTATTGGTAATAGAACAATTTCCGAACAACCCACTCTCGGTTCACTATTTAAGTCGCAGAATGGTACAACTTGGAATGCTTCTCAGTACGAAGACCTTAAGTTCAACCTTTACTATGCAGAGTTTGATAAGACTACCAATGGTGTCGTCTACTTCAATAATGCAGAACTAGGCAAGGGTAATAATGGTATTCATAACCTGATTAGAAACCCAATCGAAACATTTGCTCCCACACTAAGACTAAACCTCTTCTCTGGTACAGCAAACTATACAGTTGGTGCTAAGATTACTCAAACTAACAACTTGACTGCTTCTGCGGTTTCAATTCAAAGTATTGCTGGTACTCCTGGTTCTGTTGTCATTGATAAGATTGATGGTCAGTTCCTACAAGGTCAAACCTATAGACTAATCTCTGACGAATCTAGAGCAAACATTGAGATTGCTGATTATGGTACATACGCAGTTTCAAATTCCACAGAAACTAGAACTGTTACTGGTCTGAACACTGGTGCATCTGCAAATGTAATTTCTTGGACTGAGCACACCAAGGCAAAACTTGTCTTCGGTGGTGCACCCACTGGTGACTTCATTGTCGGTGAGACTTTGACTGGTGCAGGTGGTGCTACTGGCACAGTTGACTCCTGGGATTCTGGAACTCTGACTGCAGTTGTTACATATACAAATGCAAGTGACTTTGCTGATAGTGAGGTTATTACTGGTTCAGCAGCAAGTTATACAGGTACAACTGCTTCATCTAACGGTGCAGTAAATATCGGTTTGATGGTTGTTAGCACACTGTCTAATAACTTTAACGTTAATGAGACTATTCAACAGTCTGTCCCAACTTCAATCTCAGGTACAGTTCACAGTTACACATCCATTGGAGATACTGTTGGTGCATACTTCACATCTTCTTCTGTGGCAAATGCTGCGAACAAGATCAAAGTTTACCATAAGAACCATGGTATGCACGCTTTGACTAACTTGGTCAAGATTGAAGGTGTGATTTCTGAAGTTGCACCCACTTTCATTGATTCTGCAAACTTACCAAGTGGTATTGCTGAGAATGATGCAGTCAACGCATCATTCACACTACCAGTCCTAGATGCAACTCAGTTCCATAGATTTATTGATGGTGCTCCTGTTAGTGCTACCAATTATGGTTACATCAAGATTGATAGTGAAGTAATCGCATATTCTGCTATTGCAGGTGATGGAACATCTCTGACCATCCCTCAAGGTGGTCGTGCTCAAGGTGGTACATCTAGAGTTGCTCATACAAATCTGAATTCACCAGTTCTCTGCTATAACCTTGATGGTATTCCTCTGACAGAGATCAATAAGACTCATACTGCACTAGAGTCATCAACTCTGGATACCTATGAACTTACAACTACATCTATTGCATCTAACGGTATTCTGAATGGTGGGGATCAAGTTTATGCAACTCAGAATATTCAATATGAGTTGATCATGCCAACAATTCATAATATTGTCTTTAAAGACACCACTCTGACTCCTCGTTTGTCGGGTGTTACATCTACATCTATATCATCTACAATTTCAGACCAACCTTCATTCGTTGCTGACGGTTCATATAGAGAAATTCTCATCAATGAGAACAACTATCTAAATAAACCTTACATGATTATGTCCAAGGTGAATGAGGATGCCAAGATCTCTGGTGCCAAATCACTGAAGATGGAACTGACTCTGACTACACAAAATGGGAATATTTCCCCTGTTATTGATACACAAAGATGTAGTGTTATTACAGCAACGAATAGAATCTCTAATACATCAATTGCTAACAGTCAAGAGACTTCAACTGATATTGATCTAAATGATGCTGTTTGGATTTCCAAACTACAAACACTAGCACAACCTGCTAATGGTTTGAAAGTTCTTCTGTCGGGTCAGAGACAGATTGGCACTGATTTCAGAGTTCTATATAAAGCAGTTCCTCCTGGTGCTGATCCTAATCTGTTTGGTTGGGTTCACTTCAAGGGAACTGGTGTTCCTGATGTTGATCCTGGAAACTCTGTACCCACTATTCTTGAAGGAAACGTCCTCGACAAAGACTTCAAGGAATTTGAATACAATGTTGATGATCTCAACTTCCTACAGTATGCGATCAAGATTGTTATGGTATCTCCCAACCAGGCAACAGTTCCCCTTATTACTGACCTACGAGTTATTGCTGTTACATAATGTCTGAAGATTATCAATTCCAAGAAAGACCAAAAAGATTGAAGGTGAAAGATGTTAATAATCTTTATCGAGATGGTAGGGCTAATGGCATCATAAATACTGACGAACAAGCCTATAAGAACTACCTCAAATCTAAACAGATTAACCAGGGTAAGGACGATAGGATGAAATCACTACAAGATGATGTCAACTCGTTGAAAGGTGATTTGAACGACATTAAATTATTACTACAGGAGATTGCTAAAAATGGTACAAACAAATGAAGAAATGATCTCAACATTTCGTCAGAGACTACAAGCACTGACTGAAGAAAACGCAAAACTAACACAAAAAATTCGTGAAAACGAAGTGATTGGTTTGAAACTGCAGGGTGCTATTGAAGCACTTGAGTATATCGAATCCCAAGGGACCCAAGAGGAAACTTCGGAAGAAACCCCCGAATAAAAATAAAAATCGATGGCTAATAGAATTCAACTACGAAGAGGTAATACCTCTGAATGGACTAATGCTAATCCTATTCTGGCACAAGGTGAAGTTGGTATTGACCTTGACCAGAATAGGATCAAGATCGGAGACGGTTCTACACCCTGGAACAGTCTAGCATATGAACGCCCTGACGATCAGTCATCGAACATTCCTAACACTCTTGTTAAGAGAGACCAGAGTGGTAACTTTTCTGCAAACGCAGTTACTGCGGCACTAGTCGGTAACTCAAGTACCGCATCTCAGTTAGCAAACGCAAGACAGATTTCGTTGACGGGTGATATCAACGGTGCTAACTCGTTCGATGGTTCACAGAACATGACCATCGTGACGACTCTATCCACGCAGGCAAATTTGTCTTCTGGTACATACACCAAACTCACAGTCAACGAAAGAGGTCTTGTTACTGCTGGACAAAACCCCACCACACTAGGTGGATATAATATTACAGACGGTCAGTTGGAGAACAACTTCCTGACTGCATTGTCTGGACTTCATGCACAAAGTCTAAACGGTTATGTCGTCAAAACGAATAACACTACGGGAGGTTCTGTTGTTCGTGAAATTGTCGGTACTGCTGGTAGGATTCAGCAAATTGGTGACTCAACTGGTATTACGGGCAACACAATCTTCGATCTGATTCCCACTGGTGTTTCTGCTGCCTACAGTGGTGCTTCATCTCTATATTTTGATGCTGGTAACACTCAGCAGTCTAAGATTTTTAATGCTCCTGATCAGGAGTCTAACACCACAACCGACACTGGTCTAAGAATGACCGTCGATGTCTGGGGTCGTATTACAGAAATTACAGAGTTCCCCATCGTTACTGCATACGAGGGAACTAAAGCAGCAGCATATGATAATGCTGCCACATATCTAAGATATGCAAAGATCACTGCAGGTGGTCGTCTATATGAAGCAGGTTATGGTGGAGTCTCTGCAGGGCAGGGTGCACCCTCTCACACGGACGGAACTAAGACAGGGGGATGGTGGGACCTAGGAGTTGCCAAAACCCCCGTCAAGGGTCTTGCATCGTTCGATCAGGAAGACTTTGATGTTGACTCCACTGGTCATGTTACGATTGCTTCTAAAGGAATCGATAACACTCAACTACAGAACCCCATAATTGGTTTTGCTGATGGCAATACCATTGAAACTTTTGAACTGGATGCTGAGCAAACTGCAACCACTGGTTATAGAGGTTTCAACTATCTAAACTACCTGAAGGTCAATGACACTTCAGGCAATCCTCTATTTGCAGCATCTAATGCATTTAATACTGGTTCTGGTGGTATAGACATCAATGTAAATACGGATAACAGTGGTGACATATATTTCGATGCTGCTGGTGGTGGTCAACTGCTGCAGAGAACTGATGGTTCGTTGACTGTAGAGGTCAATACAACTACAGCAAATTTTGAAGTTCTACAACTTAATTCATTTAATGGTGGTGCAGGTGCCGCATGGATTGTTGCTGAAGCATCAAGTGGAATTAGTTTGACTGTACAGGCAGCTGGATCTGCTGGTGGTACAACGGATGGTAAAATCCTCATTGAAGATTTTAGAGCATATGATAACTACCTGGCAACTCTAAGTCCAACTCTAAACCTAGATCCTGGTGACAGTGGTGATAACACTGGTACAGTTCGTATCTGGGGTAACCTTACAGTTGATGGTGTTACAACTACAGTAAATTCAACTGTTGTCACTATCGACGATCCCATCTTCACTCTGGGTGGTGATACTGCACCCGTGGCAGATGATAACAAAGATCGTGGTATTGAGTTTAGATATTATGATACCCAAGCACGTCTAGGTTTCTTTGGATGGGATGAAAATGTAACTCGTCTTGACGGTGGTACTGGTGGATATTCCTTCCTATACAATGCAAGTAATGCTTCAGAAGTTTTTAGTGGTACAAATGCATACATCAAAGCAGGTGCACTATCACTAACAACTAACACCCCCTCTTCATCTTCCACCACTGGTACATTAGTCGTTACTGGTGGTGTTGGTGTTTCTGAAGATATCTACATTGGTCAGAATCTCAATGTCACTGGCACTGGATACTTTGGTGGTCAAGTTGATGTGTTTGACACCCTGAATGTCAGAGGATCTAACGAGGCATTCCAAGTTCAGACTGGTGGTGGTTCTAATGTATTCACTGTTGATACAGACAATGGCAACACAGTCATTGAAGGTACTCTCAATGTCAACGGTGCAAGCACCTTTACTGATGATGTAACTGTCAACATTGCCAACAAATTCTTCAAAATCCAGAATGGTTCTGGTGTAGACAAGTTTACTATTGATACTGATAACGGCAATACAAGCATTCAAGGTTACATCGATGTTGAAGGAAATATCTTCCAACAGTCAGCACCTGGAACTGGCAGCAACTCCATCTTCTCAGATACATCATTCTATTCAGATGTCATTCTGGTAAACAACGGTGGTACTCATTCCTTCCTCATCAAGGATGGTGCTAATAATAATAAGTTTAGTGTTATCGGTTCATCTGGAAACACAGATATTCAAGGCACTCTCGATGTAAATGGTGCTACGACAATTACCAACACTCTGAGTGTTAGCAATAATTTTGTCGTCAACACTAATAAGTTTACAGTTGCATCAGTCTCTGGTGACACTGCAATCGCAGGTACACTTGCAGTCACTGGCAACACAACCCTAACTGGTGACCTGACTGGTAATGCAGCTCTACTAATTCAGGGCAATACAAACCTGAATGGTTCATCTACAACAATCGGTAACTCCAATACTGATACTCTAACAGTTCCTGGTCAGGTTAGATTCACAAGCACTGATGGACAGACTTTAGGTGGAACTTATTCTGCTAATGGTTCTGTCAGAATCTCTGGTGGTGTTGCAATCGATGAAAACCTGGCAGTTCAAAATGATCTTTATATTTACGGTGACCTAAACATCACTGGTAATCAGGTCATTAACGGTACTACAACTTACAATGCACGAATTGATATCACCAACACTGCTGAAGCAGATTCTCTTGGTGATAACAATGTTGCATTCCAAGTTGATGGTGGTGGTATTATCAGAAAGAAACTTTGGGCAGGTGGAGATTTCACTGTCTATGATGATGTTAATGATAGAAATGCATTCTACGTTGACAACAGCAATGGCAATACAGATATCTATGGCAACCTAGATATCCGTTCGGGTAACTTTACTGTTGCTGCAGCATCAGGTAATGTGATTACTGCTGGCACCTTGACAGTTGCTGGTGAAACCACGATCAATGATTCACTCTTTATTGATGCGGCAAACGAACTGTTTAGAATTCGTAACGGTTCTGATAGCACAGATAGATTCTCAGTTGATACTGACAATGGTAACACTCATGTTGATGGCACCCTGAATGTTGATGGTGCAGTCATAATGGGCAGCACCCTATCACTGTCAAACAACTTAGTTATTAACTCCAACAGATTTACTGTTGCGGCATCAACTGGTGCTACATCTATTCTAGGCACACTGAACGTCAGCAATAATACTGATATCACTGGAACTCTAGAGGTCGATGGTGCAACAACAATCAATAATACACTATCTCTGGTTGGTGGTTCATCCAACCTGACAGTTGGTGGTAATGCAGTCATTGCTGGTAATCTGACTGTAAATGGAACCACAACTACGGTTAACAGCACTACAGTCAGTGTGGATGACAAAAACATCGAACTGGGTGCTACAGCATCACCGACTGATGCATCAGCCGATGGTGGTGGTCTGACCTTGAAAGGATCTTCAGACAAGACCTTCAACTGGGTCAACTCTACAGATTCTTGGACTTCCTCAGAACACATTGATATTAGTGTTTCCAAATCTCTGAAGCATGGAACTGCAGTTATCCTGAGTCCCACCAAGCAACTTACAAATATTACTGATATTACTGCAACTGGTGATATCTCGTTTGGTGGTGGTAACTTTACTGTTGCTGCATCAACAGGTAACACTGTTGTTGGTGGAACTCTGAATGTTAACGGTACGATTACCCTGACGGGTCTGTCTGCTGTTACTGGTACGTTCTCTGGTGCTGTTTCTTCTGGTGGTAACTTCTCCGTTGGTGGTACATCAATGACCGTCAACGCAGCAAGTGGTAACATCATTACTCAGGGTTCATTGAACGTTAATGGTGCTACTACACTTAGCAGCAGCATGTCTGTTACTGGAAACATCACTACATCTGGTGACATTGCAGTTAATGGTGCTGACATTACAACCACCACAACTGGTGCATTCAATATTGTCAACAGCAATGCAACCACGGTGAACATTGGTGGTGGTGCTTCTTCTATCAATTTTGGTGCTAGCAACTCTACAGTAACGATTAATGATGACCTGACAATCACTAACAACTTAGTTGCTAACGGTACTGCAGATTTCTCAGATGTGACTGCAGTTGGTAATGTTCTGACTGTTAACCCTGGTGTTTCAAGATCTGTCAATGTTGGTACACTTTTAAGTCAAGCAACTCTGACTGCATACGGTAACGTCACATTTGGTGTTACTACTGCAAACACTGGTACATTCACAGGTTCTATTGAGTGTGGAACAACTGCTACTGTTGGTACGACACTGAATGTTACCAACGGTGTTACTGCTGAAAAATATACATCAACTGTTTCCACTGGAACTGCACCTCTGACGGTTACTTCTACAACTCTGGTCAGCAACCTGAACGCAGATCAACTGGATGGGCAAGAAGGTTCCTACTATACAAATGCTGGGAATCTGAATGCAGGTACAGTTCCTGATGCAAGACTTCTGACCACTGGTGTTGCTGCAGGAACCTATGGTAGTGCTAGTGCCGTTTCACAGGTCACTGTTGATGTCAAGGGTCGTGTTACTGGTGCTCAGAATGCCAATATTCAAATTGGACAATCTGCAGTTACCAACCTGACAACAGATCTTGCTGCTAAGGCAAACTCCGCATCACTTGCTGCTGTTGCTACCTCTGGTGCATACAGTGACCTGAGTGGCACTCCTACAATTAGTGCATTCGGTGCAACTCTGATTGATGATGCTGATGCTGGAACTGCTCGCATTACTCTTGGTTTGGGTACTGCTGCTACTACAAACAGCACTGCATATGCAACTGCTGCACAAGGTGCAGCTGCTGACTCTGCACTTCAGGCAGAGACAATTACATTAGCAACCCTCAAAACAGAAGTTGCGGCAGCAACTGACTTTGCCGACTTCCAGACCCGTATCGCTGCTCTCTGATAACCAATGGCACAACCTAATTCAAAAGTTACACTAATCGATTATTGTAAGAGGAGATTAGGTTCTCCTGTATTGGAAATCAACGTTGATTCCACACAGATTGATGACGCTATTGATTATACATTAGAGAAGTTCAGAACCTTCAATTATGATGGCATCGAGAAGATGTACATGAAGCATAAGTGGACTGCTGCTGATGTGACTAGATTTAAGGCAGACGAAACTACAGAGACTGCAACTAAAGGAAGTGATACTACAGACTGGACATATCAGAAGAACTTCCTGGTTGTTCCTGATGATGTGGTATCTGTGTCACAAGTTTGGTCAACCACTGACAAAGGAACTGGTAATATTTTCGATATTAGATATCAGATTCGTTTGAATGACCTGTACGATTTCACTTCCACACAGTTCTATCACTACTTTATCATTCAGCAGCATCTAGCAAATATTGACTTCATGCTAGAGCATTTCAAACCTACTAGATTTTCACAGGTAACAAACCGTCTTTATATCGATCTCAGTGCTACTGAAGATGTGATTGAGAACGAATGGTCAATTATTGAGTGCTACAGATATCTAGATCCAACTGAGCACACAAGAATCTACAATAACATGTGGATCAAGGATTATGCAACCGCACTAATTAAAAAGTATTGGGGTCAGAACCTAACTAAGTTCAATGGGGTTCAACTTCCTGGTGGTGTGACCCTGAATGGTGAAAAGATTTATACAGATGCAGTTACTGAACTAGAGAGACTAGAAGATGAACTGCGTGACACCTACGAAATGCCACCTCTAGACGCAGTGGGATGATATGGCAACTAACAGTTACTTCACACAAGGAACAGCAGCAGAGCAGGGTCTAATTCAAGATCTTGTAGACGAACAGATCAAAATTTTTGGCAAGGATGTTAAGTACATGCCAAGAACTTTGGTTAATACTGACGATCTGTTCAAAGAAGATACGATGTCTACATTTGACAGTGCTCATGAAATCGAAGCTTATGTTGCTAACGTTGATGGTTTTACTGGGGATGGGGATCTCTTTTCCAAGTTTGGTGTCAGAATTTCAGATCAGGCAACATTCATCATCTCTCGTAGAAGATTTACTCAAGCAGTAGATGATAATGCTACTCTGGTTGTAGAAGGTCGTCCCAATGAAGGAGATCTGATCTACTTCCCTCTAGCAAAAAAGATTTTTGAGATCAAGTTTGTTGAGCATGAAGCACCATTTTATCAACTGAATAATCTATATGTCTGGGAACTCCGTTGCGAACTATTTGAATACTCTGATGAGAACTTTGAAACGGGTGATACGACGATTGATGCTATCGAAACAACCTTTGCGAACAGTATTGCTCTTACCCTTCAAGCAGGTGGTTCTGGGGATTTCTCTGTTGGTGAATCTGTGTTTACTCGTCTATATTATCCAACAGCAGGTAGCACTCTATCAGGCATTACAGTTGGTTCAGTTACAGTTACAAATGGTGGTTACGGATATACCAGTGCTCCAACAGTGACATTCTCTGCACCTACAACTGGCACAACCGCAACAGGCACTGCTGTAGTTAATGCCAGTGGTCTTGTTACTTCTATAACTATCACTAATGGTGGTAGTGGATACACATCAGCACCTTCAGTTACATTTGGCAGAAGTCCTGCTGAAAAGAATGGTGAGGTCAAGGCATGGGATAGTGGTAGTAGAACACTAACAATCATCAATCGTAATGGTGATCTAACTGGCACACTTGATGGTGGTACTTCTAATGCTCAGTGGGTTGTAGAAACATACTCTACAATCGACAATACAAGTAGTGATTTCGACCAGAATAAATATATTGAAACAACTGCTGATGGATTCTTAGATTTCACTGAGAATAATCCATTCGGTGACTTTGGAAACCAAGGAACTAGTCTGTAATGTTAGGCACATATTCATACCACGAAATTTTAAGAAAGACTGTTGTTGGATTTGGAACTTTATTCAACAACATCGAGATCCGTCGTACTTCTGGTTCACGAACCGAAGTTATGAAGGTGCCTCTGGCATATGGTCCTCAGCAAAAGTTCCTGGCGCGTCTAGATCAAGTAGGAGATTTATCATCTGATAATGCAACTCAGATCACCCTCCCCCGTATGTCATTTGAGATCAATGGCATTACTTATGATGCTCAAAGAAAAGTGGCACCCACCCAATCAATTCGTGTTGCTGGATCAACTCGTGGGTCAGTTCAAAAAGTTTTCATGCCCGTGCCATATAATGTGGGGTTTGAACTGGCAATTATTGTCAAGAATCAAGATGATGGTCTACAAATTATTGAGCAGATCTTACCATACTTCCAACCACAGTTCAATATCACAATTAATCTAGTTTCTTCTATCGGTGAGAAGAGAGATATTCCTGTCATCTTGAACTCAATTTCATATGCTGATGACTATGAGGGTAACTTTGAGACTAGAAGAGCAATCATTTACACTCTATCATTTACTGCTAAGACATATCTATTTGGTCCTGTTCAGTCCACAGGTGCAGGCACCAAACTTATCACATCTGTTATCACAGATATGTATGACAAGGTGGATACTGTCAATGCACCTAGAAAGGTTCGTTATCAGGTCACACCAGAATCTTTGGTTGATAGAGATGGTACAGTAATTACAACTCTCAGTTCTTCTATCGATGATAATGATGGCATCATTGCAGTTGCCGATGCGACTAGCATTGCAGTTAAAGATGACATTCAGGTTGGTAATGAAGTCATGCATGTGACTAAGAAGTCTGGAAATGCATTGACTGTCACTCGTGGATACAATGGCACTACCCCAACCTCCCACTTGGGTTCAGCAAATGTTCTGAAGATTGAAGCTGCTGATCACTTGTTAGTTGAGTCTGATGATAACTTTGGATTTGGTGAAATCTATAGTGAATTTACAGATATGAAGAAGTATGATCCTGATACAGGAGCAGATGTAGATATTTAATTTATGGAACACTTGTTCCGATCAATAAATATATTGGAGCACTAGGAGACATAAATGACTGGTGTCATATTGATCGGTTGTTTCACACCTCTGATTATCATCTTCATCATCATGAAACTTGCCGTTTGGATAGAAGCTATTAATGCTGAGACGGATTATGTTAGACAAGAACCTCTACGAAAACGAGGACCCTTTGTGGCAAACCCGTATGAGGATGTTGATGCAGAGGAAGAGGAATATGGAGATCGCACAGACTATCGATGATGCTTTGCTTGAGTGGTATTCCGAAAGGAATTTAGAGGTTCCCGATTGGCGTATAAATAGAAATCCACAGTGGTGGACTGATTATTTAATTAGTCTAGGACTGGATCCTAAGAATCCGTAGTATGAAAAACTTTGATGGTCTAGATGAAGTTTTTGAGGTAGAGTCTGAGATTGTACCCAAAGTAACATCTGAAGTAAAAAAAGTTGAAGAGAGTGATAGATCTGCAACAAGAGAGCAGATCAAGAAAGATTATGAAGTCTCTCGTGCTCAACTGCATAATTTGGTAATGAAGGGGCAAGAGGCAATCGATGGCATCCTGGAACTTGCCCATGAGTCTGAGCAACCTCGTGCATATGAAGTTGCTGGTCAATT
>ERZ891134.446-NODE-446-length-34784-cov-7.033689_pt1 | contig 34784 bp, 37 predicted proteins | sample MGYA00520888_ERZ891134 | MGnify/ENA primary metagenome ERZ891134 (study PRJEB32303, sample SAMEA104408692) | aquatic metagenome | biome: Brackish water; feature: Coastal; material: water | place: Baltic Sea | collected 2014-10-23 | depth 10 m ... | reverse complement strand
AGTGATTGATGAGAAGGCTTTTGTCTTGGGATCTTTGATAGTGATGTTCGAGTTCATCTTGAGTGTCGATAAGTTCTCTCTCTAGACTGTGAAGCTTGTTCAGTAGTAATTCTAATCCATCTTCTTTGGCTTTTAAGTTCTCCTTTAGCCTGTTGATCGTTTGATTGGCTTCTGCTAGTTGTTGATCGAGATCGGTCTGGTCATGTGGCCGTGGTTGTGAGTTCAAAATGATTCGAATTGGTTTTGACTTTTAGATCGTTATTGAAAAATTGTCTCTGCTGACATGCTGCCTTGTTGTGCTCTAACTTGGCATAAATTGTCGATAGCGTTGTCAAGTAATTGGTAGGCATCGTCTGGAGTCGGTGCGCGCATTAAGGCATGACGGAGTTGTGATGCGCCCGGGAAACCGGTGCATGTCCAGCTCATGTGTTTTCGAGCAATAAGAAGACCATGGGATCCCCTGGATGTCACTAAATCATGTAGGTGTTCTCTAGCTAACTGAAGTTTGGCGCCACTGTCTGGTGTCGCAGGAATTGGGCGATCCATGAATGCGGCTTCAATCTGTCCCACAAGCCAGGGTGCACCCATCGTTCCGCGACCCACCATCACGCCATCGGCCTTCGTGACGTTTAAGCAATGGAGCGCATCTGTCGGGTTGTTGATATCACCATTGGCAATCACTGGAATCGTTAAGGCTTGTTTGACCTCCGCGATGGCGTTCCAATTCGCGTGGCCTTTGAAACCCTGTTCGCGGGTTCGCCCATGCAGCGTCAACATTTGGGCGCCTGCATTTTGAAGTTGTCGGCACCAAGTGATTGGGTCTGAACTGGTTCCACACCAACCCAAGCGGGTTTTGACGGTGACGGGAATCGACACCGCTTCAACGACAGCCTCCACGATCTGAGTGGCGAGATCCGGGTCACGGATCAGTCCTGAGCCGCCGCCTTTCTTCGCGATCTTTCGGACAGGACATCCCATGTTGATGTCGATTAAAAAAGCCCCGGCCTGTTCTGCGCGCCGTGCTGCATCGGCCATCGCCTGAGGTCGGTGATCGAAGAGTTGTACGGCGATGGGGCCATGCTCGGCCTTGAGGTCGTCCATCTTTCCGTAGTCGTGGCCGAGCTCCAGGCTTGTGGCGTTCACCATTTCAGTGAACAGAAGGGAATCCCGCGACCATCGCCGCACTAACCCACGAAAAATCTTGTCGGTAACACCAGCTAAGGGTGATTGCAGCACCCTTGAATGAAGCTGACGGCAGGTGCCATTGCCGGGAAGATGAATGGGGGTTTGCAGGGGTTTTTGCAGGCCGTGGTTCAGAGCTTTCAGCATCATTGAAGCTTGGTTGGGTGTGCCCTGTTCAGGGCTTGGGGATGATGAAGAACACTTCGCTCAGTTTCGTCCGCAATGGGTGATCTTTGGCCTGTTAGTCGTGCCCTACTGCAGCAGATTCTTGAGGACCGTTGCACCGATCGCTTCGTCTGCGAATGCATTTGGGCGCGGCTGGGATATGTCCCCAAGGGTGATCAATGGCATGCCGGTCCCACCACATCGAAGGATTGGTCTGATGCGTTCCCGCTTGGCCCTGAATTGATTGCTCAGCGTCCAGCCTCTGTCCGTTTAACCCGCTCGATTCCCAAGCCTCTCAAACAGCTTCTAAAAGAACAGCTGGGTTTCGCTGGATACAAAATCGGTGGGTTGTATCCCCGTCGCACCCGTCGTGCCACCGCGGTGAGTTGGTTGCTGGCGTGGCTTGCTCAGCGGGGTGAGCCTCTGCCAGATCATGGTCTTCTGGCCCCCGAGATGCCGATTCCCAGTGATCCGGTGAGGGGGCATCCGGGAGATCTCCCGATTTCATGAGATCAAAACCGCTACAGAACATCGATTCGATGGGTCTGTAGGGTCGAAGATTGATTCGAATTAAGCTCCTTGGCGCGTCCTGTCGTCGCAATTATTGGACGCCCCAACGTTGGCAAGTCCACCCTGGTGAACAGGCTCTGCCGAAGTCGTGAGGCCATTGTGCACGACCAGCCTGGGGTAACAAGGGATCGCACATATCAGGACGGTTACTGGGGTGACCGTGAGTTCAAGGTGGTGGACACCGGTGGGTTGGTGTTTGACGACGACAGCGAATTCCTGCCTGAGATTCGTGAGCAAGCTGCATTGGCCTTGGATGAGGCCAGCGTCGCCTTGGTGATTGTTGACGGAAAGCAAGGACTCACTGCGGCCGATGAATCCATTGCGGAATTTTTGCGACAGCAGCGCTGTCCCACATTGCTGGCGGTCAATAAGTGTGAGTCCGTCGAACAGGGCTTGGCCATGGCCGCTGAGTTTTGGTCGCTAGGGCTTGGAGAGCCCTATCCAATTTCAGCAATTCATGGGGCAGGCACCGCTGAGATCTTGGATCAAGTCCTCACATTTTTGCCGCCTAAGGATCAGGAAGGTGATGAAGAAGAGCCGATTCAGATGTCGATTATTGGGCGTCCGAACGTTGGTAAATCCAGCCTTCTGAATGCCATTTGTGGAGAGCAGCGCGCCATCGTGAGCCCGATCCGAGGTACAACTCGCGACACAATCGATACCAATATCGTTCGAGAAAATCGCCCGTGGCGACTTGTTGATACTGCTGGAATTCGCCGCCGCCGCAGTGTGAATTATGGACCTGAATATTTTGGAATTAATCGCAGCTTTAAGGCGATTGAACGCAGTGATGTGTGTGTATTGGTGATCGATGCCCTTGATGGGGTGACGGAACAAGATCAACGATTGGCCGGACGGATCGAAGAGGACGGTCGCGCTTGCGTGGTGGTGGTGAACAAGTGGGATGCGGTGGAGAAAGACAGCCACACGATGTCGGCGATGGAAAAGGAGCTGCGCGCCAAGCTCTATTTCCTCGATTGGGCTCCGATGCTCTTCACCTCTGCTCTCACTGGACAACGGGTGGAGAGCATCTTTGCGCTTGCTGCCTTAGCGGTGGAGCAGCATCGCCGCCGCGTCACCACCTCTGTGGTGAATGAGGTGCTGAAAGAAGCCTTGAGTTGGCGCTCACCACCCACCACTCGCGGGGGCAGGCAAGGAAAGCTGTATTACGGCACCCAGGTGGCCAGTCGGCCTCCCAGCTTCACCTTGTTCGTGAACGATCCAAAACTATTTGGGGACACCTACCGCCGTTATGTGGAACGGCACATTCGCGAAGGTCTGGGCTTTGACGGAACACCGGTGAAATTGTTTTGGCGAGGAAAACAGCAACGCGACGCCGAAAAAGAGTTATCCCGTCAACAAAACCGCAAGGGGTGAGCGATGGACTGGTTGCGTCAGATCCCCATGGGGCAGTACGTCGATGGCTCTGAAGGCTGGCTTCGGCGTCTCGACCCCCGTCTGAAGCTGGCCTGGTCCTTGATGTTTCTGTTGACTCCGGTCTTGGCCGGTCCTTTGTGGCGTGTCGGCTTGGTGCTCAGTTTGCTTGTGCTGACAGCCCTCAGCGGCTTGCCGCGCAAGCTCTGGTGGCGATCACTGATGGTGCTGGTGCTTCTGGCCGTTGCGGTTGGTTTGCTGTCCATGCTGCTCCCCGCTGTGGATCCCCCAGCGGCCTTCTCCCTGCGCAACCCTGCAGAACTTCCCAATGCCGCGACAGACGGGCCAACTTGGGATTTGATCAGGCTTGGGCCGCTTCAATGGGGCAGCTTCAGTCTTGGTCCGCTTGTGGTGGATCGCGCCTCAGCTCTGCTGGGTTTGCGGACGTCGACCTTGATTTTCACAGTGATCCAGAGCGTCAACCTTGTGCTCATCACCACCACCCCAGAAGATCTTGTCTGGGGTTTGAGCTGGTATTTATCACCGTTTGCAGTCTTCGGGCTCCCTGTTGAGAGGTTGGGATTTCAGTTGTTGTTAGCGCTGCGCTTTTTGCCTCTCGTTCAGGAGGAGTTTCAAAACCTGCTTCGCTCCATGGCAAGCCGAGCTGTGAATTTGCGTACCCTGGGATTCAAGGCCGGCTTTGGGATTGTGCTGGCTGTGGGCGAACGCCTGCTCGCCAATATTTTGTTGCGTGCGGAGCAAGGTGCTGATGCTTTGGTGGCCAGAGGTGGGCGGATTTTGGCTCCATCGCGGTTTCGCTTGCCTGCAGAACGGCCTTCGCCTCTTCTCAATGCCCTCGCTCTTCTGGGCTTGATGTTGGTCGTGGGTCTGCGTGGTCAGTACGGTGCTCTTTAACTTGGGTCTGTAGCGATGGCTTCCGAGCGCTACCTCAACCATCCAACTTTTGGGATGCTTTATCGGGTCGCTCCGGCAGGAGAAGGGCGTGATGTGTATGCCACGTTGTATGCCCAGCGGATGTTTTTTCTAGTCACGCTGCAACCGCGTGGAGCGCAGTTCGAAGTGATCCCTTACGGGGATGCCCGTCATCACGCCGAGGTGAATATCAGCCGATGTCGGCGTGATGGCTCGGACGATTTGGCGAGTTGGCGCCAACTCTTTGATCAAACGTTCATCTGATCCATTGACCGATTCCTTAGCTGAACGCTGGACGACTTTGACGGGGAAGCTGCCCGTCAGGGGCCGTTTGCTGGCGGTGAGTAAAGGCCACCCTGCAGCGTCGATTCGTGCTGTGGCCTCGTTAGGGCAAGAAGCCTTTGGCGAAAGCCGGTTGCAGGAAGCTGTCGAAAAGCAGGCGTTGCTGTCGGACTTGTCCCTGCAGTGGCATTTCATTGGCCGATTGCAACGCAACAAGGTGCGTGGTGTCGTGAAGGCGTTTTCTGTAATCCATTCGGTGGACTCCTTCGCGCTAGCGGAGCGGGTGTCGCGTATCGCTGGCGAAGAGAGCTGCTGTCCTGAAGTATTGCTCCAGGTGAGGTTCCGTGAGGATCCAACCAAGGGGGGAATGGAACCGGCCGACATCCTTTCGGCTTGGCCCCAGTTCTCAGCATTGCCGTCGTTGCGGATCACGGGGTTGATGACCATGGCTCCGCTCGGCTTGGAGGGAGACGAGCGTCAAGCCTTGTTTATCGAGTGCCGATCTCTAGCCGATCAATTGGGATTGCCGGAGTGCTCCATGGGGATGTCGGGGGATTGGACGGAGGCCGTTGCGGCCGGTAGTACCTGGTTGCGTGTCGGATCTGCTGTGTTTGGCCAACGGGATGTGCCAAAACATGGTGCGGGCTGACTTGCCCGGTAGCGGCTGAAACGGTATCCAGGGACATGGTTGTTCAACCACATTTCAGCTTGAGAGGATTTTTAAGGTGTCGCTGATCTCACGCTTACGTGCCGTTGTCGCCGGTGACGACTATCTCGATGGTGAACTCGATGATTTCGCCTACGACGATGAGCAACAGGATCAGGATCAACGTGCCACTCAGGCCGACGGCGGTGTGTTGGCCACCCTTGGCGACGGCAACCCCTTTGACTTTGGTGGAGACATGCCAGGGTCCAACGTGATCGGCATGCCGGGTATCAGTACCGCGGCCGCGGAAGTGAACGTGATGGAGCCCCGCAGTTTCGATGAGATGCCGCGGGCGATTCAAGCGTTGCGGGAGCGCAAAACAGTGATCCTGAATCTCACGATGATGGAGCCGGACCAAGCCCAGCGGGCCGTTGATTTCGTGGCTGGTGGCACATTCGCCATCGATGGCCATCAAGAACGCGTTGGTGAGAGCATTTTTCTCTTTGCACCGAGCTGCGTCACGGTGACCAATGCCAGCCAGGACGAAACGTCATCTCCCACGGTGGTGAGTCGTGAGATTGATGTGGCAGAGCCGTCGGAGTCCGCTTCGGCACCCTCCCCTGCCTGGGGCACCGCAGCTCTCTGAGTTCTCCCGTGTCGACCAACAACATTCAGCCTGAGTTTGGGGTGATCGGTCTGGGTCGCATGGCCCAAGCTCTCGTCGCTCCGCTTCTGGCCAAGGGGCATGTCGATCCACAGCAGCTCTTGGCTGTAGTGGGGTCAGAAGCGTCGGCAGCCCTGCGTCGGGCTGAGCTGCCGCAAGGCGTTCATGTCGTTGCTGCAGCGGATTCACTCGCTGTAGAGGTCTGGAGGGCACCGTTGCAGCTGCTGGCTATCAAGCCCCAGCAGCTCGATGCTGTGGCGCAAACCTGTGCACCGGTTCAGGGTCGGCCCCTCTTAATTTCAGTTTTGGCAGGCGTGCCGCTCGACCGTCTGCAACGTTTGTTCCCAGGACATTGCTGTGTGCGTGCTGTGCCCAATACGCCAGCCTTGGTGGGAGCTGGCTTGACGGCTCTGGCTTGGGGAGACGCGGTGAATGAGGAGCAGCGGCTCCGGGTGAATGAATTGTTTGGCGATGTGGGGGAAGTTCTTGAACTTCCAGAGCCCAAGCTCGATGCTTTTCTTGCGCTCACTTCTTCCGGGCCCGCATTCATTGCCTTGGTGGCGGAAGCGATGGCCGATGGTGCTGTTTTGGCGGGTTTGCCGAGGGATTTGGCCCATCGCCTAGCCCATCGCACCCTGGCGGGAACAGCGGCGCTGCTGGATCAACGGGCGTTACATCCGGGCGAGCTCAAAGACATGGTGACGTCCCCCGGTGGCACCACCATTGCTGGCATTCGCAAGTTGGAGCAAGCGGGGTTGCGCTCCGCGTTGATTGAGGCGGTGATGGCGGCAGCGGAGCGCAGCCGTCAATTGGCCTGATGGCTTAGGGGAGAACATCAGGCCAAGCCTGACGAATCAACAGCAGGGAAAAGTAAGGTCGCTGGCTGGCAGCGACGGTGTCGGCAGATTGGATCTGCTGGTCCGGCCATCCCACTTTTTCGGCGAACAAAGCTTTCGCAAGCAAATTGCGTTCCTCCAGCAACGGTTGGACCCACTCCCAGCGATGGCCCAATTTGAGTAAGGCCAAGACACGCCCCCTGTCCTGCGCCTCATCCAGCTCCCGCTTTAATTCGGCGGGACTCTCCGGACAAGGGCGCAGCAGCAGTTGGTCCTGCTGTAACGCCAGTGGCCAAAGCCCAGCGGCTGCCGCGGCTGAAACCGACGAGATGCCAGGGATCACATCGCAGGGACAGTGAGGCCATTTGTCTTGCAAGGCCATCAGCACGTAGCTGCATGTGGCAAAGAGGGAGGCATCTCCCTCGCAAAGCAAAACAACTCGTTTCCCTTCAGCAACAACGTTCTGCAGGGTGTCGGCCGCGGCGTGCCATGCCGCCCGCCTGGGTTCAGCCCCATCCACCATCGGGAAGAGAAGGGGCAGACAGGTGTGGTCGTCGCGGATCCACTGGCTGGCAATGCGGGCTGCCATGCTTTGAGCCTCTGGGCGAGCCACGGGGTAAGCGATTACCTCGCTGGTTTCGATGGCATGCACTGCAGCGAGCGTCAACAGGGACGGATCGCCGGGGCCAACCGCCACAAGCGTCAGCTTCCCTGGTGGCTTGGGATCGATGATGGTCAGCAGTGGAACGCCCGGGAGCCAGGCGATGAGTCGTCTCAGCATCTTTCCAGACGGTTGGACGTCGATGGACCAGAGCTCGCCAACGCCGCTGCTGGTGTCTGAAACTCCTGTGGAGATTCAGACCGAACTCGCCCGGCGTGGGATCGGCTTCGAGCAGTGGCCTGCGGTCGAGGAGTTGCCGTCTGAAGCAGATCAGGCCTGGATTCTGAAGGCCTATGCCAACGACATTGCCCGTGTGAAGAGTGACGGGGACTACGCCACTGTCGATGCGATTCGGATGACCCCGGACCATCCCGAGCGCGGTGCCCTACGCAGCAAATTCCTCGCTGAACACATCCATGCAGAAGATGAGGTGCGATTTTTTGTGGAGGGTCGTGGTTTGTTCTGCCTGCACATCGGTGCAGAGGTGCTGCTCACCCTGTGTGAACGAGGGGATTTGATCCGGGTTCCGGCTGGAACAAAACATTGGTTTGACATGGGAAGCGAACCAGCGTTCTGTGCCGTGCGCTGGTTCAACAACACCGTTGGTTGGGTGGCAACATTTACGGGGAATAAAATCTCTGAGCGCTTCCCAAAACTGGATTGATGCAGAAGGGTTTCAAGATTTTGAACCTCCGTTCTGCCATGCCTTTGGGCTTGATGGCTGCTGGCCTGATCACTGGTTTTGCTGTGACTGGGTTGGTTGTTACTGGTAGGCCTGGCCGTGCGGATCAAGAAGCTTTATCCCCCGTTGTGCAGCGTCGCGTCGCGACGGTGATCTTGGCGCAACGAATCCGTGCTTTTGCCGCGATGGCGCAAGCCCACAGCCTTTGCCTTGTACGCCAGGGAACGTTGAGTTCGTCGCAGGCTGGTCAGGCTCTCAACATCACTCTGCAGGATTTGGGGATTGATCCGGGCGTTTTAGAGAACCCATTGGTGGAAAAGGTGAGTCCTCGCTTCCAGGGGCTGCTCGGGGCTGATTGCAGTCTGGATCCGAAGCACGAACAAGCGGCGCAAACATTGCTCCGCGATGAGCTTTAACTCAAGCCCACGTTGTTTTGATCGTGTGGGAGATGGCCGTAATCTCCGCTCAGGGGTGGACGCGTTCCAATGTTTTCTGGCTGGGGTTTGAGTTGGGCAGGTTGGTTTGATAATCGCCGTGGGGAATGGTGGCTCGTTGCTCAGTTGCTGTTGATTGCCGCTCATCTTTTGCCGATTTGGCCGGTTCCAGCGTTTTGGGGTCTCGTGAGCTGGCCGCGCCTCTTGTTTGCACTTGGCCTGCTGCTTTTGGCTTTGGGGCTGATTCGGGCGGTTCAGTCGTTGTTGTCGCTTGGGGCGAGTCTCTCGCCCTTACCGGTGCCGAAGCAGCACAATCAGCTGATTCGTACGGGTGTGTACAGCCACTGCCGTCATCCGATGTACCAGGCGGTGTTGCTGTGTTCTCTAGGGGTGGTTGTGGCCACTGGCAGCCTGGTCCATCTCGGCTTGTTCGTGGCGTTGGCGGTGGTGTTGCGCGGTAAGGCGCGGTTTGAAGAGTTGGGTTTGCGCCAGCTGCATCCCGACTACGTCGCCTATGCCGCCTCCACCCCAGCGATTGCTAACCATTGGCCGGGGTTGGACTGGCGCAGCCTCGAATAACTAGGCGGCGACCCTGAAGTCGTTGAGTAAGTCGCGATACAACTTTTCAATGGCGTCGATGTTGCTACCGATGGTGTAGTGCTGCAAGGCCCGTTCGCGGGCTCGACGCCCCAGTTCTGCGGTAAGGACGGGCTGATCTCGCAGCACGGGCAGCAAGGTGCGTAATTGGGTGGTCACCCCCTGGGTACTCATCACAATTCCTGCCCCCCCGGCTAAGACCTCTCCATCGGCTCCAGCATCGGTGGCGACGCATGCCGTTCCCGTGGCCATCGCCTCGAGCAGGGCAAGAGATAAACCCTCGACGAGGCTCGGCAATAAAAACACCTCAGCGCATTGCAGCAGTGCGATCCGGGTTTCCAGATCGGGTTCGTAACCCCACCAGAGGATCTTTGGATCACTGAATTGGTTCTGCAAACTGCTGGTGAGGGGACCGTCACCAACCACCACCAAGCGACAGCCCGCAGGTGAGACCAAGCGCCACGCCCTTAGCAAGGCTTCGACGTTTTTCTCGGTGACAAGTCGCCCCATGTAGAGAAAAATTCGCTCGTTCCCCAGCCGTTGACGCACATTTTTTTGCAGGAGTGAAGCATTGCTCGGACTGGCTGGACACCAGCGATCGGTGTCGACGCCATTCGGAATCACGGCGAGTGTTTTGGCCGGGACCCCAAGCTTGATCAGCACATCGGCCTGAAGTTCCGAGAACACGATCACCCTGTCGTAGCGAGCTAAGAAGGGTGCATAGAGCTGGTAAGACAGCTGTTGGGTGCCGGCGGAAAAGTTGCGTAACCCAGCATCGGCATCAAAGGCGGGATGGAAGGTTGCCACCAACGGAACCCCTAGTTGCTGACAAAGCTCTGGAAGCCGAAAGTCAAGGGGGGACAGCGTGAGACTGGCGTGGACTAGATCGGGTTTGATCCGTTCCAGGGAATCACGCAGCTCCCGTTGTGCTCCCAGGGAAGGGATTGTGTACACCTGGGATTTCACCAGGTAAGGGAGGCTTACATCTGGATCATGTCCCAGCAGGGATGCTTCACCCCGCTCATGACTGAGTGGGGTGTCGAAATGAATGAAATGAGTTTGATGGCCGCGTTGGCGGAGCGCCTCAGTGGTGCTCAGCCCGTAGGAGACATTCCCGCAAAAGGGCGACTTCTTTCCAAGCCATGCAACTTGCACCAACCTGGTTGCTCCTCCTTAGGCGACAGCAAAAGTTAGCAGCGTTGCCATGGCTTCTCGAGTAACGCCGCAATTAGGGCGAGCCCGGCAAGAATAAAAAGTACTGGTTTTAGGCCAAGACTGCTCACGAGGGTGCCCGCCAGCACCAAGGGAAGACTCAAGGCGATGTTGATCAAATTGTTCTGTAACCCAAAGACGCGGCCGCGCTCTGCCTCTGGGGTTTCCTCTTGAATGGTGGTTTGGGCGGGGATGGCCACCATGGCTGCACCAATGCCCAAGATCCCGCAGAGGGTCAAGGTAAACACCAGGGATCCGCGCAGCTGGCTCAAGAGAACGAGCGTCCAGGTGATCGTGCCAAGGCCTGAGGCGGTGAGGCGGCGTCGGCTGAACCGATGTCCCATTTGCGCAATCACGATGGCACCGATCGCCATGCCTACACCGCTCATGGCGAGGAGCGCACCGAACCCGGAAGGTCCGAGGCTGGTGATTAGGGCGGCGAGCTGAAGCGCCAGCACATAGAGGGCGGCGAGCAGGCTGTAGAGGAGCACCAAGTGCAGCATGGCTCCTCGAACGGAGGGCACCTGGCGCAACACCTGTAGGCCCTCACCAATCTCGGCCCAAACCGATGCGGTTGGCGGTGGCTTTGGTGCCTCTCGCAAGGACAACCTCGCCAGGCTCAATGCTGCGAGGCCGTAGCAAAGCGGAAGCAGAACAAATTCACCGCCATCGATCCCCGCGAAGGCGAACAGATGATGCAGTGCGCGGAGGATGGGTTCCCCCAGGGCGAATCCCAGGATCGTTGCCCCCATGCTGGTGGCCTGATAAAGAGAATTGGCCGCCAAGAGGTGTTCGTTTGGTACCAGGACTGGAATCGCCGCTTGCTCAGAGGGAGCAAAGAACTGGGTGAGGATTGATTCGAGAAATGTCATCCCCACCAAACCCCAGTAACCCCATGGCAACCCCAGCCACAGAGGGCCAGGCAGAAGAAACAGGGGAGTGAACACCACCAAGAGGGCTCGCAGCGCATTCGACGCCACCATTACCCGTCGCTTTGGCCAACGGTCGGCCCAAACCCCAGCCAGGGTTCCAAGCACCATGGCGGGAATGGTGTTGGCGACAAAAATGCCGGTCGCCAACAGGGTGATCACCTTGGTACGGGTGCTGATATCGAGCCCGTAATCGGAGGCCATATTCGCCAGGACTCCCGAGCCTCCACCACCCATCACGAGCAGGTGTTGATCGATCAAAAAGACCATCAACACGATGTAGAACTTGTCGGCTAACTGGGAAAAGATTTGCCCCAGCCAGAGCTTGCGAAAATCCCCCAGTGCCATCACGGCCTGGATCCCCCGGTTTCCTTCCGGGTTGCCGCCTGTAGGCAGGGCGGGTTCTGGAGTGGACAGGCTTGGACCGCTCAAGGAGTCAGTGCGTCGCGGCCATGATGGCTTATGCCGGGTTGATCAGTGTTTCGCGGAGCATGGCGAGGGCCCGACTGCGGTGCGCTAGGTGGGTGCGCACCCAAAGTTCAACGACCCGTAGTAACCGCAGCCAAACCCGTTGGGGCCCCATCAGTTCCCCGTCCTGCCGGCGTGGCAAATCGGCTCGCACGAGTCGCTGCAGTAGGGCCAGTTCCGATGGGTTGAGCTCGATGGCGGAGCCGGGTTGCGAATCGATGGCGAACCCGTCTTCTGGCAACAAGCTGCAGCGCCAGTCCCATTGGCCCAGGGGAGCATCCAGTGGTGCACCGCTTAAGCAGCAACTTTGCATGGGTAGGCCGTAGCCACCGAGTGTGAGCAGGTGTATGGAGGCTTGAACGGTGCCTGCCAAGACGAGATCAGCATCGTCGGCATGCTCTTCCAACCGTTCCAAATGCAGCAGCACGGTGCTCAGTAGCCCATGCACTGGATCGTCAGCGGCCAACTGCAGGCAGAGGTCGCAAAGGGCTTGGGCGGCAGACAGGGTTTCCAACCGTTTCCCCAGCCTGGAAAAACTGCGCAGCACTCGCAATTGGCGCACGCGGCCCAGACCACTGCGACCCCCCACCTGGAGTTCCAGCAGGGTGAGTGGGGCGGCCGCTGCCAAGCTGCTTTTGGGGCGTCGCGCGCCAGGTACGGCAAATCGGGTCAGCCCCTCTGCATCACTCAGCAGGCTGAGGAGACGATCATTTTCCCCGAGTGGTCCCACCTTCAGGGCTAGGCCCTCCAATCGCCGGTCCGCCACTTAGCCCATCGGTTGGCGAAGGGATTGAAGTAATTGGGGCGCACTGCTGGTGCCCAGCAGGTCGGCACCGGCTTCGACCAGCTCCGTAACGCGATCGATGCTGTGAATGCCACCGGCCGCTTTGATGGCGCAGCGTTTGCGGCAGAGCCCCGTCAGCTGTTGCACCTGCTCCGGGTGACAGGCAGGACCGAAGCCATTGCCGGTTTGAACGCCCGTAGCGCCAACATCGATGGCTGCTTCCACCGCGAGGGCGAGTTGATCCTGCGTTAATCGGGCCATGTCGAGAATCACCCTTAGCGGTAATCCCAGGCCACAGAGCGCACCTAGCTCATCGGCAAAGGTGGTGATTGATCCATTGGCCAGTGCTCGGAAATCAGGCACAACATCCAGCTCTTCGGCGCCCTGGGATGCAGCCCATTCTGCTTCCGCCTGTTTGAGTTCAGAGGGAAGGGCGCCAAATGGAAATCCGATCGCTGCGATCAATTTCGGCCCCCCTTCGGATGCTCCCAACCGCTGACGCAGCAGGGGTAACTGCTGCAGGCTGGTGCAAATGGCGCGAACGTTTTCCTGGCGACTGGCATCGCACAACTCATGGAGTTGTTCGTCGTTCAGTAATGGATCGAGGATGGCCTGATCCAGAAGTGGTGGCAGGTCTGGAAGGTCCTTGGGGATTGCGGCCATCACAGGGCTTAGTTGGAGGTACTCAATGTTTATTCGCTCGAATCCCGTTAATCCCGAGCTTGGATCACGCCATAACCGCCGTGATTTCGGCGATAAATCACCTGCAGTTCATTCGTTTCACTGTTCCTAAAGAGATAAAAATCGTGGTCGATCACGTCCAGTTGATGCCGAGCGTCATCGAGCGTCATGGGTGGCATCGAAAAATATTTGCGTCGTACGCCTGGATCGGGGAGCTGTGCCTCCTTCCCATCTACGAGTGAGCCCTCAACGGCGCTGTCATCACTCACTTCTTCCGTGCTGGGCGTCAGGCTGGCGCTGTGCCCGTGGCTGTGGTGGTGATCCGTATGACGCTCTTTCCATTTGCGCAGCTGTCGCGCCAGCTTGCCCACCACCAGATCAATGCTGGCGTAGAGGTTTTCGCTGCGTTCTTGGGCACGAATCACCGTGCCATTTGCAAACACAGTCACCTCTGCTGTTTGCTGGGGCACCCTTGGGTTCCTGGCCACAGACAAGTGAACATCGGCCTCACGGATGGCATCACCGAAATGGGACGTGGCCCGTTCTAATTTTGTGTTGGTGTACTCCCGCAGCGCAGGAGTGATCTCGAGGTTGCGACCATGGATCAACACCTTCATCGTTTGCCCTTGTGCCGGTGGATATCGGCAAGTTAGTAACGCGTTGCTCTTCGGAACACCCCGCAGAGGCATTTCTTTTTGAGCCATCCGCGCTCATCCCATTTGAGCGGGCTTGGCGGGATCAGCAGCTTTGGCAGCAACGCCTTCTCGAGGATCCTTCCAGCCCCGCAGCAGTGTGGCTCCTGCAGCATTCCGCCTGTTACACGCTCGGGCGGGGTGCCAGTGCCGAACACTTGCATTTCGACCCCAACGAATCGCCGGCCCCGTTGCATCGCATTGATCGGGGCGGAGAAGTGACCCATCATTTGCCGGGCCAGTTGGTGGCGTATGCCGTTTTGGATTTGCAACGGCACAGTCCAGATCTCCACTGGTACATGCGGCAGTTGGAGCATGTGGTGCTGGATGTTTTGCGTGATTTAGGCCTCCGAGGTGAATCCATACCAGGCCTCACGGGGGTGTGGATGGAGGGATGCAAGGTGGCCGCCATTGGTGTGGGCTGTCGACGCTGGATTACGCAACATGGATTGGCGCTGAATGTGGATTGCGAATTACAGGGATTTGCCGAAATCACACCCTGTGGATTGGTCGGGCATCCGGTCGGACGACTTTGCGATTGGTTGCCCGGGCTGACGGTGAGCGATGTGCAGCCTTTACTTCGCCAGTCCCTTGCCGCACGCTTCCACTTGGCGTGGACCCCGCAGGCGTGATACGCCTGTGCTGATCGATGCAACGTCTCGGATGACGGCCAGCTGGACCCCGACCGCTAGGGAAACGACGTCGCTGCAACGGCATGGCCACACCCAAAGCTTCTCCCGGGTGGATGCCATGTGGCCATGGTTGGCGGATCGGTATGGAACGATCACCGCCCTTGATGCCCCCCACGCCAGCCATCCGGAACAGTTCAGTTTTGGTGAATTGGCCCAACGCATTGCGACGGCCGCTGCAGCTTTCGAAGCCAAGGGTGTGCGAGAGAACGATGTTGTGGCGTTGTTCTCCGAAAACAGTCCCCGCTGGTTGGTAGCGGATCAAGCTCTCATGCGTTGTGGTGCCGCTGATGCGGTTCGCGGTGCGTCTGCTCCTGTTGAGGAGCTCCGATACATCCTTGATGATTCAAAAGCCACAGCTCTTGTGGTGCAGAACGCTGATCTGTGGCGCCGCTTGGCGTTGACACCGGAGCAGCGAACGCGCTTGAAGGTGGTGGTGCAGCTGGAGGGTGATCCGGTGGATGAACTCACCGGTTGGGACGCGTTGCTGGCATCGGCGGTGGGCCTGGCTCCGCTTCAGCGCAGCCAAGACCTTGCTGGAGCTGCGTCTCCGGTGGCCACGATTTTGTACACCTCAGGGACCACCGGTCAGCCCAAGGGGGTGCCGCTCACCCACGCCAACCTGTTGCATCAAATTCGCTCCCTGGCCTGTGTGGCTTATCCCAAGCCAGGGGATCCGGTGTTGAGTGTTTTGCCGATTTGGCATGCCTACGAGCGCAGTGCCAGCTACTACTTCCTGTCGTGTGCCTGCACGCAGAGCTACACCACGATTAAGCAGCTCAAAAAGGATCTGCCCCGGGTGCAACCGATTGCGATGGCCACCGTTCCACGGTTGTGGGAGTCGGTACAGGCCGGTTTCGAGGAGGTGGTGAAAACGTTTCCGCCCTCCCGTCAACGCTTGCTTCGTGCTGCGCTCAGCAACAGTTCTGCCCAGCGACAAGCTCTGCGTCGGGCGAACGATTTGATGTTGGAGCCTGTGTCCTGGTTGGGACGGTTCCAAGCCGCTGGGGTGGCATGTCTCCGCTGGCCTTTGCATGCCTTGGCATCGGCCTTGTTGTGGCCGAAGGTGCGACGTCAGCTGAGCGGAGGGCAGCTTGCCTATCCAATTAGTGGAGGTGGAGCGATTGCCCCCCACATCGATGCGTTTTTTGAAGCGGTGGGGATCGAACTGCTGGTGGGCTATGGCCTCACCGAAACCAGTCCTGTGATCAGTTGTCGGCGCCCCTGGCACAACATTCGCGGTAGTTCGGGTTTGCCGTTGCCGGGCACCGAATTCCGCGTTGTGGATCCTGAATCAGGAGTCCCCCTGGGTTTTCGTCAGAGGGGGAGGGTTTTGGTGCGCGGACCGCAGGTGATGGGGGGCTACTGGGGTAAACCCGAAGCCACTGCAAAAGTTCTGGATGCTGATGGTTGGTTCGATACGGGTGATCTTGGGATGTTGTTAGCGGATGGCTCGGTGGCCTTAACCGGCCGCGCCAAGGACACGATTGTTTTAAGCAGTGGCGAGAACATTGAGCCCGGTCCGTTGGAGGACGTCTTGGTGGCGAGTCCATTGATCGAGCAGGTGATGTTGGTGGGCCAGGACGAGCGCCAATTGGCGGCGTTAATCGTGCCTAGGGCTGAAGTGATTGTTGATTGGGCTCGTGAGCAAGGACTCAACCTTGCTGACGACTTAGGCGGAAAGCCAGGTGATCAAGCGCTGCTCCGATTGCTGATGCAGGAATGCAATCGACTGTTGAAGCAACGCGTTGGGGCCCGAGGGGATGAGCGGCTGGCGGGCGTGGTCTTGGTCGATCCCTTCACCATCGACAACGGATTACTCACGCAAACCCTCAAGCAACGTCGCGACCGAATCACCGCCCGAGATCACGCACGAATCCGAGGGATGTACAACCGCTAACTGTTGGGGGAGCCCTGCGAACGTGATCGGTGCGGTTCTCCGGTGATTGACCGAACCTCGGGTGGCTGTGACGCTTAATCCACTTTTTATAAATTCATGTCTGACGGCACGTTTCTGAACATCAAGCGTCCGATCACGGTGCGTGCCGTGGTGACTCCAACCTGGAAAGAGGAAGCCGAGCGTGAGCTCAGCAATGGCATCGCGACAGCCGACCAGCAGCTGGCGCAGCTGGAACAGGAGGGTCAGGACGTCGTGGATCAGGTTCGTCGTCAGAGTGCGAATCCCCTGGACCCAAGGGTTCAGGAGCAAGTGGGACAGATCCAGCAACAGGTGGGAGCCAAGCGCGCTGAGCTCGAAGAGCAAAAGCGCAATCTGTTGCAGCAGCAAGCTCAGGTCCGTGAACTGGAGATGGATCAGATCGTCGAACAGGGTCAGTTGGAGAGCACCTGTGAGCTCAAGGTGGGCGACAACCTCGTCCAAAAAATGCAGGTTGCCATCGTTGTTCGTGATGGTGTTGTGCAGTCGATTGAAGAGGGTTGATTTCAGTCTTTGGCTGACCCCTCAACTGATCTGATCAGCTCTCGGAGTTTGGTTTTGCAATCTGCAGCATTGTCTAAGTTCAATGCTGCCAATCAGTTTGCTGCTTGGACAAGACTTAGACAGTGTGACTAGCGTGCTTGAAGGTTGAAGTTTCTGCTCCTGCTGTGGGCAGAGACTTGGAGACGTCGCCCCGATGCCCAAGATCCAGTTCAAGCAAGAAACCCTGAATGGACGGGCGCACATCATTGCGTATGCGGATCGGGAATATCTGACTCTTCGGATTCACCGAGGTAACACTCAATACACCAATATTTCACTAGGTACAACAGATCTAAAAGTCGCCCACGACAAGGCATTGGATGTTTATGCGGCGACGATCAATCATCCTCCATTCTCTAGAAGTAAGAAGCATCATCTTGCCAATGGTTGTAAAGAGTTCCTCGCCTGGAAGCAAGAACAGTGTGAAAGCGGAGCGATAAAAGAAAGCTCTTTGGATACCTATACGCAGCGTATCTATCAGAGAATTATTCCCTACGCCAAGATATCTGGCATCAATAATATAAGCGACATCGGTAAAAGTAGTTTTGAAAATTATTCCACTTTTTATGGAAAGGTTGAAATCAAGGGTCAATGGAAAAAGGCTACGAAGGGGCTCTCTGCTTCTACGATCAATTCCGACATAACAACGATCAATGAATTGATGAGTTGGATGGTGAAGAGGAACTATTTAGATGCTAATTCGTTCCCATTGATCACCAAGCTTCGTCAAACGAAGGAGTGCAGTGACGATGCGAATCCAGCATTTTTGCCCAAGGAGTGGGATGCGATGAAGTCGTGCATGAATCGATGGGTCGAAGATAATGATATGGAAGCTGATGATGCATTGAAGGCGTGGAGAAAACGTTGGCTTTATAATTGGATTTTTTTTATGTATCACTTCGGAGGTCGCCCCCATGAAGCGCGGGCGCTTCGCTTAGGTGATCTAGAAATCCAGACCATGCCTGATGGACGATTGAAGGGGATGGTGCGGGTTGCTCCCTCTACGAAAGGATCGAAGCGAACTGCGGTGATGAACGGTTACTGGATTGATACGGTTCAATCTCATTTATTCAAGGGAGTGGAACTTCGCAATCAGCAAATCAAAGACCACAATCAATTGGTGGAAACCGGTGCAATTAAAAATTACAGATGGAGGCACCAAGGTCGTATTCCTTTGCTGCTAAAACCAGATAAGGACACACCCCTATTTCTGAATCCTCTGTTCCACATCATCAACAAGGAAGACAAACGTTCCATGAGGAAGTTTGAGGCAGACGCGCGACTCGATGAGGTTCGCTGGGATGTGGATGTTGTTTCGTTAGAGCAGATTCGTGCCAAGTATCAGGCGCTAGTGGAAGAAGCGATGTCGTGCTTCTTCAAGGGAAAGGAGCGTGGCACTGAATCCAAGCGGTTCACTCTTTACTCACTGAGATCCACGCACATCACTCACAATCTGCTGAATGGAGCCCGAATCAGGTTGATTGCCGACAACGTTGGCACCTCTGAATCAGACATTGAATCCAGGTACGTCCGACTGAACAACCTGCTCAACATCAAAGAACTGGATATGCATCGGCAGAAGGTCGCTCCTCAGGATGAGCTTTTCGTGGATGCCTGATGTGTCTTGTGGGGTGATTGCACTCGACAAAAGGTGAGCCGAGCACAAAAAAAGGAAGGTCTCCCCAGACCTCCCCAAGTTCGACGCATCCCCTGCTGGGACCATCGAATTATTGTTGATTGTCTGGAACGTTGTTGTAGGAACGGGCACTAAACCCTGGGGACGATCTCCAATCCACTGGTGCTGCCATTGCCACCGATCAGTTCGACGACCAGTGGTCGTTCCACTCTTGTTGCAATTCAGCAGGGGACAGTGAGTTGTAAAACCCTCGCCACTTCTTCTCCGAATTGGCATCAGAGGCCGTTAGCGACACCAGGAGGTCGATGGCCTGTTGCTCGCTAAAAACACGCCCGGAGGGAGTTCTGAATTCCATATGCATTCATCTTCGCCTCCTGATCGTTGGAGAGGGCGATATCGCAGGACAACACAAGTACCAGACAGTTTACGGAAACCCAAAAACAGTGTTCTATGGCGGTCATGCACATTTTTATTTTATTGAGTGACCACTTCAATAAGGTTCCATAAACTCATGCATTTCATCATCCTCAACGGGCAACTCTTTTCTTAACTCTGCAGCACTCAATTGATTGAGCATCGACTTATGCTCATCCAAATCGATCCCCTTGTACACAATATCGAAGATATCCAGAAGAGCGGTGATGAGGTATTGTTTAGCGTAAGTAATATGTCATTGTGAGTTCGTAGAACTAGTCCAAGCGAAAGCAGTCAGATGTTAAGCAATAGGTATGGAGATATCTAGTATAATATGTTGCATAGAGCACATTTTAGGGTGACCATAGGTGTTATCTCGAGTTCTTCAGTCGTACTCAAATTGGACGCGATGAGAAATATATTCGCCTCATCGATATCCTTTGTCTGAACATTGATTTTAGGTCGCGAGGGCATGATTCCCCTGGGTCTTTTGAACGCTCAACAGGTTGCTAGGAATCAAGACAAGCGTGTGGGTATGCGGAAGTCCGTAAAAAGAGATGATTCGCCAATGCCCTTGCACTACGATCTAAACAATAATCAATAAAATTAAAGGTTTCAATAAAGTCAGATGGGGTTTCTTCTTTCCAGCCGTGAAGGTCGTCTTTGTGTTGATGGCAAGAGAGTCATGACACCCTATTTCGAGGGCATGTTCCCAGCTGATCAATTCACGAGTGGTGATCTTTCCTTGCCTGCAACTGATATTAATCTAAAGATGGTGTCTCAATGTTATCTAGATCTTTTTATTAAGCCCATGGGGATGGTCCTAGAGAAGAGGCCTTCGGGCAAGAGGTGGTTGCACTCAACACTTGATATCGCGCAAAATTATTCAAGTTCTGCGGCTGTTCAAGCTGAAGATTCAACCATAAGAGGCAAAAATGCTGATTCGGATAATTCAACTCGGGGCTGGTGCTTGTTTGCGGTGAATACACTTCATCGCTTTTTTTGGAAAGATTTCGATTGTTATAGAGGCACTTGTAAATATGACGAATCTCATGACTATCACTGGTGGTTGCAAAATAGTATTGGCGATGTGATTGATCTGACTGAAGAACAGTACCGTATCTCGAAGATTGATCAGCTTAGAGAAGAAGGGAAGAAGCTTAAACCGCTTGGACTTCGTTATGCCGCCACATCTAGGGCTATGGCATACAAGATTACTGAGCTCTTGTCTGGGCAGCACTATGATCCAGATGTGATTGATCAGTATGCCAATGCATATATGAAGCGTTGAAGTTCTCTGGTGTGTCGTGAATCAGACGATTCATGGGAATAAGGCTTTCTATGGTTCAGGGGGTCATTGATGAAGCTGGAGATCTGATGGACCGGCTGATCCCATAGATCATTTTGATACGGTCGTATTTAAACGTTCTTGGTATGTTCCAGCGGAAAGCACTAAACCCGAAAGAGGAGTATTTTGATGGACAGCAACGAAACGGAAGAAACAATCAGAAATCTATTTAATGCGTGTGAGAGCGATAAAGTTGAATCCCTCTTGGTTCAATGTGCCGACTGGGGGATCAATATCAGGATGTTTCTAAATGGACAGCTGCTTGAGCTTGATTTGATGAAAAACTACGAAGGGTATGAAGTCACTTTTGTGGAAGATAGAGACAAGGGACCTGTTCAAATTGATGAATTGTCTGACTTGCTCGGTGTGACAGGAATGTCCTGATCCAGGACATGCTTCATGCCGTCTTTCCCGTTTAACGGTGTTCTGCATGTCGGAAGATCAACTCCTCTTTTTGACTGCGACTTTGATGCATCGATGCAAGAGAGACTCAATCGTTCTCATTCAGGATTTTTTGGAGAGCAACCAACTTCTCTTCCTCTTCTTGCCCGATCACGACATGAACCACTTCATTGGCATCTAAGTAGAAGTCCTCAGTAATCACCGCATCAGGGTGGACATCCATGCTGACTTTTTGTCCTTCTGAAAGCATGTAGACGTATGGAGACAAGCTTTTTAGAGCAGTTACTCCTCATCCTTGGAGTCCCTGCCGCCAAGTGCACTGTCACCTACAAACATCTTCATAGAGTCCTTAATCAGGGACATTGGCGTGGCCGTTCTGCTTTGCCAAATCGGTCTCCCAATTGTGTGATCACAGGACTAAGTACTCTTGTCGCAGCTATGAATACATTTAGGGCAAGACAATAAGCACGCCGGTAAATGGTATGAAGCAAGTCAATATTGATTCGGTCCAATCCGAAATGCTTGTCTCTCCGGGTGTCTTCGCCCCGCGCTGAAGCGTTTGTGCCCGCCTGTTTGGCAATCGCTCTTGAAGTGGTGCCGATAGCGAAATAGGGGGGTGCTGGCACCGCTCTAAAATTGAAGAACGAGTTGAACAAGTCTTGGACAAAGACTTGGACAGCGTCCCTAAACCCTCTGGCATTAGGACTCAATGGCGACCCACGACATCTTCATGCCGGCTCTTAGCTCCACCATGACGGAGGGCAAGATCGTCGAGTGGCTGAAACAGCCTGGCGAGAAGGTCGCCCGTGGGGAATCTGTCTTGGTGGTGGAGTCGGATAAAGCCGACATGGATGTGGAGTCGTTTCAAGATGGCTTTCTGGCAGCTGTTTTGATGCCAGCTGGCAGCACGGCACCGGTGGGGGAAACCATCGGTTTGATTGTGGAAACAGAAGCTGAGATCGCTGACGCCAAAGCCAATGCTCCAGCACCAGCAGCCCCTGCCCCAGCCGCAGCAGTAGCTCCTGCAGCCACTCCTCCAGTGGCGGCTGCTCCGGTAGCTCCTGCTCCGGTAGCTCCTGCCCCGGTGGCTGCTGCTCCAGTGGTGGCTGCTCCAGTCGTCAGTAATGGCCGGGTGGTGGCCAGTCCCCGCGCCAAGAAGTTGGCCTCCCAGATGGGAGTGGATTTGGCAACGGTGCGGGGCAGTGGTCCTCACGGGCGCATCCAGGCCGAAGACGTGGAACAGGCCAGCGGTCAGCCCATTTCGGTGCCGCGGGTGGCGGAAGGAACCGCCCCAGCCGCTGGGGGATCTGCCAGCTCAACCGCAGCTCCAGCAGCTCCTCCAGCAGCAGCGGCACCTGCTGGCAACAGCTTTGGCCGTCCTGGTGAAACGGTGGCGTTCAACACCCTGCAAGGGGCTGTGAACCGCAACATGGAAGCCAGCCTGGCTGTGCCTTGCTTCCGCGTCGGATACACCATCACCACCGACAAATTGGATGCTTTTTATAAACAGGTGAAGCCCAAGGGCGTCACGATGACGGCCCTATTGGCCAAGGCTGTGGCCGTTACCCTTGCCCGGCACCCTCAGGTGAATGCGGCCACCAGCGCAGCGGGTATGAGTTACCCCGCCGAGGTGAATGTGGCCATCGCCGTCGCCATGGAAGACGGTGGCTTAATCACGCCTGTGTTGCGCCAAGCCGATCGCACTGATCTCTATGAGATGTCGCGTCAATGGGCCGATCTGGTCAAGCGTTCGCGCAGCAAGCAGCTCTTGCCTGAGGAATACAGCACGGGAACGTTCACCCTTTCCAACTTGGGCATGTTTGGAGTGGATCGCTTCGATGCGATTCTTCCTCCCGGCACTGGGGCGATTTTGGCTGTTGCCGCCTCGCGACCCATGGTGGTGGCCGGAAAGGATGGCTCGATTGCGGTGAAACGTCAGATGCAGGTGAACCTCACCGCAGATCATCGGGTTGTGTACGGCGCTGATGGAGCGTCGTTCCTGAAAGATCTGGCTGATTTGATTGAAAACCGTCCGGAGAGCTTGGCGCTCTGATTCGGGTGTCGGAGTCTTTAGACCAACAGCTCAGTAGTTACGCCTACTTATTACCGCCTGAGCGAATCGCTCAGGCACCGGTGAATCCCCGCCATGAGGCGCGGCTGTTGATGGCACCTAGCCACGCTGATGGTGTGGAGGCAGCGCGCCATCAAACCGTTTGGGATCTGCTGGAGGAACTGCGTCCTGGTGATTTGCTGGTGGTGAACGACACCAGGGTTCTCAAGGCGCGGCTCAAGGTGCGGCGATCCGGTGGTGGGGTGTCTGAATTGCTGGTTCTGGAGCCCCGTGGTGATGGCCGATGGCTGTGTTTGGCTCGGCCGGCAAAGCGCATGCGTCCGGGGGATCAGCTGTGGATCGACTCCACAGAATTGACCTTAAAAGTGGTGGCGGAAGACCCCGCCAGTGGGGGACGGATTGTGCAGTTTCCGACCGATTGCAGAGATGCGGAGTCGATCGAAGCGCTGCTCAATCAGTACGGAGAAGTTCCATTGCCGCCTTACATCGATCGTCATGATCCGGCTGATGCCGAGCGTTACCAGACCCGTTATGCGGATCGACCCGGTGCTGTTGCGGCACCCACGGCAGGCCTTCATTTCAGCGATGAACTGTTGGCTGGTTTGCAGAGCAAGGGCGTCGAGCTGACGCGCATCACGCTGCATGTGGGGCTGGGTACGTTTCGCCCTGTGGAAACAGAAGATCTCACGCAGTTGGCATTGCACAGCGAATGGATTGAAGTGAATGCGTCAGTGGTGAAGGCGATTCAGCAGTGCCGTGGCCGCGTGATTGCCGTTGGAACCACCACTGTTCGTGCCCTTGAGGGGGCAGCACAAATGCATGGTGGCGTGTTGAAACCATTCACCGGACCGGTGAATCTGGTGATTCAACCGGGCTATCAATTTCGGGTTGTTCAAGGACTGTTAACCAATTTCCATCTGCCGAAAAGTTCCTTGTTGCTGCTGGTGAGTGCCCTGATTGGTCGGGAGAAGCTGTTGGCGCTGTATGCCGAGGCGATTGATCGCGAGTACCGGTTTTTTTCCTATGGCGATGCCATGTGGATTTCTCCGGACGCTGTCCTAACGACCGCTCAGAAATTATCTCCGTAGTAAGGAGTGAGCCAATCAATTTGGATTGGATCGATGTGCAGATAAGCTGGTTGAATCAATAATCGTTTCTGACGGACAGCATCATGAATATCTTTACTTATTTTCATTAATGATTCTGCGGTAATCGCTGCATGACGGACACATGCTTCCTGGTAGGTTGTTGAATCGTTGATATCAATATTATACCTAATTAAACCCTGTTTAATATCTTCTACCAATTCTGTCAGGGATTTGGAAAAAATACTATCTTTTGAGAAAGCTGCTTTTACAGCACCGCAGCCCTGGTGGCTCATGACTACAAGCACGGGAACTTTTAAGTCTAAAACTGCATACTCGATTGAACCTGCTGAGCCAAATGTATTGGTATTTCCCGCATTACGGATAACAAATAAATCTCCGAATCCTGCATCAAAAATAACTTCAATTGGAACCCGAGAATCAGAACATGCGAGCAGAGCGACTTGTGGATGCTGACCTCCAATAAGCTGATGAACACGAGCTGCTGTGGCATGGGGATGGTCAGTTCGACCAGATTTAAATCTCTCAAAACCCCTCTTAAGCTCATCAATAATTAAATAAGGGCTACACGGAGAAATGTCAGAGTCAAGATAGTCAGACAATGGAATAAACCTCCCTAAAACTCCTAGTTAATTATAATTGCCTTTGATCTGGAGTCTGGCTGATTTCGGTTAGTGGATGCTGACAGTTGATTTGTTAATGACAGTGTGACTTTATATACCATGACAGTACAAGTGAACAGTTTTATTAACTACGGAACTAAAGGTAGCATAGGGCACAGTTTTGGAAAATTTTTCAGAGTAAGATGTTTTATATTCTAGTTTATTGATGCTGGGTCTTTGGCTGCCACTGATTTCTGAAATATCTACGTCTGACACCTCATATTCTGTTGAAACGCTGCAATTTTCATTTGTCTACGCCTTATTATCATTGTCCTTATTGTTAATAATTGGGATTATTTTTGATAAAGTAGGTTTGAAATTGGGCATTCCCGGATCGATTTTTTTATTTTTCTCGGGCTTATTCTTTCACAACGTCACAGGATTTAATTTAGAAACATTTCCTCTCGAGGAAATCCATGTTGTATCTGTTACGATTCTTTTGTTTTTTAGTGGACTCGCTTTTTCAAAAAGCTTACTGAAACGGAGCAAAATATTGATTAGCTCACTGCTTCTTGCAGTTTTTGGCACACTGTTCAGTATGATTATAGGGCTAATTTTATTGCGACTTGGTTTCGGTTTCCTTCAAGTTTATTTTAATCTTCTTCCTAATGTAGAGCCACAAAAACTGTGGTTAATTGCAACTGCAATAGTCTTCTCTCTAGCAGTACAAGATTGGAATTCTTTTACATTTGTATCCAATAAGATTGCAGATTTTCGTGAGGTTATCAGCGATATATTTAAGATTGAGACATCCGTATCTGCCGCCATATCCTTGATTTTCGCAGAATTGCTGGTATTAGCTTGGATGCATATTTATGCCAATGATTCTATTCTGATTCAAGAAAGTATATTTATATCTATTATAAAGGGTGTACTTATCGGAATATTATCAGGCTTTATTTTAGGTTATTTGCTGATGTTTGTTATTAGAAACATCGTAACATCCAGGCCGCAGCTGGTTTTAATTGCCATTTCATTTTCTTTCATTGGCTATGTTGTATCTTTTTACTTGGCTGGTTCTGGTGGTTATTTAAGTGCTCTTGTCATGGGCATATTCACCTCTATTTCTTATCGTAGTAGTGCTTCCTCTGAGGAAGTTGAGTTCCTCACCGAGGAGCTTGAATCTTTGAACATTGCTTCTGAAGCTATTTTATTTTTTGCTATTGGTTTAGGTATGGAAGCAACATCATTTTTTCACCATCTTCCTATTGCAATACTGGTTTGGCTTGGGGTTATCTTGGTCCGTCCTGCATCTGTATTTATGTTTTTCAGAGGTGATTCAATCGAACCAGAAGAATTTAAAATTTTATCATCTTGGAGTCCCAAAGGAGCGATTTCAATGGCGTTAATTGTTACAGCTCCAGCATTATTAGAGGAGACATTTGGGCTTGAGGGTGTTGAGCTTATCCAGAAAAGTAGTGTTATCTTCATGGTTGATATTGTGTGCGGTGTTGTGATTTTTTCGATGATAATTAAATCTTTAATCATCCCTATGATTCACGACAAATTGATTATTTCTTCTAAGTCTTTATCTTAATTGTGATGCTATGAGATATCAATCTCTATCAGACCAATATCGATTGATTCGCTCTATTGCTCTTGGTTTTTTTTCAAGCCTTGTCCTTATTCCTATTCTTACCCCAAAGGAGGGCTTAACTGTCGCAATTATGCTCTCACTCGGTTGGGATCTTTTTCAAATGGTTAAACAAGGCTGGCTTCTTGATCAAAGATCGACACGACTTTTATTCGTTGAGTATAGCGCCAAAGGAAGTCTTGTTGCTGAGAAAACAATCGCTCTAGTTTTTCTTAGTTTGGGATTGCTCTCGTTTTGCGTTGCTGATCTGCATAATCCATCTGATGTTTTGCCCAACTCTTTTCATGTCTTCATTTCTTTTACTGCCGTCTTTCTTACTTGGGTTGAGCTCCATAATGGATTTGCTTTGTATTACGCAAAAAGATACTTTGATATGAATCCGCTTGAATTAGTCAACAATGAAGAGTCTAAAGGTTTTATCTTCGAGGGATCGGAACCTACATTTAGTGATTTTTTATATATTTCCTATTCGATTGGTTTAACTTATTCTATGACAGATTGTGGGATTAAGGACTCTTCTGTTCGTCGAGTTGTAATCATTCATTGCTTGGCTTCTTTCCTTTATTCATCAACTGTTCTTTCGATTATTCTGTCATTAGCCACTCAAGTCAGCTAAGTTAATATTGATCTTTTAGTGTGTGCTGAAATTCAAGTAATCTCATTCTTTTTGTGCTCTATGATACTTCTTTTGGGGACATGCCTAGCTATATTATATTTACTTTAATAGTGGCCTTCATGTTCGAGCTCGAGTATCTGGTTGCCTTCAGTCTTGGAGCCGCTCTCGTGGCGATTACACCTGTTGTGTCGACTGTTGCTGGACGTGAAAGCTCTGTGACAAGAACCATCTCTGGTGTTGGGCGTGGTTTGACAAAGCAAGGCCTCAAGGTGGGTATTGTTATTGGTTCAACCATCACGGGCGCCTTCTCTGGTCTCAAATCAGGAGTCAATGAGATTGGAGAAAGTTTTGGCGACATTCTCGCTGAAGCCAAAGCTGATCTGGCTGAGCCGTCTAAAACTTCTAAGGTAAAAACCGGTACAGCAAAAGCTTAACTTTTGACGATCAGCATTAAGCACGTAACACCGAATCGGGTGCGATTCATTTTCTCCAACACTTTATCGCCTTTAGAATATTTATTTTTAAACTCAACCTTTTCATACTATTATCCATATCTAATTCTTCGGCAGTCTTCCTTAGGTCAAGGTTGTGTTGTTGTTTCTATCCAAGATCATCGTATTGACGCAATTAAAATTCAAATTTGGTTGGATCAATATTTTTTATCTACACACCCTCAAGGTCCAATACTCCCTCCTACCAAACTTGAGCGCGTGGGGCATCAAACTAAAAAGATATCTATACAGGCGATGTTAGTTTTGGCTCTACTTGGGTGGATTTTGCCAATTCTTCCTGGGACACCCTTCTTTTTAATGGCATGGTGGCTGGGTTGGAGGCCATCAGCCAAATCCAAGACTCAGCCATCCTGATGATATTTTTGCATGTGTGCATGTTAAAGAGGCCCAACTTTTTGGTAAAGGAATTGTTCTACGACTCCCTTGATAAATGAAATAAATTTGATCGTAATGCTGCTTAATAGTTAATTTTTCTTTGCAGATATAAGGAAGAAAAACCTTTAATTCGCAGGATTTTGTATTATATTCTGTCGTTGGAGCCGAGATTTTTAATTCTGCATTGCTCTTTTTATTTAGTATTGGCGTAGTATCAACGATTGATTGGCAAAAACTAATGTCTACTAGATCATTTAGATCTTTTGAGGAGAGCGATTCATGAGACTTCTCTGCATGGCTTTCTATGATTATATGGCTCGGAATCACCCCATGGATTCCACAAGTGCTAATCCTTGTCTTGATTGTTTCTGATGACATGTTGTATCCATCGAATAAAAGTATAAGATGGTGTAATTTTCGATCGGAAGTAATTCTTTGAAGAGTCTTCATACGCTCTTTCCAGGAAGTTGTGAGTCTTAATTGTGCTGAAGATGGAAGATTAAGCCTAAGAAGTTTTTCGACTGTCGCTAATGATCCTCGGGTTGAATCCCACCAATTCAGCAATGGGTCCAATATGTCGTCGATAAGTTCAGGCCCTTGATGTGCCATTCGAAGTATTTTTAAGGCCTGTAATGGTGGCGGCAAAAGTACAATTAAATTCTTATTATTGCTGGCCGATTCTATTCCTCGAGCGAGAACAGTCAGTTTTAATATGTCTTCTAGGCCTGGGAGTTCAGGAAGTTCAATGGCATTATTGTTTTCAAGTCCTAAAGGCTTCCACCAGTCAAGAGCATGAGGCAACAACTCACTCCAAACTTTTTCAATTGACTGATAATAATCAAAGTATTCAATTTCCAAACCAGGTCTCAAACATTTAAAGACTCGTTCACCGGTCAGGTCAAGTATCTTCATTCTCTCATCTGTTGAAGAACCGATCACAGATTCAACAGCAGTCTGTAGCGTTGAATACCGATCAGAGCTAAAGATTGTAGTCAAGATTACACTCTATTGTCGCTGACAGTTTATCTGAAAATAAGCTTAAGTCTGCTTCTTATGTAGTATAATTTTCTTGTAATGAGTAATTACAATGTTCGAGCTAGAAACTATTGCTGCTTTTGGTGCAGGTGCCGCTTTGATGGCTCTTGCTCCAGTTGTTCGCAAGATGGGTAATCAAGAGCTTGGAGATTCGATGGGACAAACAGGTCGAACGATGGCCAAAACGGGTGTGAAAGTTGGGCTAGTAGCTGCTGGTACTGCAGGCAAGGTTGTACAAGGTGTTGCTAAGGGCGCTGCAGAGGTAGCAGAGTCTTTTATCGACTTAGTTGAGGAAGCTAAGTCTGAAGGTACTGAAGCATCTGGCTCTGAATCAAAAAACATTATCCACAAAAAATCCACACCAATGACTGATGTAACCGTTGAATAGTCTTCTTCTTATACACACTTTAGTCTCAACAAATAATGGCAGCCTCTTACCAAATTCCCTCCACATTCAGCGTTGTTGACGGTGAGGTGGATAGCAAACGATCGATAGCTAAGCATGATTTTCCACGCTTTGTTGATGCTATTTTGCATTCATCGTCACATAGATTGCGTTTTAGGGTCGACTCTAGATTGGACGATATAGATAATTTTCAACGATATCTGGTTGCATTGCCCCATGTTAAAACAGCACGATTCAATGGATGGGCCAGATGCTTTGTTGTCATTTTCACTGATGGACAGACAATTAACTCATCAACTTGGTTGAAGAGCCTGCCAGAGGATGTCGTAAATATCCCTTCCGTTCCTAAGCTGGCTAAGCAGGTTTCTGCATCCGCAGAACTTGAAGATGATGACGAGAAGTTTGTACCAACAAGAATAATACTTCCAGTTTGTTCGCTTGGGTTAGCTCTCTTGGCTGGTCCACTTGCTCTTCCACCCCTGGCTATTGGTTTTTTTATTATAGGTTCTGCTCATCTTAGTTTTCGAAGAGCATGGGATGGTTTGAAAAAAGATCGAAAGATTAATGTTGACTTTCTTGATTCTCTTGCAGTCCTTCTCCACAGCTTGGAGGGTTTTCTCTTAGGCCCTGCGATGATGATCACAATGGTCGAAGGTGGTGAAGCTGTAAGAGATGCTACGCAGCGGATTGCTCATTCATCGAATACTGATCTGGTTTCGAGTCTTCAATCAGATGTGAGATTAATCACTGATCAAGGAGAGGTCATTGTCTCAAGTTTTGAACTCTCTGCTGGTGATCGTGTTTCTTTTTTGCCTGGAGACAAGGTCCCTATTGATGGTGTAATCGAATCGGGAGTAGCTTCGTTAGATGTTGTTAAATTGACTGGCGAATCGGTCCCAAGAATGTCACGGCCAGGAGATGAAATCCTTGCTGGATTTATTGTTCTAGAGGGTAGTATCGTTGTTAAAACTTCTGCTGTTGGAGATGCAACTCGTGTAGGACAAATAACAAAAATGATTGAAGAAGCTCCTGTCTTTGATACAAGAGTTGGAAATTTTGCCTCTAATATTGCAAATAAATTTGTACTCCCAACGCTTGCACTTGCAGGACTTTCCCTATTCATCAGTGGTGGAAGTATCGCTCAAGCCGCATCTCTTTTGATGTTTGATCTTGGTAGTGGTTTACGTGTCTCTGTTCCCACTGCAATTATGGCTGCTCTGTCCAGAGCCAGTAGCCAGGGTTTGTTGATCCGTAGTGGTCGTGCTTTGGAGCAACTGGTTGATGTTGATGTTGTGATTTTTGATAAGACAGGAACTTTAACTGAAGGTCATCCTTCTATTGTTCATCTTGATGCTTTTGAGCCGAGCGGCCAACAAATAAAACAAATTGATGATTCATTGTATAGAGAACTTCTTCAAATTTCCACTTCTCTTGAACAAGGACTCAACCATCCGATTGCAAAAGCTATTCGTGATTCAGCTGAGTCGGTACAAATTTCTGCTTCAGATTGCGATAGTTGGGATTATAAAGTAGGTCGTGGTGTTATTGCTGAGATCTACGGTAAGAGGGTTCTTCTAGGAAACTTCAAATTGCTTGAAGATGAGGGTGTCGTGCTCCCTGTTTTCACAGCTCGCCCTGATCTTTCTGTTGCAACTCCAATTTATCTTGCCATCGATGGTTCTCTAGCTTGCATTCACTATGCGCTAGATCAGATTCGACCAGATACTTGTGACATGATTGCTGAGCTACATCGACGTGGAATAGAAGCTCATATGCTCACAGGAGATATTGCTACTGTTGCTCATTCTGTTGCCGAAAGTATCGGCCTTCAGCCCCATGAAGTACATGCCGATGCACTTCCTGATCAAAAAGCTGAATTGGTCAAGTACTACACCTCACAAGGAAAGAAAGTTGCTTTTGTGGGTGATGGTATAAATGATTCGGCAGCTCTTGCATATGCCGATGTCTCAGTTTCATTTGCTTCAGGTAGTGATCTAGCTAGAGAAACAGCAGACATTGTTCTTACCAATGACAAGGTTTCTGATTTGATCGTTGCTCAAGATCTTGCACGTCATACGTTTGCCCTTGTTAAACAAAATATCGGAATTGTTGGTGTTCCAAATCTTTCAGCTTTGGTGATAGGAACCTTCTTACCTGTCAGTCCAATTGCTGCCGTATTTTTAAATAATGGATCTGCTCTTGTTGCTGCAGGGAATGCAATCAGAGCTCTTGGCTTCAAAGCCAAACCTCTTCCGTCATCAAGTTTATCTTCCTCAGACACTAACTTCGACAGTTCTGATCAAGTTTCCACTCGATTGTCATCTGAACCTTTATCTATTTCTGAGTTAGCGAAACGGCTTGGCGTCACACATCAAAAAATTTCAGCTCAACGCCGGCGAAATGATTTCACGACTTGGATTGCTCAGCATGATCCGGATGGTTGGGTTTGGGAATACTCTCTCGAACTTAAAACCTTTAGCATCGCGCCAGCTTGAATATGCTTTGTCAGTTAGATCTTGTTCATCAAACTTCCCAGCGCTGGAGATTCAAATTAACTGGACCTCTTGCGGTTCCTTGGGATATTCTCTTAGATCATCTTCATCAGTTTTTTCCACTTCACTCTTGGTCTGTAAGGATTAATCCTAGTGCATCTTCTCTTGTTATTCAATCATTAAATTGTATGCCTTCTCTCCCTAGCCGTTCTTCCTATGTTTATCAAGGAGTCTCTAAGCAACTCCACCAACTCGGTTTTGATGTGTCAGTTCTTCCACTTAGTCCCGTTGTGGTCATCCATGACCGTAATACTTTTTCATTTTCTCTTGGGTCGAACGTACTCAATACTTTGTTTAATGGCATCTCTATTTGCTTATCCCTATCTTTGCTTTTCACATCTGGCATTGTCTTCATAATCTCTTTTTTCGGATTGTTTTTGCCATTATCTCCCGGAATCTGGTTGATGATTCTGGCTACGTCTCTCCTGGAAATGGCAATCTCAGTTCGTCGTCCTTTCGTTCTCTGACACTTTTTTCTGATCTCATCAGTCATGTCATCTACCCCTTGGATCCTTCGAAGTGAATTGAAAGACAGGGTTAGGGTCTATCATCCTGATCTATCTAGATTTCCCGGTCTAAGACAGCATTGCGCGGCTCTATTACATCGAACTCATTGGTTATATGGATTCCGTATTAATACCTTCTCTAGCACAGTTGTTATTCGTTTTCCTCCAGGTGAATTAGGTTCATTATTATCCCTACTTGAAGGCTGTTTTATTGATCCATTCGCAGACTCTACTCTTGAGACAATATTGTCTGATGAAAATCAATTTACGAATATTGTTCATAACCCTTCATTGAAATCTGCACTCAACCGTAGTTTTGTTCTCGGTTCAGTTTTGTTGGTTGATACTTTTATTGTTATTTCTCCATGGATCCTTAGTGTTACATCTGCTGTTCTGATATGGCCTTTAATCCGAGAGTTTTTTGATCAAGTTACTGATCGGTCCGCAAATGAGTCGTCCTCTCAGTTGCTTCCTGAGTCGTCAGCAGAGCTTGTTTTATCAACATCATTAATCGTTTCTGGTTTGTCCAAAGAGCTGCTTGTTGATCGCTTCATTGGTAGTTCAACTTCTGCCATACAGTCTCTTAATGAAAGTACTGATGGATCTAGTGCTCAGTTTCTTGATTTTTTAGATCGTCTTAAATCGAGTGTAATGCTTCCATGTATCCAAAATAATGATACTATCGTGTTGTCTCCCCTTAGTGATGTTTCTGTTGGTGATTGCTATAACTTAAATTCTGGAAATCATGTTTATCTCCCTTCAATTGTTGTAGATGGGGAACTCGTTGTGTTGAATAGTCTCAGCAATGGTTCTTCGCTTCCAATAAAAGTGGAGCGAGGTGATCAACTTCCCCTTGGATCTTCTGTCCTGCATGGTTTTGCTAAATGTAAGATTTTAGAGGCTTTTGATGATATTTCTGACTTTCAGATTGAAGATCGTCATTTAGATCAGTTTAGTGCTTCTTCTTTTCAAAAGAAGACCCAATCTATTTACCATAAAATTTATCCCCCTCTTCAATTGGGATTGGGTTTTTTGTCCCTGTTTAATGGTTTAACCGAACGTGCAATTGGTATTTTATCCTTTTCTCCTTCAAAAGATTGTGAACGTGCACGGATTTCTTCTTCTGCAACAGCTTTGTTTGATATGCAGTTAAATGGTGTGCATGTTAATGACGTACTTGTTTTACCTACCCTTTCAGAAGTTGAACATATATTGATAAGTATTGACGCATTGCATCACTTTGGTAGTTACCAGATCGTCTCATCTGTTGTCTCTAATAATTCCTTGAACTATACTATTGAGCCGCTTCAGATACTTTGGTCTATTGCTCAATATCTTCAGGCTGATGTTTCCACAGTTTTTTGGGGCATCCTAGAGAATCTCTTCTTCGATGCTATACCGATTCAGTCTTTAAAGTTTGATGTTGTCAATTCATCTCACGAATCTTGTCTGGTAAGTCTTGTTGGGCATCCTGCTTTTTTATTGAAATTCTATAATGATGGGGATGATTTTATTGTGCATATTGCACAAGGATCCGTTTATTCTTCTCAGCTAAGGCTGCGATGGGTTCCCGATCCTGATTATCTACTTGTTTCTAGTCAATTAAGCAGTCTCGGTGTTTCAATATCAACATTCGGGTCTCATTGTGGTAGTTTAGACGAGTCTAACTCTAGGCTTCAATGCGTTGCTAATTGTCGCCAATCTTCTTCTGGGAAGGTTGCTGTTCTTGGTGATGTTGTGGTTGATATACCAGCTCTCGCTTGTGCTGATGTTGCCATTGGTTTTAATTATGATGAAGAAGGTTTTATCTCTAAAACAGTTTGCGATATTATTTTGGCTGGAGATTTATTATGGCTTTCACGGTTGGTCGTGTTGAGTAGGAATTTTTCACGTTCATCACAAGCTAACAATACTTTACTTGTTATATCCTCCGTATTGCTTACTGGTTTATCCCTTTTTGCTACCTTCACCCCTTTGCAATTACTGGTTATGTTTAATGCAGCCCCATTGCTCGCTGAAATCAACACAATTAGAAATTTGTCTGTATCAGGCTCAAGGCTTTGATTAATTCTACAGTTTTATGTTATTAATATATTTAAACCAAGTACGATAAATAGGATGCCACTCAAGAAGGTCAATTTCTTTTGGCATATTATTTCTTTGAGATATTTTCCTGCTGTTACCGCGATCACGGCTAATAAAATATTCGCTGCCACTGCACCGGAGAAGATGCTTATAGCTGATAAGTTTGGTACTGCTGCAAGGCCTAGAAGTGCTAATTGCGTCTTGTCTCCAAACTCGGCTAAAAATGTTGTCGTAAATGAATTTCGTATGACTGCATTGGCGGGTAGAGCAATGTTTGAGGATTTTTTTTCTCTATTCTTTGCTTGTAGGTCAGTTTTATGATGTTTGAATGCATCGAGCAGAGCATTGATTCCGAAAATTAAAAATGTTATCCCCGCCACCAATTGTATCGTTTCTATTGCTACAAATGTTTGAAGCCAAACTCCAGCTGCGATCCAGATTCCTGCACCGATGGTCAACGCTGATACGCTTCCGGTAAAGACCCACCTTGCTCGATGGCGTGTT
>ERZ891134.442-NODE-442-length-35077-cov-20.942864_pt1 | contig 35077 bp, 28 predicted proteins | sample MGYA00520888_ERZ891134 | MGnify/ENA primary metagenome ERZ891134 (study PRJEB32303, sample SAMEA104408692) | aquatic metagenome | biome: Brackish water; feature: Coastal; material: water | place: Baltic Sea | collected 2014-10-23 | depth 10 m ... | reverse complement strand
CGGAAATGCTTAATCTTGTCTCTGCTATTTTTTAAATCTGTCATTGCATGAATGCCTATCTCTAGGTGTTGCTTTGCCCATTTAGATGTAACTGCTTGATCTGATTTTTCAGTTTTGACCCCATCAGGTGTCACAGGAACATCTGAAACTAAGAGCAAGGCTCCTCGAGGAATCTCGTTATAATGACCAACTATAAATATTGTGGCAACTTCCATATCAATACCAATAGCTGTAGTTTTTTTTAGTTTCTTTAAAAAGGTTTTATCATGCTCCCAAACTCTTCTATTGGTTGTATAAATTACTCCTGTTCGATAATCAGTACCGGCATCTAATATTTTGTCGGAAACAAACTTGTGTAATTTAAAAGAAGGTAAAGCAGGTACCTCGGGAGGAAAATAATCATTGGAAGTTCCATCCCCTCTAATAGCTGCTATAGGCAGGATAAGGTTTCCAATTTCAGATGAATCTTTGAGTCCGCCACATTTTCCAAGAAACAATACGCCTTTTGGTTTTCTTGCTACCAGCAAATCCATAATTGTTGCCGCATTGGGTGAGCCTATGCCAAAATTAATAATGCTTAAACCCTCATTATTAGTGCAGGAGGACATCGGTCGATTTTCACCTTGCACATCAGAATTAAACCTCTTTGCAAACTGCTCAACATAGTCCTGAAAATTAGTTAGAAGAATGTAATCACCAAAGTCATCCACAGGCATTCCTGTGTATCTAGGTAGCCAGTCTTTGGCTATATCGTATTTATTATCCATGGTTCATTATAAACCATGAAGTAGAAATGATGATTTTTATTGTTCTGCTGCGCTTGCTAAGCCTGTTAAAACGGTTTGATGTTTTATGTATTCATGAATTTGTTGAGCCTGCTCTACATTTAAAACATCTTTAAATGAAGCCATGCCGCTTCCATGAATTCCACCCAATACACTTCCTAAAAATGAAGCGTGGCCTTGTGCATCCAGCATCCTTAAGTCAGGCAATACTCCCCCACCAATAACACCTGCTCCATGGCAAAATTGACAATGTTCATGGTACTCATACTCACCTCGGGCAACTACCAAGGCATCTGAATTTAATTCAAAAATAGTAGGATTTAATTGAGCTATTGTTGCAACTGGCTTCTCAAGTTGAGTTCCACCAATTTCAAAAATCATCATCCTGCCATCTCTAGAGGGATTTTCATTTGGTGATTCTAGCCCGCCAGTAAGCGCATAGGCTCCGCCATAACCAACTTGAACTGCGATGTATTGTTTGCCGTCAATCTTGTAGGTTATTGGAGGTGCCACAATCCCTTGCCCAGTATCAACGCTCCAGAGCAATTCACCGGAATCTGCAGCATATGCTACAAATCTTCCATCTGATGTTCCTTGAAAAACTAGATTTCCATCAGTTGAAAGAACGCCTCCGCTCCATGGTCTTTTGTACTGAGCTCGCCAAACTTCTTTTTGTTCTTTAGGATCCCATGCCAATAAATATCCAACCGTTGCTGCATCAACCATAGCTAACTCATCAGGATCTTTTGGAAGATAGCTCATTTCTATCTGATTGGCTAAATTCCATGTATTTGGATTGTATTTAAATTCAGTGTCTGTGGAGTAGATAAATATTGTCTCTTGGGCTGGAATATATACCAAACCAGTTTTCGGGCTATAAGACATTGGATGCCAATTGTGACCACCTAGTGGTCCAGGCGTGGTTAGCGCTGGTTGCAATTCATGATTAGTCTCTTTAATCTCTACCGGCCTTCCAGTTTCAGGATCAACGTGAGAAGCCCAATTCATTGGAACAAAATTATTTGCTGAAATAAACTCACCAGATGTTCTATCGATTACATAGAAAAAACCGTTTTTAGGAGCCTGCATAATGACTTTTCTTTGCTCGCCATCAATTTCAATATTGGCAAGGATCATATGCTGGGTGGCAGTATAATCCCAGGTATCTCCTGGAGTAGTTTGATAGTGCCAAACATATTCCCCATTATCTGGATTAATTGCAACGATAGATGAAAGATATAAATTATCACCACCGCCTGGACTGCGTACGTATCTGTTCCAGGGTGAACCATTGCCAGTACCTATATACAAGAGATTTAATTCAGGGTCATAGGCCATAGAGTCCCAGACTGTTCCTCCTCCGCCTACTTCCCACCATTTGCCTCCTGACCAAGTATCTGCTGCTTTAGCTAATGCTTCAGATTCAAAAGGCTCATCAGGGTTTCCAGGAACAGTAAAAAATCTCCATAACATGGAGCCATCTTTGACATCATAAGCAGAAATATAACCTCTTACTCCAAACTCTCCGCCACCATTTCCAATAATTATTTTCCCATCTATGATTCTTGGTGCGCCTGTGATTGTGTATGGTTTTGATTTATCAATTGTCAAAACATCCCAGTTCACTGCTCCAGATGCTTTATCAAGGGATATTAAACGACCATCAATCGTCGCAAAAACTACTTGATCTCCCCATACAGCAACACCTCTATTCACAACATCACAACAAGCATTTCTTGCCCAAGCTTTATCAACCTCAGGGTCAAATGACCAAATTTCTTTGCCTGTTTTTGCATCCAATGCAAAAACTAAACTCCAAGGAGCAGTTATAAACATCATGCCATCAACTACGATAGGTGTGGTTTCATGACCTCTGTTGGTTCCTGTTTCAAATGACCAAGAAAGACCAAGCTCATTAACATTTGAGTCGTTAATATCATTAAGTGGACTAAATCTTGACTCATCGTAAGTTCTGCCATGCAATAGCCAGGATTCATTTTCAGTGTCAGCATTGAGAACCCTCGAATTGTAGGAATTATTTTCAGCACATGAAAATATAAAGAAAAGCGGTAAAAGCAAAATTGATAAGTTTTTCATAGGTTAATAATAACAAAGGTGGCTTGAATATACACCAATTTGGTAGGGATGGAGGGAGTCGAACCCCCACGCCTTTCGGCACTTGGTTCTAAGCCAAGCGTGTCTACCAGTTCCACCACATCCCCACAAGAAAAAGAATTATATTACAGAATGGAGAAATGTTAAGAAGTTTTGTTGAATCACTAAGAGTTAGAAATAAGGAATCTCATTTTTTCTTTTTTTATGGGCCAAAATAAGGATTGATGCTAAAAATATCTCGCCAAAGAATACAATCAGCCCAAAAGAATTAAAACCCTCATAAAAAAAACTTACGACTCGGCCAAAAGCTATGAAACCCATTATGTAGGCAATGCTAATAGCTATCGATATTGAATTGTAGGAAAATGCAAACCGCAGTAAAAGATATGCGTATGCTAAAAATGACCCTGCAAACAATGATCTAAACTCAGACGCAGTTTCTGGGTTCGTTGCAACCACAGGAATAAAGCCTAAATCACCTAAGTCAGGTTTAAACATTACATAACAACCAATTGCGAACAAGCAAGCCGCTGAAAAAAGAATACACGCTTTTAACATCTATAAAACTCCCAGCACAAATAAAGCCAAGAAAAATGCCACTACTCCCATTGCTAACCAAAAATATAGTTCTTTGGTGTTATTAAAACGATAAGCATTAATTGCAAGACCCCAGCAATAAAGTGGAGCTAAAGTGATGATGATTGAGCTGATTAATATAGCTATAGGAATAAAGGCTAAGACCAGAAATAATTGAAGTGCTAATTTATTCATAACCTAATGGAACATATTTTTAAAGGATGTGTCAAATATTCTGCGAATTTTCTAACCAAATTGGTGAAGTCCATGCCCTTTCTTGGATAAATTTTGGGATAGTGCTATCGTTTTTATCCTCACAGTATTTTGGATTTTTTAAACAAAGATCATGAGACCAACGACAAGATTTATTTGCTATAACTCTGACATAGTAATAAGCATCATCACCTTTTTTAAAGTTAGGGTCCTCCCAAACAGCACACATTGACCGGACGCCTTGGCCAAGAACCTTGCAAGAATCTATGTCTAAGCTGGTAGGAGTATTTGATTTTATGTCATGAATGGAGGTTTTAACTTCTCCATTTTTTATAATACCTTTGATGACCTGAAGTTTTTCAATATATTGATCCTCTATTGAAAGGTCTGCCGTGGCAGAGATAAAAAGCCTAGCCTTAGATAAATTATTAGATTCCAATGTGGCTCCCATGGGAACACCATGCTCGTATGAAGAGGCTATTGAATTTCGTTGATTGCAAAGACCAAGGTCTAAATCATCTCCAAGAAAGAACCTTACTAAAAATCTAGGACCTGAGGTTCCATAAACTTCTTTTCTTTGCAAAGCGTTAAAGATTGCTGTTCTGCTATTTTCTTCAGCCCACACAACAGCTAGGCCACCGGGATTAAACTCTATATCATCAGGCAAACCTTCAGGAATACTTGTTCTAAATGACTTGCCTGCACCTCCACCGCCTTGAAAATTAGTCTCATCAACTGCTCCAGGAGTTCCGTAATGAGTGTCGGTGCTGCCAATAAAACCTAACTTGAATGGATTGATGTTTTGCTCTGATTGAATAACTAATCCAGTATTTAAAGCGTCTCTTACAAAACTAGACTTGGGAGGCGAAGAATAATCACTTCGAAATTTTGACCTAAAATCTTTGTAAGGTAATTGCTCAAAGCTACATAGGGGATCTTCAGAGTTTATTGCACACTCAGAGCTTCCCTTGTGTTGAAAGATTTCAATTATTGGCTCTTTAAGATTTTGAATCAGTATTTCATCTTGATTAGGTTTTTCAAACATAAAGCCATTGCTTAAATTAGAATTATGCGGAATCACTATATAGTTACAATCATTAATACAATCTTGATCAAGCTGACTCCACAATTCTTCTCTGGTGGGAGCCTCATAAAAACTTACGGGCTGATATGGAACGTTGGATGTTTCAAATATAATATTTCTGTGAAGATTGCTTCCTGAATATGCTGCACCTGTCCATTCATAGCCCACAAAGGTTGAAAATGTACAATTCTTTGATCGATCATAATGAGTTTCAGCCGCTTGAAGAGTTTCTTGCCATGGCATTTGAGCGGCTTCCTTGCAGGCTTCTCTGGAATTTCCACACATGCTCATTGAGCTACCTAAATTAGCTTTAGCATTCATGTAAAAATAAGACAGTCTTGGAAAATTTCTATATACCTTACATTCCAAGCTTTGATACTTTGAGCTCTTGGGATCTAGGCATAGCCTGACCTCTCCAAGCAATTCAGCATGATCAGTTACAGCTGCAAAATCTAAGGGCTGTTTTAATTTTGAGCTTCTCAAACCGCTACCATCTTTATCATAGGGCTGCATATATAGAGGCTGACCTTTAGCATATCTGTAAGCATCATCAGGGGTGCTTAAGGTTCCTTGGGTATTTGCATCTAAAGACAGTGCTGTATGCACATGCAGGTCACCAAATAGAGGTATTTTTTCTTTTACATGAATAGCACAAGGCTGTCTGTCCTCATTAGGATAGTATTGAAACTCACTGGCCCATGAGCTAAATGGAATCAAAAATACTAAAGAGTAAATAAAATTATTTTTCATACAACCCATGAACAAAAAAACGGCAACTTAAAGTTGCCGTTTTAACTATGATTAAGATCAGCTCTTAAAAATTATATGATAACTGAAATCCCATTTGTCTTCCCATGTTAGTGTTCGCTGAATAGAACTTTGAAGGGAGAGGATTCCCACCAGGCATGGAATAGTCAGAGAAGTAACTTTGGATATCTGAGATATCAACATCATCAAATGCATTTTTTACAAAGAAACTTGCATCCCAAACCTCATCCGCAGATCTCCAGCCAACAATGAGATTGGCTAGAACTAGAGCTTTAATCTTCAGATCAGGATTAATAGCACTTGTTCTTTCATCTCTCCAACTAATGTTATATCGAGTGTATCTCTCGCCACCCCAGTAAGCTGCAACTGAGTGATCTAAATAGAATGTCATAGAAGACTCAGCATCATCATTGAGACGTTGGCCACTTATATCTGCAGTTGGGGCTGTCATACCAGTGTATGTAACATCATTTGTGTATCTAACTGAACCAGCATCATACTCACTATCTGTAGATGAGTAGCTACCACCTAGAGTTAGATCAGCATTAACAACGTATGCATATTCCAAATCTATCCCTGAAAGAGAAGCATCATTGTTATTGAATACGCCTCCTTGAACCTGAGTTAAGCCTCCAGGACCATTGCGAGTGAATTCTCTTGCTATGACGTTATCCCACTTTGTTTGGAACCCATCAAATGTGTAATCGTAATAAGCAGCATTCAGTCTCAATCTGCCATCCATAAAAGTTCCCTTCATGCCGATTTCTGTCATATCAGATTCCTCTTCTTCGAAAGGCAGCAAGGATGGATTCATAGCAGTACTAGTTATAGTAATAGAGGGTCTTCTATAACCCGACTCTCTAGCAACATATAAAAGCACATCATCATTTAAATAATGTCCAATCTTGAATCCACCAGTTGTTGAGTCAGCAGTTTTGCTTGTACTATCAGCAGCAACAAATGGAATAGTCATGCCACCGCCATCAGCCAAACCAACTAACGCAGTTCGTGGCAAATATAGGTTTTGTTGTGTGTAGAAATCAATTTCTTGGTCTCTGAAACCAAACTGAATATAAGTTTTTTCAGTTAAGTTATATTTAAAATTTGCAAAGTAAGCTTCTGTTTTAGAGTTAACAGGAATGCCCATACAGGTGATTACATTCATACTTGCATAAAATGCTGCAGGGTTTTTCCTGATAGCATTACATACATTAGTTGGACTTTTATATGCCATACCTGGACCAGCAAGGGGTTTAAACATAGCTGGTGCAACTTCGGTAATGGAGAAAGATCGATCTAGATCAGCAGTAGTGTATGTTTGAGAATCTCTTGAAAAAACTCCTACAGTATATTCAAGCTTATCATTGTCTTGATTTGATAGCCTCATCTCAAAAGTTTCGATGCCAGTGTTTGTTCTAACTTCTTGAGGATACCCATATACATATGCCCCAGCATAATCTCTATCAATTAATCCCTGCGCATCACTTTGTGAATCAGAATATCTGAGTGCTAAAGCATGACTGCCCATATCATAATCAATCATTAGATTATGAAATTCAGCAGTGGTGTTTTGCTTGGGGGTTTGAAAATGGAGAGCAACTCTATCTTCTGGCTTTAAACCTGAAGCTGGAATATCGCTGTATCCAGGTCTATGCAAAAAGGTCATTCCAGCAGCTGTGCCTGGAGCCACAAAACCTAAGGACTCAAATAAAGCTAATTGCGCAACAAATGCATCAGCAGACTGAGCATATGAAGGGGTTCCATTGCTTCCTGCAACTGGCTGCGGGTATACAGAATCCACTTCCATGTTTTGAAACTTAAATCTCACAGATAATGCTTCTGTAGGCTCCCATGAAAGACTAACTCTGCCAGATACATATTTATGATCTTCATTGATAGAAGTTCTAATATTTTTTACTTGGGTTCCTTCATTATTATTCTGCACGCCAGCAAATCTCAATGAAAGAGTATCAGTAAGATGCATGTCGCTTGCAGCCTCAATAATAGAAGTCATATTATCCGCCCATGTTGTTTTAACATAGCCATTTCTGTCACCGCTTCCTACTTGAGCAGATCGAGTGTATATATGCAATGCTCCGCCTGGGCTAACTGCTCCCTGAAGAGTCCCTTGGGCACCTTTAAGAATTTCCACCCTTTCAGTATCATACATCTGCAAGAATACCTCACCAGTTCTTAGAGGCATTTCATCTATGTAACCTTGGATTGGAGAATCATTACCACCATCAGGATCTAGTTTTTGGCCTCTCATAGTAATTTGCTGTCTTCTAGGATCAATTTTGGTAAATTCTACACCCGAGACAATTTGGGCAAGTTCACTCAAATCTCTGATTTGATAATTATCAAGCTGAGCTCCGCTAACAGCATTAACTGTTTGGGCTATATCTTGAACATTTTCTTCTCTTTTAGTTGCAGTGACTACAACTTCCTCTAAAACTAGCCCAGAATCTTGAGCAAAAGTTTTTAATGGAACTGCGGTAAATACAATTAGCGTTAATATACTAAATAAATTCTTCATGGTTTCCCCCTCCAATTGATAGAATGTTTATGAAAATATACCCGCTTTTTAATAAAATCCCAAACTTTTTACTTAAAAGTAAGAAATAATTTCAGGGAGGTGTAAGATTTTCAATGCTCAAAATTTTTAATTGTATATCTTGGAGCATTTCGTTATTTTGTTTTCTGTAAGCATCAAATGCTTGAACAGTTTCCTCAAGCAACAGAATGCTTTTATTTAATTCAGCAATTTTATTTTGAGCAATGAGGTTTTCTTTGTTTGCTTGTGAAAGCTCATCAATCAAAGATCTAAGTTTTTGCGATTCATTTTTAATAGAGTTTATATTGGTTTGATCGTTTGTTTGTGTGGCAGCTATCTCTTTAAGAGCAGCGGCATGCTTGCTAATATCCTGCGTGAGCTTTGCAATATTAGCTTTATTACGTTTATTGCTTAAATCCCATAATTTTCTAATCTCCTTATCTAGAAATTGAAGTTGGGTATTAATATCGGATAAAAATTCAGTTGAAGTTGAGTCAGCCAATTGAAGTTGTTCTTCTAAAATTGAGAGTCTTGATTCTACTCTAGAGTTAATGCTATCAGAGGCCTTGGAAAGCTCACTGACCCATAAAGACAGAGCAAGGATTCCAATCAACAATAAAACAAATACTATCCCAAGGAAAAGACCGCTAGAACTTTTATTGATATGAGAGTCTCCATTTTTTGTTGCTGAGATTTTCATGGTCATAAGTAATGCAAGTTTGTTTCTTAAATTGTATTAAATTATATGTTCTAATATGGCATTGAATTATAAGCCTTAACTTAAAACTATATAACAATAATATGAATTTAGATTTCTCAAACGACCAAAAATTTTTACAAGATGAAGCTAAAAAATTCTTCGATAAAGAAGGCGGTCTTTCAAACGCACGAAAAGTCATGGACAACTCTCTGGAGGGTGACAAAGACCTTTGGAAAAAAATTGTTGAGCTTGGCTGGACTGGAATTAGGGTTCCTGAAGCATACGAGGGCCTAGGTTTAGGACATTTAGAGCTTTGTGTAATTGCTGAAGAGCTTGGCAGATCGCTCGCGCCAGTCCCCTTCTCTTCATCGGTTTATTTTTTCACCGAAGCAATTATAAAATTTGGCAGTGAGGAGATTAAATCTGACTTATTGCCAAAACTAGTCTCTGGCGAGGTCATCGGTACCTATGGTATTGCCGAAGATATGCATCCGGCAACAGAATCTAATCTGACTGTTTCAGTAACATCGGAAAAAATTAATGGCATAAAAATTGCTGTTCCAGATGCTGGAATGGCCTCTCATATGATTGTAGTTGTCAAATCTAGCACTGGATCTGATTTAAGATTGGTGGACCTTAGTGATGCCTCTGTAACTGTAACTCAGCAAAAAAATATCGATACATCACGGGCTTTTTTTCAGGTTGAATTCAAAGACACTCCGTCCAAGCTAATTGGTGAGATAAATCAAGGTTGGACATATATTCAACATCTGCTAGATCAAGCAGCTGTTTTATTTGCATTTGAACAAGTTGGAGGGTCACAAGCTGCGCTGGATATGGCCAAAGCATATTCAATGGAGCGATTTGCCTTTGGAAGGCAAATTGGATCATACCAAGCTATAAAGCATAAACTTGCTGATATGTATATTGCGGTCACCCTAGCTAAATCAAATTGCTATTATGGAGCATGGGCATTATCTTCAGAGTCTGCCGAGCTGCCTCTGGCTGCAGCCACTGCAAGGGTGAGTGCCACCAAAGCTTTTCAATTATGTTCAAAAGAAAATATACAAACCCATGGCGGTAATGGTTTTACGTGGGAATATGACTGTCATCTATTTTATAAACGATCAAAAGTTCTTTCAGTTTTGCTCGGATCTGAAGCAACATGGAAAGAAAAATTAGTTACTAACCTAGAAAAAACAAACACTTTAGCAAAGGGGTAAATTATGGATTTTAACGACACACCTGAACAAGCCAAATTTAGAGCAAAATGCAGAGAGTGGTTAGAGGCCAATGCTGAGCTGAAAGAAAGCAAGAGCAGTGGTCATGGCGATTCCTCCTTAGAAGATCATCTTAAAGTTGCTAAAGCTTGGCAACAAAAAAAATATGAAGCCGGCTGGGCAATGCTTCATTGGCCAAAAGAGTACGGAGGCATAGAAGCCTCGCCTATCGAAAGAATCATTTGGGGACAAGAAGAAGCTAAGTTCAATGTGCCAGGTGGTATATTTGAAATTGGTCTTGGCATGTGCGGCCCAGTGATGATGCAATATGCATCCGATGAGCAAAAAGATAGATATCTTGCACCTATGGCTGAAGGAAAAGAAATTTGGTGTCAGCTCTTTTCTGAGCCTGCTGCTGGATCTGATGTTGCTGGTTTAAGAAGTAAGGCTGAAAAAGATGGAGATGACTGGATAATCAATGGGCAAAAAGTTTGGACTTCAGGCGCGCATTATTCTGATTTTGGTATCTTGGTTGTCCGTCACGACCCCGACTTAGCAAAGCATAAGGGGCTTACATTCTTTTTTGTTGACATGAAATCACCTGGGATAACTGTCAAACCTATTAAACAAATTACTGGGCAAGCAGGAAGTGGCTCAGGATTTAATGAGGTTTATTTTGATGATGTTCGAATTCCTGATTCTCAGCGCCTTGGTGAAATTGGAGATGGTTGGAAAGTTGCTATCACCACGCTAATGAATGAAAGATTGGCTGTTGGAGACGCGAGAGGTTCTGATATTGAAGAAGCATTAATTCTCTCTAAAACTAAGGATGATGCTGGAGAGGCCTTGATCAAAAATAACTCAGTAAGAGAAAAGCTTGCTGATTGGTTTTGTGAAGCAAATGGTCTTAAATATACAAAATTCAGAACAATATCTGCACTTTCAAAAGGAGAGGCCCCTGGTCCAGAAGCATCCATCACAAAAATAGTTAGCGCAAATAAGCTTCAAGCAATTGGTAACTTTGGCATTGATTCTGGGGATATGGCTGGCATGCTTATTGATGAGAATGATGGGGTAAGTTCATTTCAAGGGGCTTGGTTAGGCGCTCCTGGTCTGAGGATTGCTGGTGGAACAGATGAAATTCTTAGAAATGTAATTGCTGAAAGAGTTTTAGGCTTGCCTCAGGATCCAAGAGCTGACAAAGGCTTGGCATTCAAAGATATACCAACTAAGGCCTAAACGAAGTAAGTAGCTTAAGGAACTCTACATCCTTATCTACAATCAAATTGCCATTAGCAATTTCCATAATTGGATTTTTAATTCCTGCTAAAACTTGTTTTAAAGTTTGTTGGCTGGTTTTAATATTAATAGAGCAATCAATAGGCAAATCATTTTTAATTTGAAGAATCTGATTTCTTAAAATCATAGCTTTGGTCAAGCCAGATGAGAATTCAAAACAAGCAGTGATAATATTGCTCGGATCGACCTTTGCTGGGTTCAAATTTACCCTGAGAACATCAAAGAACATCTCAATCGGAATCTGATCAAGCATAGAGGCTTCAGGTGGAATAATATTTGCTGTCTCTTGGCTGCCTATTAGCCTTTGAGCTTCACTTAAAAAATAATTTCTTTTATTTGGATTCGAAGCCATGGTCCCAAGATAAAAGGCTGCTTTAGACCTATATTGGGTTACTTCTGTGGAACGATGGTCCATTGCTAATAAAAGATCTGATAATTCTAGTGCCCATTGCATTTCCTCATTGGTAATCGCATTCTCAAGTTCAGTAAATAATGCATCAGGACCTCCAACCATATTAGAAATGAAATTGGCTTTTTTGAATGTTGAAGTGGGATCAAGCTCTGCAATATTCCCAGAGAACCAGCCCAAATAACCATTGAATATACTTTTGACCGACCATCTAACTGTGCCATAAAACTCTTGCATATATGGAGATGAAGCGATTGCCGATGGCAATTCTATATTTTCAATTATCTCTTCTGGATGCATCCCCTGGTTCATCAACCTGATGGTTTGATCATGAATAAACTGTATTCCATCTCGGTAAATCATTAGCGTATCTATGGCTGAATCGCCTAAAAAAGGCAATGTATGACTTGGAAATATATTCTTAGGCTCAAGGGCTATCATCGCATCAAGGCTATTCACCCATGCATTCACATCCCTATGAGAGGTTCCCCTAATGGTATAAAGGTTCGGAAAAGTTTTATATATATTATCTCCAGGAAAAAGCGCTTCATATTCTGGCAACCAAACAAAAATTTGATCATCAGTTTCTCCAGGTGCATGAAAGAACTCAAATGCAATGCCAGCAATATTTAATTTTAATTCATTATCAAAGGTAACATTTGGCTTGATGTACCCAGGCGCGCTTCGGCCAACACTTAAATAAGGTCCAATACCCACATTAACCACCTCTTCTTCTGGAAGCATGGTCCCAAACATTTTAGAAGATCGCGATGAAATGATGGGGTTTAAAATTCCAAAAATTTTCTCAACAGATTTTGCTGTTGATTCATGAGCTATAACCAAGGGTAAGTCATCTTGTTGATCAACAAAATATTTTGCCCCCAAAGTATGATCTCCATGATTATGCGTATAAATAATTGCAGCTATAGGATTAGAGTTAATTGCATTGAATGCTTTGTAAACTTTCTCAGCTTGAAAGACGCTATCAGTAGCATCAATAATAATATTTAGTTCATTGCCCTCAATTAAATAGGAATTAGCAATTCCATAACCCACCGCTGCATGAATACCATTTTTATAAGAGTAAATTTTTTGAGCAAACTCCTTGGAGTGCTTAAAAAGCTTTTCTACTTCTGTGGTTGCTTCAGCTAAAGGTGCTGATACTGGATCAGTTTTAGAGCAACCAAATGAAAGAATGCATATAATAGATATTTGTAGAAAAGTACTAATTTTTTTCATAAGTTGCTCCTAAATGCCAATTCATCATAGCTGTTTTAAAAATCCATTTGAAGAGAAGCATCAAGATGTTAAATGGGAAGACGGTTTTCCATATTCAAATGAGTATCAAGATAGATTTTTTCAGGATGCGGCGATTGCAGAAATTAAAAATATTTTTATTGAGCCCAATGAACTGCTTGAAAGAATTAGAAATGGCTCTCAAATTCACATTGGGGAGCTAGGATTTGGATTTGGCTTAAATTTTTTCGTAACTGCAAAACTTTGGCATGAAAATAATGAAAACTCTGGCATTCAAAATCTTGAATATATTGCTATTGATGAGGCCTTGCCTACCAAAGTACAACTCTTAAAAATTATTAATGCATTTCCTGAGCTTGAGGAAATCTGTAATATTTTTTTAGAGAGTTATGACCTTGCTCATAATGATATACAGAGAATTTACTTCCCCTCGCTTAAAATTCGATTAACACTTATTCAAAATGATATTGAATCAGGGTTAAAAAATCTTCTTGGATTCAAGAATAATCAAATTGATGCTTGGTATCTTGATGGGTTTGATCCTAATAAGAATAAATCTATGTGGAGCAATTCTGTTTTTCAATACATTGAATTTTTATCTACAAAAAACGCAACCTTTGGAACTTTTACCTCTGCAGGATTTGTTAAAAGGGGATTAAAAAAATTTAGTTTTGAAGTGCATAAGGTAAAAGGTTTTGGCAAAAAGCGTCACAAGCTAATTGGAAGAAAATTATTAAGCATTGATGCGCCTGATATTCCCTCCAATAAAAAAAAGAAAATAGCTATTATTGGAAGCGGAATAGCAGCTTGTTCTGCAGCTTATGCGGCTATACAAAATGACGCACAAGTAGAAATATTTGAGTCTGCGGATGATATTGCAGCTGGTGCATCTGGCAATCCAGTTGCTGCTATGTATCCACGATTTTCAGCAAACAATTCACCTTATTCATTTTTAACTGCTCAAAGTTATTTTTTTGCAGAAAAGATATATGCGCAAGTTCCCAATGCATACAAAAATACTGGTCTTTTATTCTCCCACTCAAATGATTATCAAAAAGAATGGATTGAGGATATGAAGAGTTTAAATCGAGAGGACCTCTTTCAAATCATAGATAAGGAAGAAATGAAAAAATTATATGGATTCGAGTCCCATGGGTTAATAGTGAAAAAAGGTGGTTACTTATTTCCAAAATTAATTTGCAAAGAAATGACAGCACATCCAAATATAAAAATTTCATGCAATCATCATTTTGATGGCTGGGATAAAAATAAATCTAAGCTAGATATTCATTTCCTTAATCAAGAAAAAAAATCTGGCTTTGATGATTTAATTATTGCTAATGGTTCAGGTTTAACAAAATATGTGTCTGGTCTTAAAATTTCAAAAGGTCAGTTGGTTGGTTTAAAAGGTGAGCAGCCAATTGATTTAGACCTGCCCATTAACTCCGCTGGTTATATTTTACCCAAGATAAATAACATAACCTGGATTGGCTCTACGCATGAAAGAGAATTTGATAATATGGATATCTGTCATATGACAGGGCAGAAGCTAATTGAGAGAACGAATAGAAACTTTAAAATTAATCTTGCAGGCTCGGACACTATGTTGATGAAAGCTCATCTTAGGATAGGAAGCAAGGACAGGTTACCTTTGGCAGGAAAAATTGAAGAAAATATTTATACGATAGGCGCTCTTGGTTCGAGAGGATTTAGTTTAGGCCCATTGCTTGGAGATTATGTTGCCTCTCTTATTAACAACTCACCAAGCCCAATCTCTTCTGGACTAGCTTTGGCTATAGAACCATTAAGATTTAAAGATTAATCAGCAAGTTCTCGACAAGCATCTCTGCAGCCGGCAGATCATTGGGGGCATAGCTTGAGCCTTTTCTCCATTTCGTTAATCCAGTCCATAAGGTTTTATCATGCTCCTCATCTCTTACAGAAATTCGTAGAAAAAATTCTGGAACGGAATTAAGTCTATCTGGCTCGTAAAGATAGCTTCTATACATTGGGTAACCATAAAAACGAAAATCATCATATTTAATTTTCTCTTTTGTTGTAACGCTAACATCTATTGTAAGAGAAGCATCTTCAGAATACTTATGCCCTACTCCTTCTAAATATTCCTTTGCTGCATCTCCTAAATTTTCAATAAGAATGGGATCCATCTCAACAGGCAATAAATCTTTATTTAATAGGATTTTAAAACTTGATTCTTCCGCTAATTGAAAATTATCCCTACTATTTAACTCAGTAAATGGTGTGGAAGTGCAAGCCGTTAAAAAGGCTGTAAAAGCAAATATCAAAAAGTTTCTTTTAAGTGTCATAGGTAATAGTATTCTCTCGGTAATATGACTAATATAATGCATTTATTTTATTTATAAACTATGTTCGAACTAAAAGAGTCTAAAAAAATTAAATTGTTGGATGTAGATGCTCAAATTTATAAGCATTCAAAGTTTAATACTCAGCACATTCATCTAGATGCAGATAATGATGAGAAAGTGTTTATGGTTGCATTTCGAACCATTCCAGAAGACTCCACGGGTGTAGCGCACATCCTAGAGCATACATCTCTCTGTGGTTCGAAGAAATATCCAGTTAGGGATCCGTTTTTTATGATGATTAGAAGATCGCTTAACTCATTCATGAATGCATTCACTTCTAGTGATTGGACTGCTTATCCTTTTGCGACTCAAAATAACAAGGACTTTAATAATTTGTTAGATGTATATGTTGATTCAGCTTTCTTTCCAAGATTGGATCCCCTTGATTTTTCTCAAGAAGGCCATCGTCTTGAGATTGACGATGAAAATAAGCTAGAGATTAAAGGGGTAGTATTTAATGAAATGAAAGGCGCGATGAGTTCCCCAACAGATCAACTTTGGCATGGAATGTCTAAATATCTCTTTGAGGAAACTACATATCACCATAATAGTGGTGGCGATCCTGAGAAGATCATTGACTTAACTCATGCTGATTTGGTTGCATTTCATCAAAAACACTATCATCCAAGCAATGCAACTTTTTTTACTTTTGGTAACGTCTCAATCGAGGAGGTTCATAACCATCTGGAAGAAAATGTTTTCCAAAAATTTACGCCTGCCTCAGAGCAACTCACAATCAAGCCAGCAAAAATATTTTCAGAGCCTGTCCAGGCCAGCGGAACATATCAGCCCCTTCCTGGCGATGAAAGCAATCATCATGTCGTTATCAGCTGGTTACTTGGCGATAGTCATGATCCGTTGAATTTATTGGAAAAATATTTTTTATCAAATATTTTGCTTGATAATTCTGCATCACCGCTGAGGAAAGCCTTAGAGCTTTCAAAATTGGGTAAATCGCCTTCCCCATTCCTCGGAATTGAGCCCAGCAACAAAGAAATTGTTTTTATGGCTGGCTTAGAAGGTGTTGGGCAAGATAAAGCTAAAGAGGTTGAGGCATTAATCCTTGCAACGCTCGAAAAACTTGTCGTTAACGGTGTGCCTGAGGACTTAATTAACTCTTCTCTGCATCAATTAGAAATTGGCCAAAGAGAAGTCTCTGGGGGAGGAATGCCCTATGGATTGCAATTAATGCTTGGATGCATGAATGCTTGCATACATTATGACAACCCTATCTCAATGTTGGATCTAGACTCAAACTTTACCAAGCTTAAGGCTTTAATTTCAAAAAAAGGATATCTAGAAGAGTTAATATCAACCTGCCTTATCCAGAATCAACATAGACTTAACTATGAATTAAAACCAGATCCTAAATTCAATGAGAATTTAGAGAATTTCTTTTCCGCAACCCTTAGAAATAAAGAAGAAATATTAACTGATAAAGAAAGGGATGAAATAAACGATCTTGCAAATGCATTGAAAGCTCGTCAAGAAGCTATTGACGACGTAGAAATTTTACCCAAGGTCACGACTCAAGATATACCGCTTAAACGAGAATATACCATCGAATCTTTCAAGGAAAATAATAGATCCGTTTACGAAGTTGGGACTAATGGATTGATGTACTCTGATTTTTTATTTCCCTGCAAAAATCTTACACCTCAAGAATTACTTTTTTCATCCCTATACACATTTATTCTTACTGAAGTAGGCCTAAAGAAAGATTCATACGAAGAAATACAAGCCCTTCAGTCTAGTATCACTGGAGGCATAAGCGCATCTTTTAAACTCCATACCAATAGCCAAGAAACGCCTGGAAAACTATTCCTAAGTATTTCTTCTAAATCTCTAGAAGAGAATTTTGATTTAATGGAAAAACTCATATTTAACACCCTTGAGAATGCAAGGTTTGATGAGCAAAACAGGATATTTGATTTATTAAATATTTTTATTGCTAGAAATGAAGAATCGTTAAATCAAAATGGTCATATTTTAGCCATGAATTCAGCGGCTAGTAGCTTAAATAGATTTTCCGCAACAGCATTTCAAATGTCTGGTCTACAAATGCTTAATCAATCAAAAGCAGCTATTTCGAAAATGAAAGATGCAACCGATGCAATTGAGTTAATAGATATTCTGAAAAACATTCATTCAAAAGTTTTACATAGCCCATTCAAAGTTTTTACTGCATGCTCCCCAAAAGCTCTCTCAGAAAAATCCATGAAATTTAAAAATATTGTATGCGAAGCAGAGCAATCTCTTCCAGAGCCAATGAATCAGCAAATAGCATGGATCACTGGATCACAAGTTTGCTATTGTGCTCAAGCATTTCAAGGTGTATCTAGAGAAAACCCTGATGCTGCAGCCTTATCTGTTTTAGCAACAGTCTTAAGAAATGGTTTTTTGCATACAGCAATTCGCGAGAAAGGCGGAGCCTATGGAGCAGGCGCTACAAATGATACTGCAACAAATACTTTTAAATTCTTCTCCTATAGAGATCCTAAGTGCACAGAGACCTTTTCGGCATTTAAAGATGCAATTGAGTGGTCAAAAACATCAATTACTGAGCAACATCTTGAAGAAGCAATCTTGGGGGTTGTATCATCCATTGATAAACCTCTGTCACCAGTCGGTGAAGCTAAAAATGATTTTAATTTTAACTTAGAAGATATCTCAATCCAAGAAAGGCTAGAAATGAGACAGCGAGTTATTAATTGTTCAATTAAGGATTTGATTAGAGTCAGTGAAAAATATCTAACCAAGTCTTCTAAAAAATCTATTCTTGCTGGAGAGGCCTACAAAGAAGAAGCATCTGCATTGGGCTTAACTTTAAGAGAGGTTTAATCTTAAAAAAAGAAAAGCCTCTTTTTCTTTAATTCGTTGGCGCATCCCCAGTATTGCTTTTGATACATGTTAGATCTTGCCTGAACTCTATCAGCAACTCTGATTAACCATTGTTTTTTTCTGTAGGTTTTCTTTTTAAACCCACTATAGCCTTCATGATATGCAAGGTATAGTGATCGCGCATCAGTTGCTGAAAAACCTTGATAAAAGCCTTTGCTGGCATACCATCCTACAAAATCAGCTGAATCGCTAAAATTGGTTCTCTTGGCTCTAGAGTTTCCCGTTTCATCCCTGTAATCTTGCCATGTATTTTTTAAAGCCTGAGAATAGCCCACAGATGATGATGGTCTGAACCATGGAATAAACCCTAGTAACTTTTTTCTCTCTGGTTTGATCTTCGCTTGAAAGCTGGATTCTTGATGAATAAACGCCATCAGAACATATGGAGGAAGTTTCCATCTTTTCTCTGACTTGATTGCTGCTTTGTACCAACTTCTCTTTTCTTGAAATATTTCACAAATATTGTCTGGTTTTTCCGGAGGTGAGCTCACGCATGAGGAAAGAACCAGCGTTAAAATAATTAGAAAGCTATGAAAATTTTTTGGGGTCATTTATAAAAGTACTTATATCAACGGCATCTACAATTATAACACCCAGATTTTTTGCTTTTTCAAGTTTTGAGCCAGCATTTTCGCCAGCAATCAGATAGTTAGTTTTTTTTGAAATCGAACTCGTAACTTTTGCACCTTCCGATAACAATAAGTTTTTTAATTCATCGCGAGACATTGGTGATATTTTTCCAGTGATCGCAATTTGCAAACCAAAAAATTTCATATCTTGATTGGAGGTTTCAATATTTGGATTGATGATGCTCAAACATGGAACTAATTTTTCTACTGATGCTATATTTTCAATATTACAAAAATAATCTACGATTTTTGTAGCTACTCTTGGGCCTATATCAGAGACTGAAATTAAATCTTCGAAGGTAGATTGTTGAAATGCTTCCATGCTCCCAAAAACATTGGCTAAATTTCTTGCAGTTGTTTCCCCCACTTCCTCGATGCCTAAGGAGAAAATTAACTTATACAATTCAACTGATGCTGAACGGTCTATTGATTGAATTAAATTATCAACAGATTTTTCTCCAAACCTTTCTAGTTTTTCAAGCTCTTCACGATGATCTTTCAGGGAGTATATGTCAGCAAAGTCTTCTATAAATTTTTTATTAATCAAGGTATACAATATTTCTTGGCCAAGCCCATCAATATCCATTGCCTTTCTTGAAACAAAATGAGTGAATTTAGCTTGAAAAATTTCAGGACAACTATTACCGCCCGAGCATTTGATAAAAGGAGTTTTTAAGCGTTCCTCAGTAATTTTTAAGTCAAGAGACTGGTTATCTTTTATAAATTTTTGCGCTTCATAATTACTTGAGAATTTCTTAATAGGTTTTGATTGACTAATATTCATAACCGTCCATTCAGACTGATAATTAAAGACTGTTGCTGACTGACAACTCGGGCATTTCGTTGGAGCTTGGATTGGGCTAGCCCGATTTTTCTTTTTTGGAATAACCTGAACCATTTTTGGAATTACATCCCCAGCTCTTTTAATTATAGCCCCATCTCCAACCCTGGGATCTAATCTTTTTAATTCGTCAAGGTTATGCAGAGTACAGTTACTAACATTGACTCCGCCAACATTAACGGTTTTTAATTTTGCAACAGGCGTCAAAATACCAGTTCTTCCAATCTGGAAATCTATATTTTCAATCTTTGTATAAACTTCCTCAGCTGGAAATTTATGTGCTATAGCCCACCTGGGTGATCTTGCAATTTCTCCAAGTTGTTTTTGCAAAGATAATTCATTCACTTTAAATACAACGCCATCTATCTCAAATGGAATATTTTGTCTTGCGGTCTCTATGCGCTTAAAATATTCAAGACATTCATCAATGGAGCCCACCAATTCATTGAGATTGTTGACTGGCAGCCCCCATGAAGCAAAAACTAAAAATATTTCTTGTAAATCACTAAATTCAATTCCCTGGCATGACCCTATGCCATGAGCAAAAAATGCTAATGGTCTGGAGCTAGTTATTACAGGATCCAATTGCCGCAAACTCCCAGCTGCAGCATTTCTAGGATTTGCAAACACTTTCTCATCATTCTCTTTTGCCTTAAGATTTAAAGCGTCAAAATCAGGTTTTTTAATAAATATCTCGCCTCTGACTTCAAGGAGATCTGGAAAAGAGTTTTTAGATTCTTTCAATGCTAATGGAATAGACCTAATGGTTCTGATGTTCGAAGTGATATCCTCTCCAAGAGTTCCATCGCCTCTTGTTACTCCCCTAGTAAGAATGCCCTTTTCATAAATTAGGGAAACTGCTGCGCCATCCATTTTCGGCTCACAAAAGTAATCTATTTTCTCATTAGTGCCTAAGTTTTTTAGAATTCGATCATGAAAACTTTTTAAATCCTCTTCATTAAAAGCATTAGCCAATGAGAGCATTTGCTGAAAATGTTTAAAAGTAGAAAAATCACTTTCAGGCTTAATTCCAACTCTTTGCGATGGAGATTCGGGAGTAATCCACTCTGGATGCTCGGACTCTATCTTCTTTAACTCCTTAAATAACTCATCATACTCATGATCAGATATTAAAGGCTCATCAAGAATATAATACTCATAATCATGGGAGCGAATTCTTTCTTGGATAGAAATATATCTCTTGTTTAGCTTACTCATTTTACAGAAAGACTTCGCATAGATTTAAGATGGCTAATTTCTTGAGCCCTAGATCTTAAGTGCTCGATCATTTGTTTGCTTAATGGAGCTCTGGCTGAGTCACAAATGCTCGCATGCAGTTTTTCGGAAATGCCAGAGGCTGATTCAAGCATTGTTTCAAATGCTTTTACAGGATCAATTGCTTGATGCAAATCTAAAGCCATCATAAGCACGTGAGTCTGAGTGTCTGAATCGAGAAGACCGGGATTGATTCCACTTGCAATTCTATATATCTCCCTTCCACTTAAATCTCTATAACTAAAAAAACCATTAGCATATTTTGCATCCAAGTTTTTTAACAATGTAAGAACTTGATTCATATCAAAATTTGACTTATCCATTGAAACTAAATTGAAAATGATCAATTCTTGTTCTTGGAACAGGTTATCCTCATCATCAAACCCTAAGGTACCCTGCTCAACCCCTTCTTTAAAGAGCATAGATGAAGAATCGTTTAAGGTGTTTTGAGTCAATTTACGGGTAAATAAAGGCCTAAAAAAAAGATACAAAATAACCAAGAAGAGCAATGCAGCTCCAGACACTAAGATTATTTGTAAATTGCTAGGCATGCTATGAAGCAGCTAATTCAAGTGCTTCTTTTACATCAACTGATACCACCCTAGAAACTCCTGCCTCCTGCATCGTGACCCCCATCAAATGATCACTTTTCTCCATGGAGATTTTATTATGGGTAATAAATATAAATTGGACCCTATCAGACATCTCTTCAACCATTGCTACAAACCTCGAGGCATTTATGTCATCCAAGGGTGCGTCAACTTCATCCAGCATACAAAAAGGAGCTGGATTTAATTCAAACAAAGCAAAAACCAGAGAAAGTGCTGTCATAGCTTTCTCCCCTCCAGAAAGTTGTGAGATAGTGGCATTTTTTTTACCTGGAGGTTGGGCAGCAAGAGTAATGCCGGAATCAAAGGCATCACCTTCAGTTAACTGCAGAGCTGCTTTTCCCCCACCAAATAATTTTGGAAAAATTTCCTGTATTTTAGAATTTACAGCATTAAAACTTTCATCAAATTTCATTTTAGATTCTGCATCAATCTTTTTGATGGCGCCTTGCAGTTTCTCCATTGCTTCATTTAAATCTTCAAGCTGCGCATCAAGCTCCTCCATCCTTTTGGATTCTTCAGCAATCTCATCTGGAGCTGCTAAATTGATTGCGCCAAGAGATAAAATCTTAGACTGAACAATTTCTAACGATTTCTCTAAATCAGGCAAATTCAGTTCTTTGTAATCTGATTCTTGAAGGTCTTCAACCATGATTCCAGCTTTATTTAGAGCATTTGATGCATTCTCAAGGTTTACTTCAAATGTCCTAAGATCAAGCTTCAAATTATTAGATTTTTCTTCCAGCGAGCGCAGATCTAGTGCTGCAATAGATTTCTTATTCTCAGAGTCTTTGATGGATTCATCTACTACAGACTGTTTCTGTCTAATGCTATTTAGCTCTGCTTCTGCTAGGGAGCTTTTTTGCACCAAAGAAGATAAATCTTTTTCAATTTGAATTTTCTTTTCCTGGACCTCAACAAGTAATTGAGACAAGTTATTTTGTCTAGATAGATATTCTTCTGGAGCTGCAAGATTAATGGAGCCAAGGGCTGAAATACTGCTTTGAATTTCAGTAAGAGAATTTTCTAATTGATTTAAATTCATCGATTGGTATTGCTGGGGATCTAACTCATCAATATTAACTTTAGACTTCTCTAAAATAGTTGATGCATTTTCAAGGTTGACTTCAAAAGTTCTCAGATCAAGTTTTAAATTATTTAATTGCGTTTCAATCGATCTTAGATCAATCGCGGCTACTGATCGTTGCTTCTCAGCGGCTCTAACTCTCTCATCAAAAGCACCTTTTTTTGATTTAATGGCTTCTAATTCTTTACTTAAAATTTCTTTTTTGGCCAACAGATCAACTAATTCTTCTTTAGCATTGTGGTCTTTTTCACCAAGGTGTTTGAGCGACTCCTCTAGCCTATTTTTTCTTGTTAGAAACTCTTCTTTTAGATTTTGAGATTGATCAGATGCAATCTTTAATATACTCAGCAAGGAATCTTTAAGCTCCATGGCTTGCTTGGAAATGGAATCTGCATTTGCACCAAAACTTTTTAAACCTTCCAGGATTGCATCAAGTAAATGAATAGCTTTTTCTTTTGGGCTCAGGCTGTCAACATCTGCTTCTTTAGCAACTGCTTTCTGATAACTATCCTCAGCCTGTCGCAGCTCTTCCTTGGACTGAGCCTTTGTTCTTTCAAGGTTCTGTATGGTTGCTTCAACTCTGGCAATCTCTGCTCCTAGAGAAGAGAATTGTGTCTGTGCTAAATCGAGGTCAGAAATTAAAGATGAGCTATCAAGTTGAATTTGATCTACTCCAGATTGATGGCCATCAACTTCAGCCATCTTGGCTTCAACCTGACGTTCAAGGTCATTAATTGAAATTTGTAATTTATTTTTTTGTTTCAATGCTTCTAGAGCTTTTAAAATAGCAATGTTAAGCTTCAGCTCATTTTCTTTGGGGTTTAGAGTCTCAAAAGTAGACTCTTTTTCAACCGCTTTGGCATAACTTTCTTTTGCTTTGGTGAGGTCTGCTTCTGTTTGAGATTCGCTTTTCTTAATATTCTGGAGGTTAGCTTCAAATCGAGCAATATCTGCCCCAATGGAATAAAAGTTTTTTTGAGCCACTTCAAAAGAAGACAAAACAGATGAATGCTCTGTTTTAATTTGATCGATTGTAGATTGCTGTGTTTCAACTTCTGAAGCTTTAACCTTGATTTGATTTTGAAGAGAGGATATTTCTGAGCTCAGCCTATCTTTTTGACCTTTAGCTTGAAGAGTATTTACTACTGATATATTTAACTTTAAGTCTTTTTCTTCAGTTTGAAATTGTTTATATTTCTCTGCAGCATTTGCTTGATTTTTAAGTCTATTGATTAAGCGATTAATCTCATCCCTGATGTCTTTAACCCTAGAAAGATTTTCTTTAGTTTTTTTGATTCTTTGCTCTGTTTCTTTTCTGCGCTCTTTATATTTTGATATTCCTGCCGCCTCTTCAATAAACACTCTCATTTCATCAGGTTTAGCGCTTACAATTTTTGAAACCATTCCTTGCTCAATGATTGCATAGCTCTTTGGACCAAGGCCAGTTCCAAGAAAGATTTCTTGAACATCTTTGCGTCTACAAGTTGTATTGTTAATTGAGTAATTAGATTGGCCATCTCTTGTCATCAATCTTTTGATGGAAATTTCATTGTATTTTGCGTACTCCCCACCCAATTTACCCATGGAGTTATCAAACAGTAGCTCAATGCTGCACTGTCCAGAGGGTTTTCTTAGATCAGAACCACTAAAAATCACATCAGACATTGATTCGCCACGGAGATTTTTAGCTGAAAGTTCGCCAAGCACCCAACGAACGGCATCGATAACATTAGATTTACCGCACCCGTTAGGGCCGACAACAGCTACCATATTTGTAGGGAAAGATATCCTCGTGGGATCCACGAAACTCTTGAATCCAGCCAGTTTGATGTGTTTAAGCTGCATTAAATATATCCTTTACTCATTTTAAACTATTGTTCCTTTTTTAACCATTCGTTAGCATAAAAAAATAATTCATCTTGATTGCCTTTTGAGTACTTTAAATCTTTGGATTTGAAAGCTTGAAAAGCTGAATTATCACATCTAGCCTGCGCTTCAATTTTAATCATGACTTGCTGAAGAAAGGCTGAAGTTATATCAAATCCCCTCACCAAAGAGTGTGATTTATCTAATATAAATGGCCTATCAAGAACAGGAGAAATAATTTCTCTAGCAGCAATATTTACATCAGGCCCTCCAGGAATAGACACAAAAAATTGCAATGATTGCAAATTACAATTGGAGGGACTTTCAATGCTTATTAGAAGTTTTGAATTTGCTAGATCGGGATATTTTGCATCTCTTAAATCAGCTAAAAGGTTAAATATTGGAACTTGAAAGTTCTCTGAAATGAACTGTGCATTTAAGGTTTGAAGCATGCTCTCAGCAGAATCAAATGACTGAAGCTCCAAAGCTTTATAAAAAACCTGAATACCACGCATAAAAGACTCATCTTTTGATGAGGTATTATTTAAATATTGATTGATTAATGAGCTGTTAAGCTCTTCATTTTGAGAAATGCTTCTATAAATAGATTCGGATTGATTGGCATGAACCCAAGATCCTATGATGGGGTTACTGGAGAAAAAATTAATAATAAATAAACCGAAGATGAGGAATGTGGTTAAAAATATAATAGATTTTTGATTTGAGAGTGGATGCAATAAATAAGCAATTATAGGTAATAATAAAATTACAGAAACAGCAATGATTATTAACATCAGACTCTTCGCTTAATAAAAAATATTATTAGCATTAAACCAAGAAAGATGAATGGCCCAAACCACAAGAGATAATTGGAGCCTTCAAGTGAGGGCCTATAGTCTGAAAAGTCACCAAATCTCTTTGAAACGTATGTTTTTATTTCTTTATCGGTTGAGCCATCACGCACTAATTCATAGACCTTATTTTTTAAATCTCTAGAGACAGGCGCATCAGAACTTGCAATGCTTCCACTCGTGCATTTTGGACATCTGATCTCTGAGATTAACGAATAAAATCTTTTTTCTTGAAGAGAGTCTTCAAATTCATACACCACTTGATTGAATGCAGATGTTGATAAAACAATAAAAGAGAAAAATATGAAGAGTTTTTTGATAATCATGATCCCTGTTTAGCTTTCTGAATTAAAGGAAGAAAAATCGTTTCCCATTTTCTTTGATTCATTTCACCCTGAATATGACCTACAACCTGATTATTAACAATGAGATAGGATTCTGGCGCTCCAGTCACTCCAAGATCAAAAGCTAGATCACCTCTTGGATCATATATAGAAAATAAATAGGGGTTGCCATGTTTTTTAAGCCACGCATTTGCCTTTAAATCAGAGTCTTTGTAATTTAAACCAATAATTTGAATGTTTTGCTCAGATAGTCTAGTTAAGAATGGGTGCTCAACTAAACAAGTAATGCACCAACTTGCCCACACATTTAAAATTTTAACTCCATTTAAAGATCCTGATTGAACTGGGTTACCATCTAAGTCATTTAATTGAAATTCTGGAAAAATTTTTGAATTAAAATTTGAAAATTTAATATCTTCATCAACTAAAAGAATCTTGCCAAAAAATATTAAAACAACTATTGGAAGAAGAACTATTAAAAATCTCAGCAACTGATTCATGACACTTTCTTTTTAAAAATTGTAAGCAGCATTCCCAGCACCATCAGAGCAGCTGAAAACCAAATCCATTTTATAAAATAATTAATCTTGAGTGAGAATGTCCAACTACCATTCTCTAGCTGATCACCAATAGTTAAATACGTATCTTTCAAAAACGTTGCATGAATAGATGATTCAGATGTGATTTGGCCTCGCGTGGTATATTTTCTTTTCTGAGGGTTAAGGGAGATTTCTCTGCCATCTTGCAAGAGTGAAACCTTAGCAGAAATAACATCATGATTTGATGCTTTGATAACTCTAATATCATTAAAAGAGAATTCTTGCACAGATTTATCCACTAAAATTGATTGTCCAGGTGCAAGATTGAGGTTTTTTTCATAGCTAAGGATGCTGTTCATAGAAACTGCAAAAAATAATAAGCCTAAGCCTGTATGAGCAATTGCACTACCCTTATTAATAAACTTTTTATTGAATAAATTATTGATGACCCTTAACAGATAGCTAAAAAGGATCAATAATCCTGAAAAAATTCCTATGTAAGCCAAGATAGAAAAAACTGATGTGGTCCACCAAATAAGATACATGGATATCAGGGATAGCGTTACCGGGACTGCTATAGCGGTAAAGAATCTTCTTAAAGGCATTGATCGTTGCCATAATGCATCAACAGAAATCATGATAAATATAGCAGCAATAAGGATTAATGGAGCAAAAATTGTATTGTAATAAGGAGGGCCGATACTAACTTTATCTCCGTTAATAGATTCAATGATCAGTGGGTAAGTAACGCCAAGAAAAATAGAAAAAATACTAGTGATCATAAGTATATTGTTCATGGATAGAAACGACTCTTTGGAACCAGTAACTACTAATTTTGAAGAATTTAAAGCAGGAAGTCGGTATGCAAAAATTGTCAGTGCAAATAATGTAATTAATCCTGAAAAACTTAGAAGATATAGTCCTCTCTCCGGATCATTTGCAAATGAATGAACGCTATCAATGATGCCAGACCTTACGATAAATGCTCCAAAGAGACTTAATGCAAAAATTAAAATACCTAAAAACATCGTCCAGGTTTTTAGAACATTTGACTTTGAAGATGCAAACAGTGAATGCATAAATGCAGTTGCAGCAAGCCATGGCATGAGAGCAACATTTTCTACTGGATCCCAAAACCAATACCCTCCCCATCCCAATTCATAATATGCCCACCAACTTCCGAGGGCGATGCCGATAGTGAGAAAAATCCAAGCAACTAAAGACCAATTTTTTATATCCTGCTCCCATTGCAGCTCAAAATTACCATTAAGCAAATATGCTGTAATAAAGCTAAAAGAAATTACAAATCCCACATACCCTAGATACAACATGGGAGGATGTATGGCCAAAGCAGGATCTTGTAAAACTGGATTTATATCTGCCCCTTCAACGGCTCCGAATGGCAAGATTCTCTCGAAAGGATTGGATGTTAAAAGTAAAAATAATAAAAAGCCTAAAATTATTAGGCTCAACATCAATAAAGTAAATTTTTTTAAAGGGTGATTATTATTTAGCGAATTTATAAATAAGATGCTCCATGCGGTTAAAAACACTATCCATAAAAACATGGAGCCCTCATGAGCACTCCAAATTGAGGTTATCTTATAAAAAATAGGCAATTGAGAGTTTGAGTGATTGGCTATGTATGCGATGGAAAAATCATCGCTGATTGCGAGATAGACATACATGCCAAATGAAATAAAAACCAGCCAGCAAGCTTGATTAAATAACCTCATCGAGAGAGTTAATTGATTCGGATGAATTTTACTAAAAAAAAAGAATAGATTAAAAATTAATACAAGACTTAATAATAAGACAGCTGATAGAGATAAAAAATGTGAAATCTCACCAATCATATTGCAGGCGGATCAATCGATAGCTCAGGAGGCATATAATTTTCATCATGTTTGGCAAAAATTTCTTCAGCCTCAAACATGCCATCTAAAAAATACCCAAGGATCACAACTCCACTATCTTCTTTAAATAAATCTGGTGGGACTCCATCAAAAGTGACAGAGACTTCTTTGATGAAATCAGTGACTTGGAATCTAATGGTTGTGCCATCTCTTGTGATAGATCCATTTTTTACCATTCCACCCAACTTAATTCTATAACCAGGCTTAATGTCTGCTTGCAGCATCTCAGATGGAGTGTAAAAGAGATCTAACTTTGAATTTAGCGAAAACAGAATTAATGAAATGCCTCCTGCAGACAAAAAAAGAATAGTAAGTAGCTTCCAAAGACGGTTTTTTCTAACTTGAAGCATTATTTAATTTTATTTTTCTTTGCACTGTTTTAATTCTTTTTTTGGCAATTAAAAAACTGATCGCAATGATTGAAATGCCAACCAAATAAACTGACCATACATAGATTCCATGGCCACTCATATCTAAGATTTCATTAAAATTTTTAAATTCTGAATTAAACATAATCTGAAACCCATTTTTTATTTTTTTCTCTACTCAATATATAAGAACGGCTGCTTAAAATACCAAGAGAAATTAGCATAAAACCAAGGCCAATTATTGAGATCAATAATGGGTATAACATGGATGGATCAATTGAGCTGCTTCCTGAAACTGAAATTGATGCCGGTTGATGAAGTGTTGACCACCAGTCAACTGACTTTTTAATAATAGGGATATTTACAACTCCAATGATCACCAATATTGACATGAGGCGATCTGCTTTTTCCAGATTTGAAAAAGATCCGTGCAAGGTCAAAACACCAAGATACATAATAAATAATATTAATGTGGATGTGATTCTTGCATCCCATTGCCACCATGTCCCCCAAGTAGGAATTCCCCAAATTGATCCAGAAAATAAGCCTATAAATGTTATCATCGCGCCTATTGGTGCAGCAGATTTTATTAAATACGCTGCTAACTTTACACGCCAAACAATATGCATTAACGCACAAACTGCCATAAAGAAATAAATTAACTCTGCAAAAATTACAGACGGCACATGAAAAAAAATAATTCGATAAGAATTTCCTTGCACTGCATCTTGGGGAGCAAACAATAAGCCCCAGATCCATCCAAGCATTAGCATGGAGACTCCAAGGGTGATAAAAAACGGATAAAGTTTCTCAGTAAGATTTACAAAACTTTTTGGAGAGGAGAATTTATGAATGAATGCAGAGATCACAACAATTATTATAAACCTAAGTTAGTTAATCTATATGTGTTTTTAGAGCTGCCGAGATAATTAATGGCATGATGGCTGACACTATCAACCCTATGCCTACCATCAAAGTGGTGACTGCAACAAAACCATCTCCATATTGAATGCTTCTTATTGCTCTTCCAAGCAAAATAATAACTGGTAACGCAAGTGGCAAAGAGGAAAGCACTCCTAACATGGCTCCTTTATTAATTGATAATGCATTACCAAATGCAAACAAATTAAACAGCAAAAGATTGGAAAGACTTAGCAATAAAAATACCTTACCAAAACTACCAATAGCGACCCCATTGGCAAAAGAAAACAATGCTCCAATAAATGCAATAGGCATTCCGATGAAGCAGACATAGACAAATATTTTAGAAATAACAAGCTTGTAAAAATCTTTCTCTTTTAGAAATTCTTGCTCAAGAGATCCATCCTCAAAATCCTCTTCAAACATACCTTCTGTTGCAACAAAAGCAGTCATCAGCAAAGAGACAACAATAATAGAAAAATAAAACTTATCTAAATCATACTGAGAGATGTCTATACTTAAAGGAAATGCAATGAGAACAAGAACCATCACCAATAATGGCCCCAGCCAAGACTTTAGTTTTTTTGAAAGCTTGAAGGATTCTGCTTTAATAAAGCTAGGCATTCTTTACTCCTAAATCTAAAACTTCACAGTCAATCATTGGGGTGATATGGGATGTGAGAATAAGACCTCCTCCCTGAGATATTTTTTGCGCGAGAAAACTATTGAGCTGATCAGCTGTTGCTTGATCCAAGCCAACAAAAGGCTCATCAAGAACCAGTAAGTCTGAGGATTGAGCCAAGACCCTTATTAAAGCTAGCTTTTTTTGCTGTCCAAAAGATAGACTGGCTGTAAGCTCATCTTGAACATGAGATAAACCAAATTTATTGAGCCATTCAAAAGCATGATTTAGCTCAACACCATTGAATAGTAGCTCTAAGTTTTCATTGGGTGTGAGATAGCTTTTTATTGCATTTTTATGCCCTAAATAAGATATTTTTAAATCTGGTTCATATGATTGAATTGAACCCTTAGAGGGAGATGTGATGCCTAAAATAATTCTAAGCAATGTACTTTTACCCGACCCATTGCCACCTTTAATATGTAATCCTTCTCCAGAATTTATCTCAAAAGAAAGATTATGAAAAAGCTTATTTTCATTGATTGAATATGCAATATTTTGAGCTGAGAAAAGCTTCATGCTAGTCTAATTTAAAAGTGATTTTGCCCTTATTGTAAGGGAAGGAAGTGGATTTTGTGGATCTAATCGTAGATAAAATCTTTTAGCTAATTCAGCAAAAGGATTCACTCCGCTATCTCCAAGACCTCCAACTGAAAAATATAATGGCCTAGAGAAAAATATTCCCTGCTCTAATTGAGGAACTTTATTCAACAGGGTATTTATTTTTCCAATGCTTTGAGCAGCTCCTTTAAACTTATTGCCAAAATGATACCAGCCCCAGAACTGATGCTCACTCCGAGAAAAATATACTAGCTGGGCTCTTGCATCCTTCTTGGGAAAAGCACCTGCAGGAATTAATGAAATAACCGATGAATTAAGCTCAGCAATTTTTAAATCGAGCAATGATGGTAACTCTTCTAGAGACTGAAAGGGGCAAAGTAAGCACTCGACCCCCTCCTCTATTTGATAAGACTTGACCCTCGACAGTCTATCCCTAGAGCCAATAATGATATAGCTGACTTTAGGAAAATGTTCTGACACACCAAATTATTCAGCTTTAACTAATGCTTGATCGATGTCAGCCAGAATATCATCAATATGCTCAATGCCAATTGATAGCCTAATATAGCCAGGACTAATGCCGCCTGAAGCCAATTCCTCTGCATTTAATTGTGAGTGAGTCGTGCTTGCTGGGTGGATTGCTAGACTTCTCGAATCACCAATATTGGCGACGTGATAAAGCATCTCAAGTGAGTTAATAAACTTTTTACCCGCTTCATGACCACCTTTAATCTCAAACCCCAAAAGGCCGCCGCAACCATTTGATAGATATTTATCCGCTCTTTCTTTGGGTAAGCCAGAAGCTACCCCTGGATAAGCCACTCTTTCAACCATAGGGTGCTTGCTGAGGTGTTCTGCAACTTTTTGTCCATTTGCAGAATGTTCTCTCATTCTTAAATGTAATGTTTCAAGGCCTTGAATAAACATGAAGGCATTAAAAGGACTCATTGCAGCTCCCATGTCTCTAAGCAATGTAGTTCTTGCTTTTAAAATATATGCTATTGGCCCTAATGCCTTGACTGCTTCAGTCCAAACTACACCATTATAGTTTGGATCAGGCTGATTAAGCTTGGGTTGTCTTTCGGGATGGGCTTCCCAATCAAAGTTTCCACCATCAACAAGAACACCACCAATAGAAGTGCCATGACCCCCTATATATTTTGTTGCTGAATGCAGAATAATTGCTGCTCCATTATCAAATGGACGACAGATGAGAGGTGCAGCTGTGTTGTCGACAATTAATGGAATGCCTAGGGGTCTTCCAAGATCTGCAACCTCTTGTAATGGAAAAACTTGAAAGCTTGGATTCGGCAGAACTTCTCCATAATAAGCTCTTGTCTTATCATCCGTGGCATCCAGAAAGTTTTGTGGGTCGCTGGGATCAACAAATCTAACTTCTATTCCCATATCAGAAAATGGATTTTTAAATTGATTATAAGTCCCTCCATACAGATGTGATGAGGCGACAAAATTATCACCATGTGTGCATAAATTCTGAATTGCATAAGCTGAGGCTGCTTGTCCTGAGGCAAGACCTAATGCTGCGACCCCCCCCTCTAATTCAGCAACTCTTTCCTCAAAAACTGCATTTGTAGGGTTCATAATCCTTGAATAGATATTTCCTAACTCGCTTAAAGCAAATAAATTTGCGGCATGATCAGTGTCATCAAATTGATAACTAGATGTCATGTGTATTGGAACAGCTACAGAATTAGTTGTCTCATCTTTTCTCCAACCTGCATGAAGTGCAATAGTGGCTGGGTTAGTATATTTTTTTGTGGTCATTTTTTCTCCAGTAAATTTATTAAATTACTTCAAACTAAACAGACTTATTTTAAAGGAATCTTATTTAGCAACATTTATAAAGCGCATGCAAGCCAGTCAAAATTGCGCTAAGACAATTATATATAGATTTAAAAATTTTTCCTTTAAAATAATTATTGTAGTAAGACTACAAAAAAATATATGAATAAAAGCTTTAGATTAAGCTTTTTTTAAATTTATTGACAATTTTAATAGAATATTTTTCAATTCACTACAGATTTAAAAAAGGATTACAAAATGGCTAAAAAATATGTAAATTTCAGAGTTGGTGGTTCCCCCTATAAAGTTACCGATGATTATTCTGTATGGACCAATGATTTATTGGGCAAAATCATAGCCAGTAAAACGGTAATACAGCCTGGAAAATCTACTGTTGGTCATAGACTGAGTGATTCAGATGTTGTATACATCATCGTTAATGGCAGAGGAATGATGGAGGTTATTGAATACATGAATTCAATGGAAGGTCATGGTACAGATCCCAGTCAGGGCATCGAACATCAGGATTCATTCTCGTTAACTGCTGGCGATGTAATTCTGGTTCAATCCGGGGACTTCGTTAAAGTAATAAATGAATCAGAGCATGATCAACTTACTTATCTAAGAGTCTTCGATAGAGAAGGTTGGAGAATCTAATTTAGCTAGGAGGGCTTGAGTCATTGCTTAACAGCTCAACAGCTTCATCAACTGTATAAGTATTAGTCTCATTTTTACGTAAATTTCTAATTGACACAGTTCCTGCTGCCATTTCCTCTTTACCAATCACTGCCATCAATGGGACTTTTGCATTACTGTGTTCTCTAATTTTATAACCGATTTTTTCATTTCTATTATCTAGCTCAACACGTAAATTAATTGCTTTAAATTTTTCTTTTAAAGTCATTGCAAACTCATTCGCTTCATCAGTTACTGTTAAAATTGATAATTGGATTGGGGCTAACCATAAAGGCAATTTACCGGAATAATTTTCTATTAAAATGCCAATAAACCTTTCAAAAGAGCCAAGAATTGCTCTATGCATCATGACAGGTTGATGCTTGGCGCCATCTTCCCCTATGTACTCAGCATCTAATCTATCAGGCAGATTAAAATCAGCTTGGAAAGTTCCACATTGCCATTCACGACCAATTGCATCAGTCAAAACAAAATCAAGTTTTGGGCCATAAAAAGCTCCATCTCCTGCTTCAACCGTATAAGGGATATCAAGTTTTTTAATTGCATTTTCTAGTGCGGTCTCTGCTTTATCCCAAACTGCATCTGATCCAACCCTTGTTTCAGGTCTGGTTGATAATTTTATATCAAAGGATTCGAAGCCAAGCTCAGTATAAATCTCGGACAACAATGATATAAAGTCAGCTGTTTCCGTCTCAATTTGATCTTCAGTGCAAAAAATATGGCCATCATCTTGAGTAAAGCCTCGAACCCTCATTAAGCCATGCATGGTACCCGAAGCTTCATACCTATGACAGGAACCGAATTCTGCAAGTCTCACTGGTAGGTCTTTGTAGGATTTAAGACCATGATTATAGACCTGCACATGACAAGGGCAGTTCATGGGCTTAAGAGCATTTACTCTTTTTTCATTAGCATGCTCTTCATCAATTTCGGTGATGAACATATTTTCGCGATATTTGTCCCAGTGCCCTGAAGCCTCCCAAAGTTTTCGATCAACAACTAAAGGGGTATTGATTTCTTCGTATCCATTAGCAATTTGCTTGTTGCGTATATAGTTTTGCAAAGCTACATACATAGACCAACCTTTTGCATGCCAAAAAACCATTCCAGGCGCCTCTTCTTGCAAATGGAACAAATCCATTTCTTTGGCAAGTTTGCGATGGTCTCGCTTTTCTGCCTCTTCCAAAAGGTTTAAATATTTTTTTAGATCTTTTTCGTTTTTCCATGCCGTGCCATAAATCCGAGATAGCATTTCATTTTGCGAATCTCCTTTCCAATATGCGCCAGCAATCTTGGTAAGTTTGAAAGCTCCGACCTTATCTAAGCTTGGTAAATGAGGCCCACGACAAAGGTCTGTAAAACCGGTATCACCTTGATTATAGAGTTGAAAATTATCTTCTTGCTCAGACTCTTCGATGATCTTAACTTTGTAATCTTCGTTGGTGTCAGCAAAGATCTTGATCGCCTCTTTTTTTGAATGAATTGTTTTAGTAATGACAGATTTTTCAGCAACAATCCTCTCCATTTCTTTTTCAATTTTTGGTAAATCGTCTATAGAAACCCTCTCATCAGATAAAAAATCATAGTAAAAACCATTTTCAATAGTTGGGCCAATGGCTAATTTGGCTTTTGGATAAAGATTTTTTATAGCGCGAGCTAGCACCTGAGCCGCAACTGTGTGGCGCATAATTTCCAGGCCTTCATCTGAATCAATTGTAAAAATAGAGATATTGGCATCCTGAATCACAACGTCACTCAGGTCTCTTTGCTCACCATTTACACTAAACGCAACAGCAGCTTTAGCCAGACCAGCGCCAATCAT
>ERZ891134.435-NODE-435-length-35386-cov-6.986612_pt1 | contig 35386 bp, 23 predicted proteins | sample MGYA00520888_ERZ891134 | MGnify/ENA primary metagenome ERZ891134 (study PRJEB32303, sample SAMEA104408692) | aquatic metagenome | biome: Brackish water; feature: Coastal; material: water | place: Baltic Sea | collected 2014-10-23 | depth 10 m ... | reverse complement strand
AAAGTAAGTCAGGCCAAAGCCACAAAAAAACGTAGTTGCAGAGGCTAAATCATTAGGCCCTCAGTAGATCTAAGTGACTCCAAAATTCTGGGTAGGATACAGCTGCGGCCTCAGCATCTTTGATGGTGGAGGTTTTATTTCCTAGAAGTGCGGCTACGGCCGATGCCATAGCGATACGATGGTCATGAAAACTTTCAAAATGCGCAGAATCAAAGGCTAAATGGGGGTTCCCATGTATACTGAGTCCATCGTCGTATTCGTGATAGGATGCGCCAATGCCATCCAACAATTTAGTGATAGCCATAATTCGATCGGTTTCCTTGTGGCGAAGTTCAGCGGCGCCACGAATGTGAGAATCTCCATGGGCAAAAGCCATAGCTACGGCTAGTATGGGAAGCTCATCAATAGCGTTGGGTATCCATTCAGGGGGAATATCTACCCCCGTAAGTTCTGAGCTTTGTACCGTGAGTTGGGCGACGGGTTCGGCAAAATCAGAGTCATCTTTGACTATTTTAACATCGGCGCCCATTTCTTTTAGTATATGCAGCGATGCAATACGGGTTGGATTCAATCCAACATTGGGTAAGGTTATAACTGAATTGGGAACAATAGAACCCGCTACCAACCAAAATGCTGCGGCTGAGTAATCACCTGGAATTCGATAATTCTGTGCGGGTATTTCATGTGCTTTAGATGCGTAAATACGACGAACCCCTTGGTCGTCCGTTTCCACTCGGAGTTGCAGTAACCGCTCGGTGTGATCTCGGCTCGGTGTAGGTTCGATAACGCAACTTTCATCCTCTCCAAAAAGACCAGCCAACAAAATGCATGATTTCAGTTGTGCACTTGGAATAGGTAAGGTGAATTCTAGGGCACGTAATGGATCTTCACGGCTAATGAATAGAGGGGCAAAAGCACCATTTCTTGCTAAAATATGAGCTCCCATTTCTTCCAGCGGGGTAATAATTCGAGTCATTGTTCGCCCACTTAGGCTAGGGTCTCCAATGAGTTTGATGGATAAGCCTGCTCCGGTTAACACGCCTGAAAGTAGACGCATGGCGGTACCTGAATTCCCACAGTCTAGTTCATCGGACAGAGCAGATATCCCTTCACGCCCAACTCCATAGATGGTTGTTTTGTCACCGTCTATTTCTACTCTAGCGCCAAGGCTTTCCACGCACTTTAGTGTAGTTTGAGGGTCTTGTGCCTGTGAATAGTTATGGATGGTGGAAGGCCCTTTATGCAGCAGTGAAAAGATGGCGGCACGTTGGGCAATAGATTTGTCAGGGGAAAGAGTAATGGTTCCTGTCAAGGATTTGGCGGGGTCAACCGATTGTGAAGACATAAATACTAAAAAAAGGCTAAAGATTTTGTTGTTCAATAAGTGTGCGTGCAGCTGGACCCGCAGGAGTATCAGGATACCGTTCGATAATTTCGTTGAGCATTCCGGAGGCTTCTCCTGTATTACCCAAGCTTAGGTGGATCTGGGCAGCCTCCAACAAAGCAGCTGATACCCATTCATCAAAGGCCTCGAATAGCACCTTTACTCTAGCAAACTCTTCTAAGGCTACCGTACTATTTCCTTCCATTTTACTTAGTATCCCAAGTAAATACTGCGATTCAGCACCTAATTCAGTGGTATTACGATCAGCAATAGGGAAGAGTAGATCACGAGCTTCGCTAAGATTGGATTGTCCTAAAGCAACTTTTGCCAAACCCAATTTGGCATTGGCATTATTTGAGTTAACTCGAAGGGCAGATTCAAATTGCTCTCGGGCGAGGTTAAAATTTGACAGCCCTAACTGCGCGTTCCCCATGCCTACATAGGCTTCCTGTTCAAAGCGATTGCTTATCGATAGAAGGCGCTTAAAATATTCATTAGAAGCTTCGTAGTCACCTTGTTCAAAATATAATAAACCCAGAGATGTTAGGGCATTAGGGGCCTGGTTAGACCTAGAGAAGTCACTTAAAATCTGTTCGTATGCTTCTATCGCCTTGCCTTGTTCGCCTATTTGTTTGTATGATTCTCCCAAATTGGCGTAGGCTTGGGGGGCCAACTGGTCGGAATTTGTCACCCGTAGGTATTGCCTGAATTCTCTAATAGCCGAGGGATAATCACCACTCTGGAACGTATTTTCAGCTTGACGGAATCGTAGGCGATCCGCTGTACTACTCTGGGGATTATCACCCAGAAATTCTTCCAAAATGACCGAAGAACTATCCATTTTACCCGACGATAGTTGCGCGTATTGTATACCGTTGATGGCTTGAATAATGTATGAACTACGAGGATATCGATCGAGCACCTGTTGGTACGCACCCACTGCTCGTTCATACTCCCCAGCATTGTAGTGGGCATCCCCAATATTGTACTGAGCCCTTGCTGCCCACTCTGTTCCTGGATAGCGGTTAATGACCGCTTCAAACTCTTCTATAGCTTGTTCGTTATTACCAGTTGTCATGTAAATATAGGCTACATTATACTGGGCTTGTTCACGTAGTTTACTGAATGGATAGATACGGAGTAAGCGGCGAAAGGTGCTCACTGCCTCAAAGGTTCTGTTGGCTCTGTAGTAAGAGTTCGCTACCTGAAACATAGCGTAGTCGCCACCGGGTTCGGCACCGATGGCTTTGTTATAGAATTCGATAGATTTTCGATACTGTCCAAGGGCATAGTAGGCGTCACCAATGCGAAGTTGTGTGTCGGTATCGTAAGGAAAAAGGGCGATAGGAGGTGCTTCATACTCTTCCAAAAAAGATTCTAATGGCCCAACGGCCGCTTCAAAATCCCCTAATTTGAAGTAGCACCAACCTAAAGAGTAGAGGGCAGCACCCATCATTTCGTGGGTGGGAAAAAACTCAGTAAATGTCTTAAACCGACTAGATGCCTCAGTAAATTGATTCAATTTATAGTAGCTATCGGCGCTCCAAAATAGTGCCTCAGCACCCAATGTAGAGTTTGGGGCTTCAGCGTAAACGCTTTCAAAGAGGGGTTGAGCTTGCTCAAAGGCTTGATTTCGATGAAGTATCCAGGCTTTCTGAAATTGGGCTTGTCGTCGTAAGTTAGGATCTACATCTCCCATCGTCTCGGCTTGCTCAAAGGCAGTGATAGCTGAGGTATATTCGTTATTGGCATAAAATATCTCACCAAGTAGCGTATAAACCTGAGCACCATTATTCAGACTATCTTGTTGGCGTATGAGATTGAGTAAAATGGTAATAGCCCCATCATAATCACCAGCCTCAAATGCCGAAATTCCCCACTCATAATAGGCTTGTTCTACCCAAATCCCTTCTTTGTATCGATCCCCAAATTCTTTGAAGGTGTCCATTGCTCGTTGAAAATTCCCAGAGAGCTTATGGTTTATTGCTTCGTAATACAACGCCTTTCGGGATTGAAGATCATCTCCTACAATAGCCTTTTCAAAAGATTGGGCGGCCCAATGATAAATACCTTGGCGATGATACAACCAGCCTAAACCGTAATGGGCTGGGGCTTCTCTATCGGTCCCTTTGGTAGGATTTAGATAGCGTAAATAATCCTTAATGGCTTCATCATAATTGCCTAAATAGTTATGAGCTTCGGCCATCAAAAATAAGGCCTTGATGATGGATGCATCATCCAGAAAAATCATTTGGGCATCGAGCGCTTCAATGGCTTCTTGGTAACGTCCTTGTTGATAGTACGACTCACCCAGAGCGGTTCCCACTCCACGGGTAACGGGGTCATTTGGATAGCGTGTTTTGAGTAATTCAAATGCAGATGAGGTGGAGTCGTATCGATTTTCGGACAAAAATAAACGTCCTCGAGCATACAAGGCTTTTGCTGCCCAATCCGATGATGGAAAAGTGTTGGCCAACAATAAAAATTCATTTCGGGAGCTGTTGAAATCAGCCGCTTCTGCCAAGGCTTCTGCTTTCCAATAGTGCACTTGGGCTGCTGTGTTGGAATCTAAGCCAGAGTCCAGCGCGTCTTGGTAGTATTGAGCCGCCTCGGAATGCTCACCCAAACGCACCTTTCGGTGCCCGAGTTCAATGAGTAAGGTGCCGGATTCAATACTCCCGGGATACTTTATTATGTAGTCTTCAAAATAAGGCTCTATGTTGGCTGAATCTAGGGCCACTTGACTCCTCGTCCAATAATAGTCTATTTTTGCCGCCACACTGGATCCTGTAGACGAAACTTCGGTAAGGCGTTGAAGTTGTTCGGAGGCCTGTTCAAACCGCCCTTCTTCGTAAGCCTCAATGGCCTGAAAGATTTTTTGGGTCTCTGGAGTGGGAAGGCTTTGCGCTTGAGCTAAAGGGTTGTTCATAGCAGCGATAAGTAACCATAGCACCAACACGAGGAAGGGGTACAAGGGCCTGTTAGACGTATCCAAAACGGATTGTTTGGGTACGGCTACCTTATGCTTAGGTGAGGGTGCCAAGAGCTTCTGCTTTGAAAATTTAAAGGTCCAAAAGGCGAATGAGTTCATTGGCTCGTTCATGAAAATCTATGTCTCGCTGCAAATCTCTGTGGGGAGTGTATACGGTATATCCAAATCGCTCTAAAGTGGAGATGGCATTAGAAACCTCTTCACTGTCAAATTTTATCGTCAACTTACGATGCTCTTCTTCTAGATTGGGCTGTTGTACCGTTATGGTTTGAACATGTATACCTTCGGTTTCTACCAAACGGATAATTTCACTAATTAGGGGCTCATCGGAAGGAAGGAGTACATCGATTACTGTTCCTTTTTGGCTCATGTTTAAAAATTCGCATAACTCTTCTAATACATCATTGCGCGTGCGAATACCCACATAATTATGGTCATGGTCAACTACAGGTAGGTGATCATTTAGTTCGTGGCTAAAGGCTTCAGCTGCACTGAATATATGATCATGCAAACGTATATAAGCGCCTTGTTCAATTTCTTCGGGATAGGCATTGATGTAATCTTCCAAACGGTTAAACTCTTGATCAAAACGTGTATCAAATAAGAATTGTGCATCCAACAGTCCAATTAACCGTCCCTCACTGGTAATAATAAGGGAGTCCATTTGAGCGTGTTCCACCCAAGCCTTGGCTTCGGCAAAGTTGGCGTTTAACTCTAATCCTGAAATATGTTGTTCTACTAAAACGGTCATTTTCTACAATAATTTCTATAATAGAGGGAATGAATGTACCTAGATTATTATCGGGTTCCGATGCTATACTCTATAGTATTCAACATCTTGGATAATTGCTTGAAATCTTTTTCGTCAATTCTACAGGTTATGTGAACAAATTCGCCAGTGTATTTTTCGTTTTCTACATGGGCATGTTCATGGATGAAAGCAACTGCTTTGTAGGCTTGAATGGGAATATCGAGATCTACCTTTATGTAATGGGATTCAATTTCTTGTTCAATGGCCTCTTCAAGCTCACTGAGTCCGATTCCTCGAATGGCTGAAATATACAATGCATTTGGATATTCACCCCGGAGCATTTCGTGTTGTTCATCGTCCATGCGGTCTACTTTATTAAATACTAGGAGAGTCTGTTTATTATTCGATTTTAGCTCCTTAAGCGTTTGTTGTACTACCTCTATGTATTCATGAACCATGGTCGAGCTTCCATCAACCAGATGGATAAGTAGGTCTGCTTCTCGTACTTCGTCTAAGGTAGATTTGAAGCTCTGAACGAGATGGTGAGGGAGCTTTCGAATGAAACCTACCGTGTCAGAAAGAAGGATCTCGTGAGTCCTAAGCTGGTGTCTTCGTACAGTGGAATCAAGGGTTGCAAAGAGTCTGTTCTCGGCAAAAACGCCACTGTCTGTCAAGGCATTCATAAGCGTTGATTTGCCAGCGTTAGTATAGCCTACTAAGGATACACGCGTCATTTGATCTCTGCTTTTACGTTGAGTGGTGCGCTGTTTGTCGAGTTTTTCTAATTTAGATTTTAGAACTCCAATTCGTTGGCCAATAATTCGGCGATCAGTTTCTATCTGAGTTTCACCAGGGCCTTTGGTTCCAATGCCCCCACTTTGACGAGAAAGGTGAGTCCAATAACGGGTTAGTCGAGGTAATAGATATTGTAATTGGGCTAGCTCTACTTGTGTTTTGGCAGCTGCTGTTTGCGCTCTTGATGCAAAAATATCTAAAATGAGAGCACTGCGATCTAATACCTTAGCGTCGGTAACTTTTTCAACATTCCTAATTTGTGTTGGACTTAGATCATCATCAAAGATAATTGTTTTTGCTCCTAGAGCACTCATTTGGCCCTTTAATTCGGTCAGTTTACCTTTACCCACGTAGCTGCTAACATCCGGTCTGTTACGCTGCTGGAGCACCTTAGCAACAGGAATACCACCAGCAGTGTCGGTGAGTAAGGCCAGTTCCTCGAGATGTTCCTCTGCCTGATATTTCTCCGAACTGAGCCCATAAATACCAACTAAAAGTACTTTTTCTTTATCAATATCAGAGTTTTTTACGTCGTCTAGCAATCGATTCCTTTTGAGCTAAAATGGATATTAAGGGTATTAGACGAATCTATGATTGAAGATTCTTCCAATTAATTGTTGGTAATTCTGTTTCATCCAGCTTTAAATACAACTTAACGGAAATAATTTTGTTAAATGCCAGAGTATGCGAATGAGGGACTTCAATACGCAGTTGGTTGAAGTGTTCTTGTTCTTGCGTATTGGGTTGGGCATAGGAAAACATGTACTGTATGCCTTTATTGGTTGGATGTTCTACATAATCTACAATGTGATACCATGGAATGGTCTGGGCCGGATCATTAATGTTTTTTACGATTCCATGGTCGGTGATGTAATGTTTGGAACTAAGGTAACTAGAGATAAACCACATGGAACCCATCCAAAAATAGCCTAAAAATATAGGATAGTGTAGAGTGTCTTGGAGTATAACTATCGATACCATCGAAAGTAATCCTACAAGTACTAAAAATACGGTGGCAAAGAGAGGGTATCCCATAAGTTTACCCGCACGCCAGTGTAAGCGGACCCCACGTAGCCGAAATTTATTACTGAGTGAATACCCCGCCATCAGCGTAGATGCGAGTGAAAACACCACCAATAAACCGGAAAAAAAATGGACTAAAAACTCATTCATATTGTTGTGGAGTATAAAATACACTTACCAAGGTTTCCAAGAGTAGAAAGAAGAGGCCGGCTAATAAAAACCAAGTCCATATTTCTCGTCCAAAACTAATGGCTTGTATCTCAGCACTTAGTTGTTCATCACTGAGCTCTTCTAGGCTAAGATAAGGACTATCCGAGATTCTTGTTTCCCAAGTTTGCTCATCATAGGTTGTAAAAATGGATTCAGTCATTGGTGCTAGTAAAGCAATACTTCGTTGCTGAGCATCATTTTTTAATTGAATCCAGCCGGGTTCCCACTCTTCATCGTCAGCACTAAAACGAAGCCCGGAGCTGCTTTGTTGCTCTCTTGCGGCCCAAGTTTTTTCACCCTGTACAAAACGGGCACCCGTCATACTTCGCTCATCCACAATTTCTAGAGTGTTACCTAGCTCATGTTCTTCTAAGCCACCCTGCTGACTTGAACTTATGAAAACAAGTGCTCGATAGAGTAATGGTGGGAATATAGGTTTTAATTGAATGTTGGAGAATCCAGCATCATAGCCTATGCTGGAGATCAATAATTGCCCGTTGCCGAAGGCTTTGCTAAATAATAGTGGGTCTCCAAAACTGTTTTGGATTACATTATAGCCTCCATCTGCACCAGAAGCATTATGCCGGAATTGATAATAGATTGAAATGGGATCTATTTCTAGTTCTTCGCGCTCTTCTCGTTCAAAAAGACCGTCAAATAGTGGATGATTCTCTATGATTTCATCGGCATTGGTTTGTGCTTCGTAACTACCATAGTTTCCAATTTGACCCACAAACTGTCCGGCATTAAATGAGGATAGCAGGCGGTTATAACTTGTTAATTGACTGGTTGAACTAGGAATAACCCAAAGACCATGACCATTTTGGACCCAGGGTAAAAGGCTGTTAATTAACCCATCAGGAATTTGGGTGAGTCCATGAATGAGTACCGCATCGAACTGCTCAAGTTCTTGCTCATCCCAGCTATTCAGGGTTCTCTTGGTAATATTTAGTGCGCTTGAACTTGGATTTTGGGGATTTGATAAGGTTTGAATCACCAATTCAAGAGGAGATCTTGGTCCTAAAGATGTAGCGGCCTCTTCTAGCCAAAGAATATTCCTTTGATCGGGAACAAATAGGGATATCGCTCGTTCGTTGTCAATGCCAAATTCATCCCCTTCTAAACGGAGTAACCCTGTATTAGATCCTGTGGAACTGGGAACTATTTCAAAACTAAGTATCCTTTTCTCGTCTGCCCCTAAGCTTAGAGTATATTGCCCCACTTGTTGATCGTTGAATTCAAGGGATAAAAATTGATTGGCAATGGGAATGGAGCCGGCATTATGGACTTCTACAAAGACTTCCGATGGGGTGTTTATGCCCACAAGGTTTGACGAGAGTTCAACATTCGAAACATAGGTGTTTTGGACATCAGTATCCCCGAGCGCAATGATGGTGGTGGGCAGGGGCGGGCGGATGGCTTGATTGATCGCAGCACTATCGTTCGACTGAGTCAGGTAATCCACTAATGGAGCCAGGCTGTTTACTTGACCATCTGTTATTACATAGATGTTTTTCTGGGCATAAGGAGCATTTTGAATGAGTTCGACTAGTTCGGTGTATCGTTTAACAAGATAATCACCGCCCTGTTGAATGGTTATTTCTTGTGCGCGCGCTCGAGCAGTGGTCGACTCCGATATCTGATTGAATAAGGCGGGTCCTGAAGTGTTTTGAAGTACAAATCGATCCCTTTCTCGTCCGTTGTCAATCATTTCTAAGGCCACTGCATGAGCTTGCTCTAATAGTGGTCCTTGCGGACCTATTCGACTCATCGAAGAGGAGTTGTCAATAAGTATGGCATGAACAACTGATGCGTTTTGATTAGCTAATCCAAAACTGTTTGGGGGTAAAAAAGGTCGAGCCAATACCATGGCTAAACAGGCTAATGCGAGCATTCTGAGTAAAAGGAGTAACCAACGTTTTATTTCTACTCGACGTAGGGTGGTCTGTTCCAGAGCCTTGAAAAATTGCAGCGTGGAAAAGGAGAGTTTTTTGGCCTTTCTTAGTTTGAGCAGATGCAGTAGTAGTGGTAAGCCAACTGCTAGGAGTGCCAACAAAAAAAATGGGTTCAGAAAACTCATTTACGTTAAAATACCTTATGTTTCTATAAGTGATTAATGGAAAGGCCGTATATTTGTACGAAAATACTGAAAAGGATTGTTTGATATCACAGAATAACAAAAATAGGTAGATTAGTCTTATGCGCAGTTGGGTTGGTTTCGTCGTACTTCTTGTTTTGAGTTGCTCTGGGATAAAGCAGCAACCCTGGACTTCTTTGCTACCCGAAGATGCTCGATGGGTTATTACACCTCAGCAGGGCATTAGCCTTCAGCAATTGAGTCAGGAAGCGTATATGCGCTTATTGGAACCGGTATCCAGTGTACCCTTAGCTGCTTTGGATTTTGTTCAGCAACAAATACCCTCGAATCTAGACCTCAAAGCCGTGGCGGTGGTACGGTCTACATCAACCCGGAATACCAGTCTTTGGATCTTTGAAACCGATGTGGATCTAGGGGAATGGGCACCGCTTTTTTATGAGCCACTCACCCAAAATAATTATCGCTTGGGTACGGTGGATATTCACCGATTTTTAACCTCACATGGAAGTTTGTATGCAGCCCATATCCATGATTATTGGATTATTTCGTCCTATTCTGGGGTGGTTGAACGTTCTTTGGCCGCTTATATGGGGGATGATTTTCTTCGCTCGGATTCCAAAGGCTCAGGTTTGGAGGAGGAGGCAGTTTCTGGTGGCGGAGATGGGGCAGATGCTCCTCTTATTGACCCAGATCGCATAAAACCAGCGGAACAATGGGTCATGCTCCAAAATTTGGATGAGTGGGCCGAGCAGTTTTTTCAAATTCGTTATCGGCCTAGTATCCAGTCAAAGACCAATGGACTCTCAGCGGTAAATATTCAAGGAGTTCCGAATGAAAGTGGCGGTGGCTTCGAGCTTAGAGCACAGCTTAGTCTGAGTGATTCATCGGCATCTACTTTGGTGCGTTCGTTAACTCATAGCAATTATCCAGTGGAATTAGATAGGTACATTGCCTCTAATGCTGCCGGTTTTGCGATTCTACATTATCCCGTCAGGTTGTCACCCAGTGCGCAGGATGCAGGTGCCTCTTCACTGGATTCATTATTACTTTCAGAGCCCGAACTCTTTAAGGGCTTGGCATTGAGTACGGCAGAAGAATTTGGGGTGGTCAGCTATGCTGAATCAGGGGTGGCAGCTACAGGGGAGTTCCTATTTATGCGGTTGTTACAAACCCCTCGAATTGTTCAGGAGCAATTTGAACAGTGGGCCCAACTAGGGCTCGTGCGTAAAGTAGATCAAAGTTATTATGTGCAAAGTGGTTTGTTAACGGCATTATTTGGGGGAGGATTGGCACCTTTTGAGGATTTTTATGTGAATTTTTCGGGGGATGCAATCATTTTGGCTACGCGAAAGGGCTTAGTGGAGAGCATAGAAGCCGATCGCAAGCGAAGAAGGGTGGTGTATTACGAGGATCGTTACCGAGAATTGTTGGATAACGGCTGGGAGAATCGAAGTGCCATTGCTTGGTTTTCTTCGAATGACTTTAGTCAATTTTTAGCCCCGATGCTTATGCCTGATGCTCCTTTGCAAGCCTTGTTTCAGGGCTTTGATGGTGCTATGATGCAGGTTCAGCGCATACCGCAATCTAATCGAGCACGATTTGTGTTGAATACTTTTACCCGGGAAGGGCAAGTACAACCTTATGAAGAACTCTGGGTATGGCCGCTAAATGCAGATTCGTTGGTTGCGACCCCTATTGCAGTGGATATAATGGGAAGTTCGACTCAGGAAGTATTAGCAACTACGATAAATGGTTCCGTCATTGCGGTAGCTTTTGATGGGACGGAAGTATTTCGAGTGCAAACGGGGCAGGATACGCCTGTTGGTAGTCCATTAGTATACGATTGGTATGGAAATGGCCAAAAAATTATCATGCAGGCAGCTGGTACTAAAATTTACGCTTGGAACACGAATGGATCGTTACTCCCCCAATTTCCTATTGAAGTGGGTGAGCAGATAACCACTCCTTTGTTGGTGACCGATGTGCTGCGTAATGGAATACCTGAGTTGGTTATTGGCACAGCCGCCCGATCGGTACACGTACTCGATGGGCGAGGGCAAAATGTTCGAGGCTGGCCGCAGAAAGTCAATGCAGCGGTTCGAAGTACTATTTTGCATACCCAGTGGGAGGGTGAGTGGGTGTTGGTAGCCCATGCAGAAAACTCCGTTCATAGTTGGAATAGTAGGGGAGAGATGAAAGATGGGTATCCGGTATTTTTTCCTGCTCCACTGTTATCGGACCCCATCATTTACGAGGAGCAATGGAGAGGGACTGGAGCCGATGGTTTCTTTTATGCGCTTGGTACAGAACCAAATTGGCCAGATAGTAGCCTTCAGACTCTTCAACTTCAACAGGATTCTCTACAAATTCAAGGAGTTTCTGTAAGTACGGCGCCCTTGATTTCGCTAACCCTGCATACTTCGGTATTACTCAGAGACAGTACAGGTTTTTACAGAAAAGACCTATTTGGCATGGTCAGTGAGAGTGGGGCAATTTTTTTATATACCGATGAGGCTGAATTAGCCGCCAGTTTCACTATGGGACAATCTGCTACTACAGAGAGTGATCTGCGTTTTGTAGATATGGATGGAGACAACAACTTAGATATTGGTTTGGCTGGGAACTTTGGGCGATTATTTGCTTGGACAATTAGTACTCAAGAACGGCTGTTTGAACTTCCAACAGCGTCTATGCGCTATCCTATGTTCGCTGATTTAAATGGAGATGGTCAGCAGGAATTGGTGGCCTTGACTAGGGATGGGCTTCGATGTTGGACCCTTAACCGGGTCCCATGACCCCCAAGGACCAACGTAGCTGAATCCCGGCATACCCATGTCGCATTGCGGCTGGTTGATAGTACCTTCCACCAAATGCGTTGGTATCATATCCTAAACTGTAGGAGCTATTGGTAAGGTTGTCCATAGCGAAGTATATCCGAGCAAATAAGGTAGGGTTCCATTGGTGTTCCCAACTCAACTGGCTTCGCACTGCATGATGGGCATCCGCAAATACGGTGTTGGCGTCATCTAAGGGAAGCTCAGACTGATATTGGTGCGATACCTGGAGTTCAATATCCATTGGAAATTCAGCGGTTATTTGTTGCAAAAATTGAGTTTTTGGTACTCCAGTGAGTGCTTTACCGTCAAACACACCTTGATTTGTTTGATAGCGCTTGAACTCAAAAGGGTAATAACTACCCGCAAAGGTGTAATCAAGTTTCCACATACTACCTTCTAATCGAAGTTCGGCTCCGGGTTGGATAGTTTCGCCTGCATTTTGGAAAACCAAGGTTCCTCGTTCGGTTTGTTGTTGCACTATGGCTTCGTTCAGCCAGAAATAAAACACACTACCATCTACAAACCAGCGCTTATTAAAGAGATAGGCACGAACACCCCATTCAATATTGGTTCCGATTTCGGCTTCCAGGCCTGTGTTAACGGCCCCTTCATTCGTTCTAATTTCTTCGAGTGTAGGGGGTGAGAAACCACGTGCAAAACTGAGATGAGTGGTGAGCTCAGGATTGATGCGATAATTTAACCCAATTCTGGGAACCCATTGCAGGTCGAAAGTACGGTCAATAGTCCCCGTGTTACCGTACCCGTATGCAGCAAACAAGCGATCAATGGAGTAATTCAGATCATTTATGCTTTGTGCGAATTGCAGGCGGAGTGAAGGGGTAATTTGCCATTGAAAAGAACTAAAAATAAGGAGTTGTTGTACGGAGATACGATCATCAAAATTCAGAGTATCCACCGTCCCCATATTGTTCCCATAATTTCTGGCATCGTACGCTGCTCGATGATATTCAATTCCTGTATCCCACCTAAAGCGCGGTTCAGAGCGTTCAGAATGGTTTGAGCGTTCAGACTCCCAAGACCAAAGTCCACGAACTCCACCACTTATTCGGCTATCTACTTTATAATCTAAGTTGAAGGGATTTTCAAAGCTGGACGAGTTACCAAATAAAGAAATTTTTTGATCCCATTTTTTTGAGAGTGCCCAATCCCAATGAACACCAGCTAATAGCGCTTCATGGCTAATTCCGGCTTGAGCATCTTCACTTCCTAGCACAAATCGATTCCCAGGTCGAGCTTGTCTGGGGTTTTCTTTAAATTGGGCGGCATTCAATCCTCCTGGAATCTCATACACTAGATCGCTATACATTAGATGAGCAGTGAGTGTTTGAGCAGTTTCTGGGACCCTGAAACGGCCGTTGAATTCTACAATAGAGCGGTCCATAGCAGATTGTTTTCGGTAGCCGTCTAATTGTGATTGAGCCCAATGAAGTCCGACTTGGGAGTGACTATCTTCTTGTAGAATACGAGTGCCGAAAATTTGCCTGCCATAGGCCCCGATTTCGGCTTGTTGCCAAAGGGTGATTTGGTTCCCTTTTCTTTTCAAGCTATTGGGTTGTGACGAGTGTTCCTTAGAGGTAGTATTGGGGACAGATGGTGTAGTTACTGGTAATAATGGAAAACTTCGAAAGAGTAGGACTCCTCCGTTTCCTGCGCCATACAAACTCCCCGAAGGTCCCTTCAGAACCTCTGCCTCACGAAACTGAATGGGATCTAACAGGTTTAGGAAAGTGGATCCGGTGGGTTCAGTTAGTGGAAAATCATTCCAGTAGATTTTAACATTCCGAATACCAAACGGTGCCCTAAGCGAGCTTCCTCGTAGAGCGATTCGGTAACTGGCAGGAGCTCGTTCTTCGAATCGAAGTCCAGAGACTTTATCCAGCGTAGCACGTAGAGAATGTTGGTCTTGAGTGCTAAAATCAGCGGGATCTAGTGTTTGAATAGCACCTGGGGTATCTAAAAGTCGTTGATTGTGTAGGAATCCAATTACAAAGATTTCTTTGAAATCAATGGTCTGAATAACCGAATCCGAAGAGCTAGTACGAGATGTTGTTTGTGTGGTAGATTGCGCTCGTGTAAAAGTGGATAAACCAATGGCGAGCAACATTGTTAGTGCCCACTTAGCTCTAATAAAATTAAATCTTGGCATCATACAATTGAATATAGCGTAAATAAAATCATACATTCCATACAACTAATAGCTTATAATCATTCAGCCATTTGACCAGCGATATACAAAATAATCACCACCTACCCATTGGAATCTTCGATTCTGGAATTGGAGGACTAACGGTTGCAAAAGCGGTTAAAGCAGCGCTCCCAAAAGAGGATATACTATATTTTGGGGATACTGCTCGAGTGCCATACGGAGTAAAATCCGAGGAAACAGTACGCGCGTATGCCCTCGAAATCACACAGTTTTTAATGGATAAAGGCGTCAAAATGATTTTGATTGCCTGCAATACGGTCTCTGCGTCTGCGAAGCAAGATATTATCCGTAAGGCTGGATCCATCCCTGTTTTGGATGTAATTAGTGCTGGCGCTCAAGCTATTTCTGAATCCGGCTTAGGATCTACACCCACCGTCGGGGTCATAGGAACCATTGCAACGGTCCAGTCCAAAGCCTATGAGGTAGCTTTAATTCAACAACTAGGTTCAGTTACGGTACTTCAGCAAGCCTGTCCACTATTGGTTCCTCTGGCTGAGGAAGGTTGGATTGAGCATGAGGTGGCCAGATTGACCGTAAAAGAGTATATCCAAGCATTTGATCATTATCACCTTGATGCGTTAATCTTGGGTTGTACTCATTACCCTTTATTTACTAATTTGATAGCTGATGTGCTACCCTCCAAAAAAACGCGCATCATAGATTCGGCGGAATCCATTGCAGCATCGGCCAAGAAGTATTTAGAAGAGCACGGAGGGTGTAATACCCAAGGAGGATCATTTAATTGCTTTGTGAGTGACCGGCCAAAACGATTTCAGGAACTTGCAGAACGATTTTTAGGACAACCCTTGACAAAAATTGACATAGTCAGAGACCTTGACAACCGGCTTTAAGCCCCACTAAATAATCAAAATGGCTTTATAGGTTATACAAATAACCTGAGGCCTGTTTATAGCGAACCAAAAGGTATACCAACAAAACTCGAAACAGATTTTATTATGATTCACCATCCTCAGTTCAGAACAGCCATGTATAAAAATACCATGAAAAAATCTTTATTAGCCCTATCGGCGCTTTTTATTGCTCTTCATCTACCTATGTATACCACGCTAGGGGTATATGCACAAGATCAACTAAGGGGTTTTGAGCTATACCAAGAGATGGGAACGCCTGGTTTCGTGCAATATGAAGGGAGTGCAAATATTCAGTGGCTACCTGGCGATGTAGGATATTTGGAAACCGAACAGGGTAATGGGGGCACGGAATTTTTCGCTGTGGCACCAGAATCGGCAGATAGGACGCCACTCTTCTCTAAACGACAGTTACGTGCGCTATTGAGGGGATTAGAGCAGGAGCATGGAGAAGATGTAGAGGTTCTGCCCTTTTCAAGTTTTGACTATGTGATGGAAAATAAAGCCATCTTTTTTGAGTACAAAAATCAAGACCATGTCTTTCATCTGGAGGATCTGACCCTGCGCGCCCTCTACAAGCCGGAAGTAGAACGAGCACCCTATACCGAAGAACTTATGCGGCGCATGGAAACAAGTCAGCTTTGGAATGGGACCTATTCCCATGACTATCGTTGGTTTGCTCATGTTAAAGGGTATGATATTTATTTGGTCAACACCGAAACGCAGGAAGAAAAACGTCTAACCTACGGTAGTGAAGAACAGATGAATGGTCGTCCAAGTTGGGTATATCCAGAAGAGTTTGGGCAGCGTGATGCGTATTGGTTTTCTCCAGACAACAAAAAAATTGCCTATTTGCAGTACAACGAAACAGATGTCTATCAATATCCAATTATTCACGAACTAGAATTTGAAACAGGACTAGAACTCGAGCGCTATCCTAAAGCGGGAGAGGCCAATCCGACGGTAAATCTGTTCATTGTAGACATAGAAACCGGAGAAGTGCAGCAAGTTCCAACCAACAGTGGTCCTGATACCTATATTGTGCGCCCCATTTGGAGGGATAATTCCGAAGAATTAACCTTTCGGAGATTCAACAGAAAGCAAGATTATTTAGAGTTTTTATCCTACTCACTTGACGCTAAAGAAGTCCGCACTATATTCACCGAACGCGAGGATGCCTACATCAACCTGCATGATAATTTTTATCAGCTTAATGATGGAGAGCATTTTTTGTGGACTTCCGAGCAAACCGGATTTAACCAGTTATATGTATATCATTTTGATGGTAGTTTGGTTCGCCAATTAACTAGCGGCGAAAATCCTTTGGGATCGATCGTGCGTGTAGATCAAAAAAAATCGTTGGTTTATTATACGGCTTACCATAATATGGGTCTGGACGAGTACTTTCATGTGGTAAGTTTTGATGGGGAATCGACGCAGCTGTCTGAATCTGATGGGCGATACACCATATCCATGAATGAAGCTGCCGAGTATTATGTCTCACGATCCTCATCTTTTGATCGTCCCTATGCGGCAAGCATGCATAAAGCAGATGGGTCCTTGATTCGGAACTTGCAAAAAATGAATGTAGAAAAGGTCATGGAGCAAGGCCTGCAAGCACCAGAACAAGTTGTATTTAAGGCAGCCGATGGTCAGACGGATTTAGTAGGATTAGTGTACAAACCGGCCGATTTTGACCCAACAAAAACCTATCCAATATTATTGCCATTATATGGTGGCCCAGCCTATCAGGATGTGACTAATGGGTATAAAAATGCTGATAGCTACCAGCGACTAGCTCAACTTGGATACATCGTAATACGTGCAAATTATCGAGGTTCTGGCAACAGAGGTAAAGCATTTGCTACGTTACACTATGGGAAATTGGGCACCTTAGAAATAGATGATTACGCTGCATTTGTTGCGCATATTTCGGAGCGTTCGTACGCCGATGGAGCACGTGTAGGGGTCTATGGACATTCCTATGGAGGATACGCTACCGCTATGTTGCTGTTACGCTATCCCAATTTGTTTCATGTAGGGGTTTCAGGAGCTCCGGTTACGGATTGGAGAAGTTACGATACCATCTATACAGAACGATATATGAATACTCCACAAGCCAATAAAAAGGGCTATGATATTGGATCGGCTATGACCTACGCCGATCAATTGAAAGGAGATTTACTCATAGTTCATGGGACAACCGATAACAATGTGCATCCTCAAAACAGCATCATGCTTATCGATGCCTTGGTTCGAGCGGATAAAATATTTGATGTCATGTTTTACCCAGATAACAGACATGGTATTCGTGGAGCTCACGGAGCACATTATAACAAAATTCGCATGCGCTATTTGACGGAGCGACTCCAACCAGAGCACGCAGAAATCTTCTTAGATAGCTATAACTGGTCAAATTAGTCCTCTTTCAGCCTACTACTGCTTTTGATCAACCCCAAAGGGTTTTTTGGGGATATAATAAGGCCCTTAAAGTAGTTGGCTGGCGGTGTTTGCTAAAGCTGAGCGTTCTCCCTTTTCCAAATTAATATGGGCATAAAGAGGAGAGCTGTGCATCCGATCGACTAAATAGGAGAGTCCGTTACTTTGGGCATCTAGATAGGGCGTGTCAATCTGGAATATATCCCCAGTAAAGACAATTTTTGTTTTTTCACCCGCTCTCGTGATAATGGTTTTAATTTCGTGTGGAGTGAGGTTTTGGGCTTCGTCCACAATGAAAATAACATTCGATAAACTTCGCCCTCTGATATAAGCTAGAGGGACGATACGAAGCTTGTCGGTTTGCACCATTTCGTCAATTTTTTTGTATTGCTTACTGCTTTCTTTGAATTGATTTTTGATAAAACTCAGATTGTCCCAAAGTGGTTGCATGTACGGATCAATCTTAGCGTTTGCATCACCCGGAAGATATCCTATATCGCGATTGCTTAAGGGTACAATTGGACGCGCGAGGTAGATTTGTTTGAAGTTACTTCGCTGCTCCAAAGCTCCAGCTAAGGCAAGAAGTGTCTTTCCTGTGCCTGCTGAACCAGTGATGGTGGTCAATAATACATTTGGATTCATTAAGGCATGCATGGCAAAATGCTGTTCGGCGTTTCTGGGGTGTATGCCGTAGATATTCTTTATTTCGATATTTTCTATGAATCCGCTATTCGAATTATACCAACCTAAAGCAGAAGAACCATGACTTTTTAAGATGTAGAAATGATTCGATGGAGGGGTCTCTTCCATTAGCTCCTCAGGTTCGAGCTTACCTTTTTCATATAATTTGGCAATAATGGCAGGGTCCTCAAGAATAAGCTCAGTCTTACCCTTATAAAGTTGATCAATATTTTTTACCTGTACGGTTTCGTAATCTTGTCCTTCTAAATTTAGGGCTCTGGCTTTAAGCCGTAAATTGATATCCTTTGAGACCAAAATCACACGCACGTCCGGATTCTCGGCCCGAAGCCGTAACGCAGCATTCAAAATCTCATGATCATTCTTCTTTGAACCAAATACTTTATTGGCATCTAGATGATCCCCTCCGTTACTGATGACTTTGAGCTTACCATTTTTTGGCCCTCCTATCGGTATCCATTCTTGAAGCATATTGGCATCGGAAATATTGTCTAGGTACCGAATAAATTCACGAGCATGTAAATTGGTGACAGAATTACCTTTTTTAAAGGTATCTAATTCTTCTAAAACGGTAATAGGAATAGCAACGTCATTGTCTTCAAAGTTTTTTACCGCCTCGTAATCGTACAACAATACCGACGTATCCAGTACGAAAATCTTTTTCATTTTCTTCTTGGGCATAAGCGTATGTGAATGTAGATGAAACCATTGAGGGTCAGAAGTAATAAATGGAATGACCCAGCCATATGCAATGGCTTAGCTAAAGTTAACACTCCGGTAAAGTGCTATTCCCATAGCCATGGCAGCATTCAAACTCTCAACCCCTTTTCCCTGCTGCTCTATACGATATCTTGTGAACTCAGGGATTTTTTTTAAACGGGTCGATAGTCCTCGAGATTCGTTTCCAAGTACCCAAACCTTCGGTCCACTGGGCAGCTGAGAAGAGAGTGGAGTAGCTCCTTCCGAACCATCCAGCAACATGATATTCCAGCCTTGATCGTGGCATTTCATCAAGGCTTCTTCAAGTTTAGCGGGGGTATGAGCAACGAATCCGGATGCTCCAACGGTACTCCGAACTACCTTTGGATTCCACATATCAACGCACCCTTCGCCAAGTAGTATACCTTGGACTCCAAACCAAACGGCCGTCCTAATAATGGTCCCCATGTTTCCAGGGTCTTGAATTTCATCCAAAGCGAGTAAAATGGGATTAGCTGCCGATGTTATTGGGTCTACGGTTTGCTGTTCAAAAGCAGAAGAATTTAGCGCGAGCAAATCATCTAAAGAACGGGATGTTGGAATTTGAATAACAGCCAACCAGCCCGAAGTGTGCTCAGTATCCGAAAGTTCTTTAATGGTACTTTTGTTCATGCCGTACACGCGAGCTGCATCTAAGCCGGATTCAAGTAAAGAAACTAACCCCTCACTTTGTTCATGTTCGAAATCGATGAATAGTTCATCCACAACAAGTTTTTTATTAATGACCATTTGCTCTATTGTATGATAGCCTTCAGCCAAAAAAACACCTAACTGTTCTCGGTGCTTTTTTAGTTTTAGCTTACGTAAAAGAGATAACTGCTTTTGGCTGGCTGTATTCATAGGTTTAGGTCAATGCAAGTAAGAATTAAGTATAAAATTCAGCTATAAAATAGGTAGAATAAGTCAATGGTTTAGAAGAAGATTTGTGGCTATTCGTCTGTGATTTAATGCGTAAGTGCTTATCTTAATCCGTCAACTATGCACAAATAACACATATGGATTTTTTACGCAAATTAGGTATTGAAGGGGTCAATGCGGGAACAAGTACCGGGACTAAATACATGGAAAGTAAATCCCTCATCAGCAGCTTTACGCCTGTTGACGGGAAAAAAATTACCAATGTAACGTTAACATCGAAAGAGCAATACGAACAAGTCATTGCTACCGCACAGAACGTGCATTTGGTTTGGCGGGAAATGCCCGCTCCCCAAAGAGGAGAAATTGTGCGGCAAATAGGCGATAAATTACGTGAATTCAAGGAGCCACTTGGAAAATTAGTAACCTATGAGATGGGTAAAATTCATCAGGAAGGTCTCGGTGAAGTGCAAGAGATGATAGATATCTGTGACTTTGCAACGGGGCTTAGTCGTCAACTCTACGGGTTAACCATGCACAGCGAACGACCGGAGCATCGAATGTATGAACAGTGGCATCCGTTGGGAATTGTGGGCATCATATCCGCTTTTAATTTCCCAGTGGCTGTTTGGAGTTGGAATGCAATGATTGCCGCTGTTTGTGGGAACGTAATGGTGTGGAAAGGATCGGAAAAAACGCCGCTTTGTGGAGTAGCCATTCAAAAAATCGTGGCTAAAGTGCTTAAAGAAAATAACCTACCCGAAGGTATATTTAATTTGGTCACAGGTGATCGTGAATTAGGTGAGTGGATGACTACCGATTCGCGAATTCCATTAATATCAGCTACAGGCTCCATACGTATGGGTAAGGAAGTAGCTAAAGTTGTTGGTGGTCGATTGGGCAAGAGTATTCTTGAGTTAGGAGGAAACAATGCGATCATTATTAGCAAAGATGCGGATCTGGAAATGGCAATTCGGGCAACCGTTTTTGGAGCGGTGGGTACCTGTGGGCAGCGATGTACAAGTACACGTCGTCTTATTGTTCATGAAGATGTCTACGACCAAGTGAAAGAACGCTTAGTTAGTATTTATGAGAAAATCACCATTGGAGATCCGTTAGAACCAGGTACATTAGTTGGACCAATGATTGACCAGGATGCGGTTATCGCTATGCAGAATGCTCTTAAACAGGCTCAAGAAGAAGGAGGAACCCTTATTTGCGGTGGGCAGGTTCTGGAAGGAGAAGGTAATTATGTAACCCCAGCTATTGTTGAAGCAGAAAATCATTATGAGATTGTCCAAGAAGAAACATTTGCACCTATTTTATATCTCTTAAAGTATAGCAGCCAGGAAGAGGCTATTGCCATGCATAATGGAGTAAAACAGGGTTTGAGTTCAGCAATGTTTACGTTGAACCTACGTGAAGCCGAGCGTTTTTTAAGTGCAACGGGCTCGGATTGTGGAATTGCGAACATTAATATAGGTACAAGTGGCGCCGAGATTGGGGGCGCTTTTGGTGGGGAGAAAGAAACGGGAGGAGGTCGTGAATCTGGAAGCGATGCTTGGAAAGCCTACATGCGACGCCAAACCAATACCATAAACTGGGGCGATACCTTACCTTTAGCACAAGGTATTTCCTTTGATGTAGACTAGTTTGATGTGCAATAGGTTGATATAAACTAGATCACTTAGTGAATTAGGGATTCAACCCTTTTAGATCCTCTACCACATATTCTCGACCTTTGCGGATGAGTTCACCGTCCAGGTAAACATCCGCCCCTATACAGACCAGATCCCAGTGAATAGTACTGCTATTGCCGTTGGGGGCTACTTCATAGTCTTTGCCTAATGTAAGGTGGTTAGAGCCAAAGATTTTTTCATCAAACAGGATGTCATACATCGGTGAAGAAATAATTGGATTCGTACCAAAACTAAATTCACCAAAACGTCTAGATCCTTGATCTGTATCCAGAATATCCCGAAGCGCATCGTTATTGGAGGAGTCAAAGTCGATTACCACCCCATCCTTGACTTCAAGTGTTACAAATTCAAAAGGCTTGCCTTGGTACACACTAGGAGCATAGGTAATGACTCCTTGCACCGAATCGATGATAGGTGAGCTGAATAGTTCTCCATCTGGGATATTATGCCTGCCATAACAAGGAATCCAATTTTGCCCTTTTACCGAAAGCGCTATATCAGTACCCTCTCCTTTAAGGTGAACCTGATCGGCTTCTCGTAGGCGTTTCTCCAATGGTTCCATGGCTTTTTTGAGCTGTCCATAATCCACCAGGCATGCATCATAATAGAATTGAGTGAACTCGCGGGTCGGTAACTTCGCATTCATAGCAAAGGCGGGGGATGGATACCGCATGATGCACCAACGTGTGTTGTTTACGCGTTCGTCAAAATGCACAGGGGTTAAAAAATGTTCTGAATAGGCCTTGTTAGCTTCTTTGCTGGCTTTAGATTGTTCGTAAATATTTTCAGATGCTCTTATGCCGATAAATACATCCATCTGTTTCATGAGTGGAAGCTGGTCAACCTTGGCTTGAATTTTCCAAAAATCTTCATTCCCCTGCTCAACCAGCTCTCTTTGTACTTCGGTGTCTTCAATTTGGACAAAAGGATGAGCTCCTCGTTTCCGTACCCCTTGAACAAGTGCTCGGAGAAGGTTAATCCCATTTAAGCCTATTAGCTGTACCATCACATGATCGTTTGCTTGTACTTCGGTGCTATGGTCTAATATTAAATCGGCGAGTTGGTAATCGTAGGTTGATATCACGGGAAAAGGGATTAAGGTTAGAAGTGTTTTTACAAGTTCGAGTTTAGTGATCCAAATCCAGTATCCGGTCACATAAGTCTAGTTCTTTTGGGTCGTTTGAGGCCAAAAAAAGGAGGGTTCCTTTTTTTCGGAGATCAGTTAATAGTCCTTTGATCAAATCTTTGCCAAGTGCGTCTAAATTGGCACCAGGTTCGTCTAGGAAAAGTACGCTAGGATTACGGGATAACGCAATGGCTAATTTGACTCTTTGCTGCTGTCCGGTAGACAAACGTTGATACCGGTAATCGGCTAAATCTTTAATCTGCGTCTTGGCTAACCAATCAATAGGATGCGCTTGATTGTGAGGGATTTTATGGGGGTCAAAACCGCTCATTTTTTGGACAAAGTCCATATTTTCTTGTACGGTTAATTCGTCGTAAAACTGGATATTTGGAGCAACAAATCCAATAGTCTGCCTAAAATCTTCGCGGTCGACAGCATTGCCTTCTTGGGTCCAGTATATTTCCCCAGCGTCAATACCTTGTAAAAAAGCAATGCATCGGAGTAAGGTAGATTTTCCGCTGCCGTTGGCTCCAGCAATTCCAAGTACACCAGAACGATGTTCGAAGCTTAGTTCGGAAAAGAGCCGACGATGGGTATATTGTTTTCGGAGTTGTACTGCTTTGAGTTCAATCATGAAGCATGAGTTGTTTCACCACTAAAGAGACGTTATTTTTGAAGTATACCAAAAATCCCACGCAAACGTGATGACAAAAATATCCGAAAGTGTTGCACAGCAACTATCAGAGGAATGGAAATCTCTGCCTATTTCCGTAGATGAGGCACAATTTAAGCATTTTGAACTCTTGCCGGTCTACTTACGCGAACATATTTGGGATCGAGTGCAAGAGCGATTTAAAGCGTCAATTAGACCATCAAACGAGCACTGGATTCAATGGGATGACGCGCAACTCAGGCAAAAGTGGGAAGATTTTTTACACGTTGCCGCTCAAACAATCCAAGTTCCACGAGAAGACGTAATCAAACTGGGTCAAGAGTTTGTACAGACTTGGGTTCCCATTTTAGTCGAGCCAGGCGAGTATCTAGTTCATTGGTTGTATGGTGAAAAAGTAGAAATGGAAGCCAAAGACATGGAAGATAAATGCCAGGAACTGCTTTTTTTTCCTGAGCTGAAGAATCTTATCCCGCTTTATCTTCAGCGAAAGGAATTACATGTATTGTCAAAGGTTAGAGCCTCTCAAATTATTCAGCAGTTATGCACTAAACTGGTAGAAAAATTCGATTGGGATCGGTGGGAAAGAGAATTAGAAACCCTTTATCAAGTAAGTTGCCGAAGGGATGTTCCTTCTGACTGGTTGGGAATGTATTTTGATGATCGAGGGCTTAGCGAATGGTCTCATAAACTTCCACCAGGTAACCTAACAGTGAACCAACTCCTTGACATTTTGAAGTCTCCGGTCAGCCAAATAGTGAATCAAGAAAGTGGTTCGGAAATTGTTGAGGAAAGTAGTCAAGAAATTGAGGTTGAACGTAATCCACCGGACTTAGATTCAGAATCCAGTATGCGACTTGAGCCTGCGGCTGAGCGAGATCATATGTTTAAGCCTGAATCGGAAGAGGAATCCGAAGAGCCTGGAACGCCGCCCCTGTTATGGGTGGCCGATGAGCAGGAAGAGGAGGAAGACCATCTTCATCCCGATTCTCTCGCTTCCCTATTTATGAAAACGGAGCCTCAATCCGAAGACCAAGAAGGAGATTCAGTTAGCATTGAGACTCCTCTGGATGATGTTGAAACGGAGGGCCTAGATGATATTGAAACGGAGGTAAAAAATCCCATCAACAATGAAGTTAAAACGCAGAAAGAAGACAGCATATTTGGGGATGATGATTGGTTATCCAGTGATTCATTCGGTTCCAAGTCATCCGCTGACCACTCTATTAGCCAAGAGCTAAGTGGTATGTTTGACGATGAAGAAAGTCTCTTTAATCGCCCAATAAAAAAGGCTCCATCTGATGAGTCTAAAGAAGAATCCGAGAATGAAACGCTAGCAAGCTCAGTTTTTGGGGATAGCAGTTCAACGCCTTCTGCCTCAAGTACAACTAGTGTGTATGAGGAGCAGGATAGTTATTCATCTTGGCAGGAAGAAAGCGAAGAGGATTCTCTGGATACATCAACCCGGGAAGAAAAGAACGACAAGCAGGAGAATGAATCAACCTGGGAAGAAAAGAACGAGAAGCAGGAGAATAGCTTAGCGCAGGCACTGAAGAAAAATCGCAAGAAGTACATTAAAAAACTGTTTAAGGGTTCAGAAGAGGATTATTTGGATGTGTTGGATAAACTAGAGTCTAAGTTTATTTGGCCCAAGGTGGTTAGCTGTTTGCAAAAAGAGGTCATACCTGACTACGAAATTGATATGACTACTAAAATCATGGTGCAGTTTACCGATGAGCTGGAGAAATATTTTAACGATTAAACGCTGAATTATGGATAAAAAAAAACCTGAACAGCCGAAATTAACACCCAATAATGTGCAGCGCCTGCAGGATATGCGGGTGGCGAGTAAACAGGGGGGAGGTAAAAAAAGGATTCAGCGGCAGCATGATAAAGGAAAATTAACCGCAAGAGAACGATTGGATGTCTTGTTGGATCCGAATTCGTTTCATGAAATTGATGCTTTCGTGACCCATCGTTCATCCGCTTTTGGGTTGGAAGATCAAAAAGTGTTGGGCGACGGAGTGGTAACGGGTTCGGGAACTATTAATGGCCGCCCAGTTTACGTGTATAGTCAAGATTTCACCGTATTTGGGGGTTCATTATCTGAAACTCATGCCGAAAAAATATGCAAAATCATGGATTTAGCCCTTAAAAACGGTCATCCTGTGATTGGTTTGAACGATTCGGGCGGCGCGCGTATTCAAGAGGGGGTATCCTCCTTAGGTGGCTATGCGGAAGTTTTTTGGCGGAATAGCATGGCATCGGGTGTTATTCCTCAAATATCTGCCATTATGGGCCCTTGCGCTGGTGGAGCTGTCTATTCACCTGCACTCACCGATTTTATTTACATGGTACAAGACAGTAGTTATATGTTTGTTACGGGGCCCAATGTGGTAAAAACAGTTACCCATGAAGAAGTGAGTTCCGAAGAATTAGGGGGTGCATCTACTCATACCCAAAAATCCGGGGTAGCCCATTTTGCCACGCCTAATGATGCGGTCTGTCTAAATGAAATTCGCAGGTTAATGGACTACTTACCTTCCAATTGTGAGGAAAAACCACCACGGATAGTGTCCAGCCAACCTGACGCTCAAAAAGCAGCTGCCTTGGATACCGTGGTACCAGAAAATCCCAACAAACCCTATGACATTAAGGAAGTCATTGAAGGCCTGGTAGATGCAGAGAGTTTTTATGAAGTGCAGCCCGATTACGCCGAGAATATGGTGACGGGGTTTGCGCGAATGGATGGGGCTAGCATAGGGATAGTGGCGAACCAACCACTGGCCATGGCCGGAGTATTATGTATTGATTCATCATTGAAAGCCGCACGATTTGTCCGATTCTGTGATGCGTTTAATATTCCGCTGTTGGTCTTGGTAGATGTCCCTGGATTTTTACCTGGAACCGATCAGGAATGGGGCGGTATTATCAAGCATGGGGCAAAGCTACTGTATGCATTATGTGAGGCAACGGTGCCGAAATGTACGGTTATAACCCGTAAAGCCTATGGTGGGGCGTATGATGTAATGAATTCTAAGCATATACGAGCCGATTACAATGTAGCCTGGCCTACTGCTGAAATCGCGGTTATGGGTACCAAAGGGGCAGTAGAAATTATATTCCGGCAAGAAATTGCTGGCTCTGATGATCCAATCACTAAACAAGCCCAATTAGAACAGCAATATGCTCAGGAGTTTGCCCATCCATACAAAGCTGCTGCAAGGGGATTTATTGATGATGTAGTGCTGCCTTCTGAAACTCGAGATAGGTTAATTCACGCCTTCAAAATGAGTGAGAACAAGGTAGATACAGTGCCTAGAAAAAAACATGACAATCTTCCCCTTTAGTAACCGGAATCTTCGTACCTTATAGGCTGTTAAATTTCTGCTACCTACGGCTAGTTTAAACTAGAACCGGTATCGGGCTAATGTATTCTCAAATAAATGCAACAAGACCTTCGAAACATCGCCATTATTGCTCACGTAGATCATGGCAAGACCACCCTAGTGGATCAAATATTAAAGCAATGTGGTACCTTCCAAGCCCACCAGGAAGTCGATGACCGAGTGATGGATTCTGGTGACCTTGAAAAAGAACGAGGAATTACTATTTCGTCGAAAAATACAGCCGTCTCCTGGAAAGAGACTAAGATAAATATAGTAGACACCCCAGGTCACGCCGATTTTGGTGGAGAGGTTGAGCGTATATTAAAAATGGTTAATGGGGTTATCCTATTGGTAGACGCTGCAGAAGGTCCATTGCCACAAACTAAATTTGTGCTTCGAAAATCCTTAAGCCTAGGTTACAAGCCAATTGTATTGATCAACAAGATTGACCGAAAAGATGCACGTCCAGATGATGTGCTAAATGAAATTTTCGACCTTTTCGTAATGCTCGATGCTACGGATGAGCAGTTAGAGTTCCCCGTACTTTACGCGGTGGCAAAAGAGGGAGTTGCAGGTAGAGAACTCAATAATATGGACGAGGATTTATCCAGTTTAATGGATACCATTATTGATCACGTTCCCCCGCCAGATCAACCCATGGATGTCCCATTCAAAATGCTTATTAGTAGCATAGATTGGAATGATTATGTGGGTCGGATAGCCGTTGGTCGAATAGAACAAGGCATTGTGAAAGTAAATCAAGACCTGTCGTTAGTAAAAGGTACCGGTGAGGTCAAAAGTAAAGGTCGAGTGACTAAATTATTTTCATTTAGTGGCTTAAAGAGAGAGCCAGTAGAACAGGCGGTAGCAGGTGATATCGTAGCAATAGCTGGATACGAAGGTGTGCATATTGGCGATACCTTAGCTGACTCATCCGATAAACAACCATTGGCTTACGTAGATTTAGATAAGCCGACCATTGCTATGTATTTTAGGGTAAACAATTCCCCATTTGCTGGGTTGGAAGGGAGTTTTGTTACCTCGAATCAGATAAAAGACCGCTTGGAAAAGGAAGTCCGTACTAATGTGGCAATGAAAGTAGAATTTACAGACAGCCCTGATGTGTTTAAGGTGTCTGGAAGGGGTGAGTTACAGATGGCTATCTTGATAGAGACTATGCGACGCGAAGGGTACGAATTTGCCGTATCCCGTCCAGAAGTACTCTTTCAGGATGTAGATGGTATCCTCCACGAACCAGTAGAAGAAGTTTTGGTTGATGTACACACGGACTACTCCAATCGGGTCATTGATAATTTGCAGAAGCGAAAGGGAATCATGCAAGGAATGAGCCAAGAAGGAGAAAATAATCGAATAGAATTTAGGGTGCCATCAAGAGGACTTATTGGATTTCGGGGCGAATTACTCACCGAAACCAGAGGCACGGGAATTATGCACCAACAGTTTGATACTTACGAGCCGTTTGCCGGAGAAATACCTGGACGCAGTCGAGGGGCATTAATTGCCTTAGAAAAAGGAGAGACAACCAATTATTCCTTAGAGGGTATTCAAGATCGAGGCACCTTCTTTGTAGAAGCTGGTAACCCAGTGTATATGGGGATGGTAGTTGGGGTAAACAACCGGGTGGATGACATGGTAGTCAATGTTGTAAAGAAGAAAAACTTAACCAACCACCGTGCTACTCAGACAGCCGACGCCGTAAAAATTTCACAGGCCAAAAAAATGAGCTTAGAAGAGTGTATTGAATTCTTAGCTGCAGATGAATGGCTAGAGGTAACTCCAGAAAGTTTGCGAATTCGAAAACGCTTCTTAGATCATAACGAGCGTAAACGAGAAGAAAAGAAAAAACAAAACTAGTGGCTGTCGTCTTGGTCTAGTTGTTCCAAGAATTCGGCATACTTCTTTTCTAAATAATAGGGTGAGTTGTAGCCAACATTTTCAGCTATGGTACGAATGCTTATGTTATGCTGTTGTACCATCTCGTGAATAAGCCGTAGTCTAGTATCATCTAGCACTTCAAAGGCTGTTTTCCCAAATACCTGATAGCATTTTCGCAACAACTGCCGCCGTGAAAATCCTAATGATTCATCCAGTAGATTAACGTTAAGTTGCGAATTGAACAGATTCTCTTGAATTAGCGCGAACAAACTCTTAGTGAATTGCATCTCATTCTGGTTAATATCGTCGTTAGAGCTTATCGCTTTTGAAAGGCTATACTGTAATTTAATATTCGTGTACTTGAGATGGGTTCGAATAATCGAATTTAATAGTACTTTAGGTAAGCTTTTGGGTATTATTTGCAGCACTCCGCAGTCATACAAATCATGATACTCTAATAGATTGGATACATTAAAAAGTATAATTGGGCTATCTATTAACCGTAGAGCCTGTAATGAATGAACGATATGCTTACACTGCTCTGCGTTATGCCGCACTTCCATTAGGATAAGATGAATTTCATTGCTTTTGTAAAGTGTGTAGAGTTCTTCCGCCTCATTACAGTTTAGCACATTGATCACTTCACTTTTACCTAGGAGTGTACTAGGGAGATCATAAAGTTCCTGATCCTGACCGAAAAAAATTATATTAAACATAGTTAGAAGAATGTGACCAACATTTTTTACCCATTGTTTAACATGTTACCCATATGGCTTTCAATAGAGGTTTCAATAAGAGTTCTAGTAGGAATTCCAATAGGGTTTAAAAAATGATTTTGCATACATCATTTTTGCATAGCGAATTGGTGTAGAGTTATAGACTGTTACTGCATTTGTTAGCATACAATGCACTAATTGGTATCCAATGTGTTAAACTGCGTGTTCTGTGTAACGTTGAGTTGAATTTTATTGTGTTTGTGAGGATTGTGCATGGCGTTGAAGCCCGTAATCGTCACCCTTTTTGCTAAAATAAGATTACAAGAATGTGATAAAGTAAAATTAAAATAATGGGACATCTCTCGTTATCGACTAAAGCTCAAAAAAAATTAAGCCTTAATCTACAAATCGTATTTTTATCTTTAGATGTCGTATAAATCAATTACTTACATTAAAAAATTAGGGATGGACTCCAAGTAATGGTGCAAGATGGGTTAAAATATTGAGACGTACCTACGTTATAAATGTGCGTTAATGTTTTTACGCTAACCCATAAAACTGTTGTTTTTCACGGTGGTAGGATTCAAAAAAGTGTTTTAATTCTAGGTGCTCTTGTTTTGAAAGCAAAAAATCCTGCTCCATTAATTCTCTCGCCTGTTTTTTCGCCAATTCTAAAAGGTCTTGATCCTGGATAATATCACCAAATCTAAAGTCAGGCAAGCCACTTTGTTTGGTACCTAGAAAGTCACCTGGTCCCCGGAGTTTTAGATCCACTTCAGCAATTTCAAACCCATCGGTAGTTCGTTCCATAGTTTTAAGTCGAACGGCTCCTGATTCACTTACTGCATGATCAGGCATTAATATGCAATAGCTTTGCCGGCTGCCGCGACCAATCCGACCTCGAAGCTGATGTAACTGAGAAAGTCCAAAACGCTCGGCATGTTCTATGATCATGACGGAAGCATTCGGTACATTTACTCCCACTTCAATGACGGTCGTTGAAACCAAAATATCAATCTCACCTTTGGCAAATGACTGCATTATGGCATCCTTTTCCTCGCTTGGAATTCGTCCATGCAATAGGGCTACCCGAGCAGAGGGAAAGCGCTCGCAAATCTTTTCATATCCGGCGGTAGCGTCCTTTAAATCGAGGGCTTCTGATTCTTCAATTAATGGATAGATAATGTATATCTGTCCACCGTCCTTAATTTCCTGTTCTACAAAATGATAGACATCTGTTCGTTTTTTTTCGGAGCGAATGGCCGTTCGAATAGTTTTACGCCCTTCTGGTAGTCCCTTTATTAGAGAAATGTCCAAGTCGGCATACAAGGACATAGCTAGGGAGCGAGGAATGGGTGTCGCACTCATGACCAACATGTGCGGATTATTAGCTTTTTGCAATAATGCGGCTCGTTGTTGAACCCCAAATCGATGCTGTTCATCGATCACCACCATTCCCAAGTTATGAAACCGAACCTCCTTCTGAATAACCGCGTGAGTTCCAATTACAATATCACAACCACCGCCCTCAATGTCAGTGAGTACATCCCGTCGCAACCCCACTTTTTGCCCCCCTACTAAGAGTCGGATGGATAGGTCAAGCTGCGAAAAAGCTTCCTTCAAGGTGGCATAATGCTGTTCTGCGAGAATTTCGGTTGGTGCGACTAAGGCCCCTTGAAATCCATTATCCACTGCCATTAGAAGTGCACCCATGGCGACTACGGTTTTGCCGGCGCCAACATCACCCTGAATAAGTCGATTCATCTGACGCCCCGATCGTACATCATCCTGTATGTCTCTGAGCGCCTTTTTTTGCCCGGGTGTTAGTTCAAAAGGGAGTATATGTTCGAAGTAATGCCGTGTGTTGGGGGTGTTCTTGGTAAAGCTAGGTCCAGCTTTGGCTGCTAATCGTTCGCTGTGAATGCGTTCCATACTGAGCTGGAACAGGAAAAACTCTTCAAATTTAAACCGCTTAAGTGCTTGCTTATGGGAGTCATGAGAGCCCGGATTATGTATAGCCCTGATCGCTTCTGTTCGATGAGGGAAGCCATAAGAATGGCGTATGTATTCCGGTAAAAATTCAGGAATTATGTGGTTAAGCGAGGGGTGATTCAATAATTGAGCCATCCATTGTTGGATATTGCTATTATACACCCGTGCTTTATGGAAGTGTTGCCCGCTTGGATAAATGGCTACAATGGTCGAAAAGTCAGCTAAATCACTTTCTTTACTTATGTCATCAGTTTCGGGGTGCGCCATTGATAGATGGCGTCCAAATTGCTTGACTGTACCAAACAAAGCAATTTTTTGGCCGACGGTAAACCGCTTTTTCATATAATATGCCCCTTTAAACCAAACTGCTTTTACCCCGCCAGTTTCATCTTTAACGACTATTTCAAGGCGCTTTTTGGCCTTAAACCCCTGTTCGCCAATGTGAGTTATGGTCCCTGCAACAGTTACCTCTTCTCCCAATCCCCGAAGTTGCTCAATCTTTTGCACATTGCTTCTATCCAGATATCTTCTTGGAAAAAAGAAAAGCAAATCTTGAGCATGATGAATCCCCTCTTTGGCAAGGGCATCTAGTTTAATTGAGCTAAGTCCGGTGAGTTTAGATAAATTCAAGTGATACAGTGTTATATATCGGTATTATAATATTTTAACGGGTTGATGCGGTTCGTTCGGAAAATATAGCGGTATTTGAACCGTTATTTCCATCTTATCATCTTTTTATTTGTTTTGTCTTTGGACTTATAAGATAAGTTGTTGTATATTTGCAAGCTCTCGAATTGATGGGGAAACCCATTACTGGCCTTAACCAAAATTATTTGAACAGTGCCAACGATACAACAACTTATTAGAAAAGGTAGAAAAACCAACAAACGCAAGTCCACAGCTCCTGCTATGCAAAGCTGTCCGCAAAAGCGTGGGGTATGTACTCGTGTATATACGACTACTCCCAAAAAACCGAACTCTGCACTGCGTAAAGTAGCAAGGATTCGCCTAACCAATGGTATTGAAGTTACTGCTTACATACCAGGAGAAGGGCATAACTTGCAAGAGCACAGTATTGTGTTAATTCGTGGAGGTCGTGTGAAAGATCTCCCGGGTGTGCGTTATCATATCATTCGCGGAACATTAGATACCGCTGGAGTGGAAGGCCGTACACAAAGTCGAAGTCTGTACGGAACCAAAAGGCCAAAAGCGAAATCCTAAGTTTAGTTTAAACTATTATGCGTAGAAGAAAAGCAGAAAAGCGGGATGTACAACCCGATCCGATATTTGACGATAAGCTAATCACTCGTTTTGTAAACAATTTAATGCGAGACGGTAAGAAAAGTGTAGCAAGAAAAATTGTATACCAAGCTTTTGAAATAATCGAAGAACGCACGGGTGAAACAGGAGTAGAAGTGTTCCGTTCCGCTCTTCAAAATTCAACCCCTGTAGTAGAAGTTAAGTCACGACGAGTGGGTGGAGCAACCTACCAAGTGCCTGTAGAAGTACGTCAAGAGCGTGGTACTGCGCTAGGAATGCGATGGCTGATAAAAGCAGCGCGTTCTAGAAATGATAAATCCATGTCCTTACGTCTTTCTCGTGAACTTATAGACGCTTCAAAAAATGAGGGCGGTGCGGTACGAAAGAAAGATGAGACTCATCGTATGGCAGAAGCCAATAAAGCATTTGCCCACTTTAGGTTTTAATTTCGACTAAAAAATTATTCATCACATCATGTCTGAAACTACAACAATGGATCCCAAAATCTTCGAACAGATGCGCCGAACCCGAAACATCGGGATTATGGCACACATCGATGCTGGAAAAACTACGGTTACAGAACGAATTCTGTTCTATACAGGTAGAAGCCACCGAATAGGTGAAGTTCACGATGGTGCAGCTACTATGGATTGGATGGAGCAAGAGCAGGAGCGTGGTATTACCATTACTTCCGCAGCGACCCACTGTATTTGGAATGATCACCGCATCAATATCATTGATACCCCTGGTCACGTGGATTTTACCGTAGAAGTAGAACGTTCACTACGTGTCTTGGATGGTGCGGTATTTGTGCTTTGCTCGGTTGGAGCGGTTCAGCCTCAATCGGAAACAGTATGGCGTCAAGCGACCAAATACAAAGTACCTTGTATGGCCTTTGTTAATAAAATGGACCGTACTGGTGCTGACTTCTACAATGTAGTAGGGCAGTTGAATGATAAATTAAATGCCAATCCCATCCCTATTCAAATTCCAATTGGTAGAGAGGAACATTTTAAAGGTGTAGTTGATTTAATCAACATGCAAGGAATCGTATGGGACGACGAATCTTTAGGGGCTAAGTATGATGTCGTCGATATCCCCGAGGACATGGTCGATACTGTAAATGATTATCGTATGCAAATGCTAGAGGCTATTGCAGATCATGATGAATCGTTGATGGAAAAATATCTCATGGAAGAAGAGATATCGGCCGAGGAGATTATTAACGCTATACGTAAAGCAACTATCGCAAAAGACATCACTCCTGTAATGTGCGGTACTGCACTAAAAAACAAAGGTGTGCAGGCTATGTTGGATCGTGTGATAGACTTTATGCCAAGTCCACTAGATGTTGAAGCTGTAAACGGAATTGATCCCAATACAGATGAGGAAGTAAAGAGAGTGGCAGACCCAAGTGCACCGTTCAGTGCGCTTGCATTCAAAATCATGACGGATCCTTATGTTGGAAAGCTAACTTTTGCTCGAGTGTATTCAGGTCGTTTAGATAAAGGATCATACATCTTGAATTCAACCACAGGCAAAAAAGAGCGTGTTGGGCGACTATTGGAAATGCACGCAAACGAAAAGAAAGATGTAGACTTTGCACAGGCCGGTGATATTGTGGCGGTTGTAGGAGTAAAAGAAGTGTACACAGGAGATACCTTCTGTGATTTAGATAAGCCTGTTATATTGGAGCAAATCATTTTTCCTGAACCAGTAATCAAGTTGGCTGTTGAACCAAAAACCAAAGCAGATAGTGATAAACTATCAACTGGACTACAGAAGCTAGCTGAAGAGGATCCCACATTCAAGGTCAGTACAGACGACGAAACAGGTCAAACCACTATTGCGGGTATGGGTGAGCTTCACTTGGAAATTATTGTTGACCGCCTTAAGCGTGAATTTAAGGTTGAAGCTAATGTAGGTGCTCCTCAGGTATCTTACCGCGAAACCATCTCTCGAAATGTTACGCATCGCGAAGTATACAAAAAACAAACAGGTGGTCGAGGTAAGTTTGCAGACATACAATTCGAGATTGCACCTATTGAATACTTCGATAATTATGAAGGCCGTGAAGACCGCATCAGTCGGGACGAAGGGTTTATGTTCATCAATGAAGTTGTAGGCGGTAACATTCCACGTGAATTCATCCCATCGATTGAAAAAGGATTCAAAATGGCCTTAGAGAGTGGTATTCAAGCTAATTACTCGGTACAAAATGTTGGAGTACGATTATTTGACGGTTCGTATCATGATGTTGATTCCGATCAGTTAAGTTTCGAATTAGCTGCGAAAAGTGGATTCCGTGAATCTGCGAAAAAAGCTAAGCCAGCTTTGCTAGAGCCAGTGATGAAAGTAGAAGTAACCACTCCTGAAGATTACATGGGTGATGTTATTGGTGATTTGAATTCTAGACGTGGAATTATTCAGAGTATGAATTCAGATCCTAATGGTTCTGTGGTTAAGGCAAATGTGCCTTTGTCTGAAATGTTTGGGTATTCAACCGACTTGCGTTCATTGACGCAAGGTCGTGCCGTGTACTCAATGGAATTTGAAGAGTACACACAGGTACCAGATAAATTGGCTCAGGAAATCATCGAGAGTCAATCATAACAGAATATTTAATACTTACTAAAAAGAACGAATAAAATGGCAAAAGAGACCTTTCAGCGAACCAAACCCCACGTAAACGTGGGAAC
>ERZ891134.434-NODE-434-length-35466-cov-6.603400_pt1 | contig 35466 bp, 20 predicted proteins | sample MGYA00520888_ERZ891134 | MGnify/ENA primary metagenome ERZ891134 (study PRJEB32303, sample SAMEA104408692) | aquatic metagenome | biome: Brackish water; feature: Coastal; material: water | place: Baltic Sea | collected 2014-10-23 | depth 10 m ... | reverse complement strand
TATCAAAAGAACTTCAAATGGTTCGTTGATAAGTTCATCGGACAGGCAGGAACTTCCTCTGTTTATAACTGCTACGACTTCACCAATGGTTTCATGTTTGCCTGATCCTTCTTCTCTACTTTAACACCTCTCACACAATCTCATGATCTTTCCTAACACTGAGACCCGTCCATTCTTCGTCGAGCAAGCAAAGTCTGGCAGGTGGAATGTATGGGTCTTTCAGAGAGAAACTGACGAGGGTCACAAGTATGCTGTTAAGCAAACATTGAAGAATCCCGATGATGCTTACGATTGGGGTCTAAACTACATCAACCACGTCGCACGATAGGCATCACTGACCCTGAAGATGTTGAAGTCATTAACTAAAACAAGATCAGCAAATTACTATTCAAATCAAGTGAAAGTCCTCCTCCTCATTGTTGTTGCTATTCTGTTCTGGAATAGTCAAGGAGCAAGACAATTTACCTCTGATAGATTGATGGATGCAGCTGCAATCATTAGTCCTCAGTAACACTTACTCATAGTCCTGGTGATGACTCTAAACTCACTGATTCCCTCTCTTACTTAACTCTTTCTCATGTCCAAAGAAGTGATCCTGAACGTCCTCAATACTTGCGAGAACGGTCATCAAATGCTTCAGTTTATTGATGGTCTCTTTGACTATCAGAATGAACAGATTGCACCTGATGCTTATACTCCAAGCGGCGAACCTGTCAACTTCTGATAACATCGAAAGGGGGTCAAAAAACCCCCTTTTTTATGTCATATAGATAAAGATTACCCTTTTTTAATATAATAAATGTGTTTTTAAATGTATATGCGTTAATTATATTGTTTTCCACAGTTTCCACAGAAGGTGTTAGTAATTGTGGAAAAGTGTGTGTTTGAGTGTGATTTTATGTGTCTATAAAGGTGCTTCTAAATGTTCCTGAGAGTAGTGATCTTGGCGTGCAGTCTATCACACTCGCGCAAAAATGTCAAGCACCCCCGTATAAGTTTTCCCAGGGATTGACAGTGCAAAAATATCAGTGATTCTTATAAATATCTGACAGGCGATTGACAATATCTCTCAGGCATTCTATACTGGTTAAGTATCACCAACGGAGCACGGATTCATGTCAGTTGTTTATCAGTCGGCACAGAAACAACGTTATAGAATCACCCTGGATATTGAGGTGATGGAAGACTTTGACCCACATCAGATTAGCTGGGAAGATCTATTTGAGATGGAAGGATCTGAGCGTGTGATTGATAGTTACGTAGAGGACCTGAGTAAACCTGTCCGTTGGTAATGTGCGGCAGTTTCTGACAGTCACTCTCTGTCAGTTTGTATAACTTAGCAGTCTTATTGTGGGGGGGTTGACATCAGTGACCCTTCCATGATATGATGTGAGAGAGTAACCGTGAGGACAGCGTTTTGTGGGCGTTTGTTTATATCGGCGGGCGGCGTGATATAAAACAATGGGTCCCCCTAACCTACAGAGGTGACAGATCGACCTTGATATATAATGCGAAGTTCGATTTCAAAAAGGAAAAAAAATTTCCCGGAGAAAAAATTTTATGGAAAAGGTTTATCACATATATGCAAAGCAAGAGTGTTTATATAACAATCTAAGCGAAGAGCAATTTAAAAATACATGGAACTCCCTCAGGGGGATAGTTGGTCTAATGCAGACTGATTATCAACTTGAGGATTTGTCATATGAGGAAGTGAATTGCGCCCATGGAGGTGCTGGTGCGAATCCAAGTGAACCAGCAGGATTTGACTCATATTGACAAACCATAGATACACTGATAGAATTGATATTGAAGGTTATTCAAAAACATGGCAAAAGGATTTACTGTTAAGGCAAATGCCCCCAAGAAGAAAGAAGCAGAGTGGGACATTGCTGCTATCAAAGAACGCATGAGAGGTAAGACGATTGTCTTCTGTCTTCCTGGACGTGGATGTTCGTATACATTTCTGAAGAACTTTGTTCAACTCTGCTTCGACATGGTACAGAGTGGTTTGAGTATTCAGATCAGTCAGGATTATTCTTCCATGGTTAACTTTGCACGTTGTAAGGTGCTTGGTGCCAATGTACTGCGTGGACCCAATCAAGTGCCTTGGGATGGTCGTCTTGAGTATGACTATCAGTTGTGGATTGATAATGACATTGTATTCAACACTGAGAAGTTCTGGCAACTGTGTGACATGGCTCTTCCTGCAGAGGGTGAAGAGAAGGAGATTGTTGCAGGATGGTATGCAACTGAGGATGGTCACACAACCTCTGTCGCACACTGGTTAGAGGAAGATGATTTCCGTAAGAATGGCGGAGTCATGAATCACGAGAATGTAGAATCCATTAGTAAGCGTCGTACACCTTTCACCGTGGATTATACAGGTTTTGGATGGGTACTCATTAAGAAGGGTGTCTTTGAAAATCTGGAATATCCTTGGTTTGCTCCTAAGATGCAGCAATTTGAGTCTGGCAATGTTCAGGACATGTGCGGTGAGGATGTCTCATTCTGTCTTGATGCTAAAGAATCAGGTTATGAAATCTGGTGCGATCCTCGGATTCGTGTTGGTCACGAAAAAACTCGCGTTATCTAATAAGGAGGTTTTATTATGGCAATGATGAAAGGCGGGACTTATACTCCCAGTAAGCCGAAGAAGACTCGGCAAGGGCGCTCGCAAAATACTCTGCTTTCCGCGACTTCTCGCAATAAAAAGAAAAAGCGTTATCGCGGGCAAGGTAAATAAGAGAAGTTACATCTAATTAATGTCTGCTCTTATTTGCAACCTCCCCTCGGAAGAGGTCTGGGTACGTAAAGAATATCTCACAGATCATCAAAGTGGTCACGGAGAATTTGTTAAAGGCGTCTGGGTGTCGGCAAAGTCGATACCTGGGCGTGCTTTTTATTTTGAGACGTATTTACCAGAATATGCTGCAATGTATGATAAACTACCTATTAGCGCGTTTCTCTCGTCTCCGACGCTTCCAGACCCCGATATGGACCTTCCTAACCTACAGTTCTGGAACTGTATGGATTATGGTGTAGTCTCAATTCATAAGCAATTTATTGGTTCAATGGACTATGAATTGTATACAAGAGACTTTGGTACGCAGAAAGGTACATATATTTGTACTATTGACAATTATCATCAAGATCCTGATGTGATTGATTATGCAACAAGTGAAAATCCAGCTGAACATAAGTCACATAACCTCATCGCACTGAATAATGGACAGTATGCACTCTATCCAAACAATAGAATGCGTATTTTTGATAATAGTTTGACACCTATTGAACCAAAGATGCCCGATTTTAAGGTTTCCACTCAGTATTATCAGGTTGAAAATGGTTTCGAACGTCTTGGAATGGGTCGTGAAGACGAATATTTCTGGAAAACTGCAAAGGAACGCAAAAATGATGACCCAAATGACCATAAATGTTCAAATTGTGGACAAAATCCTTGTGATCCACGCTGTATTAATGCCGAATAGAGGTAAAATGAACCCAAATAACGATTTTTTAGACAACTTAGATAACGATCAGCATCAAAAAATGCTTCGTGAAATTGCAAATGATGGATTAACTCCCAAGAAAACGAATAAAAGACAAGATTCTGAAATTTTTCAAGAATATTTGGATTCAATGTACTCAGACATCTCAAATGATGCCAATGATCCAATTATTCTCAATGAATTTTGATAAGAATTTGTGATAAATAAGATATAATTGCCGTATTATTGTGCCTTTAGAGAGGGTAAGTCAAGGTTTTAAGGACGTAAGCATGTCATTCAAGGTCAATCCGTTGACCAATGACTTAATTGGTCTCAAAAATGAGAATGCTATTGCTCGTTCTATAAGAAATATTGTATTTACCCTCCCTGGGGAGAAGTTTTTTAACGAAAGTTTTGGTTCAAGAATTTCAAAATCATTATTTGACAATATTGATGACCTGACAGCATCAAATATCAAAGATGAAATTGATAGGTCAATTCGAAATAATGAACCAAGAGTTAGATTGAGATCTGTTCAAACTTCTCCAGATTTTGATAACAATCAATTTGATGTAAAAATCATATATGACATTATTGGTGCAGACGTTCCTGCACAACAGTTAGAATTCGTGTTGCAACCAACAAGGTAAAAAATGCCATTAGTAAATTTTTCTAATCTGGACTTTGACCAGGTTAAAACATCACTTAAAGAATATCTAAGATCAAATTCCAATTTTACGGATTATGATTTTGAGGGATCAAACCTCTCGACAATTCTTGACGTACTGGCATACAATACTTACATTACCTCATATAACGCAAATATGGTTGCGAATGAGGTTTTCATTGATAGTGCAACTTTAAGAGAAAATGTTGTTGCTCTTGCAAGAAATATTGGATATGTTCCACGGTCAAGAAAGGCCGCAATGGCAACAATTAATTTTTTTGTTGATACAACAAGTATAACTCCAACTCCATCAACAATCACTCTTAGAAAAGGTGTTGTAGCAGCATCAACAGGCACTTTTGCTGGACAATCATTTGTATTTTCTATTTTAGAAGATGTCACGGTTCCTATTTTTGATGGAATTGCCTTTTTTGATGATCTTGAGATTCATGAAGGAGTTCTTTTAGAATCAAACTTTACATATTCCTCTACAAACTTAAATCAAAGGTTCATTTTACCAAACTCGGGAATTGACACAGATTTAATTAGAGTATCTGTTAAAAATAATCAATCTTCAACGGCTGCAGCAAAATATAGTCTACAAGATAGTCTTTTTGATATTAACTCATCTTCAAGAGTATACTATTTGCAAGAAATTGAAGATGAAAGATATGAGTTGCTATTCGGAGATGGTGTTTTTGGAAAAGCACTTGAAGAAGGAAACTATATCACTGCAAACTATATTGTAAGTAATGGAGATTCTGCAAATGGAATCTCAAGTTTTAATTTTGCCGGTAGACTGACATATACAAGAAATGGAATTCAATATAATGTGACTTCTGGAGTCTCTCTTGTTACTCCTGGAATCATTTCTTCTGGTGGTGAGAACATTGAAACTGTTGAGTCTATCAAAAAGTTCGCACCAAGAATATATGCAACGCAAAACAGAGCTTTAACTTCCAATGACTATGAAACTCTGATTCCATCAAAGATCTATCCAGAAACTGAGTCAATCTCAGTATTTGGCGGAGAAGAATTGGTTCCACCACAATATGGTAAGGTCTTTATTAGTATAAAACCAAAATTTGGAGATTATCTTCCAAACCTGATTAAAGAAAATATTAAACTTAAATTAAAGAAGTATTCGGTAGCAGGTATTGTACCAGAAATTCTTGATCTCAAATATCTGTACATTGAAAGCACTACCAAACTTTATTATAACACAAATTTAGCGCCATCGTCAGAATACGTTTCCAGTTTAGTTCAGAATAACGTTACAAAATACTCGGAATCAACTGAGTTAAATAAGTATGGAGCAAGATTTAAATACAGTAAATTCTTGAAAGTAATTGATGATAGTCATGAGTCAATAACATCGAATATTACAACTATTCAGATGCGACGTGACTTAAGAGTAACATTAAATGCTTTAGTTGAATATCAAATTGGATTTGGTAATGCTTTCTACATTAAGAATATGAGTGGATATAACATAAAGACCTCGGCTTTCCGAGTTGATGGTATTAATACTGATGTTTATATCTCCGACTTGCCAAACTCCAATAGAGAGACTGGAGAATTATTCTTATTCTCGGTTCCTTCTATAAATTCAACAAGTCCTTCTATTATAAGAAGAAATGTTGGAACAATTGATTATAAAAAAGGTATATTGACATTGAACCCAATAAATGTTTTATCAGGAAAAACAAAAACTGGTCAAACAATTATTGAAATCTCTGGATCCCCTACATCAAATGATGCAATTGGACTTCAAGACCTTTATTTACAGTTGGACATCTCTGGAAGCACCTTCGAAACTGTGGTGGACGAAATCTCATCTGGATTAGATCCATCAGCATCAAATTATGTTGTTTCTTCAAGTTATGCAAATGGTGTTTTAGTCCGTCCAGGAGGAAGAGGTAGTGTTCCTTCAACAAGAACGACAACCACTAATAACGGGACTACGACAATTGCTACAGTATCTGGTGGTACATATACCCCAACAAACTCCACCTCATCGTCTGGCGGAAGCTCAAGCGGTTCATACGGTTACTAATAGTATCATAAAATGACAGAAAAAAGAGTTCAGTTTAATAACATCGTTCAAAACCAACTCCCCTCTTATGTTAGAGAGGAGTTTCCTCTTATTTCTGAATTTTTAAAACAATATTATCAAGCACAAGAGTTTCAAGGTGCTCCTATTGATTTAATTCAGAATATTGATCGCTATATTAAACTTGATGAGACTACTAATCTCTCAGGTTCTGTCACTTTATTGTCAGATATATCGTTTAATGACACTACTGTTAGTGTTGACTTAGCTTTGAATCCAACTGGAACTAAAGGATTTCCAGATTCCTATGGTTTGATTCAAATTGATGATGAGATCATTACATACACTGCAAAAACTGACAGTCAGTTCACTGGATGTATCAGAGGATTTGTTGGTATCACTTCTTACAGAGAAGAATCAAATCCAGAGAACTTAGTATTCACAAATTCTACAACAGCAGAACACGTAAACGGTTCCGAAATTAAGAATCTAAGTAATCTTTTCTTAAAAGAATTTTTAGTCAAAACCAAACATCAGTTTTTACCTCTTCTTGACTCAAGGACTTTAACTGATGATCTGAACCAAAATCTTTTCATTAAACAATCAAAAGATTTTTATCTTAGCAGAGGTACTGATAGATCTTTTGAAATTCTATTTAAAGCATTATACAACGAAAACGCAGTTGTAGTAAAACCAAGAGATTTTCTCTTTATTCCATCAAATTCAGATTTTAGAATTACAAATGATCTTGTTGTAGAAGCTGTAACTGGAGATCCTCTTGATCTTGACCAGGCAACAGTCTTTCAACAACCATATGAACCTGCAAATATTGCTGAAGCATATGCTCCCATTACTCAAGTAGAAAAACTTCAAGTAGGAACTGGAAAAAGTTTCTACAAGTTGAGTCTTGATGGTGGATATGATAGAGACGTTGAGGTTCAAGGTGCTGTCCGTGGATCTTTTTCTGTTCACCCCAAAACTAAAGTTATTGGTCAAGTAGGATCAGGTGCAACTATCCTTTCTGTAGACTCCACTGTTGGATTTGGAACCACTGGAGAACTTGTAGTTACTTATAGTGATACTACTACAGGGGTAGTTTCTTACACGTCCAAAACTTTAACCGAATTTTTTGGATGTACAAATATATCAGGAACAATTCCTGACGGAGAAGATGTTGGAATTAATACATTTGCTTATGGTAGATCGTTTAGAAATCAAAATGAGATAATAACTGTAAGAATTAATTCCGTTCTTAGCAACTTAGAATTTCCAGGAAATACAAAAAATTTCCGTGATGGAGATACCGCAAAAATTAGAACTTTAGGTAAAGATAAATTTGAATCTACCTTTAAAAATTGGTTTTATAATTATGCAACATCACACTCTGTAAAATCGATATTTCTTGTTGATGCCTCAGATAACAGTTATGACTTAACTTTAAATAATGAACATTATTTTAAAGTTAATGATAGCATTTCTATAGTTGATTCTACTGGAGTAACAAGAACAGGCGTAGTATATCAAATAGTTTCTAATAAAATTATTTCCATTAAAGGTTCTGGATCTTTAAATCCAAATAGATCATACACCATTCACAGAAACATTTTAAAAGGAAATTATAGTAATTTTCCATCTGCAGGATTGTATCAAGCAAATGTACAGGGAATATATGATAATGCAGATAATTTTATTGTAGCTTCGTCTTCAATTCCATCCTATTTTTCATCTTCTCTTGCTACAAGTGACAGAACAGTTACTTTCTCAGGAACTTTTCTTGGAGAGGAACTTGAAATAACTCCTCTTGGTAGACACAATTTATACTCTGGTGATGCCGTTTATTATGCAGCAGAGTTAACGACTGAAAATTATGTAGATGATGATGGAAATGTCCAAACAAGAACTATAAGGGGAACTTCACTCGGAGCCAATTTTTCAGACGGTCTTTATTATGTAAAGAGAATATCAGATACAAAGATTAAACTTGCAAAAAGCAGAAGTGATATCTACAACTCAAGATTTATCTCTGTTGAGAGTGAAGTTACAGTATCCAACAATATTTTAAAACCATTCAGATTTAAAGATAGAACTCTTACTTCACAAAAATTAGTAAGAGAGATTCCAAAGAAACCAGATCATATTGGTAAATTAACTCCAACTGAACCTGGGTATAATGGAATTTTGACTAATGGAGTTGAGATTTTAAACTATAAATCTCAAGATGTTATCTATTATGGACAATTAGATAGTATTGATGTGTTTGCTCCAGGGTCAGATTATGATATTATTGATCCACCATTACTCCACATTAGCGATCCAGTTGGAACTGGAGCAACGGGAGATATTGCAGTATCAGGATCTCTCAATAAGATTAGAGTAATTGATCCTGGATTTGATTATCTTTCCATTCCCACCATTACTATTACTGGTGGAAATGGAACTGGAGCAGCTGCTTCTCCAAATATGAAATTGATTGATCATTCATCTTCTTTCTTTTCAGAAGCAGCATCAAATAGAGTTGGTCTTGGTTCCACACAATCAACAATTGGATTTAGCACATATCATAAATTTAGAAATGGTGAGCAGGTAATCTATAGAACCAATGGTCAACAAACAATTGGTGGATTAACTACAGATGCAAAATATCATGTTTTTGTTCAAGACAATCAAACTGTTAAACTTCATAATAAATTAGGTGATGTTTTAGCTGGAATTAATACTGTCGAATTGACTTCCTATGGAAATGGTGTCCATCAATTACAGTCTGTCAACAAAAAATCTGTAGTTGAGTCGATAACAGTTATTAATAGTGGATCTGGATATGAAAACAAAAAAAGGTCGGTAAGCGTATCAGGAATTAGCACATCTCAAGATACAATTACAATTAAAAATCATGATTATAAGTCTGGTGAAAAAGTAAAATATACCGCAGGAACTTCATCTGTAGGTGGTCTTACTGATGGAACAGAATATTATGTAATAAAAGTAGATGATGATAATTTTAGACTCGCAAATATTGGACTTACAACATCTACAAGAAAATACTACTACAACAACAATCAATTTATAAAATTCTCATCAAAAGGTACAGGAACTCATTCGTTCAATTATCCAGAGATAACAGTTTCGATTTCTGGTAGAATAGGGGTTTCTTCTATTGGTTTGGAAACATTCCAAGCACAAGTACAACCCATTTTTAGAGGACAAATAACTTCCGTCAATCTCTCAAACAATGGAGTTGGATATGGATCATCTGAAATTTTAAATCTTGATAAGACACCATCAATAACAGTTGTTTCTGGACAAGACGCTCAGTTGCAACCAGTTATCAATAACGGAAGACTTCAAGAAGTTCTTGTATTGAATTCTGGTAAAAAATATAATTCGCCACCAGATTTGACAATAAATGGAAGTGGTATTGGAGCTGTAGTAACTCCCATCCTTTCAAATGGAATAATAACTTCCGTAAAAGTTCTGGAACCAGGAACTGGATATGATCAAGCAACGACTTCTATTGGAGTTGTTTTCCCTGGAAGGGGAGCAACTTTAAAAGCAAATATTCAAACATGGAGGGTTAATCTTTTCCAAAAATATTTGTTTACTTTTACTGATGATGATGGTGTTATTGAAAATGGAACTAATGAAGATTTTGGGTTGCAATATTCCCACGTTTATGTCCCAAGAAAGTTTAGGCAATTAATTTATGCAGTTGATGCAGATGGAAATACTCTTTATGGTGATAGAGATCTTAAGATTAACGTAAATACAAAGCAAGAAAGCGTATCATCACAACATTCCCCGATCATTGGATGGGCATATGATGGTCACCCGATCTACGGACCATATGGATATTCGACAAGATCTGGTGGATCTGTTCAAATTATGGAAAGTGGATATGTTGAGGATTCAACTAAAGCAAACAGACCTCCATTATCTGTTTGGCCTTCGGGATTCTTTGTTGAGGATTTCACATATAAAAACAAAACAGGCGAAGGAACTCTTGACGAGAACAATGGAAGATACTGCGTCACACCAGATTTCCCAAATGGAACTTATGCATATTTTGCAACTATTGCGTCCGATGATGCAGATACTCAATCACCATATACAGGATTCAGAAGACCTAAATTCCCATATTTGGTAGGACATAACTTCCATGCCAAACCAAACGAATTTAACTTCAAAAAAGTAGCAAACCAAGATGATTTTAATTTCAACACTTCAAATTATATCAAAAATACCGCTCCATATAATTACATCGATGGAAAATCAACAAGATACAAATATATTTCTCTTCCAAATGATTTAAATCAAGAAATTGAAATAAAAAATGCCTTAAGAGGATCTATTTCTTCTGTAGGAATTAATACTGGAGGAAACAATTACAAAGTAAATGATGCCATTGTATTCAATGAAGCAAATACGGGCGGTACAGGCGTTTCTGCAAGGGTCTCACGCATCTTAGGAAGACCAGTTGATAGTGTAAGTGTTGCAACAAGTTCTATTTCAAATGTTGAATTTTATCCTTCTTCGGAAAAAGGAAAATATTTACTATTTTCGGACAACCCACACAATTTTAGTAATTCTGATATTATTAATGTATCGGGAGTTTCTACTACATCAGCCGAATTAGAAGGAGTTTATTCTGCAGGAATCGGAACCAATGTATATAAAGTTGTTGGTGTAGGTACAACTTCTTCTGGAATTGGAACAGTCGATGTAACAGGAATAGTTACATATTTCAATGTTTCTGGTGATCTTACTTATCCAAATATCAGAGAGAACGATATTCTTCAGATTGGAACCGAACAGGTTAAGGTCTTAAATGTCGATTCTCGTCTCTCAAGACTTAGAGTTCTGAGATCTGTAAATGGAATTGTTGGAGTATCACACACTGTTGGAACTGGTATTACTGTAACTCAAAGAAAACTTACTATTGCAGCAGGATTTAAAACTGATTTTGCATATAGTGTAAATAAGCAACTTTATTTCAATCCTTTAGAAACAGTTGGTTTAGGAAGCACTGCTGGAGTTGGAATTGGAAGTACAATTTTCTTCTCCAATCCAGGAACAGGAGCTACTTCGATTACAATTCCAACAAAAACTTTGTTTATAAAAGATCATGGATTAAAAACTGGTGATTTAGTAACATATTCTGCCAACGGTGGAAGTGGAATCATTGTTCAAGATGAAACAAACGTTGGTGTAGGAATAACATTAGTGGATGGAACACAACTGTTCATTGCTAAGGTAGCAGATAACTTAATTGGACTTTCAACTGTAAGAGTTGGACTTGGAACTACAGGAACTTTTGTTGGCGTAGGAACTACATCATCAACTACTTTAGCTTTCCTTGGTATTGGAACGGGAGTCTATCATAGTCTTAAGACAAATTATAATGTGATTACTGGTAAGATCAGTAGAAATACAGTAACTGTTTCTACTGGACAAACTCACGAACTTTCTGTAGATCATGATATTTTCTTGGACGTTAATCCTGGAATATTGTCTTCGTTTACAATCAAATATAACGATTTTAACAGAAAGTTAATTGTAAATCCAAAATCATATAGTTCAACTGGTATTAATACTTCCACTGGAGTTATTACGATAATAAACCATGGATTTAGTCATGGTCAAAAAATTGTTTATACTTCAGGCGATAGTGCTGAAGGATTAACAGACAACAACATTTACTATGTTTCGATTGTTGATGAAAATAGTTTTAGATTATCTGACAACTACAATGATTCAGTAAGATCAATTCCATTTACTGTAGGAATTGCAAGTACTGGTGGTGGAGGAACAATCAATCCAATTAACCCCCCACTTAAACTGTATAAAAATTCCACAGTTGATTTCGCATTAACAGATTCTTCATTATCACACACAATTCAGAGCACATCATATCCATCATTTGAACTTAATTTCTATCACGATAAGAATTTTGTAAACAAATACGTTGGCAGACTGAGTGATGGTAGAAATTATGATGTTACAAGAACGGGAAGACCTGGAATCGATGGTACTGCAAAAGTATCTTTAGTTGTTAATGAAAATACTCCAAGTCAACTTTACTATAAATTAGATCCAGTTTATGAAAGTAGTGATGTACCAGCAGAAAAAACTCAAATTACCATAGACAAAGATGTATTTAAAAATAATACCATAGAAGTACAAAAGAGTCTTTACAATGGTAAACATAGAGTTTCTGTAGCCGCTTCAGATTCATTTAAATTTACAATAGGAGTAACTCCAGAACAATCATCTTATATTTCGTCCACTTCATCAGCCAGTATTGAATACGAAACAACTTGTACTCATGCAAGAGGACCAATAACTCAAATTGAGGTTATTAATGGAGGAAAAGCATACTATTCTCTCCCAGGAATAACAACCATTACAACAAAAGATGGTCGCGGAGCTATTTTAGAACCAGAAAGTGATGTAATTGGTAAAATTAATAGAACCAGAATTAAAAATATTGGATTCGATTTCCCATCAGATAAGACTCTGAGACCATCGATCACCCTTCCCAATGTAATTAAAATCAAGTCTCTGAAATCTTTTGATTCTATTGGTATTTCTTCTGGTGGAAAGGGATATTCCTCCGCACCAAAACTTTTAGTGTTTGATGGTAAGACGAATGAACAAATCAAAGATGTAGATCTCAAATATTCCCTTGGAGATAATCAAGTTCAGATCTTGAAAAATACCAAGGGTATGAGTGATACCATTCCTACCATTCTACCCACTGCCAACACAAATGGTGTAGGAATCAGTACAATTGGATTTAATACAACAACCAATCAAGTTACTGTCACTTTAGCCGTTGGATTTAGCACTGCAGAAACCTTCCCAGTTGAAGTTGGTGACAAAGTTCTAATTGAGAATATTAGTGTTGGCATTGGATCGACAGGAAGAGGATTTAATTCTTCTGGTTATGGATATAAGTTATTCCCAATTATTGCCGTAGATAAAAATCTTGGTGGAGTTGGTGCTACTGTTGCATATAGTCTGGAAGGTTTGTTTGATTCTGCAAGAGGCGAATTTGTTGGAGAATATGATGCATTCAATTCTGGTGGAAGAATCATTCCAGAAAAACATTTCCCAATATTTAATGTTTCGCTAAAAGACAACGAGTTTATTGATGGAGAACTTGTTGAGTCTGACACAACTTCGGGCACTGTTGAAAGTTGGGACAAAAAGACTGGAACTTTGAGGGTTTCGACCAACAAAAACTTCTTAGTCAATGAAGTAATTAAAGGTGTTTCCTCCAAAACTCAGGGAATTGCATCTTCAATTACAACTTATGAATCTATTCTTGATACAGATGCAACCTCCAAAGTTATAAAAGGATCTCAGACCAACTCTGGATTCTTGAATGCAAATCTTCAAAGAGTTCAAGACAGTTTCTACTACCAAAACTTCTCATATTCGCTCAGATCAAGAGTTGATTATGATACATGGAATGATGTGGTCAGTGCAACTAATCACACAGCAGGATTTAGAAAGTTCTCTGATTATCAACTTGAGACTCCAGCATCTTTCTCTGAAGTTACTGGAAATTCTATGGCAGTTGGATTATCAACTGAACTGTCATACTTCAGTGTTGTAAATGACCTCTATGGAGTTGCGGATCTCAACTGCGTCTATAACTTTGACTTAGTTGCAGAAAATTCTCTTGATATTTCTGGAAGTACTTATTCTGATGAAATTATTTTTGCAAGTAGAATTCTTACCGATTATTTTGAATCATTTGGAAACAGGGCTGTTGACTTTGATGACTTCAGTGGATTATTCAACAGCAATCCAAGAGCAACCAGATTTGTTTTGATTGATAGTTTTAACATCAATAACAGCAGAGCGATGAAGTATTTCATCTATCTGAAAGATGAAAGATATGTTGGTGAAAGACAATTTGATATTGTTACTATGGTTCAAGATGGAGCATTTGCTTATATGAACCAATATGGTAGATGTGATACTGTTGGAGAACTTGGATTTTTTGATATGATCATTTCTGGTGTAAATGGATCACTTCAATTCTATCCAAATAACTTCGCATTTAATGACTATCAAGTTGTTAATATCGCATATCATCTTGATGATAATGTTATTGGTGTAGGAAGTACAGTTTACTTCGATAATGTTGTTGAAATTCAAACAGATAGTGTTGATTGTTCTTCTGGTCAAACCACCGTTGTTTCTGTGGCAGATACAATCAGATCGATGAAAGTTTATTCATGTATTTCTGATCTGACTAACAATGAGTACCAATATGATGAAATGAATTTCATTCATAATGGAAATGAAATTTATGTTACAGAATTTGGTAGATTAACAACAAATCAAGGATCATTTGTTGGATCTGGATTTGGAACTTATTATCCTTACTTTGATGGATCTACAATAAAGGTTGATTTTATTCCTGTTGCTGGTGTTGCAGTAACTGCCAATACAATTCAGATTGGAATCACAACTGAATCTATTGTTGGATTTGGCACCACCGAAATGAAGCACGCATATCTTGATGCAAGAACAACTACAATTGCTGCTTCTGGAACTCCGGGAATTACAACCGTTGCATCCTATCTCCCAGAATATGATGCAGCATATTTCATGGTTCAGATTTCTGATACTACCAATAATCATTATGAAATGAGAGAAATCCTTGTTCTTGATGATGATTCTCAAGAAGATGGAACTGGAACAACCTATATCCAAGAATTTGGTATGGTTGAAACAGAAACGACTTTACCATATGTAACTGGACTTGGTACATTTGGAGCAAGAACCTCTTCAAATGGCGTTTCTCTAACATTTACTCCAGAGGCTGGAATTGGTGTTACCGTCAAGACTTATATGAATGCCTTGAGACTTGAGGATGACAGCAAAGATGAGATTGACTTTGAGAATGGACTGATTGTTTCGCATTATGCAAGATATGAAGGAACTGAAAATGCAGTTAAGAAGACATTTAACTTAGAACACAGATCCGCTCCAGTATTTGAGAAGTATTTTGAAGGAAATGATTCGGATATTGTCAGTATTGATGCAGACACTATCAGAATTCCAAATCACTTCTTTGTAACTGGAGAAAAAATTAGATATGATAGAAATGGCGGAATTACTTCATCCATTGGAATTGCAACAACAAGTTTTGCTGGAGTTGGTAGCACAGAATATCTTCCAATCAATGAAGATATGTTTGTTATTAAAGTTTCTGATGATCAAATTAAACTTGCATCTACTGCAGAAAATGCTCTTAAGAGGATTCCTATTCCCATTGAAATTGAAAGTGTTGGAATTGGAACTTCTCATAGATTCACTGCAACGAATCAAAATGCAAGATGTCTCATTGCTCTTGACAATTTAATTCAATCACCAGTTGTATCTACAGCACAAACTCAAACTCTTGCTGATAGAGTAACGTCAGTCGATAATTTCATAAAGTTAAGTGGAATAACATCATTCTTTGGATCAGATCTCATCAAGATGGGTGATGAAATTATGAAGATCACTGGTGTTGGTATTGGTAGCACAAACAGATTCTCTGTTCGTCGTGGATGGTTGGGAACAAGAATTGGAGTTGGATCTACTGGTGATACAGTTACTAAAGTTGTTGGTAATTATAGTATTATTGACAACGCTCTTCACTTTGTTGAGGCTCCTTATGGTGGTCAACCAATTGGCAGTATAACCAACAGGCCAGATGATAGAGATTGGACTGGTATAACAACAGGATCCAGTTTCCAGGGAAGAATGTTCATGAGATCTGGTATCACTGATACCACAAATGATACATACTCGACAAATTATCTCTTTGATAGTCTTTCTGATCAATTTGATGGCAACACTCCAACTTATACTCTGACTTCCGCAGGATCTTCAGCAATCTCAGGTATTTCTACTGGAAATGCAATTATATTAATCAATGACATTCTACAAGGTCCCGGACTCAGTAGAGACTTCACGATGGGTGAGAATCTTGGTGTTACCACGATTACTTTCACAGGAACAGCATCCTCAACTACAACAGACGCAAATACTGCGAATATCCCTCTTGGTGGTGTTCTTCTGTCCGTTGGATCCACTGCTGGATCAGGTTATCAACCACTCATTTCTGCTGGTGCAACAGCAACCGTATCGGGTCTTGGAACAATTTCTCTGATCAGCGTTGGAAATACTGGTTCTGGATATAGAGTTCCAACTAAGTATGAATTCTTGACTGATGTTGCATCTCCTGTTGGAGTTGGATCCACAGAAATCTATCTTGAAAATACTGGTAGTGTTCTTGACCTGATTAGCACTTTGAACACAGGGTCCAACTGCACAATTGGAATTGGAACAGATATTCTTCCCGTTACAATTGTGTCCTCCGCTTCCACATTTGTAAGAATTGGCACAGGAGATACTATTTCCACTGCCATCTCACAAGGAACTCAAACAAAAATTGTAGTTACCGATCCACAGATTGGATTTGTAAATGTAAGTGTTGGTGAGAGTTCAACTGGTTTAGCAACCATGACTCATGTTGGTTTTGCGACCATCATGACCGGAACTGGTCACATTTCCACTTCAGTTACAATAACAAATGCGGGATCCGGTTATACTTCGACAATACTGCCATTTGTTGAGATTGAAAGACCACGTTCATATACTAACATTCCATTAAATTATGTTGGAGCAGCATTCTCTGGTTTGAATGCCACTGTTGATATTGTTGTTGGACAAGGTTCAAGTGTTATTGATTTCTCTATCAACAATAAAGGTGTTGGATATGCTCCAGGAGAAATTTTAACAGTTCCTACTGGAGGATTAACTGGCATTCCAACTTCTGGAACATTTAATCAATTTGAACTTACTGTACAAACTGTATTTTCAGATGAATTTACTGGATGGAGTATTGGTGTTCTTCAGGCCCTTGATGATCCATCAGGAAACTTTGATGGTGTAACAAAAGCATTCAATCTTACTCTTGCAGGAAGTTTGATTTCAATTAGAGCACCAAGAGGATCTAAGGTTGACGTTGAGCAAGTTCTTATCGTCACTGTCAACGATATTCTCCAAGAACCAGGTCAAGGTTATCAGTTCCCAGGTGGTAGCGTTATTACTTTTGCAGAACCACCTAAGATTGGCGACACTTGTAAGATTCTCTTCTTCAAAGGAACTGGAGATGATACTGACGTTATCCTTAGAGAAGTTATTGATACCGTTAAGAAGGGCGATGAACTTACTATTGGTTATGATCCTGCTCGCGGTCAAGATAATTTCTTACAAGAGGAAGCAAGAACTGTTACTAATGTAAATTCAACTGATCAGGTTCAAACTTTCCCATACTTTGGCCCTGGCAATACAGCAGATGAAACTCTTTATAGACCTGTTGTATGGTGTAGACAAACTGAGGATAAGATTATTGATGAAAAACGTGTTGCAAAAGATAGAGAACTTTATGAACCTCTGATTTATCCATTCGCATATATCACCAAGTCTGTTGGTATTGGATCTACAATGATCTATGTTGATAGAGCAAGACCTCTATTTAATGGTCAAAATGAAAATGACACTTCCTTGACATTCCAAGAGAAAGTTAAATTTGCATCACAAGTCACTAAAGTTTCTGCTGCAGCAACTGCAATCGTAAGTACTGCAGGAACCGTTTCCTCTCTTGTTATTTCTGAAGGTGGTGTTGGATATTCTACCGCTACTGTAAGTATTGGTGGAACTGCTCAGCAAGATGTTACATTAGGATTTACAACAGCCACTGCAAATGCTGTAATCAGTGCGGGCGGAACAATTTCTGCTCTGACTCTTACCAATGTTGGAACTGGTTACACAACTGACAAACCACCTGTTGTTTTGATATCTCCACCAGATTATGATGAGGAAGAAAACCTCATTACAAACTATCTTGGAGATTCTGGTGTAATTGTTGGATTTGGAACAACAACTGTTAGTGGAGTTACCAAACAATTTGTATTCGATCTTCATATTCCATATGATTCTACTCTGAGAAATACTTCTTTAATAGGAGTTGCCGTAACATTAAGTGCTTTACAAGCAAATGATTACTTTATTGTTTCAAATTCAAACGTTGGTGAGGCAACAACATCAATCACTTCTCTTGATCCTTCCGATAGTTCTATTGCTGGTGTAGGCAAATCATTTATTGATAATGTATATGTTGTTCAAAGTGTTGAAAACGTTGAAAGAAATATTATTGGAATTGGAACTTCCGTGTTCAAGAGAGTATTTGTTAACGTTGATGACTCGTTTGCATTTGGAACCTATGGATCAATTTCAACAACCACATCTGCTGGTTATGGTGAGTATAGTTGGGGTAAACTTGTAATGGCATCCAGAGCAGGTTTGAACTCATATACTGCATATACCTCCAACGGTATCCTTGGTATTACTACTTCAATGAGAGTTGAAAGATCGGTAAATCTTAAATCTAAAAACTACATCGTTTAATACATAATAAATAAAAAAAACTCCATTAAGTTGGCATAAAATGGCTGCAATCATAACTGACCAAATTAGAATTTTGAATGCTAAGAATTTTGTAGCTGGAATCACCTCCAGTTCAAATTCTTATTATTCTTTCATTGGTCTACCAAATCCCAGTGATTATCAAAGTGATTGGGATTCAAGTCCACCAGCACCAAAAGATAATTTCTCTGAAGAGAATGATTATTGGGATACGATGATTGCATTGAAAAAAATTAATTCTTCTGATGTTAGGCAAGTTATTCCAAAAAGAACTTGGACCTCTGGTACTACCTATGACAGGTATCGTCATGATTATAGTGTCACCAATACTGCATCCGTTTCTGGTGCCACTAACTTGTATTCAGCATTTTATTATGTAATGAATGCTGATTTTAGAGTTTATATTTGCCTTCAGAATGGAACGGATCCTCAAAATCCAAATGGAAAACCTTCTTTGGATGAACCAACATTTACAGATTTAGAACCAAGATCTGCTGGAAGCAGTGGTGATGGGTATATTTGGAAATATCTTTATACAATCAAACCAAATGAAGTTGTAAAGTTTGAGTCTACAGACTTTATGCCAGTTCCATCTGATTGGTCAACATCTACAGATAATGCTGCCGTAAGAGATAATGCTGTTGACGGTTCCATTAAGATCGTTACAGTTACAAATGCTGGTGTAGGTCTTGGAACTGCAAACCAAACATATACAAGGGTTCCAATTAAAGGTGATGGATCTAATGCAGAATGTACACTTACAGTTGGGGCAGATTCGAAGGTCAGCAGCGTAACCGTATCAAATCAAGGATCTGGATATACATATGGAAGTTTAGATTTGTCTGCAGGTGGAGTTCCAACAGGAACTACAATCCCAAGATTTGATGTAATCATGTCTCCACAAGGAGGTCATGGTAAGGACATCTATAGAGAACTTGGTGCATATAATGTCCTTTTATATTCCAGAATTGAAAATGATAATGAAAATCCAGATTTTGTTACAGGAAATCAAATTGCAAGAGTAGGAATTGTTGAGAATCCAGAAGTTTCTGCTGGAAACGTACTTACTTCAGATAAAGCAAGTGCTCTTAATGCCCTCAAATTGACTGGAACTGGATATAGTTCCGCATCATTTACTGCGGACTCATATTTTACTCAAACCGTTGCAACAGGAACAACTGCTGTTGGTAGAGTTGTCAACTATGATGCAACAACAGGAGTTCTTAAGTATTGGCAAGACAGATCACTTGCTGGATTTAATACTGTTGGAACCGCACTGACAAACCCAACATATGGATTTGAACTGCAAGAATTTACTGCTTCTCCAGCTGCAGGTGGAAGTTTGACTATTATTCCTTCAAGTGGATCAAATCTTGCGATTGACACTTCCTTTACGGGTATAACAACCGTAATAAATAATAGGACATATTATCTTGGTCAGTCATTTACAAGTGGAGTTGCAGGTCCTGAAGTTAAAAAACACGCAGGAAACATTATTTACGTTGATAACAGACCTTCAATTACCAGATCATCAAACCAAAAAGAAGATATCAAAATCATTTTGCAGTTCTAACGAATTATGTCTCAGCAAACAAATCTCAATGTAGCTCCATATTTTGACGACTTTGATCCTGCTAAAGACTTTCATAGAGTCTTATTCAAACCAGGGTATCCTGTTCAGGCAAGAGAGTTAACTACTTTACAATCGATTCTTCAGAATCAGATTGAGAGGTTTGGCCAACACTTTTTTAAAGAAGGTGCAAAAGTAATTCCCGGAAATACTGGATATACTCAACTATATTATTGCATTCAACTTCAAAATAATTATCTTGGAGTTCCTGTTGCTGCATATGCTGAGCAGTTAGTTGGAACAAAAATTACTGGAGAGACATCTGGTGTAAGTGCTGTTGTTGATAAAATTCTCCTTCCAGAAGATTCTGAAAGAGGAAATCTAACTCTCTATATCAGTTACCTCAATTCAAGTACAACAAATAATTCCACTCAAACTTTCTCCGATGGGGAAAACTTAACTTGTAATCAGACTATTGCTTCCGGTCTTCTTGGCAATTCAACAATTGCTGCAGGATCACCCTTTGCAACTACTATTGCCAATCAAGCTGCTGCAACTGGATCTGCTTTCCAAATTCAAGAAGGTGTATATTTTGTTCGCGGACATTTTGTCAATGTTCAAACAGAAACATTAATCCTTGATCAATATGGAGCAAACCCAAATTATAGAGTTGGACTTCAAGTTACTGAGGAAATTGTCAATGCAGACGCAGACGAAACTCTAAACGACAATTCTCAAGGATATAATAACTACTCCGCTCCTGGTGCGGATAGACTTAAAATTTCGGTAAGTCTTTACAAAAAACCATTAACTGATTATAACGATGATCAGTTTGTAGAATTAGCAGTCGTTGACAATGGAAATATTAAGTCTCAAACCAACAGGGGAGACTTGGGTGGAGGTGTAGGATATAAAGATTGGACGGATGTTCTTGCCAGAAGAACTTATGCAGAATCTGGTGACTATTATGTAAAAGCCTTTGACTTATCCGTTCATGAGTCTCTTAATAACGGAAAAGGAAATAGAGGAATATTTAATTCGGGACAATTGACCTATGGTGGTCAAGTCCCAACAGAAGACTTGATGGTTTACAAGTTTTCTCCTGGTAGAGCATTTATTCGTGGTTATGATATTGATATTTCAAGTGGAACTTTTATTGATGTCCCAAAACCAAGAACCACAAAAACTATTACAGATCAATCTATAATTTATAACACTGGACCAACATTAAGAGTTAATAGAACTTTTAGAGCGCCCGATGTTGGCATTGGAAACACATATGTTCTCAGTTTAAGAGACCAAAGAGTTGGTGTCACAACTGATACGTCAGCACCTGGAAAAGAAATTGGTGTGGCAAGAGTATATGATTATAGATTAGAATCTGGATCATATGATGCTAATAATAGCAGCCTTAATCAGTGGGATCTTTCTCTGTATGATGTTCAAACAACTGTTGATCTTTCTCTCAACCAGGCAGTTAGTCTTTCAGTTCCAACCTTTGTACAAGGTTCAAGAAGTGGTGCTTCAGGATTCCTAAAAGATGCCGTTGTAACTGGAACTGCAGCAACAGTATATGAAGTTGAAGGCGAGTTTATCACAAACGAACCATTAATTTTTGATGGAATTGCCAATGGTAGAATTGCAATTGCAGTAACAGCACATACTTTAGCTGATGTAAAATCTGTTTATGGAACCAATGATCGAGTAACTGGTATTAATACTTTTGCTGCTGATGTAATTCAAACACCAGCAGTTGCTATTGGCATTGCAACTATTACTCCAACTTCAGGTGCAGGAAGCATTAGTACGGTAAGAAGCAGTAATCCAATTTTCCCAGGAGTATTTAAACTTGGTAATCTTGTTAGATTTACTGACAATGCTTCTACAAGTTCAGATGAAGTTTTAGCAAGGGTAGTAAGTGTTGGGACTGACAACATTGTCATTGAACAGGGTACAGTCGTACCTGGAGTAAATTCAGTATTAAATCTGAGCGCACAGCAAACAGTAACCGACTTTAGATTAGTTACCACAAGACTGGATTCTTCTTCAGATAATACTCTTTACACTCTCTTACCAAAGTCGGATATTGCTACGGTAGATCTTAGTAATGCAAATTTAACAATAAGAAAAGTTCTTACAGTTGATATTGTTAACAACCAACTTTCTTCTGAGGTAACAGCATCTGCTAATGAATCTTTCTTACCATTTGACGAAGAAAGATATGCTTTGATTAGATCTGATGGAACTACTGAGCCATTATCTTCGGATAAAATCTCAATCAATACAGCAGGAACTGGACTCAACATTTATGGTCTTGGATCTAATGATACTGGTGCTTCTTTGATTGTATCTTTAAGAAAGATCAAACCAACATCCAAAGTTAAGATTAAAAATAGAGTTAAGACTCTGATTGTAGATAAATCCAATACTCAAGGTTCTGGAGTAGGAGCAACTACATTAAATGATGGATTAGACTATGGAACTGGAAATTATCCATATGGAACAAGAGTTCAAGACAGAACTATTTCTCTGAATGTTCCTGATGTCATTGAGATTCATGGAATTTTTGAATCCGCAGATACTAATAATGCAACTGCGCCAAAAGTATCGCTTCTTGACATCAATAGCACTTCAACAACGACTGGTGAACTGTTAGTAGGCGAATCTTTCATTGGCCAATCTTCTGGTGCTAACGCAATTGTTGCTGAAAAACTTACTTCAGGTCAAATTTCGTTTATATACAAAAATGACACCAAATTTTCTGAAGGAGAAACTGTAATATTCCAAGAAACAGCAATTCAAGCAGTTGTTTCTACAATTACTTCGGATAGTTTTGAAATTTCTGAAAACTTCAAATTCACAACAGGTCAGGAAGAAACATTCTATGATTATGCAAGAATTCTTAGGAAAGAGGGCAAATCTGCTCCAACTAAAAAATTAAAAATTTACTATAAGAGTGCATCTTATGATTCTACAGATAATGGCGACATTACAACTGTAGAATCTTACAAGAACTTCGATTATACTTCGGAAATTAAGTCGGTTAATGGCAAAGCAAATTCTGATATGATCGATATCAGACCAAGAGTTTCTGAGTACACTGTTGCTGAAGACGTAAGATCACCACTCGAATTTTTTGGAAGAACTTATAATGCTGCAGGAAACTCTGCTACAAATATTTTAGCATCTGATGAGTCAATTCTGACAACATTCTCACATTATCTGGGAAGAATTGATAGAGTTTTCTTGGATAAGAAAGGTAAGTTCCAGATTGTTTATGGAACCCCATCAGAACTTCCACAACCACCAAATCCAGTTGATGATGCTCTTGAAGTTGCTCAAGTTACTCTTCCTCCATATCTTTACAATGTGAAGGCTGCTTCGCTTAGATTCTTGGAGCACAAGAGATATAGAATGCAGGATATTAAAAAACTTGAGAACAGAATTTCTGGCCTTGAGTATTATACTTCATTGTCTCTTCTTGAAACAAATACCGCAAACCTTTTTGTTGCGGATGGAGATGGCCTCAATAGATTTAAATCTGGATTCTTTGTAGATAATTTCACAGGATTCAATGCTCAAGAAAGTAGATCGACCATTAAAAATAGTATTGATAGAGCAAACAAAGAATTAAGACCAAGACACTATACAAATTCTATTGATCTAATCTTTGGTCCAGTTGTAAATCAAGACCCAACTGCAGATTTAAATTTTGCAACAATTGAAGGAAATAATATCAGAAAGGCAAATGATGTAATTACTCTTGATTATAGTGAAGTTGAATATATCAACCAACCATTTGCAACCAGAACCGAAAGTGTTACTCCTTTCCTTATTAGTTTCTGGCAAGGAACTATGGAATTAAATCCAGCTTCTGATACGTGGGTTGATACAGTAAGACTTGATGCAAAAATTATCGATGTTGAGGGAGATTATGCATCTACTGTAGAACTACTTGCAAGAACTGAAGATCTTGACCCACAGACAGGATTTGCTCCTATTGTCTGGAATGCATGGGAAACCAACTGGACTGGATTTGAGGTTAATGATTCGACAAGAAGATCAACTCAAACTACAAGTGGTGGTAGAAGAGGTGTTGGTGGTTGGATTAACAACTTTAGTGGAGGATTTGGAAACCCTGCAAGATGGGTTGAAGGTCAAACTACCACAACAACCGAAGAAACTCTTAGAGAAACGATTCAAACTGGAGTTGAATCAAGAACTGGATTCCAAACCATTGTTACTGAACAATTTGATCAGGAATCTGTAGGAGACAGAACTGTAAGTAGAGACTTGATCCCAACTATGAGATCAAGAAACATTGAATTTATTTCTAAGAGAATGAAACCTCTTACAAGAATGTATGCATTCTTCGATGGAGAAAATGTAACCAAGTACTGTGTTCCTAAACTTCTTGAAATTTCCATGGTATCTGGAACTTTCCAGATTGGAGAAACTGTCATCGGAAGAATGATCAAGACAGGTCTCAATTCTGTTGGAAGAGATGGAATTGGAGAAGATCCAAAGATCACATTTAGAGTTGCTCAATCCAATCATAGAGAAGGTGAGTATAATGCACCAACTCAAGTGTTTAGAGAAAGTCCATATGAAGGAAATCCACTTTCAGCAACATATTCAGCAACTTCAACTATTTTGAATGTTGACACCTTCTCACTTTCAAATGAAGCCCAAGGACAGTTCTCTGGACATGTAGCAGAAGGAATGGTGCTTATTGGATCCACAAGTGGTGCAGAAGCAACGGTTACTAATGTAAGACTTGTTTCGGATTTAGCAGCAAACTTAATTGGTAGTTTCTTTATTCCAAATCCAAATAATGTTAATCACCCAAGATTCGAAACTGGAACTAAAATCTTTACGCTCATAAACGATGAAGATAATGATCCAAATATAGCAACAACCGTTGCAGAAGAAGGATTTACTGCTTCTGGAACTCTTGAAACTGTTCAAGAAAATATCATTTCTGTCAGAAACGCAAGAGTTGAGCAAAGACAGGAATTCCAAGAGAGAAATGTAAACAGAAGTCTTGGAACCGAAGTTGTAGGATCTCAGGTTGTCAACCAAAGTTCTACGGATACTATTGTTGGTTGGTATGACCCTCTGGCACAATCTTTCTTAGTCGAAGAGGATACCGGAGTCTTCGTAACCAAATGTGACGTTTACTTCAGAACAAAGGATGACAATGATGTTCCTTTGGTATTCCAACTCAGAACCATGGAGAATGGATTCCCAACTCAAAAGATTCTCCCATTCTCTGAGATTGTTGTCGATCCAGCTGATATTCAACTTTCAGATGACGGATCTGTAGCAACAACTATTGAATTCAAAGCACCTGTATTCTTGGAAGGTGGAAAAGAATATGCGATTGCCCTTGCATCTAACTCAACTAAGTATAGTGTTTACATCTCAAGAATTGGTGAAAATGATCTTCTGAGTGATACATTTATCTCCAACCAACCATATCTTGGATCACTCTTCAAGTCACAGAATGCTTCTACTTGGGAAGCAAGTCAGTGGGAAGATCTCAAGTTTATTATGTACAGAGCAGATTTTCTCAGTGCTGGCACAATTGATTTCTATAGTCCAGAACTTACAGAAGGTAACAGACAAATTCCTGTTCTCAAACCAGATTCTTTAGTTCTTTCTTCCAGAAAGATTAGAGTTGGTCTTGGAACTACAGTTGGAGATTCTGGTTACGAAATTGGAAATACTTTCTTCCAACAAACAACTAATGCAACTGCTGATTTAGTTGGAACTGCTGGAACCGCTTCTGGAACTCTGACTGTCTCAAATGCTGGTATTGGTCTCACACCTAATGACGGATCTCTCACATTTACTGGAGTCAATCTTGTAACTCTGAGTGGCAATGGTAGAGGTGCTCAGGCAGAAGTTACGGTTGTCAATGGAGTTGCAGTAGCAGCTACAATTAGTAATGATGGTGGTAATGGATATCAAGTTGGTGATGTTCTTGGAATTACAACGATTGGTAATGCAGCAGTTGGTAAGAACGTAAGACTTACCGTTGCTGGCATTGGACAGACCAATGAACTTATCTTTGAAAATGTTCAGGGAGAGTTCTCTGTTGGTGCCGGTAAGACAATGATGTACATCAACAGTGCTGGTATTACAACTGAACTTAACTATGGATTACCTGGCGGTGTCGGTGGTAATGTACAAGCATCAACAATCATTGTTGATAATGATGGTTTACATGTCAGAGTTGAGCACCAGAATCATGGAATGTATTTCCCAGATAATAGAGTTATTATTTCCGGTGCCCTTCCAGATGTTAAGCCAACAAAGTTAAGTGCATCTTATGCATCAGGATCTACTGCAGGTCTTTCTGTTGATGATGCATCAAACTTTACTACTTTTGAAAATGTTGGTGTTGGAACCACAAATACTGGTTACCTTCTGATTGGTAATGAAATTATTGAATATACTTCCGTTACTGGCAACACTATCGGAGGAAACATCAGCAGAGGAACTAATCCTATTACATATCCTGTCGGAACTCCAGTTTACAAGTATGAACTTGGTGAAGTTAACCTCCATAGAATCAATAAAACTCACACATTGAGTGATGTTTCTATCGGAAGTTCGATTACATTTGATGCATACAGTATTAAACTTGATATGTCTGAGAAGTTTAATAGTGAAAACGACGATAGAAGCGATGACATTGGTTGGCCTAAACTTTATGTTGGTGCAACTAAGTCTGCTGGAGGTCCAAATATCAAGGCAACTCAAAACATGCCTTTTGAAATCATCACTCCAATTGTTCAAAATGTCACTACAAGAGGAACTTCTATTAGCGCAGAAGTTAGAACAGTAACAGGTCAGAGTTTGAGTGGTAATGAAATTGCTTATGTGGACAATGGATTTGAACCAATTGTAATGAACACACCAAACTACCTGGATTCTACCAGATTGATTTGCTCTAAAGTCAATGAAGATGCTAAGTTGTCCAATCTTCAGGGATCTAAGTCCATGCAAATGAGACTTAGTATGGTAACAACCGATTCTCGTATTTCTCCCGTGATTGATGGTCAAAGAGTTAGCACTATTCTTTCTTCAAATAGAGTTAATGATGTAATTTCTGACTATGCTACTGATTCAAGAGTGAATAGAATTTCAACAGATCCTACTGCTTGTCAGTATATTTCCAAAGAAATCAACCTTGAGAATCCAGCAACATCTCTGAAAGTAATTCTTGATGCTCACATTAACAATTACTCAGATATCAGAGTATTCTATGCAATTGGAACCAAAGGTGGTTTTGACCCAATCTTTATCCCATTCCCAGGATATAAGAACTTGAATTCTAAAGGAGAAATAATTGATGTTGCAGATAATAATGGAGAATCTGATGCATTTGTATCCAAAACTCCTACTTATGGATTTGATAGTGGCTCTGTTGAATTTAAAGAGCACACATTTAGTATAGATCAACTTCCACCATTTAGATCATACCGAGTTAAAATTGTGTTGACTGGTACTTCACAAACGTATGTACCAAGAGCTAAAAACTTGAGAGTCATTGCTTTAGCGTAAAATGTACAAAGTAAAAGATAATGTGGATCTCGTAAGGGATCCACATACAGGTGCTATTTTAAATATAAATTCTTTAGATCATGAAAAATATGTTGCAAGACGTGAAGTGAAAAATAAAGAGCATCAAAAAGTACAGACCATTGAAGAGGAAGTTGCTAACCTTAAGGAGGATATTTCCGAAATTAAATTATTATTAAAGGAGTTAATCAATGGATCCAAATAATATAATTTTAGATAATCTTTCTAAAAGTTTTGAATACATCAAGTTAGCAACTATAATAGATAGTTGTAATGACAACAATCAACTTAAAGAAATTGCCAAGTGCTTCTGCAAACTTTATTATAAACAGCAAGAAACCATGCAAGCAATAGGTATACCAAATGGCAACTAAGAACGTAACCTTTGATCCTGATGCAGGAGTACCAAAAGGTGTTAATTTAACAATCCATACTGGTGCGGATTTTACAACCAATTTTAATGTTGTAAATACAGCAAACACTGCATTTGATCTTACTGGGTATACTGGATCTTCTGCAATGTCAAAGAGTGTGGCTGTAGGTGCTACTCTTGGAATCACAACTTCATTTACAGTTGGATTTACAAGTGCCTATGATGGTAAGTTTAAAATTTCTCTTGGATCAGCAGATACCAGAAGTTTGAGTGAAGGTAGATATGTCTATAATGTACTGGTAAGTTCTGGCAGTACGGTTTATAGTATTGTAAATGGAAATGTTTTAGTTGTCGCAGGAATAACTACAGCGCCATCATAAATACTATTAAGGAATCAGTGTATAAATGGCTCAACCAGCAAGTAGGTCTGACCTCGTAAATTATTGCAAGAGACAACTGGGAGCACCAGTATTAGAAATCAATGTTGCCGAAGAGCAAATTGATGATCTAATTGATGACGCTCTTCAATATTTTCACGAGAGACATTTTGATGGTGTAACTCAGGTATTTTTAAAATACAAATTAACTCAAGCAGATATTGATAGAGGAAGAGCAAGAGGAGATAATAAAACTGTAGGTATCGTAACTACAACTGCAAGTTCTACGATTGATGGATCGTCTGTAACATTTTCATTTGAAGAGAACAGTAATTATTTACAGATTCCACCAGAAGTAATAGGGATCAACAAAATCTTCAGGTATGACGGATCACAAACAGTAAGCAATAATATGTTTAGTGTGAAGTATCAGATGTTCCTTAATGATATCTACTATTGGGGATCAACAGAACTTCTAACTTATGCTATGACTAAGACGTATTTGGAAGATATGGACTTTCTTCTCAATACACAAAAACAAATTAGATTTAATCAGAGACAAGATAGACTATACTTAGATATTGATTGGGCAGATGTAGCTGAGGATGATTATATTATTATTGACTGCTACAGACTTCTAAATCCAAATGATTTTACAAGAGTTTGGAATGATTCTTTCCTTAAGAGATATGTAACGCAACTGATCAAAAGGCAGTGGGGACAAAATTTAATGAAGTTCCAAGGAGTCAAACTTCCTGGGGGTGTTGAATTGAATGGAAGGCAAATTTATGATGATGCTCAAAAAGAACTTGATGTCATCAGAGAAACCATGTCTAATACGTATGAACTTCCTCCACTGGATATGATCGGTTAATCCTATGCTCAATCCATATTTTCAACAAGGATCAAGGTCTGAACAAAACTTAATCCAAGATCTTATCAACGAACAGTTGAGGATGTATGGTGTTGATGTACATTATCTTCCCAGAAAGTATTTGACTGAGAAGACCATCATAAAAGAAGTTATTCAATCTAAGTTTGATGATGCTTATCCTATTGAAGCATACATTGATAATTTTGAAGGGTATGGAGATAATACAACAATTTTATCTAAGTTTGGAATTCAAGCAACAAATGAAATAACTCTAATTATCTCAAAAGAAAGGTTCGAAAATTATATCTCTCCACTAATCAAGAACGAACAGAATATCAAACTTTCGACCAGACCAAAAGAAGGAGATCTAATTTATTTTCCTCTTGGAGATCGGCTATTTGAAATTAAGTTTGTAGAGCATGAAAAACCATTTTATCAACTCCAAAAAAATTATGTTTATGAGCTCAGATGCGAACTGTTCAGATATGAAAATGAGGTTATTGATACTGGGATTGATGAAATTGATGATCTTTTGACAGGAGGAGAATCTGATGGACTTACTGATGATGGAATCTCAACTATTATTGGAGCATCTCAGACACTTACTCTTGTCGGTGCCGGAGTAACTGCAACTGCTGTTGCTGGAATTATTACTGAGGGTGGTATTAGACTCATAACCATGACGAATAGAGGTGGTGGATATACCTCAGTTCCAAGAGTCGCAATTTCATCTGCACCATCAGGAGGAATTACTGGTATTGCTTCTGCTGTTTTGATTGGTGGAATTAATGTATGCAATCAAAGTGCAAATCCAGGAGCAAGATCTATACAAAATGTCGATATTGTAAATCCTGGTGCAGGATATACTGTTGCACCTGGAGTAAGATTTATTGGTGGTGGAGGATCAGGAGCAGCTGCAACGACCAGAATTGGTGATGGTGTTGTAGGAATCGTAACAATCACTGCTGGTGGATCTGGATATACAACTGCACCGACAATCACGTTTAGTGATGAAGTGTTCTTGAGCGGAGTAACTACTGTATCTGCTGCAGCAACTGCCATCGTTAGTGCTGCAGGAACTATTACCTCAATTCAACTCATCAATGCTGGTTTAGGATACAGCACTGCGCCTACTATTACCATTTCCAGTCCTTCTCTTACTTCAACTGGAGACTTCATATTCAATGAAGTTGTTACTGGATCAAGTAGTGGAACAACAGGCAGAGTCAGAGTTTGGAACTCTACTACCAATGTTCTTAAAGTTTCTAATGTCAATGGAGCATTTACAGTTGGTGAAGATATAGTTGGATCTACATCCGGTGCTTCACATGAACTTAGAATAATTAATCTTGATCCTGTTGATGATGGATTCTCAGATAACATTGACATAGAAACAGAAGCAGATTCTATTATCGACTTCTCAGAGCAGAACCCGTTCGGTATTCCATAAATAGTACTTATAATATTATAGGGACTCAAAGATGTTTGAATATTTTTATAACGAAATATTGAGGAGGACCATTATATCTTTTGGTACTCTTTTTAATTCTATTACTGTAAAACAAACTAATTCATCTGACAACGTTGTTAGTGTCATCAGAGTCCCTTTAGCTTATGGTCCAACTCAAAAGTTTTTGGCAAGACTTGAGCAATCCCCAAATTTAAATAAGTCAACCGCATTGACATTGCCAAGAATGTCATTTGAAATGATTGGATTGACTTATGATCCAAGTAGAAAAGTTAGCACAACTCAGCAATATACTGTAAAGGATTCTACGGATGGAGCCGAATCCAAAAAGGTATACATGCCAGTTCCATATAATATGCAATTTGAACTGAGCATCATGACTAAATTAAATGATGATGCCTTACAAATTGTAGAGCAGATTTTACCATATTTTCAACCAGCATACAATTTGACTGTTGAATTAGTAGAAGAAATACAAGAAAAACGTGATATTCCTATTGTATTGGAAAATATTACAATGCAAGATGATTATGAAGGAGATTTAACAACAAGAAGAGTTCTTCTTTATACTTTGAGATTTACTGCAAAAACTTATCTCTTTGGCCCTGCTACTTCTGCCACTAAAGATATTATCAAAAGAGCAACTGTTAGTTATCTTACTGGTACGGATACTACAAATACCACAAGAGAACTTAGTTACTCCGCAACACCAAGAGCAGTCAAAAACTATACAGGAGATGTTGTTACAACTCTCACTGCTGACATTACAAAAACCACAAAATCATTTGAGGTTGAAGATGCAAGTGGACTTACTGCCAAAACTTACATTGATGTTGAAGAAGAAGAAATGTATATCACTTCTATAACTGGCAATAAGATTACGGTTAATAGAGGTCAGGACGGAACTACGATTGTAGAGCACCTGAGAGGTGCTCCTGTTCATATCATCAATGCGTCAGATAATGCATTGATTGAAGAAGGTGATGATTTTGGATTTAGTGGTACGATTTCTTAAAAATGGCAAGCAAATTTGACAGTTTAAATGACGAGTTCAATGTCGTAGGAGACATTGTGCAACCTGAAGTTATCGATAAAAAAATTGAAAAAATAAAAGATATCTCGGACGATATCAAAAAAGATTATGATTATACAAGAGGAAATCTTTATAGCATAATTGAAAAGGGACAGGAGGCAATCAACGGCATTCTTGAGTTGGCACAAGAAAGTGAAATGCCAAGAGCATATGAGGTTGCTGGCCAACTAATTAAGAATGTGGCTGATGCAACCGATAAATTAATGGATCTTCAGAAAAAACTGAAGGATGTTGAAGAGGAAAAACAGTCCCGTGGACCATCAAATGTTACTAATGCACTGTTCGTTGGATCTACTGCAGAATTAGCAAAACTCTTGAAGGACAAGGATAAGAAATGAACGGAGACTTAGGGGAATTCTTTTCACTCATAGGTAAAGCAAAAAAAGAGAAGGAAGATGAATTCCGATCTCTGGTGGGAGAACTTGACATCGATTCGATGTTTTCCCAAGTCAAAGTTTCAATAAAAGAAGATAGGAAAAAGAAAGAAAAAGAAGAAAAACAAATAAAGGCACTTGAGTCTTGGTTATTTTCTGAGCCAAAGAAAAAGGAAGAAGTAGAAACAATAGAAGTAACCAAATCTCCTATTGTAGGTGAAGATGAAACAAATTATGAAGAGTGGATAGAAGAAGAGGTAAAGGAAAGAGAGGAAGCAGAAGCAACAGAAGAAGTAAAAGAAGTAAAAGAAGAGATAGAAGATACTGTCGATCATGCACTGAAGATTCTTGAGACAATTAAGTCAAAAGAAGAGGTCAGAGAAAACCTTGGCGATCCAGAGATTCTTAAGATTCGTAGGGAACTTGAGTATTTAAAGAACTTAGTTAATGCACAAGGTGGTGGAGGAGAAGTAAACCTCAGATATCTTGATGATATTGTTGGTGTAGCAACAAATTTGAGTGCATATGATGGAATGTATCTTGGGATTGATATCTCAAATACTTCTCAACCATTTAAGTTTTCAACTGTAAGTGGTGGTGGATCGGGAGATTATGCCTCTGTTGCAGGAATTGCAACTTATGCAACTCTTGCTGGAGTTTCTACGTATGCTGAAACTGCTGGAGTATCGACATACTCTGTTTCCGCAGGAATTGCTACTTACTCATCAACATCTGGAGTATCAACATATTCTAACTCTGCAGGAATTGCCACTTATTCAACCACTGCTGGAATTGCAACTAATGCACAAGGTCTAACAGGAACACCAGACATAACCGTCCAGAATATAATTGGTGTTGCTGCTACATTTACTGGAGTAGTCACATACGAAGATGTGACAAATATAGATTCTATTGGAATTGTAACAGCAAGGAGTGGAGTTTATTTTGGTAGTCCAACAATATCGACCATTGAAACAAATTCTGCCACAACGACTACTACAGACCAAACAAGCATAGATAGTTTTTCCGCATCAACATATAGATCTGCAAAGTATCAAATTCAAATAACAAGAGATAGTGAATATCAAGTTACCGAAATCAGTATCGTTCATGACGGAACTGATTCATATGGGACAGAATATGCAACACTAAAAACTGGATCTACATTGGCAACTTTTAGCACTGATGTTTCTGGGGGGAACGTTAGATTGTTAGCAACCCCAACATCTACATCATCGTCAGTTTTCAAGTTTACCAAAACAACGATAGTAGTATGAAAACATTCAAACAATTCCAAGAGTCTTGGACTAATAAATATAAAAAGAGTATCGACTGCTCAAATCCTAAGGGATTCTCTCAGAAAGCACACTGTGCTGGACGTAAAAAGAGAGCAGCAGGTGGTCAAACTAAATCCAAACCAGTTGAATGAAAAACGGACGTTGCCCAGCAGGTCAATATTACTGCTATACCAATAAGGAATGTAGACCCATTCCTAAAGGGTTCATGGTGGATCCTGAGGGTATGCTTCGTAAAGAAAATGGAGCGACAGTAGATGAAGCCAACAAAAGTGGTGATTCTTCTTTGCGTGACTGGTTTGGCAAGAGTAAGTCTTCTGATGGCAAGCCTGGTTGGGTTCAACTGGGTGGCAAATACGCAGGAAAACCCTGTGCAAAACAACCAGGACAGACCACAAAACCAAAGTGCGGTTCAAGTAAAATGAAGCGTGCTCTTTCCAAAGATGAGGAAGAGAGAGCATTTCGTCGTAAGAATCGCCAAGATCCAAATCCAGAAAGAAGAGGGAAGGCAATCAACGTGGCTACTGAAGAAACTAAAAAAGATCATGAATATTCCATGGCACGTTCTGAACTCAAAACTGTGAGAAATGCTGCAAAGAGACTGGAGAAGAAAATGGGCAAGAAGGGGGAAGGGAACCTTGAAGCTTGGGTTCAATCCAAAATCACAAAAGCAGCAGACTATATTGATACTGCAGCAGATTATGTAACCAATGAAGAGTTCACAACTCTTCCACTTAATATTGAAATTCCAAACAATATTAGGGATTTCAATCTTGGGTTGATGTTTCGTGAAAGTCTGGATCAAAATAGTGGTATGCTCTTCATCTTTGATGAAGTTGCACAACAGTCATTCCATATGACCGAAACAAGAATTCCTCTGGATATTGCTTTTGTTACAGAGGAAGGTATCATTGAAAGTATTAAGCAATTAGAACCATTTGATGAAACTCCAGTTGCTTCCGATGGAGAGGTGCTGTGCGCCCTGGAAGTAAACAGAGGTTGGTTTGCAGAAAACAATGTTGAAGTAGGCGACGAGATTGACATCGAAGAAGCAGCGGGAGAGAAAGACGCTTGCTATCATAAAGTCAAATCACGTTATAAAGTTTGGCCAAGTGCATATGCATCGGGAGCACTGGTCAAATGTCGTAAAAAAGGTGCGGACAACTGGGGAAATAGCACCAAAAAAGAAGAAGTAGAACTTGATGAAAAGTGTTGGAAAGGTTATGAGAAAAAAGGTATGAAAACTATGTTTGGAAAGAGATATCCAAACTGTGTCAAAAAAGAAGAGGCAGAATGCGTTCATACCAGGAGGGGTAAGGAATGCCCTGTTCATGGAATGGATGCTTGTCCTGTCGAAGTAAGCGAAGCAGTAAGAATGCCAGCAAAAACTGGCAATCTTGTTAACGTAATCTTCAGATTTAGAAGTTCTTCTATTATGTTGAAGATGTTCTTCCCACAAACATCACTACCAACAAGATCTGATGTTCAAGATCAGATCAACAAGGTTTATCCCGGTGCGAAACTATTAACGTTCGCAGTCTCCGATTATGAACCAGGGCAACCAGTTCTCCATGCCGAAGGAGCCGCATGGACAAAAAAGTCAGGAAAGAATCCAGAGGGAGGTCTTAACGAAAAAGGACGAAAGTCTTATGAAAGAGAAAATCCTGGAAGCAACCTTAAGGCACCAAGCAAGGCGGTTGGAAATCCCCGCAGGAAATCCTTCTGCGCTCGCATGAAGGGCATGAAGAAGAA
>ERZ891134.432-NODE-432-length-35516-cov-10.741632_pt1 | contig 35516 bp, 47 predicted proteins | sample MGYA00520888_ERZ891134 | MGnify/ENA primary metagenome ERZ891134 (study PRJEB32303, sample SAMEA104408692) | aquatic metagenome | biome: Brackish water; feature: Coastal; material: water | place: Baltic Sea | collected 2014-10-23 | depth 10 m ... | reverse complement strand
GTGAAGCACCAACTGTTGCGCCAAGCATGACACCTGCGCCAAGCATGACACCTGCGCCAAGCATGACACCTGCACCAAGCATGACACCTGCACCAAGCATGACACCTGCACCAAGCATCAGCGATGACTACGATGATTCAGTCCCCGTCATCAGCGGAGGCATGGTCATGGAAGTCGCGGCTGAGACAGTTGAGTTGGACGACGAAACAGAAGACAAGAAGGCGAAAGCCAAAGCAACTACTGCGGCACAGAAAGCGGCGGCGGCGCGAAAGGAACTCCATGTTCAACCCGACAACGAGGTTCTTAAATCAATGCAAACCGACATTGGTAAAGCACTTGTTCAAGGCAAGAGGCATGATGATTTCAAAGCATGGAACTTCAAGGCTATGTCGCTACCAACCGTTGCTGTTTACACAGACCCAACCACAGGCAAAGTGTCTTATCTTAACTACTCTAAGAACGGCGCACCTGTGAATTATGTCTTGGTCAATCCCGCAGAAGCGAACCCCAACGCAGAAGCAGACGACATTGAATCCATTGGTCATGTGATTAACCCACGACATTCACAGGCACACGGAACACTTGACCACGCTGATTGGATGATTCCTTTTGCTGAGGCTGTTCAAGACATTCAAGGTGTCAAGTTTGACCGCTACTCTATCAAGAAGGGTGCGCGTGGTGCAATGACTATTGACTTGACTGACATGGCTACAAGCACACGACAGGAAGCCGCGTCTAACTTGACAGGCTACCTCAACCTTGACGCTAACAGCATCTCTTCAATCCTTGCAGAAGAGAATGGTGGACACCGATGTGGAGTTACAATGCTCAACCCTCTTGATGGTAAGGGTGCGTTCTCCGCACACTTGACTGTCATGCGAACCTACTGCGGCAACCTCGCTATGCGTGGAACGAACCAACTCATGTTTAAGGTGCGACACACAGCAGGTTCAATCGCGGCGTTTGATATTGACGCTACTGCATTGAAACTTCGTAGTGCATTCCAAGAGGCACAGCAACACTTGCTCGCCGCGCACTTGCTTAAGTGGATTCCAATTGAAGGTAACATGTTTGACAAGATGCTTACAACCTTTGATGCTCACGGACTTATCACCAAGCCAGCCATTGCGATTGATATGCATGACTACGACAAGTTGGTTATCGCTAACAACAACGGCATTCAACTACCGAAGGAACAGATACAATCAATGCTACGCATTGGTCGCGGACATGCTTACAAGGCTGTCATGCATGGTTATGTGAATCCCGATGTTGATTATGTTAATCTCCAAGAGAACGACGCTGTTGATACTGCGAACCATGTGATGAATGCTGTTACAGGTATGCTCTCCAACTCGCCTATCATCGTTGATGACTTCAAGGATAACAACGGCAAGATGAAACAGCGTGTCTTGAAAGGTGGTAAGGGTTCAAGCATGGAAGGATTCATGAAGAAGTCTGCCAAGTCCACTCGCTACTTTGAGAACATGGCCGAAGCAAATGTCAAGGTTTACTGCAAAGCAATCGGTCAAGATGTTTTGACGACTGATGACCTGCCTAAGATGAAGCAATGGTTCACCGACAACCCCGACAAGATTGTGATTGCTCATGGAAAGAACATGGATAAGACCCGAACACTTGAGTCCGTTCCCGAATACCATGAGACATGGATGCAGACGAACCCGAAGACAGGCAAGAGCCACTTCAAGATTCTAACTGACGACCAAAAACTTTGATTAGAGTTTGCGCGTAATTGATTATACAACATAGATACTACAATCATTTGGTTTAGTGCTACCACCCTTACGGGTTCAAAATAGCATGGGGTTGTGCGCCCCTTAAGCACATGTCATGGAGGGGGTGAGTTTGTGTGTCTCTCACCCCCTCCACCCCCTTGACTAATGTTGCTCATGGAATGATGAGCGCGTCTGCAAGAATGGAGTGATTTGATATGACCCCTAAGAAAACAAAAACTGAGAAGATACTGAAAACCCAAAGACAGAAGCATGAGAAAGGCTACGAGTATGCGGCGCGTATGATTAACACATACACCGAACCGCTTACTGTTGACATGGCCTTAGAAAGAAACAACTTGCGCTTTTGGAAACCGACAAGAAGCCAAATGCAATCGGCATTGCACGACGCGACCCGTAAAGGTCTTGCGACTAAATACCGTGATGCACACTACAAGCGTATTGTGTATGCTAAGTTAGATACAACGCTATCACACAGCGACCAACATGCTAACTTGATGCACATGCTGAATGAAGAAGTTGATATTGAATCAGCACCACTTGATGAAGTGATTGCAGAAGCAAAGAAGAATCTTCGCTTCGGGAGATACAATGTGAAAACAACAATCGTGAAACCAACAGGTGAGCCTTCGCTTATCCTTGATGCCATCGCTGTATATCATGGCTACGGAACGACAGGACATGTTGAGGAACTCATTGTGAACCACCTTCGCCATGCTCGCGTCAACAACAAGAAACTCTTCAACGCACTCAAGGAGTTGTTTGAATGAGTAAGGTAACACTTGAAGAAATCAACAGGACAATACTAACAGGCATGGATGAAGCGCAACGCAAGGTTGCGATTGAAGAAGCCTATGGTGAAGCCGTCTATGAGTTGCTTGCTATGCAACAGGGCGACATTAACCGCGCTACTGCTGTGGTAAACTACACACCCGATGATACAGGTTTGGCTCGCGCCTCCTTGATTGGCGACTGTGCTTGTGTGAACCATGAATCAAAAGGCATGTCTTGCAGACATGGTTGGGGTTGGGTGTGGAAAGCGCGCGACCTCAACATGACAGGTCATCGTGGTAGCCTCAAGGCTGAGCCTTGTCATGGCGCAAAGAAGTTCCTTGATGTTGAGACAGGCAAGATGATTGCACACGCACCATTCGCTATGAACCCCGATGAGTTTTACAGATTCCAACGCTCGGAGTGGGGAGATGTTTCTCGCTTAGACGCGATTGAACTATCTCAATTCAACCTCGCTACTGCCGAAGGGCAGAAGAACGCATGGACTCCCGACAACAAAGACAGCAAGGGTGATGCTTGATGAAATTATACCAATGCTTACAGGCTTACACAACAGAAGAGATTGAACAACGCATCGCTAACGCTATCGCGCTCGGCTACATACCTATCGGTGGTATCAGCGCGAAGCAAGAAGAGCATAACATCATGGGGTCGCGAACAGTATTGAGGCAATCCCTCCTGTATGCACCACTTGTTCATAGTGCCTCGGATTCAAAAGAAGTCCTTGACACAACAGAAATCCAAAGAGAACTCTTGGAGTCTGTTGTTGAGAACGCGGCTGAACCTTCGGGTGATGATGGCACAGGTTATCGCTACTGCGAGATTGATGCAGACATTATTGAAGTCATTGAAGCGCACCTACGAGGTGATGCAGAATGAGAGTTCCTATCCTATGCACAGACGGAACAATCATCAGCGTCCAAGCATCAAGCACACACTACTGCTCACCTAAGAGCGACGCGGCTTATGCTTACAGCGCGGTTGAAGTATTGATTGACAAACCAAATGACCCCGAAGGCTACAACAGCCCCGACAAGGTTCATTCTTGGGTAAGCGCATATGCTTTAATGACACTAATTGCTAATCACGGAGGCATCATCGGAGGACAACTACCTCCGCTTGACTTCGGTAATGGTCTATTTGTCACAGAGGCACAAATGAAAATCGCAGAAGAAGGCAACGCATGGTGGGAAGCGCGCCAAGCAAAGAAGGAGAGTGAAGAAGAATGAGATTAACAAAAGAAAAATTATTGAAAAACTTTAACAGAATTGAAGATGAAAACCTAAGCGAAGAATCACTGATGGAAAGCGTTTGGGAAGACAACGGGAATGGAGATGTGTTCATTGAACCATGTCATGTCATGGCTATCGTCCCTTACGACCTTGACTTGCTGTTCGCGCATGATAGAGCAACTAAGTTCACAGGACGCATTCGTAAAGTGTTTGTTAAGCAGAATTGGGTCGCGCTTGGTGAAGCACCATCACAGAAGTTGTTGAGAACCATTCGTGATAACAAAACATCACCCAAGACTTATGCATTCATGCTTATTGATGAGACGCTTCTTGACACATCTTTCATTTTTGAGTTCATCAAACACTACCAAAGAGGCACTGACTACATTCAGTTTTACTCTTGCGGAAAAGACAAGCCAATTGTCATCACATCAAACGCTAAGGAATGGATGTGTGTTGTTGCGCCAAGAATTGAAGAGTTTACAGGAAATAGAATGGATGACCCCGACAACAGCGGAGTATGGAATGTGCTGTTCTCTCCACCGAAAGATATTTTCAGCGACGCGCCAACTCTTACAACTACCAAACCTAAAACATTCAATCCACTAACGGGGGCATTTGAATGAAGACATACTGTGGTATAGCAGACGCGCATGGGCTTGAGTCTTTCATGGAGTGCGAGGGAATGGGACACGCGCCCTTCACTCTCACAATGAGAGCAAGTCTTAACCGACAACGACACGCTATGGTGTATTGGGTTGAACTACCCGATGACAAAGCAGAACAGATGAATGAGGCAATCAAGCAAGCGCAAGAAGATAGCAATTGGCATACTCCGTTGTTGCTCTTGAAGAACCCCGACTTCTGTGATACAGTAGCGTTTGAGGATTCAATGAAGAGGAGTTGGGACATGCTACCCGACGACAAGTTAGACCCTTATTGGGGTGGTGAGTGAATGACATTATGGTATGTTGGCGACCCTTGCTACGCTATTGCTGTGAACCGTTGGAGTGACTTCTGTGGTATTCTATCCAAGCATAACAACAGCGCGTTTGAAGGAGACGGCATTGAGTTTGATTGGAAAGTAGGTGTTGGAACAATGGATTGGCATGAATGCCGCGTCTATGTTTACAACAGCGGACTTGGCGGAGACGGCTCTATCACTCTCGGAGAGCATCGGCTTGGTGTTGATGCAGGTCTGTTGAGTGTGCTACCTCTTGAAGCGTGTGAAAGGCTATCGGATGAAGAGAAGACAGAAGGTGAGCATGGTTGTCATTCAATCATCAACTCACATTTCCGCCCTGTATTTGACATAAGCACAGACGAGTTCCCGCATGTTGTTCTTGAATACACCACATCAGTTTTTGATGTGGTGACGGGAACGATGGTGCGCGGCAACAACATAACACTCAAGGACGATACAGGCTACGCTGAATGCGATGTTTGCGGAGAGTGGGAGACTGATTTCAACATGATGTATAACAATCATCAAGGCGCGGCATGTGGTATGTGCTACGAAGAAGACGAAGAAGAAGAAGAAGAAGAAGAAGACGAGGAGGACTAAATATGGAACAAAAACAAGAAACGAAAATAGAAATGAAGCACGAAGAACGAACGACAAAAGTGTATAACATCACAGATGCGCTACATGAATTGGAGGTGGACTTGCGATACAATGCAAAGTTCCCGAACGAATTATGGAACAAAACAGAACGCACAGATAGAATCCGAATACACACAGGGTTCTTATCACCGTCTATCGTTATCAGCAAAGCGCAATGCAAGAGATGGATTAAGAATCACTTCAATGAAAGCCGAACAAGTAAAGCAGGTAAGCATTGGGAGAAGGACGGCCAACTCTATGTCAAAATTACACGCTCTCGCTACCGCGTTTGGGTTGATTGTAGCGAAGACCGTTTCCGAACAGAAGAAAGCAAAGCAGGTATTCAAGCAGGTGAAGATGCGCGAAATGCAATCTTTAGCAACTTAAAGGATGGTGAGGAGTGATGGGGTATAGAAGCACAGGTGCAATGTGGTTTAGCCAACAAGCGTTAGACGCAATCACCAAAGAGCAGAACGAATTGATTCAGCGCGACATTGAGAACGACAGTTTCACTTTCGTTCACGCGGGTGATGAATCCGACAACTACGGTATCATTGACGGTATCATCCTTGAGTTTGAATCGTGGAAATGGTATGAATCTTATCCCGACATAGCGATGTATGAATCAATGTTTGCATTGCTTGAGAATGCTAACATACCTTACGACTTTGTTCGTATTGGTGAAGACGCGAACGATGTTGAACAAAGGACAGGCGATAAGTTTGTCGTTAGCACAGACTACGAGGTGATTTGAAATGAGTAAAGCGATTATGAAACACCAAAGCAAGCGAGCAAAGAAATCAGCGAGGATTGTAAACTATGTGCGTATGGTAGTTGAAGTGGATGAGTCTATACCTTCTAAACAGATTCTATACAGGCTCAACACCACGACTATTCAAAACAAGACGGGGCGTGTGCCTCATTACTACATACCTACAAGTAGCACATCACTTGGATTGATTCTTAGAGGCTCACCATATTTTGAGATGCTACAAAAAAACGAAACCAACAAGACGCACCATGTATGGAGACGAGTTGAATGAATATATTTGGAGTCCACAACAACCCCGTAATCGCCGCGAAAAGTCTATGCGACAAACACTTGAGCAAGATGACAATAGAAAGCGCGCAGATGTTATCGTCTGCACTGATTCGTCATAACTGTCCTACAAGTAAGTTGCCGCTTACTCAAGCGGGAACACCATACAAAGGCGGTTATCCCAACCACCCCTCAACTATTTGGGCGGGCAACAATCAAAGCAACTTTCGTTGGCTATGCCTACACGGTCTTGCTCTCGCTTACGAGTATGAGAAACGCTACTCAACACGCGCCGAAAAAAAGCAACACGCATGCAAGAAACCTATTCAACAGATGTGTGGCTTGGTTGACTACCTACCCAAAGGCGAGCAAGAACCTTTCGCTCGCGCAATCAACAAAGACGAATACCCAATACTCAATGATGAGACAGTATGGCCTAACGCCGTTCTCGCTTATCGTGCATTTTACATGCTTGACAAAAAACGCTTCGCCGAATGGGGCGGAGGCAGAACTCCGCCCGCGTGGTGGAATCCCGACTTTACCTTAGAGGTGATACAAAATGAATAATACAGAAAAACAAATGGAACTGATAAAACAAAGACTGAATGAACAGATGAACGAAGCGCGCCAAATGGAACTACGCATTGACACCATGAAACAAGTCATGGTATGCGAAGTTGAAGGCCACGATTGGAAAGTGCATTCAACCGAAGGCGACCTAACATCGCTACGCACCGTCAAACTATGGTGTGGTGAATGCCCTTGTTGGGTTGACTTAGGTAAGACAAGTGTTCACAACTTAGAAGATTTGGCTATCATGATTTCAGTCAATGGTGATTTCGCACAGACGCTAACATCCTTTCTCGGAGGTGAAGAAGAATGAGTAGTTATACGGATGCAGATGGAATACAATGGAAACTATGTGACGATTGCGAAAGCGAATACCAACAACCACAAACTATGGAACGCGTTCGCTCTAAGTTCTATTGTGACTGTTGCCGAACTGACACAGAAGGTGAAGAAGAATGATTGACACAGACAAATACGAACCAACACAGATGGATTGGATATTACACAATACAAGAGAACATTCACCCGATGGATGGCGTAAGTTGAGTAAGTCGTTGATTGAACTTAGCGATGATGACAGACTGTTGATTGAATACGCACCACTACTGCTCGCAGAAGTCAAGCGGTTGCGTGAGGTAATTTATGATGCGCTTTATCTTTTACAGACTTACGGATGGAATAACAATAGAGCAGACGCTATAAATACACTTGAGAAGGTATTCATTAAAGGATGGAAAGGTGAAGAAGAATGAACATAGCATTTGAACGATACACAGACAACTACGGAACGCGCGTCGCACTCAACAAAATACCTTTCAACTTGAAGGATGACATGAAGAACGCATTGCCTTTCCCGCAAATGACATGGAACGGAGAGAAGGGTATGTGGGCTATTCAAGACCGCCCTGCTGTTATTGAGAAGGCTCTCGCTTTCCTTGCAGAACATGACATTGAAGTGGATGGACTAAGCACAGATGATTGCGTTACTAAGAACGACGCGTCTGCTGTATTTGCTCATCCCGATAAGTTGGTTCTCCAATGGGGATTTCAGTCTAACTACAAAGACATTAACTCATCAATGAAGCAAGCGGCGGCAGGTAATGCGAAGTGGAACGGCACGAACAAGTCATGGACTATCCCTATCAACACAGCAGTAGCAGTAGCGGCGGCAGTTCGCCCTCACTATGCACCACTCGCTGATGCGATAGAAGAATGCCCTCAAGTCGCATCGGCGCAAGAGGCAACCATCCAACGAGTTGAGTTGTCAAGCGCAGTTGATACGGAGATTGAGTTGCCGAAAGACAGACCGATTTATTCTAACATGCGAGAGTATCAGCGAGTCGCACCCGTCATGTATATGACAGGTGGGCGAAAGCGAATCCTCATTGCAGATGAAATGGGTCTTGGTAAATCATTACAGGCTCTTGGTTGCGCGGAGTTAGCAGGTCATCAGCGTGTGCTGATTGTCTGCCCCGCCATCGTGAAACACAATTGGGGTAATGAGATTGTCAAGTGGCTCAATGAGAACTTCTTCATCATCAATGGATGGTCGGGAGACATTGAGGGAGTCCGCTTCAACATTATCAACTACGACATTTTAAGCAAGCGCAAGGAACAACTCATGGCTCAAGGCTACGACTGTATCATCTTTGACGAGGTTCACACTATCAAGAACCAAAAGGCTGAACGAACCGAAGCGGCTCTCGCTCTCGCTCAAGGCGTTGATGGAATCATTGCTATGTCGGGAACACCAATTCTCAACAGACCGAACGAGTTCTTCACATCACTCAACATGATGCTACCCGCACAGTTCAGCAACTATTGGACTTTCGCACAGCGTTATTGCAATGCGCGTCGGACTGACTTCGGTTGGGATATGTCGGGTGCAAGTAACATTGAACACAGCGCAGACGGTATGACACCACCACTCAATCATCTGCTACGAGATTTCATGTTGCGTCGCTCTATGGACGACCCACGCATTAGCAAAGACATGCCGAGCATGGTTCAATCATTGATTCAAATTGAATTACCCGAACAGGCACAGAACGCATACAAGATTGAACACAACTCTTGGATGGAGGAATGGCAGAAGCAACAGGTAAACTTTGGTTCAAGCGACGCGGGCTTCACTCTCAACATGATGACTGAACTGCGACACATTGCAGGTCGTCTCAAGATTGAAGCGGCGGTCAAGTGGGCGACAGAATACAAAGAGAGCGCAAGCAAACCTCTTGTTATCTTCGCACATCACAAGGATGTTCTAAGAGAAATATATGATAGATTAGTTGTGAAGAATCAAGTTGGTATTATCACAGGAGACACCAATCAAACGCAACGAGAAACATTCATTGAGATGTTCCAAGAAGGACACCTTGACTTTCTCATCTGTTCAACAATGGCGATGAAAGAAGGAGTGAACCTTGACCGAGCCAACACCACACTCTTCGTTGAGCGTGAATGGGTTCCCGCGTGGGAACAACAAGCGGCGGCGAGAGTTCGTCGTATGACTCAAGAGAGCGCAACATGCAATCAAGTTATACTGTCGGCTATGAACACCATTGATTCTATGTTTGATGAAGTGATTGATGCGAAGGCTGACCTTGTGAAGAGCGCGCTTGACGGCTCAACAGGAGAACGAAACGCTATCGTCAATGAACTTAAGAAGAAACTCAAAGACGGAAAGATGGTGATGATATGAGATTAACAGCACTACTATGTCAAAAGAGAGGATGCAACAACTTACGCCCCGCAGGTTTTAGACTGTGCGGTATGAAAAATTGCGGAAAGAAAAAGAAAGAAGAAGTAAATGAGGAGGAATAGATATGGGAGATTACATGATAACAAATAGAAACGGAATACAATTACCGATGAAGAAACTTGACGATGAGACAATAACGAAATTAGGCTTCGCCGCTACGGGGAGACTACGCAAAACGATGATGCACATGCTTGAGATACGAAGAGAGTTGTTGAAGCGCAACATGGAACACCCAACGCACTTAATCAATGTTGAACCCTTTACGGTCATGGAAAACTCATTCATCTTAGCCCTTAATGACTTCAACCATCTATACAAAGGACAGATTGAGAAGTATGGTGTGCCTTTCAACACAAACAAATACCCTCACTGTAAGCAAGAAGAATGCGACCACCTCAATTATAGCGACACTATGACAGGCGCGGTATGCAACGATTGCGGAAAGGAGGAAGAGGAATGACGCGCGACTTTGCATACGATAAGTCATGGGAACAGATTGAAGCAATGCTTGATGAAGCAGAAGCGGAGATGAATAAGCATAAGATGACAATACTCAACAAGAACATACCGACGCGCATGAAAGAACAACCAATGCGGGACTACAAAGGACTTCAAGGTGTAGTTTATGGTCTGCGATGGGTTCTTGGTGACAGACTTATGCACCGCGCAATCGTGTTAGGGAGGGATAAAGAATGATGCCCGCACAAGAGCCACTTGATGTTATCATCCTCGCTACGGATAACTGCCCTTGCGGTTTGAATCATGATGCCTTCGTGGATATGCTCATCTATCGCACAGCAAACTACGGCTTGTATGTTAAGACCGAGATTGTGTGTGATATTAGCGATAAAACATTCTTGCTACTCCCTGCATTCATAGAGCAAGAGTAAAAGCCTCCCGCCTTATCGGGTGAACATGGAAGAGCGTTTAAGAAACACCTACTTGATTACCAATGAAGACATAAGCGATGAGGGTATTGTGCGAAGACCGTTCAACGGCGACCATATTCAAGCAACGCAAATGTCATTTGAAAAGCCCGACGGGGCGCGAGCCGAAGTGCTTGAATGCCTACCCGCAAGTGAAACTCTATGCCCCGCAATATGTTCTTGCGGTCAAGAAGTGAACTGTTCACGAATCACATTAGTTCTTAGCGACGGGAACATTGCCTATCCCGCATCATGCTGTAACTCAATACAATTTTTTGAGGGGGATGAGTAAATGATAGACAATTGGACACCGCAACAAGAAGACATTGATTGGACTAAAGAACACGCAGACAGCATGGCCGTCGGTGATACATGGAGTGTTAGTGGCGCGCTTATTGAAAAGACGGGCGACGCTGAACTAACCCTGCGACAATACCCTGCCGAATCAGCAATGGCTGTTGAACGGGTGGCGAAAGTGTGTGCCGCAATACCTATTGACTTCAATGCGAAAGATGCAGAACTCATTCAAGACCCTATGGAGGCCGCGCAGAATGCCGCACAGCAATGGGTTGAACCCGAATCGGGAATACCTCTCGTAAACTTTGACCTTGAGAATGCCGAATGGAGTATGAATGCAGTTCCTTCTCAAGACGAAAGTGGCGACGCAATCATTGTTGACCAATGGGTTGTGCGCATCACTCACCCGAATGAGGATGGAGATGAACACGAAGTCTTGATGACACCTATGGATTACCACCTCGTCGCAGGTGATGATGTGTTCTTTACATGGAAAGGAATGCGCGTCGTTGAGAGAGAAGAGGCCATTGAATTAGCAAACAGTCGTGAGTTCCTACTGCAAATGCTTGACGGGGGAGTGAACCTTTTGGGTGATACCTTCGTTGATGATGAAGGAAGTGAATCGCATGTTCCGCCACACATGCGCGGTATGCTCGTTACGAAACTACCCACTCTCGGTGAAGAGGAATGATTAACTTTGAGCAGTTAGCATCCGTCGTTGCGGCGGTTCAAACTGCTGACAACAAGAAAGAGATGCACTCCATCATAGGTGTGCTGTTGAGAGTGAACCAAGAACAGGTTGAAGACATAATCGCTTTGTGTTGCGCCACACCGAGAGACGCTGTGAAAGATAATCATATCATCAAACTCATATCCGAATCGTATGGTTTGTTTCCCGAAGAATACGAATCGTTAGGACGCGAAAGGGAACTACCACTCATCCTTGCGGACGAATCACCACCCGAAGTTGAACGCTCACTCTCGTTAAGGGAGGCGCGTGAACTAAAAACAAAAATCATTGAAGGCGAAACACTTCACATTGAATTACTATCCAACTCCATGAGTGTGATTGCCGCGCGAGTCTTTTGGGGATTCTGCTATGGTAGGACACTCATCAATTATCGCAAGTTGATGGGGGGCGTAAGTAGCATTACACCATACTCCGTTGAGCGATTACAAGAGGCAAGAACAATCATGCCTCCATCACAGGTTGTATTGAAAGCGTTGGTCGGGACACTCCCCACCGAACACACAATAGAACCATCATACCCATTCATTGCACCGCGCTACTCAAGGTGGCGTTATTGGTCGCTACCCTTCAAACAAACACATTACGAGGTCGTCAAACCAAGTCGCTACTATGCGCATCGGAAGGCGGGGAGACTATTTTCATTTGACCGTAGGGGGGTCGCCTTAGCGCGAGAGCCACACCTTGAAATTGCGGGTGATTGCGTAGCGGAGATGGATGAAAACGATTTGGTATGCGAATGGTTGTTCACCGAGAACGACCCACACATTTGGAGAAAGCCCCGTATTGAAAGATGTGCAAACTCGCGCATTGTTGAAGACGAATCGCATTTGCGGAGGTTGGTTGAGTCCTTAGAAGAGGATGAGACGCTACGACTAATGGATGGAGAACGAGCGTATTTTCATAGCGGGGCTGTGGGTGGCTTCATCGTGCCTCGCAGAACATTTGACCTGCCCCTTCTCATACTTGGGGGTAAGCGGGACGGGCAAGGAATCCGAATCAAGGTAGCCGCGCTTGATGGATTTGACCCGAACCCTGTTGGCTATTGCTATGTGAAAGAAGAGAACATGCCCGACATACTTACGCCTCTCTTTGAATCAAATGTATTCCGTGAATGCCGTGAAGGACTTGTAGGTATCTTTCATGCATTGGTGTTTGATACGAACACGAATCAGTTGCGCGCCCCATACCTAACACGAATTGATACCACACTCGGAATTAGTGATGCTGTGCAGATTGGTGATTTGATGGAGAGGGCGACGAATGAACGATGACTTCTTTCTTGGATGGCTCGCAAGGGAATGTCGGTTTGAGGCAAGTGTGCATTTTGCGCCCCGAACACGAATCGGTTATCGGATAGCAAGACGAATCAAGGTATCACGAAAGGATGAACCCGCCCTCAACATGTGGCTATCCACGAAAGGGGTAACTGCCCGCATCATCAAAGACAAAGAACAAATCATGAAAGTGATAGTGCTACTCCGACCTGTATCAAAGCATGTCAAAGACTTAGAAGGGATGAATAGGATGTTGCGGTTCTTAGACATAAACCGCAGACGGCTCACTCATGACACACTCATAGAAGCCATATCACTCTTAGATAGTGAGAAGTGAAGTTTCGCTCGCCACCCACTTCAATTATTGGATTATTGTTCTTGTATTAGAATAATAATTATTGTATTGTTTCAATAAAGAAACGATAAAACAAGAAATGAAGGACTCAAAAAGGGGGGCGAGAGGGAGGAGTTTTGTGTTCATGGAAGAGACAAAAACCGTGAACTGAGAAGGTAAACCCTCCCGCCCTTGAAACCCCTAACCCACCAAAGGTTATAACTGCCCCTATGAACCATTTTGGGATGAGTGGTGAAAACGAAATGGAATTAAAACCTACAACCCTAAAACAAGTAATAGGACACAATGATAGTGCCTCCCCTTACTTCTATATTGACGAATGGAAAGAACAACCTCCTACTAATCTTCTCTTTGAAGGAGTGCCGGGGACGGGAAAGACAACTGCGGCGTATGTTATAGCCACTGAACTTGGCTACACATTGCATGAACTGAACGCATCGGATGAGCGCGGTATTGATATTGTGCGAGAAAGAATCAAGCAACTGTGCATGTCAGCAGGTCTTTGGAATAAAACGCTGATACTTCTTGACGAGGCGGACGGTCTTACGAAAGCCGCCCAAGAAGCATTGAGGCGCATTATGGAAACGAGTGATTGCATATTCATTCTAACCTGCAATGACCTTTCATCAATTATCCCTGCGCTTCGTTCACGATGCACAACATTCAATTTCAAACCTCATGATGCAGTTGCGGTGCGCGCGTATGTTAACTTACTTAGAAGGGAGAACATCATTGGACCCGACTCAAATGCGAATGCCGAAGAATTGGCTATCCACTTTGGAGGAGACTTGAGAGCAATTCAAAAACATCTCATCAGTAAACTACCTTTACCGCAGTTTGCAACTGAGATAGATACAGCGGCGATGCAAATTGCCGCAGGTGATTGGGAGTCCCTTCACCGAACAATGTCGGGTATGATAAGCAACGGCGCAAACACCCACGCGTTGATGCATCGCATCCATGAACATGTCCTTTCCATAGGACTTAGTTCAAAACAACTATATACCTTCTTGTGTGTGTGGGGAGATTTCGTGTTACGAATGCACCAATGGCCCCTCGGAACCGCGTCCTTTGTGGACTATTTCGTGGCGACCCTTTACACGCAAGACACAAAAAACAATGGAGAGTGAAAAAATGAAAATTGGAGACAATAACATGAACACAGAAGCAGAAAACAACGAACAAACATACCACACTGAGGTTGAAGAGCGACTAAAGTGGTGGGCTGAAAAGCACAGCAAGACGATACAAGAAGCGCGTGAACAATTCACAGCATACCTTGCATCCGACCTCGGCATCAGCAACCCAAGTAATGAAGAAGACGACTTCCTAATTGAAGCCGCTGAATCATTCATGGTTGAACACCGAGTCATGTCAAGCATGTCATCAGCCAACGCCACAGAACTTGTCGGCTTCTTTATTGGAGTGGAGGCAAAGGTGAGAGACAGTCAAGAGCGTAAGCGCGCCCCTGCTGTATCAGCCGCACTGAACGACATGAGCGAAGCAATCAATCTTGGACTTGTAGCCCGCGCATACACTGAAAATGGTGTGTGGATGCTTGAGAAGAAAGATGGTCCGGTTAAGACCGAAGATAGCGCAGACGAAAAGCCGTGGTTCTTGTTTGAAGAGCATGGCCTATCAATTGCTATCCTTCAAAACAACCCGGATTGGAGTCGTTTTGGTGAACCTATCACACCTTACCGATGGCAACGCACTTACCACTTCTATGGTAACGAGAAGGGCGACTTCATTGATTCGCAGAACCACTTGCGCATCACCGTCACTTCAAAGAACGCCGACGATTGGCATGTTCCGCAGATGTTTTCTCCTTGCACACTCAAGGTTAGAGCGCGCAACTCAACCCCTTCAAAGGGATGGGAGGATGTTTGGAACGGACTACCATTCCCTTCGGCTATCACCTACGGGGACATTGTTGAAGAGCAATACAAAGACGCTGTGAAAGCAGAACGATTGTTGCCCACATCAGCAAACTTCGTCCAAGACTTGTCAACGCTCGGTGAGATATTTCAAACCAAGAGTGAAACCATTGCAGGTATTCCCAACCCCGTCGGACCGATGGTTGTTATCAAAGCAAAGGTTAGCGACTTGCGACTTGAACCAAGCGACTACGAGTATGACCCAACGGGACACACTTACTTCATGCGCGTAACTTCCTTTGACTTGATGCGTTCCTTTGAAGACAACCGCCGAGACATTGGTGTTGGTATTCACGGATTCCTCGGTGATGAAGGGCGATGCTTTGAGTATGCGACCGTTGAGGGTTACAAACCGTATGCGATTAAGTCAACAGTATTCATCTATGGTCGTCTTGGTATGACCGTCAAAGACGATGCGCAGATTCCTAAAATCAGTGCCGTCGGTATCTATGCAGTTCCACGCCTCGCAATCCCCGGAGGAGAAGGCGGAGAAACAGGTGTTAACCAATACAATGGAGAGTGAAATACATGGCTAATTTGAAAGATTTACAGAAACAAGCAGAAGCAGAAAACACAACAGACGAAGTTGCGCAACAATCAGTTGAAGACTACGGCTCATTGGCCGAAGTTGATACAACGCCCGTCACAAGCGCACCTATCGCTCAAGGAGTGTGGGGAGAAATAATGGATGCCGCGGAATACTTACCCGACAATCAAACCTTCATGGGTCTTGTTGGCCCGGAGGGTGTCGGTAAGACAGGTGTTGTTCTTGACAGCCTAACAGATGAAGAAGTGAAGAGAGGAGATGTAATCTTCGTCCTTGATTTTGATGGTGGAGGGCAGACTATTCGTACCTCACATCACCGAAGCATTGCTAAGAACATTCGTGTCTTGAATCCAAATGTGATGCAGACCGGCGATGCGCGAGACTCATTTGATTACCCCGCAACTCATCGTCGTGTGATGAACATTGGTAGGACTCTTGTTGAGTGGGCCGCAAAGCCCGGAGACAGACCCCTGTTGCACAGTGTTCTTGTTACAGGTATTGACCAATGGGATGCTGTTGCATCCAACTGTATGTTCATTGAAGACTTGGGAACTGCACCCGATGGTATCGGTGCTAAAATCAAGCCTCATGAGCAGATTGGTATGCGTTTTAATTGGCAGATTCGCTCAACCCGTTTTCATCAACTGACAGCAATCAGCAAGACTCTCATGGGTCTTGGAGTGCGCGTCTATTGGGAAACTCACTTCAAAGACATTCAAGACAAGTCGGGTGCTATCCTCGGTAAGAAGGCCGCATGGGAGAAGAACACAAACATGCAACTCAACCAAATCCTTTGGTTTCACAAGAGTAAGGTGCGCGACGAGAACAATGCTCCAACAGGTGAGATGCGTTACGAGGTTGAGTTTGTCAAGTGCAGAACCAATCCCGAACTATTAGACCAACGCCGACTCATCATGAGAACCAAGAAGGGCGAATCCCCCGAATGGTATGGACTACCGGAACTGCAAGAGGGAAGAGTTTGATGACTGACGATTACAATGAAGAATGGCCCAAGACAGGCACACCGGCTCATAACGAAAGCCAACCGCGTGGTATTCACATTGCTGATGACGCGCCTTTGACTGACAAATATCCACCTTATGCCCCCGACCCCGCATGTATGGAGTGTGGGGGTGAAGGTTGGACTTATCATCAAATTACTCGCTATGACCGTGATGGAGAGGCAGTTGACATAGATGTTGAGAAAGAACCTTGTGATTGCATATTCAATTACATGACTGTTGAAGCCGACCCTCATTGCAAAGCATGTGAAGGCACAGGTGAAGTTGAAGAGGTGAGGCTTGTTAAGACGGGTGCTGTTGAAGAACGAGTGGCGACGCATTACAGTTGCCTTTGTTTAAGATACATACCGTCGTCGCGCCCCAACGAAGGTGAGGGTGATGGGGAGTAAATTACCCAACGCGTCTCAATACCCCATTCACATTAGCATTGGCTCATTGTATCTATGCCGTAAGGAGGCAGTTTACACTCCTCCTCCGGTGATGATGATGGGTGATAATAAATGGCATCAAGGGCGACCTTTGTGCGCAGAATGTAAGATTGAACACATAAAACGATTTGGAGATGAACCACAATGGCACAAACAATAATAGAAACGAAGAAACTACTTGGATTTATAAATGGATTTGGAGATAATATAGAAGACCTGCAACTTGAAATTAAAGACAACCGAGTGTATGGGGCAGTTGATGTTCCTACTCACTACTGCGAGAAGAGCATTAGTGTCATGGTGTCTAATGATGTGAAATACAGACCGGGTAAAGTTTACCTGTCGGATGTGTCAAAAGTGTTGGCTTTCCTTAAAGCATCTTCGCAAGACTTATGTATATTGACTCAATGGGACGGCTCGTTCAATTTAAAAATAGGGAACAACTCTTTACAGATTCCGAGCCATACACACATCCGTTCTGCTATGACTGTGGACCGCGCGAAAGCGGCAGTTGCAGAAATGAAGTTGAACAATTACACTAAGATAGGCCCATCAGTTTTGACTGTGAATGGAAACATAAGCATTATTGAGATGAAAGGTATGTCTGTTGGTATCAAGGTCGCCGGTAAGGATGCTCCTTGTCGCGTCGTTGTAAACCCAATGGATGCTGAAATGATTATCACAATGGGACACATAGTTGGTGGCGCGAACATGAGTCGCACAATTCAACTATCAAATGTGTGGGGTGATGTGGAGACAACAACTTACTTCGGTTCTCACTTACCATCCACATTGCGTTGCATGGATAGTGGGATGGTTGACTTTTACATGGGTGAGCATGCCGCGCTTATTTTAGAGCATCAAGAAGAAGATACCTTGCTTATCCTTAAGCACCAACAGGGAGTGAACTAATGATTATTGATGCGATATACCATGATGATGAAGCACCTACTATCTATCAGCGATACCGTGATGAAGACGGGGCGTTAATTGAGAATAAGATTGAGGACTACAAGCCTCACTTCTTCATCCCTCAATCAACACCGGAGTTCCGAATCAAGGGTTTGAAGCGTTCATTTCCTCAAGCAGAAGTTGACACTAAGAAACACTACGAGGGTCTTGACGGCACTCCACTATACCGAGTAAGCACTAACTCACCTGCTGACATATACCGGATGCGAGAAATGTTTTCTCGCACTTACGAGGCTGATGTTCGCTACGCTGACCAATACTTGATTGAGAACTTTGCCGAGATGCCGAAGTGGAAGCCGCGCAAATGGTGGTATGATATTGAATGCAACACAGGTGAAGACAAGTTCACTACTGTCATTGCTGTCATTGACTCCGACCTTGACACACCCGTTGTCTTTGCATGGGCTGATGAAAGAACTAACTGCCCGCACCTCAACAGATTGAGTCCTCAAGGCACAATGAACAAAAAAGTTCGTGACACAGAATATCATTTGAAGTTCTTCAATTCGGAGAAAGACATGTATGACGGATTCATTGAGTTCCTTCAAGCGCGTAATCCTGACATGATGATTGCTCACGCGGGAACATTCTTTGACATACCTCACATGATTGAACGCCTTGACAAGATTTACGGTTGGGGCGGGGCATCTAAGTTGAGTCCTCTTAGCATCATTCGTTATCCTAAGAAGGGAGAGCGATACCACCCAACAGACCAACCGATTGCAGGTCGTTGGCAATTTGATACTGCCGCACCTGCTACAAGCGGGACAGGCTTTGAGCGTGTATGGAAAGACAGCGGTGGAGGTCAACTATCTAACCTCAAGTTGAATACTATTGCAGAAGAATTGGGGCTTGGTTCAAAACTCACCGAGGAGATTGAGGGCATGGATGTTCACAATGGATGGTATGAGTATTGGCCGGAGTTCGTTGACTACTGTTTACTTGACACAGTTCTCCTTCGTGGGATTGACGAAGCGCGCAATGTAACTGACTTCTATTCGGAGATGGTTCGTTTGTGTGGCGTATCAATTCAATCAGCGACCAATGTAACCAACTTCGCGCGAGGGTTAATCTCTCGCAAGACGCACCTCAAAGCACCAACCCGATTCAAAGCGGAGAAGGTTGACCTGCAAGGTGCGGAGTTCATTATGAAAGACCCCGGACTGTATGAAGGGGTAGCCATCATTGACTACAAGGGACTATACCCATCACTCATCACAGGACACAATCTTTGCTACACTACGAAGAGAGATGGTCCGGGTGAAGGAATCATTCAACTTGAGAATGGTTCGTATTGGGACCAGCGCAAGAAGGGAATACTCCCCGAAGTTGTTGATTATCTGTTTGATTTCCGAGCCGAGTGCAAACAGCGCATGAAGGATGCTGAAACTAAAGAAGAGCGAGCCGCTTGGAATACAACTCAATCAGCAGTAAAGCGAGTCATGGCGAGCCTATATGGGATGACCGCGCATGCCGGTTTTGGTTGGGCTGATACAGACATAGCACATACAATTCTGTCCGAAGGCCGACGATGTATTCGCCTTCTTGATAGCGTCGCGACCAATCTTGGTTACAATGTTCTGTATGGTTTTACTGACAGCGCATTCATTCAAGTCCCACAAGAAGATGCGCTCACCCTTGCGGCGAGGGTTACTGATGCTGTGCAAAGCGCGACAGGTAACAAACAACTGTTCGCTGAACTTGAAGCCTACATACCGTATTGGTTCTTTGAGAAAAAGAACAAGTATGCAGGTATGGTTTCATGGCCTCCCGAAGATAAAGGGAAAATGAAATCTGCTAACTTCTTAAAAGGTAGTAGCCTTGCTCCTATCAGCAAGGAGGCAGAACGAACCGCCCTCACTTTGATTTGTCAAGGTGAGAACGAGGCGGTTGTCCGTGAGGCGATTCTCAAACTTGCGCTACCTGTGCGTAGGGGAGAGGTGAACCTCAAAGAAGTGACAAAACAGACGCGTATAAGTCAAGCACCAAAGGACTACAAAATCCTTTCCGGTGCAAGCAAAGCGGCTGATTATTACAATGAGAACTTGGCTGATGATGACCCGTTCAAAGCGGGGGATTCAGTCAAGTGGACTTATGTTAAATCTGTTCCCGCCGGTCGGCCACCTACGGAAGTAGTTGCTTACCGAGAGGATTATGAAATGAGAGGATTTACTCTTGATGCTAAAGTCATTCTTGACAAAGCAATCGTGAGTAAGTTGAAAGGCGTGTATCAAGTCTTGGGTTGGGACTTAGATGCCGCGACAGGAGAACCCCGACCCGCAACATATTGGTGATACCATGACTGACGAAAAAATGAAACAATTAGAAGCCCGAATAGAAGAACTTGAAACAAAGTGTGAGGAACTTGAAAGAGAACTTGAAGATATGGAAAGCGACATAGTAAGCAATCATAGAATTGCTCGCGCGGTTTGCGAACTACAAGAAGAACTTGAAAAGCAATTCCCTACGATTTACATAGCGAACAAGATTCACGCCCCGACAATGGTGGGAATGAAGTGATGGATAACTACCCGGACGGTATGGATTGGGGAGCGTATGACGACTACCACACACCCGAACTTGAATGCGGCCACCGTTCCGGCGATGGTTGCGACTGTTGGTGTGATGGGGGAGAGTATGAGAACGCTCATCAAGAAGAGAAATGCACAGGTGACAACTGCACATACTTACAGTGTCAATCGTGCGGCGCGCCTACTGATGAAATTGAACATGTTGTTCCTAACCTTCAACGATTCAACAAAGTAAGAGGTGAACTCATGTGGGTTGACAAAGAGAAAACAAAACCACTACGCTTCATTCCTCAAAATCAGTTGATAGAGTGTCGTCTATGTGAAGATTGCTTTGATGACTACAAGAGTGAGATTGATACACTTGACTTATACCGATTTGACAAAGACGACAAGTGTGTTGATTGCGGTTCACCCGACACAGGTGGCTCAACGCTATGTGATAATTGCTTTGATGATAGAGAGGAGATGGATTGATGAAACCTAAGATTTACGATGATGGCTCAAGTTATGCATGGACTCCCGAAATGGGGAAAGACGGTATCATCATTCGGATGAGTAAGTCAACACTTACCTCTCCTCTATGGTGCGCGCAACAGTTATGGTTGCAACAAACATACCCTCAACCTAAAGAGTTGGTGAAGCACCTTGTTGTTGGAGACGATGTTCACAACGGGCTTGAGATGTATTACGACAACCTCCAATTAAGAGGTGACATTGAGACACTACACAAACAGGCTAAGTCCGGCGCGGACATGAGCAAGGTGTTGATACATTTCATTCCTAACAAGCAACAGATTATTGACAACAGGCGCGACGAGAACAAAGAGTTTCCGTTCTATGATGATGACTACAATCGCAACATGAAATGGCTCATGAATTACGAAGGCGCGCGTATGGCATTGGCTAAGACTCCTATGCCTTTAGCGAATGAAGTTCGTATTGAATTGAAGAGGGAGATTGAAGTCCCCGGCTACGGTTCTATCCCTGTTCAGTTTGTTGGTATCATTGACCGTGTGTTTGAAGCAGACGACGGAGGCTTGCTTGTCTTTGAATTGAAGACGGGCAAGTGGAGTGATGATAAGTTGTCCGCCATGCGCAAAGAGATGTCTTACTACAAGTTCTTGATTGAAAATGCAGATAGGGACTTTCTAAAGAAGAAGGGTATTGACCGAGAAGTTACACAATGGGGTTGGAGGTATTCAGCCGCAGACCATTGGAACATTGAACCTGTCAAAAGCGTGAGTGAGCGAAGCATGATGAAGTTGATGCGCGACCTTATCAAAATGTATCTTGACGAGCATTTTCCGACAACCAAGCAAGACTTCAAGTGTTCATGGTGTTCCTTGATTGCTCTATGTCCTAAGTATGCAATCCCCGTAGGTGATGAATGATGAGAAAATGTGAACTGTGTGATGAAGTTAAACTTGATGGAATGAAATTAGGTAAGCGCGCCGCTTGCTTCTCTTGTATTGATAAAATGCTTGAGTTTGCTGTGACCGCCGGAATGAGATTTACGGAGGGTGACGAGTGAGTGTTCTCAACTTACAGTTTCCCAAAGAAGTAGGATTGTTTCGCAAAATCGTTCATTCTCAAACCGAGTTTGAGAAGTATTGGTCGGCCTTGCGCCACGCGCAATGCGCTTACATGTCGGTGTATTCTTTTCGTGCTGTCAAACCAAATGGTCGTCGCGCAGAATACAACACAGCAATAGTAAACAATTTTGTTTTAGACTTTGATAAGAAGTATCGCAAGGGTAGTGAGATGATTGATGTTGACGGTGATGAAGTCGTTGACCAAGTTGCTCGGCTACATGACTACCTGCTTGAAAAGAATATCAAGCATGGTGTGTGGTTCAGCGGTAACGGGTTTCACATATGGATTGGGCTTGACAAGACGCACTTACCTTCAAGCGGTATTGAAGTGTCACACATCAAAGCCGCGGGTCGTAAAGTCATCAACGCTTGGAAGAAAGATATGGAGTTGTATTGTATGGACCCTACTGTGCCGTTTGATATGGCGCGCATGATAAGAGTTCCTAACTCCTACAACGCTAAGCAACATGTTCTGCGATGGAGTATTCCTCTCACTACACAAGACCTCACATTGAGTTGGGACGAGATATGCGAGATGGCTGAGAAGCCACTCAATACAGCCTACTACTATGGTGAGGGGGGAATCAATCTCCCTATCAGTGAAGTCAAGAAGAAGAGTTTCCGAACAGAAGGTGGAGAGCCAATTGACTTTGATACCGTAGCAATGGGTAAAATCAAAATCCTACCCTGTCTCATGGAGGCGGCATGTCAAGTGGGTAGCAACCCACCACATGTGAGCCGCGCAAGCCTCGCCATCTATCTCGGTGCAAGGCTACGCAACTTCTTACATGTGAGCAGAACCACAGCGGAGATGCGCGAGAGTCATGTTGCTACAATATCCGAGTTCATGGGCGCGCTACAATGGGCTGACTATGATGAAGGGATTACCAAGTATCATACCAAGACCATAGTTGATGGTGGCTATCAAGAGTCATGCGCAAGTTTGATGAGCAAAGGGTTGTGCATTGGTAAATGTCAACTTTGGGATGGGACAGGAGAACATGAACATGATGAGAAAAGTGAAATCAACCTAACAATATCACCGTCGCAATTGCAACATGCGCGCAACAAACAAGAAGAGTTTGACTCACAGAAAACTCATGATAAGTTCAAGTCGTCAACCAACTACATTGGTTATCTCGGTGAACTTGTGTTCAATGAATACCTTGAGAGTATAAATTGCATTGATGACAAGGAGTGGATGCAGTTTGTTACCCCCGATTGGACCGAGCCGGACTATATCATTCACGGATATTCGGTTGATTTGAAAACCACCTTTGAAGACGGTATGTGGTTTCAAGAACCAACTCACGATATTTACATTTCTGCCCGCGTCTCAAGAAACGAGAAGAGCATGAAGATACTTGGATGGATTACCGGCAAAGAACTCGCAACTATGAAGAAAGAGGTTAACAACATTCATTGTAAAAGGATTACGCGCGGTAACAGAACTGATTGGGTATTGAATCAATCAGCGTTACAGGATTTGAGAACCTTACCATTTGAGGTGATAAGATGAAATGTTTAATCATCATGGATGACCTTGTTCGGGTGTTAAGAGATGAAGAAGGGGAGGCGAATTGAATGGACCGAGTTGTTTTTAGCACTCTTCTTCATCATCGTCTTACCCCCGCTGTTGTTAATCATGCTACCATTACATTTCATACTCAAGGTGATATTCAATGACTAAGAAATCATACGAGTTTGATACCAAGCAAGGCTTCTTGACTAAAATTAAAGTGACTACTGTTGAAACTGTGAGAACAGATATTCCCGGCGACGGGCAATGGTTTGATGCTAACTACATTGAACTGTTACTGATGATTGACGAGAAGTGGAGAACGCCTCGCGCACTTACAAAGTATTCAGAATCGTTGCGTCTAATGGATTCGTCTAAGATAGCGCAGATGCTTAAAGGTCTTGAGAAGCGTGGGTTTGTTGATTCAAAGAAAGAAGGTAGGAATCATACCCAATGGAGGCGCACTCACAAGTTCCCAAAGCATGAGGGGATGCTCTCATGAATCCTCTCATCATAGACACCAATGAGAGAGGTCGCCTACCCGATGCAATTGAACGCCGCGCAAAGTCTCGCTCTCCGAGAGTGAACATCCTTAGAGAGAATCTTACCAATGGTGATTACAAATGCGGCGAGTGGTTGATTGAAGCAAAGTCTGTTGATGATTTAATGCAATCAATGAGGAACGGACACTTGATGAGACAACTTGACAACATGGATGCTAACGCAGGTAATTTTGGACTTGTTGTTTGGGGTGATGTGAACGACTATGTTCGCAACGCCAAAGCAAGAGGGTCAACAATTACTCATAGCGCGGCACTTAAACAAATGACAGGTTTCCTCGGTCGGGTTGTAGCCGACTTCGGATGCCTCATATACCGCGCTCCCAATGTAGGAGAGGCGGCACAATTCATGGTCGCTCTTCATGAGAAGACCTACAAAAAAGCAAGCAGACACGGCGCGCAAGCAGTTAGGCGAGTAAGCACTAACGATGTGCGAGTGGATATGCTACTAACAATTCCGGGCATCGGTGCAGAAATGGCTGATGCGATTATCAAAGTATGTGGTTCTATTGAAGAGGCCGCATGCGGAGATTGCTTGAGAGAAGTCCCCCGGATGGGTAAGACATTGCGCAACCGCGTGATTGAAACTCTCACAAGCGAAGACGAAGTTCGTGTTGAGAAGACGCGTTAATTATAGTTATTATACAATAGCGATAAACGATAAAACAAGAAATGGTTATAGACTGAATACGACCACGGCGGGTTAACCCCGCTGAACATTCAGCCACCCCCCAAAAAAAAGGAGAATGAGAAATTATGTCACAAAGACAATGGAATCAATATAGCGTAGTGAAAGAATACCCCATGATGAAGGATTACTTAGACCGATTTAGAACGACTTCGTTCTTTAACGAAGTCCCCGGTTTAATGTCCTTCTTCTATCTGCAAGGCCAAGCCCTTGTTGATGAAATCCGCATACCCGTATGGGCGAGCGCACTTGACCCCCGAATACATGTATTTTGGATTCAAGCAACGCGTTCGGGAAAATCAATTGCATGGGAGTTTACAGGAGAGGTAGCAAAATTAGCAGGGATTGACATTGATATGTTCACAAGCGGAACAGACTCGGCATTGATTGGGTCAATTGATTCAATCAAGGATGACGACGGTGGTTACATCACTGTTGAAAAGCCCGGTCTGCTTGCAGGGAACAAATGTTTGAACTTTGATGAAGGGTCAATCCTTCTTCAAGCAAACCCCAAGCAATTCTTTTCCGAAGTTATTCTATATCTGCAACAAGCAATGAACCCCGTCGGGAGTCACAGCAACACATTAACGAAACACATGAAGAATGGTAAAGTGGAATGCGAGTCGCGCGTTTCGTTTTGGATTACATCGTTCCCACCTGCGGGAGTCAAAGAGTATGTCCTAACCAAAGGGTTGTTTCAGCGAGTCCTACTTCTGTATAGACCGTGGAGTGATGACATGAGACAAATGGTATCGGAGCAAAGAATGTCCGGTGTGTTCAAGAATAAACTTGACAAGGTTACAACTGTTGAGGATATTGCACAGCACTTCATTCACATCAAAGAGAAGGTGAGAACCCGACTCACAATGAAGGCGGGTATCACTCATGAAGAGTGGGGCAACATGAATCCCCATCAAAAGGAAGAGGTTGCGCGCTCTCAAATGTATGAGATGTTCACTGTTGACCCATCCTTTGAACCTCAATTGATGCAAGCAGTTGACAACTACTACACATTGGTGCGCGGAATGGATAAGCACTTGAGTGATGTTGTCTGTTCTTTCATCCCCAATGTTCTATCATACACAGTCCTCTTTGCAACTCACATCGCTTTGATGAGAGTCATGCGCGACGGTCTTGGTGTTGAAGATGAATGGTTGGTCACAGGAGACGATGTTGAAATGGCCGCTGAAATCCTTTACGATGTTTACGAACAACTTGTTCTTTGGCTTGAGTCCGAAGTTGAAGTTGGTGCTAAGTCCGCAGAAAAAGCGGCAATGATTCAAGGATGGCAGAAAGCATTCGGTGTTTGTTCAACCGTTGAAATTGAAGATAAAGGGGACGGATGGGTATTGAAGAGTCAATTACTTGAACAGTATGGCTCGCAACAAGGGAGAAGTAAACCTGCTGTCTATCAACGCTTCAAGCAAGTTCAAGCGCAGTTCAAAATGACGCGCGTAGGTAAAGCAGTTTACATCAAGTTCAAGGAGGAATCAAAGTGAGCCAAAATACAGATGAGATATTAGTCGCAAGAATGGATAGAACCAAAGATGGATTATTCATCTTTACCTTAGTGGGTGATGATGGAAAATTAACCAAGAGGTTAATGACTGATGAAGAGAGAAAACGATTGATTAGCGTTCTAAAATTAGGTGATTCACAATGAGTAAAATAATGGCGATTGATATTGAAACAGCGAACTATTCATACGAGATTGGTGGATGGGATAAGACCCATTTGTTTGAGCCTGTTGTGGTTGCAACATGGGATGGTGAGAATGCTCACATCTTCTCCAAAGCAGATACCGTAATGGTGGCTGATGCAGAAGTTCACCCATTGCACCCGCGCAAACTCGGAGAGCATTTACAGAAGCACATTGAAGCAGGTGGTAAAATCATCGGACACAACATCCGTGGATTTGACTTACCTGTTCTTCGTGATGCTCTTGACATGCACTACGCAGGTGTTCTCATCAAAGAGGCTGACAGCCATTTGATTGACACCTCATGGACTCTTCGTTCAAGCGCAGGTCAAAGCGTTTCGCTTGATGATGTGTGCAAGCAAACTCTTGGGAGAGGCAAGGAGATTATGCATTCCGAAGACGCGCCTGTTGCATGGCGAGAGAATAAGTTCTTGGAGGTCATGAAGTATTGCCTTCAAGACTGTCAACTCAATTACGATTTATTCAAACACGGACAGCGCGAGGGCGTTGTCAAAGCAAGGCATTCAGTTTCCGGCATTATCACAGACATTGAGGTGCTTTGGAAGGAGGAATAATTATGACTGACGAAAGAAAGAATGGAAGAGAAGCCCAAATTAGCAATATACGAGCCGCCGTAAATATCGCGGAAACCGTGAGGTCAACACTTGGCCCTGCGGGAATGGATAAGATGCTTGTTGATGAACAAGGACATACGATTGTAACGAACGATGGTGTAACGATACTGCGCGAACTTGATACTGCGCACCCCGGTGCAAAGATGATGGTTGGAATCAGTCAAACGCAAGAGCAAGTCTGTAAAGACGGAACGACGAGTGTAGTTGTTCTTGGCGGACAGATGCTTGCTTTGAGCGAAGGATTGCTGTTGAGAGGTATTCATCCTCAAACTATTGTTCGTGCCTACAATCATGCAAGTCAAATTGCGATGGACGCTGTTCAAGGACAAATGAATACCGGAGATGAATTAGCAGTAGCGAAGACAGCACTACGAGGTAAGGCCGCAGAAAGTCATTTGAATGACGCGGCAACCCTTTGTGTTGAAGTTGCTCAATCCGTTGAAGGCGACCTTGACCGAGTTCGCATTATCACCCAAGCGGGAGGTTCAATGAAAGACTCATATTGGAATGAAGGTTTAGTCTTGAGTAAAGACTTCGCCGCACCAACAGATACCGTGTTCAAAGATGCGCGAGTTCTATTGCTTGATGGTGGCCTTGAAGGGTATGACCTAAGCGAAGTTCAAATGCAAGTCAACGACCCTGCTCAACTACAACAAATCAAACAACAGGAGATGCAAATGCTCGGCCATGCGGCGCAAGAGATTGCAGAACTATGCGATGTTCTCTTCGTTCGTGATGGTGTGCATGAGGCTGTTGTCAAATATCTATCCGCGAAAGGTGTTGGTGTTGTAAGCAGACTTCAACAATCCGATATGGATGCTCTAACGCGAATTACAGGTGAACCTTCTTATCATCATTACACGGATGCTATCAATGAAGAGATTAAACCAATCAAGAAGTCTTGCATTAAGCGCGAGCGTATTGGCGACCTTGATTATGTTTCGGTGATAGTGCCGAAAGCAACGGTTGTCACAATGGTTGTTCGTGGTGCTACTCGTCAAACTCTTGACGAATACGAAAGAGCCTTTGACGATGCTCTCGGTGTAGTGTGTCTTTACATGGGCGATACAGGGGACGGTGTTCTTGCAGGTGGAGGTGCGGCGTTATCCAAAGCGTCTGTTGCAGTTCGCAAGTATGCACAAGAGCAAAGTGGACTAAGCGCGAGAGAGCGTATGTGTCTTGAAGCCTATGCTGACTCACTTGAAATCGTCCCCGCGGCAATTGCTAACAATGCGGGCATGGACCCGCTTGATGTTGTTATGGAATTGCGCTCTTGTCCGTCTAACCACGGACTGTTCATCAATGACGACGGTGTTGGTTCTGTCTGCGACACATTCAAAGAAGGTGTTGTTGAACCCACTCAATTGGTCCGTCAAATCATCACAAGTGCTACGGAAGTCGCAACGGCAATCCTACGCATTGATGACATTGTTGCGCGAAAGGGATGAGTATGTGGAAAGAAGCATTTCTTCTATTAGCGTTGTTGGTCTTAATTGAGATTGGCTACCGCGTAGTTGATTATTTGATTTTCAAAGCAAACAACATACCCGGTGAAATGGATTCCGAAGAGTGATTATTGCGGACCTTTTCTTAGCCCATCCCAATGCATCTGCTCAAGTTCAGCATCGTCAATGAAGAAGACCACATCGCTACCGAGGTCATCAAGTGCGAGCCACATTGAGATGAAACCGGCGACGAAAGCGAGAGCGAAGATTATTGATAAAGTGAGCCACATGGTTATCCCATAGCGGTGTTAAAAATAAACCTTACCTTTTATTCATCATGAATGTAGCCAAGTTCATTTGTGCTTTTAGCATTCCAAACTTGTCAAGAGGTTTCAGTTGTTGTTCTTTGACTTTCACCATCTGTGCTTGACGGCGCGCTTCTTTGGCTTCTGCATTTGCTTGTGCTTGCTCTCTTGCTCGTTGCTCCGCATCAAAATCAGTAGCCACTAACGCTTTCTCATTGTTGAATAAGTTCGCCTGTCTCACATTAGGTTGAAACAATTTCTTCTGTTCTTTAATCACAATGACACCTTTCACGATTGTAGGCTTACCGCCCACACCCTGCTTCTTACTGCGTTTGCGTTTAGTGGCCGCGCGCTTCTGTCCCGACGACATAGAGCCGGAGGTCTTCGGTGTCTTACTCGTTACCTTCACGCTTGGTCTGCACTTAGGATAGCCTTTGCTTGACTTCTTAGCCTTACTGCGTCCACACGGAGGATGCTTGCCATCCTTACCTGTGCGGGAAACATCAACCCACTTCTCCTTGAACCATCGGTTGAGATTCTTCTTGAGTGTGCCTCGTTCTTTGAAATGCCTTGCGCGGTTAGTGTGCATATCTTCGGGAACTATTTTTCCGCTTGCGGTATGGCTCATGTCTTTACCTCCTTTGCCTTCAAGACCGCGCTTGCGTCTTTCACGAAGTAGGTCTGCACGATACTTCTTGCGTTCCGGTGTGGTTTCGTATTTGGTATCGTATTCTTTCTTGTGCTTCTTCGCTTCGGGAGATTCAGCATGTTTGAACAGACCTACTCCGCGAGGTAAAGGCCGACGGCGACTCTTTTTTGACTTTGCGCGGGCTTCTCTCTCCTCAAGCCTCTTCTTTTCACGCTGATAGCGCGGAACATCTTTCGCACTCTTTCTTGAAACAACTATTTGTCTTTTGTCGGGCATGTCTTCACGCATCTGTCTTCGCCCAAATCTCATTTTATCTCCGCTTGGTGCGTCTCCACGAACGCCTACTGAAATGTATGTTCCCGAATCATCGTTGCGGTGCTGTGCCGCACCATGATGAGGTGATGCTTCTTTACCTTCAAAACTCCAAAACTCTTCGGGGTATTCACCTTGTAAGTATTGAGTTGCATGTTGAGGGTGTTGCGCGCTTGCTTGTTGAACGGGTTTCCAACCTTGCCAACCTGTTGACTCATCCATTGACTCGTCAAACTGAGGTAAAGCAGTTTGGTATTTACGGATAACTATGACGCGCTTCATATTCTTCCCTCTTTTCCTCGCAAGTTTCGCAATGCCCCCATCGTCCGCGAATGTCGTCGCTGTAATAACATAGTCCGCAGTATGGCATCCAACGCTTATTTACGCCTCTAATCCATTCTGCTGATACTGTCATTAACATCCCATCTTTTTACAAGTTGAACCTTTGGGCTTGCATTTAGCGCAAGTTTTGCAGTTCTTACAACCGTCACAATCGTCGCCCTTACACATGCTTTCTTTTAGTAAACGGAACGCGAGTTCCATTGGTTCTCCTCTTTGGTAATCTTCCATTGTTCTATCCACCTCGTCATAATTCTGTTCTTCGTCCGGTTGCATGTGGTATTCACCAACGCTCGTATTGCCGAAGTTCTTAGGTGGAACCATGCCCGCTAAACTTTCTTCAACAGTTGCTTCTCCTCCACGACCGCGCGGACCCAAACCTGTTCCATCCGGTCCACCTTTCGTTTCATCAAACTTGCTTCTTGGTCTTGGTTTTGCCAATAACCCCGTCCCACCCGGAGTAGCATAGTCTGTTGTGAACACGGTTGAAGGAGCAGTTCTCAATGAGCGATTTTGGGGGCCATAACCCGTAGTTTCATCTCCGCGCTCGTTTACATCACCAAACGATTTTTCGTCTTTCGCTTGACCTGTAATCATATCATACAGTTGTTCAACGGATATACCGCGCGCCATAGCAAGACGCTCAAGCACCTTCGGGTCATAACCCGATGTGTAGTGAATTGATTGACCACCCCTGCTCTTCTTACCCTCGCGAGACTCTTTGCGGTCTTGGTAGTCTTTACTTCGTTGTTCGCCTCTTGACCGCCTATGAGCATGTGCGGATGAACCCATTTGGGCCATAGCGTCGTGTAAATCTTGTTTGCGCCCTTCTAACATTGGGCTATTTTCGCGAATGTCCGAGCGATTAACTCCTAACAATTGAGCAAGTTCCTCTCTTGCTCCATGACTCAAACCTGTTGGGTGCGGGTCGGGTCTTTTTTCAGCAGTTATTCCTCTTGAGTCTCTCTCCGTCAAACTAAACTTGTTTGCTAAATCGCTGATGCTCGCGCTGTCAACAAACTTCTGCTTCGCTTCTTGTCGCTCTTGATAGGTTTTAGCGCGCCCACCGGCTAACTCATTGATTGCGGCTTGAAATGCTTCTTGGTCAACATTGAGATTTTCTAAATCGTTCTGTTCAACACCCATGTGTTCGCTCAAGTCTTTCAAACTGATTTTCCTTCGCTCAACATATTCGCGAACTTGCGACGGGTCGGCACTTTCTTTCATTTGATTGAATCTTCTTACACCTTCGCGTTTCATTTTTTCATCGCGAGTGTTAGTAACTGCCTGTTGGAGTGGTGCGTCCCCACCTTTGGCCTCGCGCTTCGCGGCTTTTGCCGCTTTGCGTTCGCGCCTCATTTGAGATTTGCTCTTCTTCTCATCAGCCTTCTTGACTTTGACACCTTTCGGTTTGCGCTCGCCCGGACCCATCTTAGGGTGCTTGCCGACAGCAATGACTAAGACCGCGTTCTTGCCTTTCTGTTCCTTGTTTGGCTTCATGATACTCTCTCCTTTTTTAGACATCTAAATCACGAATCCTATGCTTTGCGAACTTGGCTTTTGTCAGTCGCGAGTCTTGCCATAGATGACCACACGAAGGACACTCCCAAATCAGCAGACGCGTCTCTCGTTCATTAACATAGCGACCCTCAACGCGTCGCGCGAGAACACTCTCTTTGCAACTTTCACATGTTTGGCTTAATCTGTCTTTTAGTTTTCCCATATTATCACATCAATTGAATACCACTTGAACATAACAAGAACCTACTTTCAAAGTTGACCCTCCTATCTGCGAAGATATTACAGCCGATGAGAAGTTCCCTGCTCTTGAATGACCCGTTATTTTGAACTCTAAGATGATTGTATCACCTGCTCTCACCGGGTCAAAATGAAGTTGCACATTTCCTAAAGGAACTTGAGCAGGGGGCGCACCATTTATTCTTGATATAACAACGCCGTTTGGGTTGTGAACCATCGCAACATCAACGAACTCACCACCACGAAAAGCACCTGTTGAATTATCATTCGCTATACGGAAAATAAGTTGCACATCACCGTGGTGGGGTGCGCCTTGTGTGTGAATAACACCGGGTTGCATAGGGTTGCCTCCACCACCCGCAATAGCCCCGTTGATGGGTGTTTCAAGTTGAACCACCGTAGCAACATAATCAGCAATTTCAACTTCGGGCGCACCTTGAGAGTTTATGTTTGCACCTGCGGCGTTTGTTATTTGAAGAAACCCTGCCACATCAAACGATTCTCTCAACAGCACACTCGCGTGTAAATGATTCCCCGCGGGGTTCAAACCTGCGGACATACAACCTATGTCAATACCCGGCCCTACAACGGATGGGTATGTTCCTGTTGATGGTGGCGCACCACCACCACCACCTGCGCGCCTCTTCTTGTCTTTCATGGCTGTGCCTTTAGTTATGGCTGTCATTCCCCACATGGTATCACAATCCTATTCCATACCAACCTGTTGCGCCTGTGTAAATTAAAGTGACCGCCTCATGCGCGGGAAGAGAACCGTTCGTCCCTGCACCATTCAAGAGTTGACCACCAAAACCGCTTCTATCAATTGTGATTGCTCCCGTTGAAGGCGTATTGACATTGATGATAACATAGGTGTCTCCGTCTTGCGCCGCACCGGGGTCGGGTAAATTGACTGTTTGACCACCGGGACAAAGAGTGACCGACCCTGCTTCACTCAGCCTATCAAGGTTAAGAGTTGCGGGGGCGGCGGGAAGAACAACGCTTCTTTTTGCTCTAAATGTTGCGTTAGTTGCTAACTCTATTGTGGCCGCGGCTTGAACGGCGTTAACAGCGTCTAAGTCAGTATATGCAGTAGCACCTGCGGCGATAGCATCCAACTTTGTTTTGTCACCATTAGCGAATGCTCCTTCGGATGGAGGTTGTTGCGCGCTGTCAGCCTTTGCGCCTTGTGCGGCTGTTGCGTAATCGGATGCGGCGAATGCTTTGACTTGAGCAAGGTTCGTGACTTCGCTGTCCATCAATGCTCCCGCGGCGGTAACATTCGTTGCATCGGTCACATCTGCACCCGCTTCAACACCGCCTAAGAATGTCAGCACTTGTGCTTGAGTCAGTTCTTCCACTACTCCATTAGCACCGGAAACCCTACCAAGTATTCTTTCGTCATTAACTACATTCTGCATCTTCGCGTAAGTTACAGCATCATCATCAATAGTCCATGTAGCACCGCTACTGCTAACTACAATGTCACCCTTGTCACCATCGGTCACTCCACCGCCCGCAATCGGGTAGTTGCAACTCATCCATTTGCTACCTTCGTAAATGAATGTAGCGCGTTGGCCGGGGTTCAATACAGCATTGAGTTCCGGTTGGTCAAAACGAATGTTTCCTTTGCCCGCAACTCCTTTATTGCAAACTTCAATGACATGCCCTTCGGGGAACTTGTAATTTGTTCCATCTGTTTCGGGGTTGAGAATTATTTCTGCGCTCCCTGCTACGCTTAGCATAAAGAACGCGTCTCCGTCAGCCGTAATGGTGTATGTTTGACCACCTGTAAGTTCTGTTGTTGTCGCATCAACACCTTGACCATCAAGACGAACAGAATAATGTCCTGTTGCTTCGTTGTTGCGCCCTGCAAAATACAAATTATTTCTTACATGGTTGTTTGCTAAATCAACACCGCGCGATGGCCCATGACCAAATCCGGGGTCGCTTGCTGTTGTGGCGGCTTGGAGGTCGCCCGCTTCCAATGATGCATCATACCTCGGATGGCTCGGCCACAAGGCTGTGATTGTATCACCAACTGCTAAGTCGCCTACATCACCCGCTGTGTGTAACAGGTCTTTGAGATGAGTCATTGTGTTGACACCTTCTCCCGCACCATCACTTACTTTGTTGCCGCCGGTTAAACCGCCGGATGATACCGGAGGCATATAACGAATAGAAGAAGGGAGGAATACGCGCTTGTCATTTATTTCTTGAACATCAACATTGTGTGTGCCGCCACCCGATGACTTGTATTTGACACGAATAATAGCCAAAACGACTGTTTTCATGTTAGTATTTGCGTTTACAGTATCGTAATCAGTAAGATATTGAGATGGAATGGTCGGATAAAGACCGTTTGATACATTGACGGGGCTTCCACCTTCGTAGTGAACATTGGCTATGCCGTTGTTTCCCGCGGCGTATATGACATAGAGTGCTTCTTCACCCGCGGCGGCTAATGCAACGCCTCCCGAACCGTGATTCGCGTCCCCTAATGTCATTGTTGCGCTACCACCCGGACCACCTGCAAACTCATACAGCACACCGTCAAGGACTACATATCCTCCTGTGATTGTCAAAGTAAATGCTGATGCTCTCGTTATTGCGCCCGGTTGATTGTTCGGGCTATTGCGGTGTGTTGCGGCAAATGCGTTATCCTCCAAGCGCAGAAGTCCGCTTCCGTGAATACCTTGTAATGTGTTCGTCAAAGTGGCTGATGACATTGCATCTCCATCTCTTAATCCGTCTGCGCCAAGTGTATTCTGCGCGGCTGTGTGTCCCGATAGTGCGTCTTTCGTCATCCTAATCTAACTCCAAAATAAATGAGAAGCGCACTTCATTCTGTGCGTTCTTGGTGAATGGGTTTATGTCTGCGCGATAGACAGGCACAAACTCTCCTGTCGTCGGGTCTTTGTATTGAATGTAAACTTCTTTGATTGGAGTTGAATACACATGCGATGTGTTAAATGAACCCTCAATCAAAATGCTACTGTCGTCTATAATTGTGACAGTAGGAGTTGCGCGAGCAAGTGTTCTTGCCCCACCATCTTCGGATGAGGCTACTGTCCCGTCGCTACCAATGTGTAGTTCGCTGACAAGCCCTGCGAGAGTTTCAACAAGTCTTCGCTTTACAGCATTTAGCATTGGCATTATTGACCACTCCTTTGACTTCGTAAATCGTTTGCGGGGTATTGTTGAGGTTGTTGAGGTTGTTGAGGTTG
>ERZ891134.431-NODE-431-length-35522-cov-11.879550_pt1 | contig 35522 bp, 38 predicted proteins | sample MGYA00520888_ERZ891134 | MGnify/ENA primary metagenome ERZ891134 (study PRJEB32303, sample SAMEA104408692) | aquatic metagenome | biome: Brackish water; feature: Coastal; material: water | place: Baltic Sea | collected 2014-10-23 | depth 10 m ... | reverse complement strand
ATGGAGGAGAATCTGATCATGGAGGAGAATCTGATCATGGAGGAGAATCTGATCACGGAGGAGAATCTGATCACAAAGAAATTATATCAGGAGGTCATGAATATGATCATGATAAACATGTCTTTAATCAACTTCATAATAAACCTTGGGCTGCTGTTTATGTTCCAGCTTTATTCTTTATGATGATTTCTCTTGGAGTTCTTGCGTTCTATGCTATTCAAAGAGCTGCCCAAGCTGGTTGGTCAATTGTGCTTTATCGAATTATGGAAGGCATAACAAGTTACTTGCTCCCAGGTTGTGTTTTTGTTTTAATAATATTAGGGTTTTCTGCTCTTAATTTTAATCATTTATTTATTTGGATGGACCCTGAAGTGGTTGCTCATGATGAAATAATTAGAAATAAAGTCGGGTATTTAAACATTCCTTTTTTCTTTTTAAGAGCTGTGATATATGTAACAGGATGGGTTTTATATAGAAATATCTCAAGAAGACTTTCTCTAAAACAGGACAACGACAATGATATAAGTATTCATAAAAAATTATTTAAACTTTCAGCAGGCTTTCTTGTATTCTTTTTAGTGACTGAGTCAATGATGTCATGGGATTGGATAATGTCTATTGATCCCCATTGGTTTAGTACTTTATTTGGATGGTATGTTTTTGCAGGTATGTTTGTTTCAGGTATAACAACTATAGCTCTTATTACTATTTATCTTAAGTCTCAGAATTATTTAAATTTTATAAACAATAGTCATATTCATGATTTAGCAAAATTCATGTTTGGTGTTAGTATTTTCTGGGCTTATCTTTGGTTCTCTCAATTTATGCTGATATGGTACTCTAATATACCAGAAGAGGTAACTTATTTTATTACCAGAATTGAAGATTACAATTTGTTATTTTTTGGTATGGTAGTGTTAAACCTTATATTCCCATTAATTGTTCTTATGAATAGTGATTTTAAGAAAACCAACTTTATTGTAATTTTAACTGGTATTATAATTATTATTGGTCATTACCTTGATGTTTACAATATGATCATGCCATCTGCAGTTGGTGATATGTGGTCATTTGGTCCTGCTGAAATAGGTGGATTTTTATTCTTTTTAGGAATATTTATCTATGTTGTATTTAGAGAAATTTCTAAAGCACCAATTCTAGCTAAAGGTGATCCATATATCGAAGAAAGTAAAACATTTCAATATTATAATTTAGACTAAAATGACATTATTACTTGTACTAACATCTTTAATTTTAATTTCTATTGCAGTTTGGCAACTAACTAAAATTTTAGAACTTTCTAAACCTGTAGATTATGAGAATAATGAAATAGCTACGGATAAAGACAATGATATGCAGGGAAAACTCATGTTTCTCTTCTTGATTTTTATTTATGGATTGACTATTTTTTCTTTTTTCAAATATGGAGACGTAATTCTGCCAGAGTCTGCATCAGTTCACGGTGAAAATTATGACAGACTACTTTGGTTTTCATTTTCTGTAATATTCTTTGTTCAAACTATCACCCAGGCATTACTTCATTACTTTGCATTTAAGTATAGAGGTAACAAAAAAAGAAAAGCACTTTTCTTTGCTGACAGTAATTTTTTAGAGGGTGTGTGGACAATTATTCCTACTATTGCTCTTGCAGGATTAATTCTGTATGGATTATTTACTTGGGTAGATATTATGACGATTGAAGAAAATGATGAAGCTCTAGTTGTTGAATTATATGCACAGCAATTTAATTGGAAAGCTAGATATGCTGGCGAAGATGGTGTATTGGGTGATGCAAATGTTAGGTTTCTACAAGATTTTGATGGTAAAAATTTAGTTGGAATTGATCCAACAGATAGAAATGGAGATGATGATATTGTGGTTCAGGAATTACACTTACCAGTTAATCGAGAGGTTGTTTTCAGGATCAGATCACAGGACGTTCTACATTCTGCATTTATGCCTCATTTTAGAGCTCAAATGAATGCAGTTCCAGGAATGATAAATCAATTTGCTTTTATACCAAATACAACTACTCAGGAAATGAGATTAAGACCAGAGATTGTTGAAAAGGTTAAAAAGATAAATAAAATAAGATTTGATAAAAGTGAGGAGTTAGTTGCCAGTGGAGATTTTCCTCTTGATCCATATGAATTTGATTTTTTACTTTTATGTAATAAAATTTGTGGTGCGTCACACTACAATATGCAAATGAAAATTATTGTTGAAACAGAGGAAAAATTCAATAAATGGATTGATGAACAACTAACATTTAAAGAATTTGTTCAATAGATATAGAATAAACTATGGCACAAAAAAATAACAGAAGAGCAAAAATAGTAGGAACAGATATCGAAGTTGATATTACTGAAAAAAAAGATGTTATAATTGATTCTCATGATGAAGATCATGAACATGACCACCATCACAAGGAAACTTTTATAACTAAATATATTTTTAGTATTGATCACAAGATGATTTCAAAACAATATCTAATTACAGGATTGATAATGGGTATAGTGGGCATTGCAATGTCTCTACTTTTTAGACTTCAGTTGGCATGGCCAGAAGAATCATTTGGTATATTCGATACTCTTCTAGGAAAATGGGCTACGGATGGTGTCATGGATCCAAATGTTTACCTAGCCTTAGTTACAATTCATGGAACTATTATGGTATTCTTTGTCTTAACAGCAGGTCTTAGTGGAACTTTTAGTAATCTATTAATTCCACTTCAAATTGGTGCTCGAGATATGGCTTCTGGATTTTTAAATATGATTTCATATTGGCTATTTTTTATTTCATCTGCAATTATGATTGCTTCACTTTTTGTTGAAGCAGGTCCTGCAGCAGCAGGATGGACAATATATCCACCATTAAGTGCACTTCCTCAAGCTCAACCTGGTTCAGCAGCTGGAATGACATTATGGTTAGTTTCAATGGCATTTTTTATTGCTTCATCTTTATTAGCTGCATTAAACTACATAGTTACAGTTCTTAACCTAAGAACAGAAGGAATGACTATGACTAGATTACCTTTAACTGTTTGGGCTTTTTTAGTTACAGCTATAATTGGTGTTGTATCATTTCCAGTTTTATTATCTGCTGCTCTATTACTTATTATGGATAGAAGTTTTGGAACATCTTTTTTCTTGTCAGATATATTTATCCAAGGAGAAGTTCTCCATTATCAAGGAGGATCACCAGTTCTTTTTGAACACTTATTTTGGTTTTTAGGTCATCCAGAGGTTTATATTGTTCTTCTTCCAGCTCTTGGAATAGCATCAGAGGTAATATCTACTAATGCTCGAAAACCAATATTTGGATATAGAGCTATGGTTGGATCTATTCTAGCTATTGCATTTTTGTCTACTATTGTATGGGGACATCATATGTTTATTACAGGCATGAATCCTTTTCTTGGATCTGTATTTACATTTACAACATTATTGATTGCTATACCTTCAGCAGTTAAAGCTTTTAATTACATAACAACAATATGGAAAGGAAATATTCAATTTAATCCCGGTATGTTGTTTGCTATTGGTCTTGTTTCAACATTTATAACAGGTGGACTTACGGGTATAATTTTAGGAGATAGTGCACTAGATATAAACCTACATGATACATATTTTGTAGTTGCTCACTTCCATTTAGTAATGGGAATTTCTGCTTTATACGGATTGTTTGCTGGAGTATATCATTGGTATCCTAGAATGTTTGGTAGAATGATGAATAAAAATCTAGGTTATATACACTTTTGGATAACTGCGATTAGTGCCTATGGTGTTTTTTTTCCAATGCACTTTGTAGGAATGGCAGGCTTACCTAGAAGATATTATACAAATACTAATTTCCCATACTTTGATGATGTAGCTAACATAAATGTAGTTATTACATTATTTGCATTATTAGCTGGAGCAGCTCAACTTGTATTCTTGTACAATTTTATAAGCAGTATGTTCTATGGTAAAAAAACTGTGATGAATCCATGGAGGTCAAATACACTTGAATGGACAGCTCCAATTAAACATATGCATGGAAATTGGCCTGGAAAAATTCCACATGTTTTTAGATGGCCTTATGACTATTCAAAACCAGGATCAAAGGAAGACTTTATTCCACAAAATGTTCCTCTTAAAAAAGGTGAAAAAGAACTTCAACATTAATTATATCTATACCTCAAATTTCACAATTAGTGTATATTTGAAGTAATGGATGTTAATCAAGAAAGGGACAATGATTTTGATAAAGCACTAAGACCTCTTAGTTTTGAAGATTTTATTGGTCAAAAACCTATAATTAGTAATCTTAAAATATTTGTTGAAGCTTCCAACCAAAGAGATGATGCCTTAGACCATACATTATTTCACGGACCACCTGGATTAGGAAAAACTACTCTTGCTCATATCTTAGCAAATGAATTAAAAGTTGGTTTAAAAGTTACTTCAGGTCCTGTAATTGATAAGCCAGGAGATCTTGCTGGTCTTCTTACAAATCTTGAAGAAAGAGACATATTATTTATAGACGAAATCCATAGACTAAGCCCGGTAATAGAAGAATATCTTTATTCTGCAATGGAGGATTATAAAATTGATATCATGATTGAATCTGGTCCAAACGCAAGAACAGTTCAATTAAATTTAAACCCATTTACCCTTGTTGGAGCAACAACAAGATCAGGATTTCTAACAAATCCAATGAGGGAAAGATTTGCAATATCTAATAGACTTGAACATTATGATGATAAATTATTATCTGAAATTATAGAAAGAAGTTCAGAAATTTTAAAATTAAAAATTGATAAAAAATCTTGTTTTGAGATAGCTAGACGAAGTCGAGGCACTCCAAGAATTTCAAATTCTTTATTAAGAAGAGTAAGAGATTTTGCTCAAATAAAAAGTGATGGTAAAATTGACTTAGAGATAACAAAATTTGCTTTATCATCACTTAATGTTGATAAGAATGGATTAGACCAAATGGATAATAAAATATTAACGACAATAGTTGATAATTACAATGGAGGTCCTGTTGGTATATCTACGCTAGCTACTTCACTATCTGAAAATACTGAAACTATTGAAGAAGTTTATGAACCATTTCTTGTTCAACAAGGTTTCATAATAAGAACTCCTAGGGGAAGACAAGTAACAGAAAAAGGTTATAATCATTTGGGAAGAAATAAAAATAATCAGAATAATTTATTTAATTAATAATTTATATTTGATCTTAATCCATCTTTATGGGAAAGAGTAGAGACAGAAGAGAATCATTGGTATATCATGCTAAGCCTAGACCAGGAAAAATTGAGGTTGTACCGACAAAGAAATATAATTCACAAAGAGATTTAGCAATCGCATATTCTCCGGGCGTTGCTATTCCATGTCAGGAAATTGAAAAGGATCCTGATAATGTATATAAGTATACAAATAAATCAAACTTAGTTGCTGTTATAACAAATGGAACAGCAGTTCTTGGCCTTGGAGATATTGGTCCTGATGCCTCAAAGCCAGTTATGGAAGGTAAAGCACTCTTGTTTAAAATCTTTGCTGATATTGATGTTTTTGATATTGAAATAAATGAAAAAGATCCTGATAAATTTATTGAAGTAGTTAAGGCAATTTCTACAACTTTTGGTGGTATAAACTTAGAGGATATTAAAGCTCCTGAAGCTTTTAAAATTGAAAAAGAATTAGTAGATCAGCTTGATATTCCTGTAATGCATGATGATCAACACGGAACTGCAATTATATCATCAGCAGCACTTTTAAATGCACTTGAGCTTGTAAACAAAAAAATTGAAGATGTTAAAATTGTTGTTTCAGGTGCTGGAGCAGCAGCAATAGCATGTACTAAATTATATATATCCTTTGGAGCAAAACTTGAAAATATTGTAATGACTGATAGCAGAGGTGTCATTAATAACTCAAGAGATGGTCTTTCTGAAGAAAAAAAGTTTTTTGCTACAAAAAGAAAAATTACAACACTTGAGGAAGCGATGGTTAAATCTGATGTGTTTATTGGTCTATCAATGGCTAATATAGTTTCAGAAAACATGCTTAAGTCAATGTCTAAAGATCCAATAGTTTTTGCTATGGCTAATCCTGATCCAGAGATAAATTACGATAAGGCAATGTCTGTGAGAGATGATATAATATTTGCTACAGGTAGATCAGATTTACCAAATCAAGTAAATAATGTTTTAGGTTTTCCATTTATTTTTAGAGGTGCTCTTGATGTTAGAGCTACAAAAATAAACGAGGAAATGAAAAAAGCTGCTGTTATTGCTTTAGCAGAATTAGCAAAAAAACCAGTTCCAGAACAGGTTAATATAGCCTATGATGAAACAAAGTTGAACTTTGGTAAAGATTATATAATCCCAAAACCTTTTGACCCAAGGTTAATATCTGAAATTCCTCCTGCTGTTGCTAAAGCAGCAATTGATTCAGGAGTAGCTCAAGAACCAATTGAAGATTGGGAAAAATATACTCAAACACTAGACGAAAGACTAGGTAATAATCAAAAGTTAATTCGAATTATTCACAGAAGTGCTAGGAAAACAAAAGAGAAAAAACTTGTTTTTACTGAAGCAGACCATCTAGATGTTTTAAAAGCTGCTCAAATTTGCTTTGAAGAGAAAATTGCAACACCTATTTTGTTGGGTGGTAAAAAAATAATTCAAGAGTTAATGAAATCCCTTGATTTCAATGAGGATCTTCAAATTATTGATCCAACTGATAAAATAAATAAAGATTTAATTGATGAATATTCTCAAATATTATTTAAAAAATTAAGAAGAAAAGGTAAAACTTTAGATGATGTTAAGAGATTACTAAGAGGTAGAGACTATTTTGGAGCTATGATGGTTGAAAATGGTGATGCTGATTGTATGTTATCAGGTTATTCTAAAAGTTATCCATCTGTTTTTCTCCCATTAATTAATTCTATTGGAAAGGCTCCAGGAGTAGAGAAAGTAGCTGCAACAAACTTGATGATTACAAAACAAGGTCCATTATTCTTTTCAGATACTTCTTTGAACATCAACCCTTCTCACAAAGAAATTGCAAAAATCGCCATTAACACTGCTAAGATTGTAAATATGTTTGGAATTGAGCCGGTTATTGCAATTCTTTCATATTCCAACTTTGGTTCTTCTGATTTTGATGAAGCTAAAAAAATATCAAAAGCAGTTAAAATACTTCATGATAATAATCCTGAATTAATAGTAGATGGTCCAATTCAATCAGATTTTGCACTTAATAGAGAAATGTTAAAGAATAGATTCCCTTTTTCAATTTTGAATGGAAGAAAAGTTAATACGTTGATATTCCCAAATCTTGATTCAGCAAATATTACTTATAAAATTATCAAAGAGCTAGATAATGTTGTTTCTGTAGGTCCTATACTTATTGGTTTAAATCAACCAATTCATATTCTTCAACTTGGAGCATCAGTTGATGAAATTGTAAATATGTCTGCTATATCAGTAATAGATGCTAATCAAAGAAAAATTAAGAAAAAATGATAACCTATATTAAAGGAAGATTAATAGAAAAATCACCAACAAAAATTATAGTTGAATCAAATGGGATAGGTTATGAAATTAATATATCATTAAATACATACGAACAAATACTAGATGATGAGAGTATCAAAATCTTCACTTATCTACAAAGGAAAGAAGACTCTGATATTTTATTTGGCTTTAGTTCTAAAAGTGAAAGATCCATTTTTCAACAACTAATTTCGATTTCTGGAATTGGACCAAGTACAGCTAGAACAATTTTGTCTTCAATATCACCTACAGAGATACAAGAAGCAGTATGGGAAGAAGATGTTGATAGAATCAAATCTATTAAAGGAATTGGTTTAAAGACTGCCCAGAGATTGATAATAGAATTGAAAGATAAAGTTGAATTATTTGATAAAAAAGATATAGATTTATCTAGCGAAAATCTAGATATAAAAAAAGAGGCATTGCTTGCTCTTTCTGTATTAGGTTTTAATAAATCTAAATCTGAAAAAATTGTAAGTAAGTTATATTTTGAAAATAAGAATATTGAGCTTCAAGAATTAATAAAAAGATCATTAAATAAATTATAGTCATGAATATTCCAGAAGAATTAAAATATACAGAGGAGCATGAATGGGTGAAAATCGAAGGTAATATAGCTACAATTGGTATTACTGATTTTGCTCAAGGTGAACTTGGTGATATTGTCTATCTTGAAATAGATAGCTTAGATAGTGAAATCGGATTAAATGAAGTTTTTGGAACAGTCGAAGCTGTTAAGACAGTTTCAGATTTATTTATGCCAGTTGGAGGAAAAGTTATTGAAATTAACTCTACTCTAGAGGATAATCCAGAATTAGTAAACGAGGACCCATACGGAGAGGGTTGGATAATTAAAATTGATATTTCTGATTTATCAGAAGTTGACAGTCTTCTTAGTCCTGAGGACTATAAAAACTTGATAGCTAGTTAAAAAAACATAAAGAGTAGCTTAACTATATGAAATAATTATAATTTTTTATAGATTAGCATATTAAAAATTATTCATGCAACTAAAGAAAAATCCAGAAGCTGACTTAAATAAAAATAGAAACCTATATTTTGTTATTGGTTTGACTCTTGTCTTAGGCGTAACTTGGGCTTCAGTTGAGTATAAATCATATGAAAGAAAAATTGATCTTACAAATGGTGATATGCTAGTAGATGATGAAGAGGATGTTCCTATTACAGAACAATTAAAAACCCCACCACCACCGCCTCCTCCACCACCTCCTGCTCCAGAAGTTATTGAGATAGTAGAGGATGAAGAAGAAGTTGAAGAAACTGTTATTGAATCTACAGAATCTGATGAAGAAATGGTTATCGAAGATATTGTTGTTGAAGATGACTTTGATGATATTGATGTCCCTTTTGCTGTGATTGAAGATGTTCCAATTTTTCCTGGATGTGAATCTGTTGCTAAATCACAAAGAAGAGCATGTTTTCAAGAACAAATGAATAACCATATTAGAAAAAACTTTAGATATCCAGATATAGCTCAAGAAATGGGTATTCAAGGAAGAGTATATGTGAATTTTATAATATCTAAAGACGGCACAATTACCAACATTCGTATGAGAGGTCCAGATAAAAACCTAGAGAATGAAGCAGCTAGAATTATTGGTAGACTTCCTAAAATGACTCCTGGTAGACAAAGAGGTAGAGCAGTTAGAGTTCCTTTTAGTATTCCAATCACTTTCAGACTTCAATAAGGATATTTCCTAACCTACAATTAATGTCTGATACTTTAAATTTAAAGCCTAGGTCTTTATTTTCTGAAATTCTAATTCTTATTAAGCATAGACTATCACTGAGTGTAGTCTTTTCATCTGTTGCATCTTATTTGATTGCTTTTGAAGTATTTTCAATTTATACACTAGTTTTATTAATCTTTGGTGGTTTCTTTGTAGTAGGAGCATCTAATGGCTTTAATCAAATTATTGAAAGAAATAGAGATGCTCTAATGCCCAGAACACAAAATCGCCCACTTCCAACTGGAGGTCTAAGTGTAAATCAAGCTATTTTGGTCTGTGTTATTCTCAGTTTTTTAGGATTATTTATTTTATATATTATAAACTTTAGAACTGCTTTTTTTGGATTAGTATCAATGATTATATATCTGGCTATATATACACCCTTAAAGCCAATTACTCCATTATCTGTTTTTTTTGGTGCAATTCCCGGTGCTATACCCTTTATGCTAGGTTGGGTAGCGGTTACTAATAAATTTTCTATAGAGACAGGTATTTTATTTATGATTCAATTTTTCTGGCAGTTCCCACATTTTTGGGCTATTGGATGGGTATCTCATGATGATTATTTAAAAGGTGGATTTAAGATGTTACCATCAGGTAAAAGAGATAATTCAACTGCATTTCAAATCGTTTTCTACACTATTTGGATGATCTTAGTATCTACTCTTCCTTACTTTAGTTTTACTGGTGAGCTTTCAATTAGTTTATACTCCTTAATCTTAGTTTTAGCTTCAGGTCTATTTATGTTATTTCAAGCAATAAGACTAATGAAGTATAAGGATAAACAAAATGCTATAAGACTTATGTATACAAGTATTTTTTATTTAAGTTTTATTCAAATTATATTTGTTGCAGATAAATTTCTTTCATAATGACTATTTCAGATTCAATTCAAGTTAAAACCAGTAAAGCTAAAAAAATGATGCTATGGTTTGGTCTAATTAGCATCACTATGACTTTTGCTGGTTTGACAAGTGCATTTATTGTTAGTAGTTCAAGACCAGATTGGCTTGATTCATTTGTTCTCCCTGCTTGGTTTACAATAAGCACTGTCTCAATTGCTTTAAGCAGTCTTTTTTTTCAACTTGCAAAGTATAAGTTAGATCAGTATATAAGGGTTTCTCTTCCAGAAAATATTAATATATATATTCACAGAAATAATGTAAATATTTTTCTTGGACTGACTATTGTAATGGCGATTATTTTTGTTGTGGCACAGTTTTTAGGATTTGAAGATATTATTTCTCAAGGTTATTATTTTACAGGCCCTGAAAGTTCTATTACAACATCATATATTTATGTTTTAGTATTCATGCACCTAGCCCATTTATTGGCTGGAATAATTGTTTTAACTGTTGTAGCAACAAATTTTAATAGACAAAAATATGAGAAGAATAAGCTAGGTTTTGAAATGGCATTAATTTTCTGGCATTTTCTTGGAGCATTATGGATATATTTATTCTTTTTTATTAAATACTTCAGTTAAAAATTAATAAATTTGTAATCAAAATTGCCCTAGATGCAAGCATCTACATTAACAAAAACAAAACAAAATTCTTGGGGAGGAGGAACTAAGCCACTAGACGCTGGTTATGGAAAACTTATGATGTGGTTTTTCATAGTCTCAGATGCACTTACATTTTCAGGTTTTTTAGTCTCTTACGGTTTTTCAAGATTTAAAAATATTGATTCATGGCCTATTGCAGATGAAGTTTTTACTCACTTCCCATTTTTGCATGGCGTAGATGCTCCGATGTACTATGTAGCACTTATGACTTTTATTTTAATTTTTTCATCTGTTACAATGGTTTTAGCTGTTGATGCTGGTCACCATAATGATAAAAACCGTGTTGCTTTTTATATGCTTTTAACAATAATTGGAGGGGCTATCTTCGTAGGTTCACAGGCATGGGAGTGGAAGAATTTCATTAAAGGAGAGTATGGTGCTGTTGAAATACAAAATGGGCAAATTCTACAGTTTTATGATCTTGAAGAAGGAAAAAGAATACCTATTGATGAATTTGCTGTTTCCTCAACTCAAGCTAGAGTAACTCATGATGATAATGTTGGTATTTGGTATCAAAGTGAATCAAAATTACCTGAAATTACTCTTGATGAAGTTATGACAGGTTTTAATAACGACATAGATTTAACAGTAAGATTAGAGACGTTAGATGAAAATGGTCATAAAATAATTCTTAGTAGAGAACAAGCTGAAATTAAATTAGCTTCTGCTACACGAGTAGTAAAAGGTGCAAACTTAATTCGTAATGAATATGGAAATCCTCTTTTTGCTGATTTCTTCTTTTTTATTACAGGATTTCATGGTTTTCACGTGTTTTCAGGTGTTATTTTGAACATTATAATATTTATAAATGTACTTCTTGGAACATACGAAAAAAGAGGTCATTATGATATGGTTGAGAAAGTGGGTCTTTATTGGCACTTTGTTGACCTTGTATGGGTTTTTGTATTTACATTTTTCTATTTAGTATAAGCTATGGCAGATCAAAATCATAAATTAGCAATTTTTAGAGGACGTTTAAAATTTAAGTCAAACGTTCAGAAAATTTGGGGTGTGCTTATATTTTTATCTATAGTAACTGCTATTGAAGTAGCTTTAGGTATAATTAAACCAGAGATATTATTAAACTACTTTTTGGGTATTAAACTTATAAATTGGCTGTTTATTATTATGACTATAATCAAGGCATATTATATTACATGGGACTTTATGCATGTTAGAGATGAAAAGCCCTTTTTAAAAAACACCATAGTAGTTCCACTTCTTATTTTAATCCCTTTCTTATTATTTATTCTTTTATATGAGGGCTCATATATATTTGAAGTAATGTTTGACGGTTTAAAGGCTTGGAATTTTGATATATATTAATGAGTAAAGATTTTAAAAAGTATCTAATACTTGGCTTTCTGTTTTTCTTTCCAATATTTGTTTATGTATTCCTTTCAACAGGTATAAATAATTTCGCAAAACTACCTGTGTTAACTGAGAAAGTAAAGGATATAAAAAATATTGAAGGAAATATACTAGAAACATCCTTTAAAGATAAAATATCAATAGTTGCTTTTTGGGGTGGAGACATTAATAATAAAAAATCTGAAGCATTAAATTTAAATCAAAAAATTTATAAAAGATTTTATGAGTTTCAAGACTTTCAATTTGTTGTAATGCATAACAAAACTGAATCTGAAGCAATTGAAAGTTTAAAAAATGAGCTTATTAGTGGAGTTGGAACTGACCTTGAAAAATGGAATTTTATTTCTACAACTCAATCAAATATTGAAATGATTTTTGAAAGCTTTAATACTAATATAAAACTGGACTCTAACTTTAGTACCCCTTATGTGTTTATCGTTGATAGAGACCTGAGTTTAAGAGGAAGAGATGATGATGAAGATATTGGAATGCTTTATGGTTTTAATTCTCAATCTGTTGCAGAGATTAATAATAAGATGGTAGATGATGTTAAAATAATTCTTGCAGAGTATAGATTAGCTCTTAAGAAAAATGACTCTTTATTTAATGAATAATAATATAAAATACATTGGATTATTAATAATTATAATTCTTTTTGGAATCTTTTCATTACCAAAAATTTATGAAAGAGTCGTCAATTCAGATATTAAAGATTCTAATAGACTTAATACAAATGAAAGGCTAGCATACCTAACAATTTCAGATGAAAAAAGAAAAGCTCCTGACTTTTTATTAACTAATCAAGATTCAATATTAATTTCAAATGATGATATGATTGGGAAAGTATACGTGCTTGAATTTTTCTTTACTAGATGTCCTGATATTTGTATTGAAATGAATCAAAATATGAAGTTGTTAGATGAAGAATTTGGTGATTCTAACGATTTTGGCATTATCTCGATAACTATTGATCCTAATAACGATACTCCATCAATTTTAAAAAAATATTCTGAAGCACTAGATGTTAAATCACAAAACTGGCACTTTTTAACTGGCGAAAAAGATTACATATATGATTTAGCTAACATTGGATTTAACATTTTTGCAAATCAAAATTCAAATTTTATAGGAGGTTTTGAACATCAAGGATATTTTGCACTTGTTGATAAAGATGGGTATATTCGATCCAGAAAAGATAACTTTGGCAATCCAATCATGTATTATTTAGGTATAAATGATATTAATGCAATTCAGCAGGGAATAGGAATGTTAACCTATGATATTAAAAAATTAATTGATGAGTAAAATTGAAAACCAAAATAGCGGCTTAAAGTATAAAACTTTAATTATTATTGTTTCGATAGTAATTCCTCTAGTTGTTCTAGTGCTGTTTAATATTAGAATAACATCTTTACCTGCATTAACATTTTTACCACCTATATACGCTTCAATTAATGGTTTAACAGCAATTCTATTAGTTTCTGCTCTTTATAGTATCAAGAATAAAAAAGTTAAACAACATGAAGTTTTGATGAAGATATCTATATTTTTGTCCTTAGTGTTCTTGGTTATGTATATTCTGTATCACATGACAACTGACCCTACACCTTTTGGAGGAGAAGGTTTTATTAAATATTTATACTTTTTTATCTTAATTACACATATTACATTATCTGTATTCATTGTACCTATGGTTCTTGTAACATATGTAAGGGCTATATCTAAAATGTTTGATAAGCATAAAAAAATTGCAAGAATTACATTTCCAATCTGGCTATACATTGCTGTTACAGGTGTTGTAGTTTACCTTATGATTTCACCATATTATATTCACTGATGAAGAAATATCAGCTGTTTTTTATCTTATTTTTCTTTATGACTGTTGATGTTCAGTCACAATGTTCTATGTTAAGTGCTATGATGGAAACTGATCAAGGCTATGAATCAGCTAAGGGATTAAATAGGGGTATTATTTATTTAATGTCAATCCCATATATATTAATAGGATTGATTATTTGGAAAATATATAAAACCAATAAAGCAGGATAATTTTTTTATTAATTAGGTTTATATTATAAACTAGTTTATATTTGTGAAAAAAAGATGACAAATTCGAATCAGATCAAAATTATTAATGATATGATTAGTAAGACTAGGACTAATCTAAAGCCTTTAAGTTTTAATTTAATTTTCTGGGGGATATTTATAAACATAATGAGTTTGATTCACTATGTTTTCCCAGCATTTATTCAACAAACATATTATTCTGCAGGAATATATTGGATAATTCTACCTATGATAGGAATGATTTATATGACTCGTTGGAATATAAAAAAATATTCAGAGATAGGATATTCAACTACATTAAGTAGAGTGATTAAGATTGTATGGGGAGTGTTTGGCTTTGGTTGGTTAATGATAACAGCTTTTTCTCTATATAAAGGAATTAATCCAGTTCCAGATATTTTATTTCTCCTAGGTCTTGTAATTGTTATGACTGGAATGATAATTAAATTTAAGCCTTTAACAATAGGGGGTATGGTACTCTTTGTTTTCATTTTCTCTTTGAATCAAAATCCAGATCAAAATTTTTTAATAGTAAATATGATTGGGGTAACCCTTGGATTATTGATCCCTGGAATTATGCTATATAGAATGAAAACTGATGAATAAAGATCTTGAGAAGCTACTTTTTAATCCGATTCGATTAAAGATTCTTTCGTTCTTATTTTCAGTTGAAAGTGCAAGCTTTAAAAAATTAATGGAAGTTTCAGATGCAACTAAGGGTAATATTAGTGTTCAAATAAAAAAGCTGGAAGACGCAGGGTGTTTAAAGATTAAAAAGAAATTTGAAGGTAATTATCCTTTGACTTCATGTTTTATAACCTCAAAAGGAAGAAAATCTTTTGAACTTTTTTTCATATCGTTAAAATCATATGAAACAAATAAAAATGAAAAATAAATTGTATAATAAAAAATTTATATAGTACTTTGTATTACATAGTACCTAATATTTTTTGGTACTTTAAACAAACTTTACGCTTATATATCGTTCTAATATTTAGAATTTAGGTAATTTTGCAAAATATATGATAGAAATTAAAAATTTACATAAGTCCTATGAGATGGGATCTTCATCTTTACATGTTCTAAAGGGAATCGATTTTTCAGTTGCTGATGGTGAACTTGTTGCTATAATGGGATCTTCAGGTTCGGGTAAATCAACACTACTAAATATTTTAGGTATGCTTGATAATTCCGATCAGGGAACTTATGATCTTGATAAAATCCGTATTGCTAATATGGACGAAAAAAAAGCGGCTAATTATAGAAATAAATTTTTAGGCTTTGTTTTTCAATCTTTTAATTTGATAAATTATAAAAATGCACTAGAAAATGTAGCCCTTCCATTATATTATCAGGGTATTTCAAGAAAAGAAAGACAAGTAATTGCGCTGAATTATCTAGGTAAAGTTGGTCTCAAAGATTGGTCTAGTCATTTACCAAGTGAACTTTCTGGTGGTCAAAAACAAAGAGTTGCCATAGCTAGAGCATTAGCATCAAATCCTAAAGTTTTACTTGCTGATGAACCAACTGGTGCACTAGATTCAAAGACTTCAATGGAAGTGATGGCCTTAATTCAAAAAATAAATAACGAAGGTAAAACTATATTAGTGGTAACTCATGAACAAGATATTGCAGAAATGTGTAAAAGGATAGTCCTTTTAAAGGATGGAGTTATTGTAGAAGATAAAAAAGTAAAGCAAAATATTATCAAGAATGTTTAACATAGAGCGTTGGAAAGAAATATTTCAGTCAATTCAAAAGAATAAGCTTAGGACTGCTCTTTCTGGTATGACAGTTTCTCTTGGTATACTAATCTTTATAATTCTTTTTGGTCTTGGCGAAGGATTAAAAAACTCTTACAGTGATTTATTTCTAAATAACGCTAATAATGTTATCTATATATATCCAGGAAAAACTACAAAGCCATATGGTGGATTTAAAACGAATAGACGTATTGAATTAAAAAATGCAGATATAGATGCACTAAAACAAGAATTTTCAAGTTCTATTGAATATGTTAACCCAAGTTTATTTGTAAGTGAACCTATCTCTTATGGACTAGAATCTTTTACTTTTGAAATATCGGCAGTATCGCCTTCAAATCAATTAATTGAAAAGCATGTTTTGATGAAAGGAAGATATATTAATGAGAAGGATATTAAAGAAAAAAATAAAGTCGTAACAATAGGAAGATTAGTTGCAAGAGATATTTTTAAAGGAGATGATCCTATTGGTAAATTTATTAATCTTGGATCAAGATCATTCAAAATAGTAGGAGTTTTTCAAGATACTAGTGGAGATACTGAAGAAAATAAACTTATTATTCCTTACACAACAAGACAGCAAATCTTAAAGGGAACAGATGTGGTTGGTACAGTTGGAATTACTTTTGATCAAAGTTGGTCAGGATCCCAAGCAGTTAAACTATCTGACAATATTAAATCTTTCTTGAAAAAAAGAAAATCAGTTGATCCAACTGACCCTAGTGGAATTAGAATTAGAAATGTAGCAGATGAGATTGATAGATCTCTTCAGTTTGCAAATGCACTACAAATAATTGTAACATTTGTTGGAATTGGTACATTAATAGCCGGAATAATAGGAATATCAAATATTATGGTATTTATTGTTAAGGAGAGAACGAAGGAATTAGGTATTAGAAAAGCATTAGGTGCTGAACCAAATGAAATAATAAAGATGATTTTAACTGAATCAATTTTTATTACAGCAATTTCAGGTTTTTTAGGGATGGTAATAGGTATTATAATCTTAAATTCCCTTGATTCTTCTGCTCTTCAAGAATACTTTATAACAAGAGCTGGTGTTGATTTAAATATTGCATTTTCAGCAACAATAATATTGATAATATTTGGTGTAATTGCAGGATATATTCCAGCTAAAAGAGCAGCTCAAATTAAACCAATTGTAGCATTAAGAGATGAGTAGTTTAAAAAAAATATTTGATAGAGATACGTGGGATGAAATTTTTGAATCTATTTCAAAAAACAAAACTAGGACTATAATTACAACTATTGGAGTTTTCTGGGGTATATTCATATATATAGCTTTGGCTGGATCCGCAACAGGTCTTGAAAATGGTTTTGATGATGCTTTTAGTGGGTTAAGTAAAAACTCCATGGGAGTTTGGGCACAACGAACTTCTATTCCATATAAAGGTTTTGAGGAAGGAAGACAACCCCTATTTAGATTAAATGATGTTGACAAATTAAAGAGTAGAATACCCGAAATTGAATATATTTCACCAGGTCTTCAAGCTGGGGCTTTTTCTGGTGCACCTCCATTAGTAACAAGGGGTACTAGATCTGATAACTTTAATGTTTTTGGTAATTTTCCAGTATATGCTAAAATTTCAGTTATTAAAATATTTGATGGTGGTAGATATATTAATGAAGAGGATATTAAATACGAAAGAAAAGTAGCTGTTATCGGTGAAGGAACACAAGAAAGGCTATTTACTGAGGGTGAAGATCCACTTGGAAAATATATTGAAATTAATAATGTAAACTTTAAAGTAGTGGGAGTTACAAAATTTTCACAAGGAAGTGGATTTGGTTCAGATTCTGATATAACTATTCCTTATACCACTTTCGCTAAATTATACAATAGGGGTGATCGATATGGATTTATGTTTATAGCTGGATATGATTATGTAAATCCAAATTATTTAGAAGAGACAGTAATGTCAAATTTAAAAGTATTAAAAACTGTATCCCCAGAAGATGATAGGGCTTTTGGATCCTTTAATATTGGTTCATTATTTGAAAGTATTATAAAATTTACAAAAGGAATGGTTTTCTTATCTCTTGTTGTTGGAATAGCTACAATTTTTGCTGGTGTTATTGGAATTGGTAATATAATGCTAATTGCAGTTAAGGAGAGAACTAATGAGTTAGGTATAAGAAGAGCACTAGGTGCCACTCCTGGAGAAGTAAAAGTTCAAATTGTATTAGAATCAGTTTTTCTAACAATTCTAGCAGGAATAATAGGGATAATTGTTGGAGCCTTTTTACTTTTTGTTATAAATATAGGTACTTCAGGTTTGGAGGATTTTCCCTTTACAAATCCAACTGTTCCTTTAGCTATAGTATTTGGTGCATTTATAACCATGGTGACTTTAGGAACACTTATTGGACTAATTCCAGCTGAGAGAGCTGTAAGTATTAAGCCTATTGAGGCTTTAAGAGAAGAGTAATTAATTAAAATAAAAAAAAATGAAATTTAAAAATATCGGAATTATAGTATTAATCTTAGGTCTTTTATTTGCTATTGCTTATTTCGTAAGAACAAATAGTACATCAGCAGTTCAATATGACACAACTACTGCATTTACCTCAAGTATTCAGAAAACATCTGTTGTGACAGGTACAGTTATTCCTGAGGATGAGGTTGAAATTAAACCTCAATTAAATGGAATAATTTCAGAAATAATGGTAGAAGAAGGTGACTTGGTTAATAATGGTGATTTGATTGCAATAATTAAAGTAGTTCCGGATGAGAGATCTGTTTATGGAGCTCAATCTCAAGTTAAATCTGCGGAATTAAACGTTAATAATGCTGAGAGACAGATGCAAAGAGCTGAAGAATTATTTTCAAAGCAAATAATTTCTCAACAAGAATATGAAGATGCAGAGTTAAGATTCAATACTGCAAAAGAAAACTTACAAGCAGCTCAAAATGATTTAGAAATTATTAGAAAGGGATCTGTCTCGGGCTCATCTACTGCTAATACAAATATTAGAGCTACTATTACTGGAACTATTCTTGAAATTCCTATTAAATTAGGTGATCAAGTAATTGCAGCCAATAGCTTTAATTCTGGATCAACTGTTGCGATAATTGCTGATTTAAATAAGATGATTTTTGAGGGACAAGTTGATGAAGCTGAAGTTGGAAAATTAGAGGTAGGACAGGGCTTAAGTGTAAGTATGGCTGCAATTCCTGACAAAGAATTTCAGGCAAAGTTAAAATTTGTTGCTCCTAAAGGGACTGAAGCTGGTGGAGCAGTTCAATTTAAAATTGAGGCTGACCTTATTCTGGATGAAAATACATTTATAAGAGCTGGATACAGTGCAAATGGAACTCTTGTGGTTGACAATAAACAAGATATAATGGTTATTGCTGAGGCTCTTTTACAGTTTGATAGAAGAACTTCCTTGCCATATGTTGAAGTAGAGACTTCTTCTCAAAATTTTGAAAGAAGAGATATAACTATTGGATTATCAGATGGAATAAAAGTTGAGATTATAGATGGGCTAGATATGACAGATAAAATTAAAATTTGGAATAAAACAGAACCGATTAAGATTGAGCCTGAAGAATCAGCATTCGATCAATTTAGAGATGATGACTAAAAAAAAAAAATGATAAAAAAATATATTCTATTAACTCTTTTTTCTTCGACACTTGTTTATTCTCAATCAAGTGAAAACATCTTAACTCTTCAGGATGCTGTTGAGATGGCAATAGAAAAAAATATAAGTATTAAACAATCAGAGTTAAACTTACTTAATTCTGAAATAAGTAAATCTGACGCTATTGGAAATTTCCTTCCAAGAGTTTCAGCATCAGCTAATCACCAATGGAACATTGGTAGAGGGATAAATATTACCACTAATGTAATTGAGGATATTACTACTTCATTTTCATCTATAAGTGCAGGTGTTGGTTTGGATGTCTATAATGGCTTTAGAAATGTATATCAACTTCATAGAGCTAATCTTGAAATTCTTTCTTCACAGTTTCAACTTGATGATATGAAAGATGATATTAAGCTTTTAGTAGCAAACTCCTATTTACAAATTATGTTTAATAGTGAAATACTTAAAGTTCAAAAATCACAACTTGAAATTACTAAGCTAGAATTTGAAAGAACTAAAGATTTAATTGAAAGTGGAACATTTTCACCAAGACAAATTTTTGAAATTGAAGCAAATCTTGCATCTCAGGAACAAAGTGTTGTTCAGGCCGAAAATAATTTTAGAAATGCAAAGTTAAGTTTAGCACAACTTCTGCTAATTGATGATTTTGAAAGTTTTGATATTGCATATGAAGATTTTAGTGTTCCATTTTCGGATATACTAACTAAAACACCTAAGGAAATACTCGAAAAATCTTTAACCTTCAGAAATGATATTAAATTAGCAGAGACTAATATATCTATTGCTGAGAAGGATATTCAAATATCAAAATCTCAATTGCAACCAACTGTTAGTTCATTTTATCAATGGAATACAAGAATTTCTTACCTAGACAATACCCCTAGCTTTGAAGATCAGTTTGATTTAAATAAAGGTCAAGGATATGGTCTTGCTTTAAATATTCCAATATTTCAAGGAAAACAGATAAGAAATAACGTTGAAAGAAGTAAAGTAAATCTTGATAGACTTCAAAATCAATATAAACAAGAAAAATTAAATCTTGAAAATTCAATTAATCAAGCTTATAATGATTTAAAAGGAGCTATTAAGCTATATGAAGCTTCAAATAAAACCTTGGAATCTTTGAAAAATGCTTTTGAAGATGCTTCTGATAGATTTTTACTAGGTTCAGTAAGTTCTTTTGATTTTATTCAATCAAAACAAAGATATGAGTCTTCTGTTTCTGAAAATATTAGAGCTAAGTTTGATTATATATTTAAGCTTAAAGTTTTAGAGTTTTACTTTGGATTACCTTTATCAATTCCTCAATCTAATTAAATTGATATAGATGTCATTAATTTTAAATTTAGAGACATCTAGTAAAAACTGTTCTGTTTCTCTTTCTTCTATGGGGAAACTAGTGAATCATTTTGAATTAGAAGATGATAAATACAGGCATAGTGAATTATTAACCTCTACAATTCAAGATATACTATCTAATGAAAAAAAAAATGTAAAAGATTTAGATGCTATTTCCATTGGAGTTGGGCCAGGTTCTTTCACTGGACTAAGAATCGGCTTTTCTGTGGCCAAAGGACTTTGTTATCCTCATAAAATAAAGTTGATCGGAATCTCAACTCTTAAGATTCTTGCAAACTCTATAGATTCAAAAAGCGATAATATTATTGCACTAATAAATGATAAAGGAAATTATTTTTATCTATCTAAATATAATTCTGAATTAGATGAACTAATGCCCCCAAGAATTGAGTTTATTGACCAAGACTTTTTAAGTAAAGTGATCGATAACTCTACAACTATCGTGGTAAATAGTAATAGTGCATATCATCTCATAGACAAACAATTAAATAAAAAAGTGAATTTGATTAAGAATGTAATTAGTTCATCAAACATGATAAGACTATCACAGAAATCATTTGACAACAATAAATTTGAAGATTTAGCATACGCGGAGCCAGTGTATGTTAAAAAACCTTATGTAAACTAGATTTTAGTTTATTAGAATCCTAGCGCCTTTTTCACATCAGCTAAAAGATCCTTTCCATCTGCAAGAATAATTCCTCCATTTGGGCTTGAGTCAATTACATAATTAAACCCTTGATCTTTACCAACTTTAGTAATGGCATCTCTTGCTTTTTCAAGTAGTGGTGTCATTAAGTCCATTTGCTTCTTTTGAAGCTCTTGAGCAGCTGAATCTCTGAATTCTTGTAAATTTATTTGCATACTTTCAAGCTCTTTTTGTCTAGCTTGATTAGTAATATCAGTTTGGTTTGCAGCATCTGAAGAGTAGCTTTGAGCCTTTGTTTGAAATTCTTTGAATGCATTGTCAATTTGAGTTGTATAATCTTTTTCAAGTTTAGATAATTCATTTTGTGCAGCGATCACCTCTGGCATTTCGCTGATAAGCTGTTGAACATTTATGTGAGCTACATTAGATTGAGCAACAGTAGCCATTGGAGCTACAGCTATAAAAGTAGCAGTTAGTAGTTTGAGTATCGATTTCATCATCTTTAAAATATTTACGGATGCAATATCGTAATTTTTCTTTAAAAAACGATTAAAATTGTTGACCTATTATAAAGTGCGTTTGCCATCCCGATACTTGTCCTGAAATATTAAGGTTTGTTGAATCAAAACCGTAACCAAAGTCAATTCCTAGAAGACCAAAAGCAGGCATAAAGACTCTTACACCAATACCTGCAGATCTTTTAACATCAAATGGGCTATAATCTTTAAAATTATCAAATCCATTACCTGCTTCAAGAAAGCTTAATGCAAAAACAGATGCACTAGGCTTAAGACTTATTGGGTATCTAAGCTCCAATGAGAATTTATTATAAATAACCGATCCATCTCTACTAGAAAGAGATCCATTTTCATAACCTCTTAAAGATATTGTTTCTCTTCCATCCATAGCATATTGTTGCATACCATCACCTCCTAAATAAAACCTTTCAAAAGGGATATAACCTTTATTGATATTATACGTTCCTAAAAAACCAAAATCTGTTTGTGCTTTTAAAACAAACTTGCCAAATAATCTAGTATACCAGCTACCATCAAATTTAACTTTATAATATTCTAGCCATCTATATTTTGCTTGATCTATTTCAGCTTGGATAGGTTCCCCTTTATTATTTTGATATTCAGGTCTTTCGTTCATATTAGAAAAGTCATCGCCAGTAATAAGAGAATAAGGAGGAGAAAATCTTGCACTAAGTGAAAAGCTTGATCCACCAATAGGAAAAATAGGATTTGTAAATGTATTATTTCTTGATAAAGCAATGTTATATGCTATGTTATGGGATTCTCCATTTCCAAATGTAAAAAGTCCAGTGAAATAATTATTAAGATTGTAATATTGATAAGATATTGATTGAGAAAGGATAAAATAGTCATCCGGCACTTTCAATCTCTTTGCAATACCAATATTAAATCCAGCAATTTCAAACGATTGCGATTTATCTGCTCTTCTTGTGAAATAATCATACCTATATTGCTTTGTTGATGAAAGTGAAAGTGAAAACTGAACAGGTTCTTTTCCACCCCACCATGGTTCAACAAAACTGAAACTTTTTGTACTGTAGAAAGAGCTAGTTTGAAGTCTTATAGCAAGAGTTTGTCCATCACCTGTAGGTAGTGGTCTCCAAGCTTTTTTGTTTTTAATATTTTTTGTTGAGAAGTTATTAAAAGAGAGACCAAGAGTACCAATAAAACCTCCACCTCCATATCCACCCTGTAATTCTATCTGGCTTGCACCAGCTTCAATTAAACCAAGCTCTATATCTACTGTTCCTTGATTAGGATCAACATTTTTAAAATCAGGACTAATCTGTTCGGCATCAAAAAACCCTAACTGACCGACTTCTCGAATAGTTCTTACCACCTTGTCTTTACTGTAAAGTTCTCCTGGTTTTACTCTAAGCTCACGATATATTACGTTATCATTAGTCTTAGTATTACCAACAACTGTAATTTTGTTAAAACTTGCAAGTTTACCTTCATTAATTCGTATTTGAAAATCAATAGTATCATTTGCTGCACTAACCTCAACTGCATTTACTGATGAAAATAAATATCCGTTGTTTTGATATAGGTTAGATAAATCATTTGCATCTGGACTGTCATCCTGAATTCTTTCTTTAAGAAGAACTCCATTATAGGAATCACCACTTTTTATTCCTAATATCTGGTCTAATTGAAAATTAGTAAATGAACTATTACCAATATAATTTATATCTCCAAAGTAGTATTTATTTCCCTCATCAATAGTTAGGGCAAGATCAATTGTTTTCTCGTCATTTGTGATAATTGTATCAAATTCAATTCGTGCATCTCTATAACCTTTTTCTTTATAAAATGATATTAAATTTTCTTTATCAGCTTCATAATCTGATGCTATGAGCTTTGATTTTTTCCAAAATCTTAATGGAAATTTTTTCTTAGTTTTTTTAAGTTTGGACTTTAACTTACCATCTTTAAATATCTCATTTCCAGAGAAGTTTATATTTTTTATTTTAATTCTTTCCCCTCTGTTAACATTTATATTAAGGTTTCTTTTATTTGAGCCAATTGAGTCAGGGGTAGAAACTATATTAACTTTAGAATTTAAAAAACCATCTTTTTTTAAATCATTTTGAATATAGTTTTTTGTATTAGTTAGAAAACTTTCTGAAAGTCTTTTTCCTTCTGACAACTCAGTTTCTTTTTCAAAAGTTTCAGCTTTACTTTTCTTTACACCATTTATACTGTAATTAAGTAATGTAGAAAGTTCATCAACATTTATCTCTAATTTTATCTTACCGTTGTTAACATCAGTTACATAGAGATTAACATCACTAAAAAGTTCAAGATTCCATAATTTTTTTAGAACTGCACTGACTTCTTCTCCTGGAACTTGAATGCTTTGTCCTTGTCTTAATCCACTGTATGTAATAACAGTTCTATCGCTAAAGTTTTTTAATCCAGTTACTGTAATAGTATCAATAGAATAAGTATCCCCTTTTCTATAATCATTTTGTGAAAAAAGGAGACCTGTCGATAAAATAAAGACAGTAAAAACCTTAGTCAATTTAGATTTATAATTGTTTACTAGTTCTTCCAAATCTTCTTTCTCTGTTTTGATATTCAACAATTGCTTTAGTAAAGTCTTGTTCCGAAAAGTCTGGCCAATATACATCAGTAAAATATAATTCAGCATAAGCTATTTGCCATAATAAGAAATTACTAATTCTTTGTTCTCCACTTGTTCTAATAAGCAGATCTACATCCGGCAAATTTTTAGTGTAAAGATGGTCATTTATTACGGAATCATCAAAATTATCTAGAGAAATTATATCATTTTTAACTTTCTCTGAAATCTCTTTAACAGCTTTAAAAATCTCTTGCTTTCCACCGTAACTTAAAGCAAGGGTTAATGTCATTCCAGTATTTTTATTTGTGTTTTCAATGATGTTGTTTAATTCAGCCTCTACTTTTTTGGGTAGAGATTTTAAGTCACCTATTGCATTTAACTTAATATTATTTTTAAAGATATCTTCAAACTCATCTTTTAGTGTTTGAACTAAAAGTTTCATTAGAGTATCAACTTCATCATTTGGTCTATCCCAGTTCTCAACAGAAAAAGTAAATAATGTCAAATATTCTATTTTATGTTTATTTGCTTGTTCAACAATTTTTCTAACTGCTGTAACTCCATTTTGATGACCGAAAATTCTTGGCATTCCCTTTTGCTCTGCCCATCTTCCATTTCCATCCATTATAATTGCAGTATGCTTAGGAATCATTTTTTTTCTTTAGATTATTGTTTCTCATATCCTGACCCCAAAATAATTTTTCTCTTAACCTTTTATAAAAATTATCATTGTCAAACTTTATTGTGCCAATAGTAAAATCTGCTTTAAAAATCTCAATTTGGTTAGAACAATCTACTGAATATATTCTTGAATCTACAGATAAATTTATATCAGTATCTCCTTTTATGTCGATATTTATTTTTGAATTGTCAGGAATAACTAATGATCTCATATTTATATTGTGAGGTGCAATTGGATTTAAGAGAATAACATTTGATTCGGGAGAAACAATTGACCCTCCATTACTTAAAGAATAACCTGTAGATCCTGTAGGAGTTGAAATTATTAAACCGTCTGACCAATAATTTGTCAAATACTTATCATTAATTTCACAAGAAATATTTAAAAGTGATGTTGTGTCTTTTCTTTGAATTGTTATTTCGTTAAGAGCAAATGGATAGTCATAAAATGCATCATTTTTAGACCCTGACTTAACTTCAAGAAGAGTTCTTTTAATAATGCTAAATTTATTATTAACGATTAGCGAAATAGCTTCTTGAATATTTTCTTTTTGAATACTTGTTAAAAAACCTAGTCTACCTGTATTAATTCCAAGAATAGGAATATTAGAATCTTTAACATATGTTATAGATCTTAAAATTGTACCATCTCCTCCAATTGCAAAAACAAAATTAAAATCATTTTCTATTGGCTTTTTCGAATCAAAAAAAGAGAATTTTTTTTGATCTTCGTCACTTAGGTCATTTTTTATTTTAGAATCAATAACAAGTTGATTTTTTACTGAAATAAGACCAATTATATCCTTACAACAATCAATTGAGGATTTATTATGAAATGCTATGTATAGAGCTATTTTCATATCACAAAAATACAAACTTTATGACTTTATAAGTATTATATTTGCAATTAAGTTTAGATACATTATATGACAAGATTAAGCGTAAATATTAATAAAATTGCTACACTTAGAAATGCAAGAGGAGAGGACTACCCAAATTTAATTAAGACAGCTCAAGATATTATAAGCTTTGGAGCTCAAGGGATCACAATACACCCTAGGCCAGATGAGAGGCATATTCGATATTCTGATGCTTTTGAGCTTAAAGAAAACATAAATACTGAACTAAATATTGAAGGAAATCCTAGTAAAAAATTTATTGATCTTGTTAACGAAATTAGGCCTGAACAAGTAACTTTAGTCCCAGACTCTGAGGATGTAATTACATCAAATTCTGGATGGAATACAATAAATAATTTTTCATTTTTAAATGAAATTGTTAAAGAGTTCCATTCAAATTCAATTAGAGTTTCGATATTTGTTGATCCAGATATAGATATGCTTGAGGGAGCAAAAAAGGTAAATGCTGATAGAGTTGAACTTTTTACTGGTCCTTATGCTAAAGAGTATAATATTAATAAATCAAAAGCAATTCAAAAATATATTCAATGCTCAAAATTTGCAAATGAAATTAACATAGATCTTAATGCAGGTCATGATTTAAACCAAGATAATCTTGATTTTTTTATTAAATCAACAAAAAATGTTAAAGAAGTTTCAATTGGTCATGCCCTAATTTCAGAATCTCTATATAAAGGTTTACATTCTACAATCAAATCTTATCTAGATATACTTAAATGAAAATACTTCATTCTAATTTAATAGGAAACTCTGATAGAGATCTATTTATAATTCATGGATTTTTAGGAATGGGAGACAACTGGAAGACTCATGCAAAAAAAATAGCTGAAAAAGACTTTAGAGTTCATTTAATAGATCTTAGAAATCATGGAAAAAGCTTCTGGAGTAAAGATTTTAGTTTTGAATTAATGGTTGAGGATATATATAATTATGCTATACATAACCAGATTAAAAAATTTAGTCTTTTAGGCCATTCAATGGGAGGTAATGTAAGTATGTTGTTCTCGCAAAAATATCCAGATTTTTTGGATAAAATAATCATAGTAGATATTATTCCAAAGGAATATAAACCTCATCATGAAAATATTTTAAGTAGCTTGATGTCCTTAGATTTCAAAAATATAAACTCAAGAAAAGATGCAGATTCTCATTTATCAAATTATATAGAAGATGAAAGAGTTAGACAGTTTTTATTAAAGAATTTATATTGGATAGATAAAGAAAGTTTGGGTTTAAAGCTCAACATTAAAGTTTTGTATGAATTCAAAAATAAATTATCTATTAAACTTCAAAAAGATTTTAAATTTGACAATCCATCTCTTTGCTTATATGGTGAAAATTCACCTTATGTAGCTAAGTCTGATTTTCCGCTAATTCAGAAACATTTTCCTAATATTCAAATTATTAAAGTTCCATTATCTGGTCATTGGGTTCATGCAGATAATCCATCTTTTTTTCTTGATAGAACAATTAATTTTTTAAATTGAATTATGGAAAATCATAAAATTAGAAAAGCTAATTCTTCTGATGTAAAAGATATTTTAAGATTACTAATTGAGCTTGCAGTTTATGAAAAAGAACCTAATGCTGTTAAAGTTACAGAGAGTGATTTAATAAGAGATGGTTTTGGCCAAAGCCCTAAGTTTGAATGTATTCTTGCTGAGTTTAACTCTGAAATTGTTGGATTAGCTTTCTATACTCCTAGATATTCAACTTGGGTTGGAGACACTTTACATCTAGAAGATTTAATAGTAACTAAAAAAATGAGAGGTAAAGGTTTTGGAATTTCTCTGTATAAATCATTTTTATTTGAAGCAAAAAAAAGAGGTGTAAATAGGGTTGAATGGTCAGTTTTAGATTGGAATAAGCCAGCTATTGATTTCTATAAAAAAACAGGAGCGATAATTGATGGTTTAGAACAATGGAAAATTGTAAGAATGGATAAAAAAATTATTCAAAAATTCCTTTCAAATTAATTCTTCATTAATAAAATTAATAATAAAGCTTTTTATTTGATCTCTTACTTCTTCAAATTCTTTATTATATAAACCATTATTCAATTTGGAGGGGTCTGTAAAGTTTTTATGAATTTTTTTTCCTGTACTATTCGGTAAAACAGGGCAAGTTTCATTTGCATTATCACATACAGTAATTATAAAGTCAAATTTTTCATCTTTGTATTCATCAATAAGATTTGAAGTGTGATGTGAAATGTCAATTCCTATATCTGCCATGCTTTTTACAGCATTTTTATTTAATCTATGTTTTTCAATTCCAGCACTAAAAATAGAAAATGAGTTATCTGTAAAATGATTTAAAAATCCATGAGCAATTTGACTTCTACATGAGTTACCAGTACAAAGAATAAGAATTTTTTTCATTAAAAGCCTAGTGAAAATTGAGCAATATAAAAGAATAAGAATATTCCAAAAATGTCATTTGCTGTTGTAATAAAAGGTCCAGTAGCAATTGCAGGATCAATACCTTGTTTATCCAGAATAATAGGGACAAAAGTTCCGACTAATGCAGCAATTATTATAACACCCATCATTGAGCCAGCAATAGTAAGGCTCATGAATAAATCTTGATTTACAATCTGCCCAAAGATTACAAGTATAACAGATAATGCTAAACCATTAATTAAACTTAAACTAACTTCTTTTAATAGTCTATTTAATAAAGAACCTTTAACTAAATCATTTGCAAGACCCTGAACAATAATAGCTGATGATTGAACTCCAACATTTCCAGCCATAGCAGCTATAAGAGGAGTGTAGAAAAACAAATTTCTTAAATCTGGCTGATTCATGATTTGTTCAAAATCTTTCAAAATAAAAACACTACCAAGTCCTCCTAAAAGTCCCAAAAATAACCAAGGTAGCCTAGCTTTAGTTAATTGAAGAAGAGAATCATTAACCTCAACTTCAGATGAAATACCTGCTGCTAATTGATAATCTTTTTCAGCTTCATCTTTAATTAAATCTACTATATCATCAATAGTAATCCGTCCTAATAAAGCTTTTTTTTTGTTAGTTACTGGAATAGCTTCAAGATCATATTTAGACATAATTTTTGCTACTTCTTCACCTTCTTGATCAGCTGTAACGTAATCAACTTTAGGGATAAAAATATCTTTAACTTTTGATTTTGAATTTGCTGTAACTACATCTTTTAGTGAAAGCCTACCTTTTAGTCTGTTTTTTGAATCTACTACATAAATTGAGTGAACTCTAGTAACATTCTTAGCTTGTTTTCTGATTTCATCAATACACTTAGCAATACTAAGATTTTCACTTACTTTAACTAGCTCTTTTGCCATTAACCCACCAGCTGTATTTTCATTATACTTAAGCAGATCTTTTATGTCATCAGTTAATTCAGAATCTTTAATTTGAGAGAATACTCTCTCTTGCATTTCTTCAGGTAATTCTGAAATTACATCTGTTGCATCATCAGTATCAAGTTCTTCAATTTTTTCAGCAATCTCTTTGGCTGAAAGATTTTCAAGAATTAGTTCTCTTAAATCTTCATCAATTTCAGCAAGAGCATCTGCAATTCTTTGTTTATCAAAAATTTTAACAAGAAAAATAACTTCTTTAATTTCTAGAAGTTCAAATATTTCAGCTAAGTCAGCATAATGAAGCTCATTAAGATCCATGATAAGTTTCTCATTATCATTACTCTTTATAAGTCGTTTAATCTTATTTATTAATTCATCATTGACTTTAAATTGTCTCATCACTAATTTTTTGAGTTAATTTGATAAATTCTTCAACAGAAAGCTGCTCAGGTCTTAATCCAAATATACTATCTTCTAATATATTTTCCTGTATATCAAGTTTTTTTAGAGAGTTTTTTAATTTTTTCCTTCTCTGTTGAAAACTTAATTTTATGACTTTATCTAATAAATTAATATCACATCTAAGATTTATATTTTTTTTTCTTGTCATAGAAATAACTGCAGAATCAACTTTTGGCTTTGGAAAAAATACATTTGGAGAGACATTAAATAAAATTTTTACATCATATAGTAGTTGAGTTTTAACTGAAAGTATTCCATATTTTTTAGTGTTATGTTTACTAACAATTCTTTCTGCAACTTCTTTTTGAAACATTCCAACAAGGCAACTAATTGATTTATAATTATCTATAGCTTTAAATAAAATTTGAGATGAAATGTTATACGGGAAATTTCCAATAATTAAAATTTCACTTAATGACGGATAAGTTGATGTAATATCAAATTTTAAAAAATCTTTATCTATTATTTCAAGATTTTCATTTTTAAATTCATTTTCAAGAAATAATATAGATTCTTTATCAATTTCAATTAATGTTAAAACCTCTTTTAAGTATAATAAATATTTGGTTAACGCACCCTTTCCAGGACCTACTTCAACAACCTTATCATATTTACTGAAATTAACAGAATCAATGATTTTTTTTGATATATTTTCGTCAATTAAAAAATGTTGACCCAGGTATTTTTTTGGATGAACATTTCCTATCATGATTTTAATTTATTATATCGAATCCAGTAAAAGGTACTAAAGCCTTTGGAATTTTGATTCCTTCTTTTGATTGATTATTCTCAATTAATCCAGCCATTACTCTAGGGAGAGCAAGAGAGCTTCCATTTAAGGTATGAAGAAGATAATTTTTGCCATCTTTATTTTTAAACTTAAGATTAAGTCGATTGGATTGATAAGTCTTGAAGTTTGAAACAGAACTAATTTCAAGCCATTTTTTTTGACCTTTAGAGTATAATTCAAAATCATAAGTAATACAAGATGTAAATCCTAAATCTCCTGCGCATAAGTTTAGAATTCTGAAATCTAGTTCTAATTCAGATAATATACTTTTTATATGCTCCTTCATTCCAACTAAAGCATTACTTGAATTATCAGGGTGTTCAAGTCTTACTATCTCAACTTTGTCAAATTGATGAAGTCTATTAAGCCCTCTTACATCGGAACCATAGCTTCCAGCTTCTCTTCTAAAACAAGGAGTATAACCAGTAAGAAGAATTGGAAGTTCTTCAATGGTCACTATACTATTTCTGTAAATATTTGTTAAGGGAACCTCAGCAGTTGGAATTAAATAAAAATCATCATTGATTACATGATACATTTGACCATCTTTATCTGGCAATTGTCCTGTAGCAAAAGCAGATTGAGAATTAACTAAATGTGGAACTTGAAATTCAGTATATCCTGCAGATGTATTTCTGTCAAGAAAAAAATTGATAAGCGCTCTTTGAAGCTTTGCTCCCTTTCCTTTATAGACTGGAAATCCTGATCCGGTAATTTTACTTCCAAGATCAAAATCTATAATATCTAGATCTTTAGCTAAATCCCAATGATTTTTTAAGTTATCGTTAATATCTTTAATCTCACCACTGGAGAAAACTTCTAAATTATCATTAAAAGAAAGACCATCAGGAACATTATCATCTGGAAGATTAGGTATTGTTGAAATTAGATTTAAAATATCAGATTTTGTTTTATCAAGTTTATCTGATAAATATTTGGATTTGCTTTTTAAATCTGCAGACTTATTTTTAAGATTTTCTACATCATCACTTTTGTTTCCTGATTTAAAAATTTCAGCAATTTCTTTAGAAATATTATTTGACTCAAATAATATTTGATCTAGCTCTTGTTGTGTTTTTTTTCGAAAATTATTAAGTTCTATAACTTCATCTATAACAGCAAGATTCTTAAATCCTCTTTTTTTGAGACCTTTTAAAGTTTTCTCTTTGTCATTAGAAATTTGATCGATTAAAAGCATAGATTAATTTAAAATCAAAGATAAAACTTATTTGTTTATTAATTTTAAACAATAATTCTCATCTTTTACTAATTGATCTTTTAGAGCTTGTATTGAAGAAAACTTTATTTCATCTCTAATTTTTGAAATCATTTTAATAGAGATTACTTGATTATAGATGTCTTTGTTAAAATTAAATAAATGAACTTCAATTGACTTTACATTTGTTCCAATAGTTGGTCTATAGCCAATATTCATCATACCGTTAAACAGCTTATCTTTAATTTTTGTTTCAACTAAATACACTCCATCTTTAGGTATAATTTTATAGGTTTCTTCAATAAAGATATTAGCAGTAGGGTAGTTTATTTTTTTTCCTAACCCATCACCTTTAACTACTTTTCCTGTCATCATAAAGTATCTTCCAAGATACTTCTTTGTAGTTTTTATATCACCTTGATTAATTGAATTTCTAATTTTTGTTGAGCTTATTGTAATTTTTTCAATTTCTTGTGCTTTAATTTCTTCAACAGTAAAATCATAATCATTAGCATAGTTTTTTAGATCTGTAACTGAAGCTTCTCTCCCTTTTCCAAATCTATGATCATACCCAATAATTATATGTTTAATTTTAAGTTTTTCAACTAAAAAATCTTTTATAAATTGATTAGCTGACAATAGAGAGAAATTTTTATCAAAAGGGTGAATTATAAGCGAATCAATTCCTATTTCATTTAAGTGAATAATCTTTTCATCTAAAGTATCAATCATCTTTACTTCATTATACTTATTTAAAATTATTCTTGGGTGGGGAAAAAAAGTTAATACAACAGAATTTAGATTTTTATTCTTGGATGAATTAATTAGTCTGCTTAATATTTTCTGGTGGCCAAGATGAATTCCATCAAATGTACCAATTGTAACAACTGACCTTTTATCTTCAGTGTAGTCTTCAATACTTCTATAAATTTTCATTAATAAAATTCTTCTTATTATAAAAATTCATTGTTCTTTCAATTCCATTTTGAATAAAAGAAAATATTATATCAGTTGATACTTTAACAAGATTTTTAATATTCTCTTGTTCTGAATCAGTCCATTTGTCAAGTACATAATCTGACATAGATGTATTAGCATTATTGGATATGCCTATTCTAATTCTTGGATAATTTGAAGTTCTTAAAAACTCTTGAATATCTTTTAATCCATTATGACCCCCTGCAGTTCCACTTGATTTAATTTTGATATTTCCAAAATAAAGATTTAAATCATCACAGATAACAAGAATATTATCATTACTAACCTTCTCTTTATTTTTCCAATATAAAAGTGATTTACCAGAATTATTAACGTAATTATTAGGTTTTATCAAGATGATTTTCTTACCCTTAAATTTAGTTTCCGCCCTTAATGCTAATTTGACTGACTCAAAATTTACATTTAAGATTTTTGAAAGTTTATCAAGAACATCAAATCCAATATTGTGTCGAGTATTATCATAGTCTTCACCAATATTTCCAATACCTATAATAAGATATTTATTCATATCAGACTTTGAGGTTAACAGTGATACGACTTTTTCAAAAAAGTACATTTTATAACAATCTTAATTAAAGTTAAGATTAATTATATAATATTATTCTTTTGAATCATCTTTAGGAGTTTCTGCTGCTGCTCCTTCTGCTGCTGCTCCTTCTGCTCCTTCTTCTCCTTCTGCTCCTTCTTCAGTTTCCTCATCTTCAGGAAGTGCAGTTGAAGTTCTAGATGTTCTTACTTGACATACAACTGTGTTTTGTGGGTGAAGCAAATCAAAGTCTTCACTCTCAAGTTGAGAGGTATAAAATTTATCACCTAACTCAAGTGAAGAAATATCTACGTTAAGAGAATCTGGAAGATTACCAGGAAGTGCTCTAACTCTAAGTTTTCTTTTATTTCTAGATAATACACCACCGCTATTTAATACACCTGGTGCTGATCCATTAAGTTCAACAGGAATATCCATTGTAACAGGCTTATCATCGTGAAGCTCGTAAAAATCTGCATGCAAAATTTTATCTGAAACAGGATGAAATTGAATATCTTGAAGAATTGCATTTTTCTTACTGTCTCCAAAATCAAGAACAACTGTGAGAGCTGCAGCTGTATATACTAAATCTTTGAAACCTATTTCAGTAGCAGTAAAATGAAGAATTTGATCTCCCCCATATAATACACATGGAACAAGACCATCTTTCCTTACTGATTTTGTACTTGTTTTTCCAGTAGCTTCTCTTACTAAGCTTTTAATTTTTATTGATTTCATCTTTTTTTAGTTTATAAATAGTTTGTCAATTGACTTATTGTGATGAACATTGTACATTGCTTCTGCAAATATTTTAGAGCATGTCAAATGTTCAACTTTTTTTGATTCTTTTTTTATCTCAATTGAATCACTTGTGATTAATTTTTTAAGTTTTGATTTTTCAATCTTTTCATAAGCATCACCGGAAAGCAATGCATGTGTACAAACGGCAATCACTGATTTTGCACCTTTTTCAATCATTAAATCTGCAGCTCTAGTTAAAGTTCCTGCAGTATCAACCATATCATCAATCAAAACAACATTTTTTCCTGTAACATCACCAATTAATTCCATATGAGTAATTTTATTACCTTTTGATCTTTGTTTATAACAAATAACAACATCAGCATCCAAAAATTTAGAATAGGCATATGCTCTTTTAGAGCCACCCATATCAGGAGATGCAATTGTTAAATTATCAATGTTTAATGATTTTAAATAAGGAACAAAAATTGACGAAGCATAAAGGTGGTCAACTGGTTTCTCAAAAAACCCTTGAATTTGATCAGCATGTAAATCCATTGTTATAATCCTGGTTGCACCAGCAGACTCAAGAAGCTTGGCTACTAATTTAGCTCCAATTGGAACCCTTGGCTTGTCTTTTCTGTCTTGTCTAGCCCATCCAAAGTATGGAATAACAGCAGTAATATGTCTTGCAGAAGCTCTTTTTGCAGCATCTAGCATTAAAAGCATCTCCATTAAATTGTCTGATGAAGGATTTGTTGAACCAATTAAAAAAACTCTAGAACCTCTAACAGACTCTTCAAAGGAGGGTTGAAACTCCCCATCGCTGTACCTTTGAAAATATACACTACCTAGATCTTGTCCAAAGTGTTTTGCAATTTGTTTAGACAAAGTCGTGCTTTGTGTACATGAAAATAATTTAACTGGCGTATTCACAATCAATTAATTGGAGTGCAAATTTATAAATAATTATTGTTCAGTATAATTTTATTATAAATTATTTAAT